>ERZ761594.7-NODE-7-length-325868-cov-42.479477_pt1 | contig 325868 bp, 304 predicted proteins | sample MGYA00511036_ERZ761594 | MGnify/ENA primary metagenome ERZ761594 (study PRJEB28899, sample SAMN03785561) | bioreactor sludge metagenome | biome: EBPR Sludge; feature: EBPR Bioreactor; material: 0.22µm filtered reactor supernatant | place: Saint Lucia: Queensland... | reverse complement strand
TAGGAACTGGAGTTGGCGCCGGAGTAGGAACTGGAGTTGGCGCCGGAGTAGGAACCGGAGTTGGCGCCGGAGTAGGAACTGGAGTTGGAGCGATCGTTGGCGCTGGGCTTGGTGTTACGCTCGGTGCCGGCGTCGGCGAAGCCGTTGGTGCAGGCGTAGCGTTGTTAACTAATATTCCGAATAATACGGCTTGAGCGCTATCAATCGTTAAGCGCATGGCAGCGGAACCGCTTTGAACCACTTTGATCATTATGTAATCGAGGTCGCGAGTTGGGTCGATTTGAAGAAAAGAAGTAACCTTTCCTTTGTCGCCAAAGGAAGCGGGAACGTATTGGCATTGTTCTACAAACGCAGTAGTGCCGGCGTATTTGGCCACACCACAAAAACCGAAATCAGAAGCACTGGCAACGTCCGAACGTATGTGAGCTGAAACTTCAAGTCGTTCTGCGCGACGAAAGCGCGCGTGATTTAATACCGAATAGCGCCAATAAATATTTTGACCAATTCCACCCGTGACGATTTGAATACTACGAGCACCAGCAATGGGTGCGATGCGATTATTTCCCGAAGGCACCCAGGTCACGCTTGTGCCGCTTTGGTTCGGAACAAAGTTTGACACTCCGGATTCAAATCCGGGGTCGGGTACTAAGTTTCCGCTGTTCGCTTTAAAAAATGGTTCGATTAGGGCGGCTGCGCCCGAGGGGTTCGATTCTAATGAACTCTTGGTGGTGCTAAATTCGCAGCCCGCTGATCCAAGCAGCAAAAATACGGCGCCGATGGTCGAGGAACGCGTAAAAACGCTCGTTAAACGTAGCATGGCGAGAACCCCCTCTATCAACCTGGCTTTGAAGGCCCGGTTTTTTGTCGGCTGACCCCTTACTTTCAGCGCGACCGCTGCACACCACCTACGTACCGCATGCTCAAGATGTTGACTTCAACTATCAAGTATAGCACCAATGCAACGCGATGCAATGAGGACTTTACTTTGATCGATCTAGCTGAATTTATTGAGCAAGATTATTAATAATAATTAACAGAGGAATTAATGTCAGCTCTTCGAGGGCTCAGTGGGGCGGTCCACTGGCGGGTTAAATCGCGATACAGGCTTTCGAAAGAATCGGTCTCGATAGCGTTCCGAATTTGCCTCATTAAATGTTGGTAATAATGCTGATTATGGAGCGCTAACAACCGCCATCCGGTAGGTTCCTCACACTTCGAAAGGTGGTTAAGATAACCAAGCGAATATTGACGGCAGGTAGAACATTCGCATTCTGGATCCAACGGTTGATCGCTCAACCGGTTGGCCACCGGCAGAACGTTTTTCTTACCCTGCGAAGTAAACACTTTGCCACGCTCCGCGTACATGGTGGGAATGACGCAATCAAACATGTCCACACCGCGGCGAACCGCTTCTAATAAATCGATCGGAGTGCCCACGCCCATAAGATATCGGGGTTTGTTCTGTGGCAATCGTGCAGCGACGAGTTCCGTAAAATCTTCACGTTCCCGTTTAGTTTCACCGACAGCAAGCCCGCCAATTGCGAAGCCGTCGAATGGGTGTTGAGTCAAAAAATCAACGCTTTCATAGCGAAGCGCCTCATCCACCCCACCTTGTACGATGGCAAATAGGGCTTGAGTGGCGTCGCTTCTTGCTTCGAGACTTCGCAAGGCCCAGCGATGAGTGATCTCCATGGCCTTTCGAGTAGCATTAATATCCGCTGTAGATTCTATGCACTGATCGAGCACCATCATGATGTCCGAGCCAATCGCAGTCTGAACTTCAATGCTCTTTTCAGGGCTTAACATAAAGAAACGTCCGTCGTGATAACTTCGAAAACGAGCGCCTTCTTCGGTGATCGTGCGATGGTGAGGAAGGCAGAAAATTTGGTAACCGCCGGAATCCGTAAGAACGGGTTTTTCCCAACCGATGAATCCGTGAATTCCTCCGAAGTGATTAAAGACCTCAACCCCAGGGCGCAACATGAGGTGATAGGTGTTACCGAGAATAATGTCAGGATTTAACGACTGAAGATCTGCCAGATCGAGAGTGCGAACTGCCCCAAATGTACCAACCGGCATGAAAGCGGGCGTCTGAATGGTGCCCCTACGTGTGTGTACGACCCCTCTGCGGGCGCTCGACCAAGAGTCTTGTTTTTGCAGCTCAAAATGCATTCGGAAACGACCTCTGGCCTCGGGTACCAGAAGTTTATAATGAAATCCAGACTGAATCGATCATAATATAGATTTATTCAATGATTTCATGTTTTTAGATTCGTATTGTTGCTTTGCGTCGTATCCATGCTAGAATAGATAACAGATCTTAACAATTTCGTTGTGCGGTACGTGTGCAGAGTAGACGGGACGCTGAGAAAATGGGGTCAGCGCCCAGAATTGGACCGAGGGTCCGATTCGATTGAGGGGGCTCTGTCGTATGTTTACTGCGCGTTTGTTTTCAAATCCAATACTAGTTCCGATAATGGCAGTCTTTCTGTTTACCGCCACAGGATGTGAAATTTCCGGTGGCGGAGCTGGCGGCAGTGGCGGCGGTTCTCTTGGTGATGCGATCGCCCGAGCTACCGCTCGGTTCGGGGCAACTCCAACTCCGGTGCCTTCGGTTTCACCGTCACCTCAAGCATCCGCGTCTCCTTCTGCCTCTCCCGCTCCATCGGTGACCCCAGCACCGTCAGCTTCTCCTGCACCCACTGCTTCTCCTGCGCCTTCTGCTACTCCGGCTCCGGGAGCATCGAATAATTTGGTCGCAGATTCTGGTTTTGAAACTGGAATCGATCTCATGAGTGACTTTGACAACAATGTTAGTGCCTACCGTTCGTCAACCGCTCCCATTTCGGGGGCCTCCAGCATGATAGTGTCAATGCCAGAAAACGCCTACGGTAGTGCTGCATGGTGGACCTATCGCGCTAACGGCGCGGTCACTGCCGTGTCCTACGATATTGCAGCCCGCCTGCGATCAAACGTGCAGAGTACTTCGAACTTTGCTTTTTGCGCCTTCATCTATTATTCGACCGGGCCTTCGCCTGTTTCGGCTTGTAGCGAAGTAAGTGGCGCACTGGGCGATAAAGGGACCGTACGTACTCACTTAGACTTGGATTCCACTCGTGCAATTGAGTCAGTGCGTATTCGTTTTGTTCAAAACGGAAATCCACGCACCGAATTTGCAGTAGACGAAATGTCAGCCATCTTGAACGGAATGACCGGAGTAGTACCAACGCCAGTGCCAACTCCCGCTCCAACACCGGTGCCGACTCCCGCTCCGACTCTCGCGCCGGGCGCTACTCCAACGCCAACGCCTACTCCGGCGCCAACTCCGGTTAGCGCTTATCCCGGATTTAACTACACTCTACCAGTTCAACGTCCGTTCATTCCTATGAGCGATTTCGCTTTGGCACCGTGTAATTCGCCAGAAGTGGTTCGTCTTAAAGAGTGGGTCGACCTGGGTATGCGGCAACGGCAATATGATTCTGTCGTTCATGATGCAGTTATTATTTATTCCAGGGCGGCAGAATGCGGCTGGGCTAATTCGCGAAGTTATATCGAATATGTAGTAACCGAAGCTGAAGCGCACGTAAGAGATGCAGAAGATTGTATTAACGGTGTTAATGGTTCAGTAACTTGTCTGCGCTCTTGGGAACAAGATCTCAACGCCGATCGTGATACCAATGATCCCGGTGAGTTCACGCCAATTCTCGCTAAACCCAAAGTGAGTCGGGACCAGTATTTAGAAATCGGACATGAGTTCCACATTCTAGCACTAGCTTACGACTGGGGTTACGATTTAATGACTCCTGCACAACGCTTGCGCTGGGCAACCTACATTGACCGAGCGTTAAAAAACGTTTGGGATTGTAATGGAAACAACGAATTTTGGATTCGCAGCGACGGAAGTCCCGTAAACGCTGGTTATCAGTTTAGTTGTTGGTCGATCAATAATCCGGGTAACAACTACCATTACAGTTTTTTAAACGCGACTATGGTTTGGGCGATGGCAAGCCAAGATCCTTACTGGCTGAACTTTCTGCAAACCCGAAAATTTCCGCCACTGGCTAACTACTACGCTCAGTTGCCAGGTGGGGGTAGTCGTGAGGGTACTGGTTACGGCACCGCTCAGATGAATCTCTTCGAAAATTACCGAAATTGGAAAGCGGGCATGCAGGAAGATCTTTCGGCGCTTTCCACTCACGCGCGCGACACTATCGACTACTGGGTGCACGCTACGGTGCCGACTCTCGATAGATATGCTTCAATTGGTGACCAATCTCGCGATGCTTTGGGGTACGTGTATGACTATCACGAACATTTAGTGCGTGAAGCCGTCAAGCTCGCAACAGGTACTCCACATGCCCAACGCGGCGTGTGGTGGCTCAACAACAACAGCGTGGCTCGAATGGCTCAGCGGGCAAATGCGAAATACGACCTATTGCAAACCAACGATCAACCTGTAGCTCCGGTTGAAACAGCGTATTACGCAAGCGGAGTGGGTGCCTTTTTTGCCCGAAGCAGCTGGAACCGCGATGCCACTTGGATCAGCTTTGTGGCAGGGCCATACGAAGAATCCCATGCGCACCAAGACCAAGGCTCATTCAGTATTTTTCGCGGCAGTTGGCTGGCGGTGAATTCTAATATGTGGTCTGCCAGCGGGATCAATGGTTCGGTAGACTATCATAATACGTTGCGTTTCGAGAGCGGCGGATCAGTGATAGGTCAGCGTGAAACCACAGCGGCGCGGTCTTCGATGTCTTACCGTCAGGCTGCGGGAATTACTTACGTAGATGCCAATTTACGAAACGCCCATTACGGCGACAATCGCATACAAGCGTGGACTCGCAGTCTGGAATTTGAAGGCGGTCAACTACGAATACGTGACCAATGTACGGTGACTGCAGGGGTTTCGGGAATATGGCAAGTCCACGTGCCGAACCAACCGGTGATCGAAGGCGATGGCACGATTCGAGCCGCAGGCGCGAATAACGGCGTGCGCATTATTCCAGTAGTACCGAGCAGTGCCGGCAACGTGACGATCGTGCCTGTAGCGGGCCGCGCCCCAAGCTGGCGCGTTGAGATTCGCAACCCCGCCGGGTGCGAATTTCAGGTCACTTTAGATACGAACTAAAACGTTTTGGTCGGGAAATTGCGCTTAATTTCGCATGGTGTTATGCCGCTCCTTTAGCGTTTGGAGTGGAAAATGAAAAAACATCTTAATTCGTGCCGGCATTTCGCCGGTGTGGTTCTGTTATTTTTGATCGCATTTACTGCGCGGGCTGCGGAATTTCCGGATACCTGCCAATTCGACAAGTGTTTCGAGCGGCTCTCGCCCGAGAAACAAGCTGAAATCTATGAAGCCGTTCGAAATGGTGACCCATACATCGATGATTCTGAAGTCGATCCTGTGTCTGGGCTGAAACATTTTTATTTTTACACCTACGTTCCGTTCGAACCGCGCCGGGTGATTGAGGCGTTTGTAGACTTCCCAACTCATCAAGGCGTGGCGGGAATCACAAAAGCGGAAGCTCGCAAGACCCCTTATGATGCTTCGGCTAGCCGCGATCAATTCTTCGAAGTGTATTACGAACTTTCGGTAAGCGCTTTCACCAGTAAGTACGTAGTTGATCACCAGTTATTTCGCGACGAGCGAAACGGCTGGGGTAGTATGTGGCGCTGGAGCCCCGAAACTGATCGTGTTCAAGGTGGCTTTTTTGGGAGAGCAAAGGGCGCGCTCACGAAGCCAAGTGACATTCGCGGTTATCTATATGCCCAGCCCTACGCCGGTGGCGCCATTGTGACCTACTACAGCTACCAAGTCGCCAATGTGCAAAAAGTCGGAGTTGGCACAGGTACCGCTAATCGCGTGGCTCGAGAAGACCTTACAAAAACGGTCACGGACTTTCGCCGATTGTGGATGCGTTCATTGGTGGATCCGAATTATTTGGGAAAACTAGACCAAGAATGCAGTCGAATAGTTTCGACCGCACCGCAGCTTAAAAAGTAAAGTCGCGGCTATTCTTGTCGGTAATCTTTAACTTCGATTTCGGAAAAACCCGAAATCTTCGTGAGTTCTTTTTTTAACTTGGCGGCGTCGCCTACTACGACCGCCGTCAAGTTTCCTGGGTTGAAAAATCCTTGTAGCGCTTCGGTGACAGAGCCTGATTTAACGTCATCTATGTTCCCAGCGTAGTTTTTGAAATAACCACGTGGAAGCAGGGTTAAGTGCTCAGTCGTAGCATTTTCAACTCGTTTTTTTGCGGTGTCATAGTTGAAGGGCGCATTGTTCACGAGCGCCGATTTTGAAAAAGAGAACTCCTCTGCCGAAATGCCCTTTTTTAAATAGTCCTCGAACAAGGATATTGCGAGTTCAATAGCCGGACGCGTGTCAGCAGTTTTTGGAAAAAAATAGAGAGCGTAGTGACGCGGTTGCTGCCCATACTGAAAGCTGGAGTAGGCGCCATAGGTCCAACCACGCTTTACGCGCAGCTCTTGCATAAGTCTGGCTTGAAACGAAGCGCCTCCGAAGCTGTGATTTGCGAGTTCTAAGGCATAATAGCCATTGGTTTCGGGTGTGGGCCCAATGCCGCCCAGCAAGATTTGTGATTGGGTGGCGCCGGGCTTGTTTACCAGCAACAATCTGCGGCCGGCGTGGGGCATCGGGGCTTTTTTAACTATTAAATCATCTGCGGTCAGTGCTTCAGGGTGCAGCGCTACAAGTTTTTCTGAAAGGAGCGTAAACCATTCTTTTAAAATACTTTCGTCGGCGAGGCCGGTTCCAAAAAAAGCTAAATTGGAACCACCCATGGTGTTCGCAAAGTGTTCGACCATGTCTAGGGCGGTGATTTTCTTGATTCCTGAGAGCGTACCCACGATGGGGTTGGCGTAGGGGTGGCCGGAATAAAAGAAACGTTGAAAATGGTAAGTGGCTAAGTATTTGTCGTTAGATCGATTATCTAAAATTTCACTTTCGATTTCTTTTTTTATTTTGGCCGTTTCGACTGCCGCAAATCTCGGAGAAGTTAGTGCTTCATAAACTAAATCGAGAAAAGGTTTTAAATTTTCCGACAAGACCGCACCGCGAAAGACAGTTCCCTCTGTGCGAACGTCAACACCCAGCCGACCGCCGATGTTATCGAGAGCTTCGTCGAATTCCACTTTTGAACGCTTTTGAGTACCCCTTAAAAGCATTTGGTAGGTCATGTTAGTCAGCCCCAGCTTGTCTTTCGGGTCGTTGGCGGAACCGGCGTTAACGACAATGTTGAAATAAACAATAGGTAAAGCTTCGTTTTCTTCGAACGAAAATGTCGCCTGTAATTGGCCAATAGTGGTGAAAAATAAGAAAACCGAAAAGACACCAATTCGTTTAATCATTGTGGCACTCCGTACACCACCGAACGTTGGGTGGGTTGCAAATACTGCATAGCCATTCTTGAAACGTCTTTTGATCGAATAGTTTTATAAGAGTTTACGAGTTCGACACCTTTTTTAAAATCTCCGGCGATCGATTCGTAGTAACCGAGGAACATTGCGCGATAGTGAAGCGATGCCTGGAAATCAATAAGCGAAAAACGATTCTGTGCTACGGCTCGATCGATTTCGATTTGAGTAACTCCAGATTTTTGAATTGCCTTAATTTCTTGATCAATGATTTTGAGAGCTCGTTTCGCAGAGCGTCCTTTCTGAAGAGTAACGAAGAATACCATGAGACCTGGATCTCGCGACTCACCGTCATCTACTGAAATTTCAGATGCTATTCCAGCGTCTACGAGTTTGCGATGTAGACGAGAACTTTTTCCGGTAGCCAGAACGCTGCGTAATACTCCCAGCGCAGCAGTATCAGGGTGAGTAACGGGTGGTATGTGATACCCTACCACCAATTTTTCGACCTGAATTTTCTGACGAAGTGTTTGGGTGCGCTCCGCGATTTGTGGTGGTTCAACAGGGCTTTTATGGCGTTTAATTTCAGTAGGGGTGAGGTGTCCGTAATGCTTCAAAATAACTTCGGCGACATCGTCGGGCACAACGTCTCCAACGACTACTATGGTTGCATTGTTTGGTGCATAAAATCGTTTGTAAAACTCGTAGCACTCAGCGCTTTTAGCTCGCTCGAGATCCTCGGCGTAGCCGATCACCGGCCAGCGATAGGAATGTTTCTTAAAGGCGAGGGTAAAAATACTTTCGTATAGTTTACCGTCTGGGTTGTTTTCGTTTCGGAACCGTCGTTCATTTTGAACCACTTCGCGTTCTTTGTTGAGGGCTTGATCGTCGACGATTAAATTCACGATGCGATCAGATTCGAGTTTTACAAGAAGTTCCAGGTGTTCGTTGGGCATACTTTGTACATAGGCAGTGTAGTCTCTACTGGTAAAAGCATTCGTCATTTCGGAACCCGCTCGTTCCAATGTCCGATCAAAGTGTCCATCTGGATAATTTTTGGTCGCCTTAAACATCATGTGCTCAAACAAGTGAGCCAAACCTGTGAGGCCAGGTTGTTCATCTTTTGAACCTACGTTGAACCAGGTGTGATAGGTAAAAACTGGCGCGCTGTGATCTTCCAAAACCAAAAGCTTCAAGCCATTAGGATATTCGTAACGATGCACCGAATTTGCACCAAGGTACGGGTAGCTTCCGATTTTTTTCCAACCCAGGGCGGTTTTGGTTTTGGGATTGTGGGCGCAAGAAGTAAGCAACATCAGCGCAACGGCCCCAATGATTTTTATCGAAAATTTTGAACACGAAAAGTTGCGAGTCGTAATCATAGTAGGGTAGCGTATACGATGATGAAGCAAAAGCAACAACAACGTGCCTTGGGCAGTCAGAGTAGACGGCGGCGATCTCGTCTTTTATGGCTTAGTGTTGTTACGCTTGTTGCGGCAGTCATATTAATAACACTCGGTCCTAAAATATTATTTGAAACATCGCATTGGATTACCGAACGAGTATCTAGAAACTTTTTGTTAGAAGAAATCGAGTGGCAAGAAATAGGCGATTCGAATTTGAGTGCGTTTGTTACTCAGGAATTATTGTGGCAAACCTCAGGTCTTCGAAAAGGCGATGAAGTTTTGAAAGTCCAGCTCTCTGAAATTGAAGCTCGGTTACTTTCGATTCCTTGGATCGAGTCGGTACAAATTCAAAAAAAGATTCCGTCTTCATTGTTAGTGCAATATTCGGTTCACGCTGCGCGAGCACTTTTGTTGAAAAAAAATCAACTCTGGTTTCTTTCAAACGGGGGACAAATAATTGCCCCAGCTAGCGAGATGAGGACCGTAAATTCGTCGGATCTGCCTGTTGTAATACCGGCGCTTACGTCGGACGGGGGAGAGCTAGATGCTGCGCTGAGTGTGATGAACGCATTGGAAGAGGCGTCGCGCGTTGTTTACGAAGTACGCTTGGCGAAAGATCGGATCGTGGTGTTGTCTGAGCTTCCGTACCTGTCGGCTGGTCGAAAACTCGAACTGTGGTTCCGTAATGGCGATAAAAAAGACGTCGGGGAAGCCCCCGCTGATTTGCAAATCGACAGCGCACTCAACCGACTAAATCGGGTGGCGCAATATCTTATCAAAAACAATATCTTAGTTTCGAGTATCGACCTCCGCGGAGCGAAGAAAGTAGTTGTAAACGTCGGAAAACGCTCGTAGAATTTTTTCTAGGGTAAAAACGGAAAATTTTGCCTGGCCTGCTTTTCAAAAGCGAATTTCATTGTCTTAGGGAAGGGACACATGGCGCGTACACCCAAAAAAGATTTCATTGTCGGTCTCGATATTGGCACCACCAAGATCTGTGCGATCGTTGGAGAAGTTACGGAGTCCGGCGTAGACATCGTTGGAATCGGAAGCCATCCGTCCACTGGTCTGCGCAAAGGTGTGGTGATTAATATCGAAAGCACCGTAGAGAGTATTCGTAAGGCGATTGACGAGGCCGAACTCATGGCGGGCTGCAAAATTACCTCGGTATACGCTGGAATTGCTGGTGGGCACATTAAGAGTTTTAATAGCCACGGCATTGTCGCAGTACGAAATAAAGAGATTACCCAAGAAGACGTAAATCGCGTTTTAGACGCTGCAAGAGCAGTTGCGATACCGATGGATCGGGAAGTACTGCACGTCGTGCCACAGGAATACATAATTGACGACCAAGACGGAATAAAAGAGCCGATAGGAATGAACGGTGTTCGTCTGGAATCGAAAGTACATATCGTCACTGGTGCAATTTCCAGCGCTCAAAACATTGTAAAGTCCTGCAATAAAGCAGGTCTCAACGTGGCCGAAATTGTGCTCGAACCCATCGCATCGGCTGAAGCCGTACTTACCCAAGACGAGCGGGAATTGGGTGTGGTTTTGGTGGATATCGGCGGTGGCACCTCCGATATTGCCCTATTTTCCCAGGGGTCACTGGTTCATACTGGCGTATTAGCTGTGGGCGGTAATCATATCACCAACGATATTGCCGTTGGACTGCGAACGCCTCAAAACGAAGCTGAAAAATTAAAGGTACGGTACGGCTGTGCCATGTCGTCGCTGGTGAAATCTGAAGACACAATCGAGGTTCAGAGCGTAGGCGGCCGTAAACCGCGAACAGTTCCACGCAAGTTGTTGGCTGAAATAATCGAACCTCGGGTCGAAGAAATTTTTTCGCTAGTTCAGCGAGAGGTTCAAAAAAGCGGGTACCAGGAACTAATGGCCAGTGGAATTGTGATCACTGGTGGCAGCACCATTCTAGAGGGTATGCCGGAACTTGCTGAGTTTATCTTTGACATGCCAGTCAAACGCGCTCTCCCAATGGGAGTCGGGGGGTTAAAGGACGTGGTGAATAGTCCCAAATACTCTACCGGCGTAGGGCTCTTAAAATACGCAATGCGCAAACAAATGGGCAGTAAAGGAAAGTTTCCGATTCGGATGAGCAGTACGATTAATGCATATGAAAAAGTGCGGGCATCCATGTCGGGTTGGATCAAAGACCTGTTTTAATCAGAACAACGCCGAGCGGAGTCTCGGTTCAATTAATCGGAGGAACAACGGATGTTCGACTTCACTGAAGAGCAAGGTACTCAAGGAGCAAAAATTAAGGTCATCGGCGTCGGCGGCGGCGGTGGAAACGCGGTTAATACGATGATTCGCATGGGGCTTTCGGGCGTGGAATTCATCGCGGCCAACACCGATCGCCAAGCCCTCGAAGCTTCTCTTGCTTCGGTGAAAGTTCAGCTTGGCAACGAGTTAACAAAAGGACTGGGCGCTGGAAGCAATCCAGAAGTTGGTCGTCGCGCTGCGATGGAAGACTACGCCAAAATTTCGGAACTCCTAGCTGGTGCCGACATGGTGTTTGTGACCGCGGGAATGGGAGGTGGCACTGGAACCGGCGCCGCTCCGATTATAGCAAAAATTGCGAAAGAAGTAGGGGCCCTAACAGTAGGGGTGGTTACTAAACCCTTTCAGTTTGAAGGTCGCAAGCGCATGAAGCAAGCCATGGAAGGATTAAACAATCTTCGCGAGAGCGTAGATAGCTTGATCACTATTCCAAACAATCGTTTGCTAACGATTGCCGGCGCTACCTTAACAATCATTGATACTTTTAAGAAGGCTGATGAAGTATTGTTGAATGCGGTCCAAGGTATATCGGATCTGATCAACCACACTGGGCTTATCAACTCTGACTTCGCGGACGTGAAAACGATTATGTCGAACAAAGGTTTGGCGCTCATGGGGATCGGCGTTGCGAGCGGAGAAAATCGTGCAATCGACGCAGCGACTTCGGCGATTTCATCACCGCTTCTCGAAGATGTTTCGATACATGGCGCTACCGGCATAATCATTAACATCACCGGCGGTTCCAATATGAAAATTCATGAAGTTAACGAAGCAACTTCACTTATTATGGAAGCTGCCGATGAAGACGCTGAAATCATTTTCGGTACCGTTATCGATGAGAGCATGAATGATTCGGTGAAGGTCACTGTGATTGCAACCGGTCTAGGGGTTACCGAAAGTAAGGTGGCAGCCGCAATCACTCCGGAGCAAAAAGCCCAAGCCGTTCAGGAAATGAAAGCAGCGCAAGCTGAAGTTTCAGAGCAGCCACCCGTCTCAGAACCAACGGTTTCGGCCCCTGTAGAGGCGAGCGAAGTGGTAGAGCCCAACCAAGCGAATCAGAACATTGAATTAAATCTTTCGGCTGAAATCGCTAACGAGGTAGCAGCTCGAAATCAGGCCGCTCCCATGCAGGCAACACCTCCGCCAGCTCCGCAGCGCGCTATGTCAAACACGGTTGCTCCGAGTCAGGTGGGTGGCGTGAATGAAAAACTCATGGCTTACGCGAAAATGGCTGCGCCATCTTCGTACTGCGATGATGGACTCGACGAAGCGGCCGACATGGATGCAGGCCCGCTGAGCGATCCAATGCCGGCAACTGGAACTCCCATGCCCGGCGCAATGACGCCAAAACACGCCGAAATTGCGCGTGCAAAAGCAATTGCGCAAAAGCTGGGTCTAACGAACCTTACCGACGACGAGTATGACATACCTACGTTTATTCGTCGTCAGCAAGAGGCAGGCCCTGACGTTTGAAAAGCATTGTTCTAGTTTTAGTTTTTTCGCTCTTTGCATTCGCGAAGGTCGAGCGATCGGCCTGGTCCTACGAGATTCAAACGGTGTCACCCGTTTTGGAAATGGTCGACGCCGATCTTCGCCGAATGTACCCCGATTTAAAAAGATACGAAATTCGAGAAATCACTAGCGCAGCCCTTTCAAACAAAAAAGTTCAGCAAAAACTTAAAAAAATATCCGGCGTTGATTTCGGCAAAGACTTAGATTCGACCAATCTTTCCCGCACGCTTTATGTGGCATTCGATTCCGACGATCGGTTTATAGGAATAGCGTTTGGCATGGCCCATCGATTGCCTTCCGGCATTATTCAGCTATTCCTGGCCACGAAAGGGTCGAGTGTCGGGCCACTAAAAATCGATTCTCTTTTCTTTCAGCGATCTGCTTCCCCTAATGTCGCTATCCTTAAAGACCCCGGCTACTTGTCGCAGTTCAAGCAGTTTTCTACTCATCGAGTTCCCGAGCGCGCGTGGGTGCGTCCGCCACTTCACGTAGAGCGCAAACGTCTAGACAAAGAAGTTTTGGAAGATCATCACGCCTTTGTCCGAGCGGTCCGAAAAACTCTAGGGTGGCTGCAAGTCATTCGTGGGCTCAACGGATAATTTCAGCTAATACCCTGCCTTCGGATCCAGTCGTTGGTGAGACTCCTACCGAGGCAGCGATGGTCGGGGCGATGTCCGCGAGCGTAGCCTTTTGAAAATAGCGGCCAGGTTTAAACGACTTGCCGACAATCATGATTGGTACCGAAGCGTCGTGAGTGTAACTATGTCCGTGTTCAGCGCCTTGAACCCCGTAATGTTCGTATTGTGGGCAAATTCCTGTTGTCGAATAAACCACGTCACCCGAACGCACCGCGTGTGTGCTAGTTGCCAAGCGTTTCGAAAAATGTAAATTGGCGTGTTTACCTGCCAATAATTCCCACTTGGTGTAGGCCATGCCAAAACAGGGCTGCGTCGCGAGCCAGCGAGCCAACTTTTGTGCTACGACTTCGGGGTCTAATTTATTGACCACGAGTTCCTTAGTGTTGAGATAGAGGTTGTTTTCGCTAATGTATGCGACTGGTTTATTTTTCCGATTAAGACCGAATTCTTTTTCTAAAAAGCTCTCAGCCTTGGCATAAAAATCTTCCGGCGCCATTGCTTTAAACGGCATGCCGACAGATTGAGCGATAGAAGGAATTTCGGTAACACCGTGATCGGCAGTCAGCACGAAAGTAATCGAGGCGAGGCCGCCCGGCACAGTGTGCTGAAGCTTTTTTAAGAAACTCGCCAGTAGGCGATCCTGTCTAATAAAGAAATCCTGCATTTGTTCGGAGTTTGCTCCGAATGCGTGGCCAGCAATATCGAAAGATGAAATTCCAACCCCTAAGAAATCGGTAATTTCATCTTTACCCATTCCGGTTTTCGAGGCCATTTCAAGCGCGGCTTCGAGCACATAGGCCGAACCCCAGGGAGTTCCCTGAAAGGCTACGCCGCCTTTTTCAATTTGGTGTGGAAACTCCTGACCGAGTCCTTTGTAATTTTGATAAACGTTTTTGGTCGGAGCTTGCGTTGAAAAGGCGTAGGCTCCTCGTGGCAGCATGCGCTCCCAGGCTAGAGGTACGTTTTTATCGATCCAATTAGTTTTGTTCCATTGCTCCACCCACTGCGGCAGTTTCATTTCTTTGGAGTAGTAGGAACTGGTAGTTAAGCCTCGAATCTTGTCGTCAAACCAAAGTGCGTAATCCGCGCGGTGCCCGCCCATGAGAATGGCGGCGCGGTCCTTGATCGCCACGGTGCCGACAATTGATTTTCCACCGAAGGCGGTCTTAATTTCGTCAGATATGGTGGTTGAGAGTAAATTTTTGGGTGATCGGCCCTTTTCCTTGGGGGCGTCGGTTTGCGTGAGCACCTTAGAATTGTGATCTTCCAACCCATAAACCACTTGATTGGTTTCGGAATCAAACCACCGATTAGCGACGATTCCGTGGGTGTAAGGAAGCGCTCCGGTAGAAAGAGTGGCATGACCCGGCGCGGTAACGTTGGTGCCGTGCCCAGTTTCAGCAGTCGGGTAAAAGGCGCCTTTGTCAGTGAAGTAGCGAAATCCACCCGGGAGCCCATTTTTTTGTACTGGTGGAAGTAAGAATTCGCGAAAACGGGTTAGGTAATCTGCGCGCAACTGATCAATTGCGATGAAAACGACTAGTTTCGGGCGCTCCGCTGCGTTAGTATTGGGAACTGCGAAAAACGTTACAAAAAGTAAAATCGTGTAAAAAGATATTTTAGATAGATACATGAGACCCCCTAATGACTAGTCCTTTTTATAAATCCTTCCTATCTTTTCGTAATTAGATTGCGAACAAGATTGTGTCAGGGCAATGTTTCCGAGAAAATGAGTAACAAAGAAGTAACAGTGCCAGTATCGACCCATTCAAACGCACTTAAGCCGGGAGACGCCGCAGCTTCGCCGCAACGCCAGAATTCGCTGGTTCCGACCACATCAGCGCTGCGCCGTCGATCGCGATTTTCCTGGATTCAAAAAAATTCTTTTTATTACAAAGATTTAGAAAAACTGTTTTCATTTCATGTGCCCAAAAACGGAAAAGTTGTGGAAATTGGGCATGGCGTGGGTCGCTTGCTTTCAGGGTGCGTGCCTGCCCAAGGATTGGGTATTGAGCTCGATCTTTCGACCGTAGAAGAGGCACGGTCTCATACCGAGTATCCAGTCGAATATTGGGATGGCACATCTGAGCTTCCATCGACTGTGCTGCACCAAATGTCAGAAGGAGTGGACACCATTTTGCTCGTTAATACGGTGGGCTATTGGTCAGATATTGAAGTGGCCTTAAAAAAAATGGCGCCGCTATGCCGCCCGCACACTCGAATTATTGCGGTGTATTACAATTTTTTATGGGCTTTTCCGTTTAGAATCGCCCAAAAACTACGTTTAAAAATGCCTCAAGCCGATCAAAACTGGCTCTCGGCTGCCGACGTTGCTAATCTCTTTCGACTCTCGAATTACCGAGTAGTAAAACAGGGCTATCGTTGTTTGATGCCAGTGAACTTGGGTCCCATTTCTTGGTTTATGAATCGAGTATTGGGCAATCTCCCAGGGCTTTCGCGACTCGGATGCACTCACTTTGTGATTGCGCGACCTGAACACAAGATTGAACCGAAAAATGTGTTTGCTTCGGTCATTATTCCAGCGCGCAATGAGCAAGGTAATATCGAGTCCGCGGTGCGTCGTATGGCTCAAATTGCCAGTGAAAGAAAAGAGAAGTACGAAATCGTTTTTGTTGAGGGAAATTCAACCGACGATACCTGGGGCGAAATTCAACGGGTGATTAACGACCCATCTATTCCTAAACCGTTTCCGGTTCGGGCCTTTAAGCAGCCAGGCAAGGGTAAAGGCGATGCTTGCAGAAAAGGCTATGCGCACGCAGACGGTAACTTGTTTTTAATTCTCGACGCCGACCTTACGGTACCACCGGAAGATCTTCCAAAGTTTGTAGACGCCTATTGCGACGGGCACGGCGAATTCATCAATGGTTGTCGTTTGGTTTATAAAATGGAGCGCGAAGCGATGCGCCCCCTTAATTTGCTTGGTAATAAATTTTTTAGTTACGCCTTCACCTGGCTATTGGGTCAGCGTTTCAAGGACACGTTGTGTGGGACCAAAGTTTTGAGCCGTGATAACTATCGTCGTTTAGAAGAAGGCCGCGCCTATTTCGGTGACTTCGACCCATTCGGAGATTTCGATCTCATTTTCGGCGCCTCCAAACTGAACCTCGAAATCGCCGAGGTTCCGATTCGCTACCTCGAGCGAACCTACGGTCAAACTAACATCAGCCGTTGGAAACATGGTTGGTTGCTTTTGAAGATGTGTTTCTTTGCCCTGGGTCGCATTAAGTTCATTCGGTAAAGAAACCAAACTGAGCCGTTCTCCCCGTGAGAGACCCCGGTTTTTGCGTCAAGCTGTACCCGAGACCCACCTCACGATCGTCCTACGCAGTTGGAAAACAACAATGCTAGAAAAGGCAAAAGTTTGGCTAAGACTATGAGCGCCCACGTCTTTTGCTTAAGTTTTTCTAGTTGGATCCGATACGTAAAATACGCTTTGGTATTTTTCATAAGGGATCACCTCCTTTCTTGCGAAAAGGAGGTAGATCCTTCTACCCAGCCCAGTTTGGCGACAACCCCTAAAGCAAAAGCCGGACCAGCCTCACCCGTATTTAATTGTAGACTCATTTAGTTTAGTCATTTGATGTTATGCGTTAATAGGGGCGCCATGAACAAGGCGCTAGTTTTATTCGTTTTTCTGGGTTTTTTCAGTTCTGAAATGGCATTTTCGATGGCGCGCATACGCCGTTTTCGTGAGCAGTCGAAAGTTAAGGTTAATACCGGGATTACTGTGGGGGGGATTGGCTTTCAGGGGTTGGTTCTACAGAGGTCGACCGCAACGCAGTGATTCGTTCGGTTGACGCACTTCAAAGCGTGTTGGAATACGGAATTTGATTCCGTAAAAAACAGGCGCTGGTGCTGGGAGGCGTCCGTTCCCCCAAGCACCAGCATGTCAGTCACTCCATCCGTGGAGATCAGCACTTCAAAATTCGAATCTCAGCCGAACCGCGTCATAGCCGTGCCCAGACTCTTGTGCCTGCGGCCGTCGGCGTTGTGCAGTTCTTTGCGCTCTTCGTCTTCTTTGCAAGATATGCAAAGAGTGGCCGTTGGTCGGGCCTCCAAGCGTCGGAATTCGATTTCGTTTTCGCATGCGTGGCAGAGACCGAAAGTCCCTTCTTCGATGCGTTTTAATGCTTCATCAATTTTTTTGATGAGCAATACTTCGCGATTTCTCAAACGCATGCGCATGGACTGTTCCACGTCGCTTGAAGCTTGGTCGATGTCGTCCATTCGGTCGTCATCTTTCACGTGGAAATCGTCACGAATGACGCGATCGTTATACAACACGTTCGCTTTCTGCTGTTCAAACAACTTCTTAAAACGCTTCAGAACTTCCTTTTTCATAGTCCCCCTTACCATCTGCTTGCCGTGCCTCGCGGCGCGGCTCCATACAGCGTTGTTGTTGTGTCGTGTTAATACGATTACTACTTTACTGTGATCGTCGACACTTCGGCCCCTAATGACCAGGTGTCGCGATCCTCGCTTACCTAGCCACCTTTCAGATCCAATAGGACCATTTTGGTTATTTCGGTCAGAGTTTCAAAGACGCCTAAGCCTTTGTGCGCCACCGCTTCGAATTCGGGCGCACCCAAGCGATTGAAAGTTTGTGAGAGTTCAACAATAGGAACAGCGGAAGGAAGGTCTCTTTTGTTGAACTGTAGAACGACAGGAATTTTGCGGACATCGTATCCTTGAATTTCGAGATTTGCTTCGAGACTCTCATAGCTTTCGAGGTTTGCCTCCAACCTCTCTCTTTGGGAATCTATTACAAATACTATGCCATCAACGCCTTTCAGAATGAATTGGCGCGAGACTTCGTAAAAACTTTGCCCGGGAATAGTGTAAAGATGAAAACGCGTTTTCATGCCGCGCACTTCGCCCACGTCCAAAGGCAGGAAATCAAAGAACAATGTGCGTTCGTTTTCGCTGGAAAGGCTGATCAGCTTGCCTTTTCCAGCCGTAGACGTCTGATCGTAGATATGCTGAAGATTCGTGGTCTTCCCACTCAGGCCGCAACCGTAATAGACAATCTTACAGTTGATCTCTTTAGTATTATAGTTAATGAACGCCATTCGTTGTAATTATTACAAGTTGCAAAATCTCAGTCGGTGTCGTGGTGGCCCCGTTTGGGATCACCTAGAACAATAAGGCAATACCATACCTAAATCGGTCGTGCAAAATTCTTGAATATCTTTAATAAGTTACGACTATTGGCGTTAGGCGCTGTGCGTATATCCGCTACTTCTTTGAGCGGGCACCAACGATTTGATTGCAGTTCAACCAGGTTCGCCACTTGCGTTTGCCGGGCTTCACGCTGTCGAAGTCGAATTCTGCTTTCATTTTTTCGACGTCAAATTCCTTGTCGGTGAACACTTCGTCGACTGAAAGCGGATACACTTCTTTGTAGGCGGCAACTAAGTTTTTGCCCGAAACTTTGTCTTCAATTGCGATGCTTGGCCCATCTTCGCTGAATTTTATAACTGGTGGGTGCAGCAGCATTTGAAGGAGCGACACTTTTTTGATTTTCGGTAGAAGTTTTTTAAGGTCAGCAATTGTAGTAATCTCGTGCATCTGGTGTGCGATAATGATTCCCCTTAGGCGGGCAGAATGAAGAGGGGCATCGACTTCGTCGCCGGTAGTGTCGGGAATTACTCCGTCAATGTATACTCCCGCTTCTTGACCGGTGAGTCGCCAAGCTTCGAGCGAGTTGTAGTTTCGGAATACGATCCCAGAAATCGCCACGAAATCAGTAGTTCTTTTACTGTTTTCCAAACCAATTTCTATGATCGGTTCCATGATTTCGACAATCTTTCCTGCTCTTAAAACGAGAAACTTTACTTCGTTTTTTGCTCGCGCAAGCAAGCGCCGAAATTGATCGGTTTTGCCATCAATTGGCTGATCATTGAGTTCCAGCAAGATGTCGCCGACTTTGAGCCGGCTCTTCGCCGAAATGTCATCTACAAATATGGCAGATTTATTGCGGTGAAAGTATTTACGATCGTACTTAGCCCTAATGTGTCGATCATAACCCAGGCGCTTGAGAAAGCCTTCACCGACTGCCGTCAGATCTGCCAAAACAATTCGATTTCGGGCGAACGTGGAATCCTCTCGCCAGCTGTTGAAATCTTCTAGCAATCGAACCATTGGTATTGCGAAACCAACGCTGTTGGCGCCCTCGATGATAGCGGTGTTCATACCGATCACTGATTGAGATTGAAGCTCAATGAGAGGACCACCGGAATTGCCAGGGTTGATAGCGGCATCGATTTGAATGGAACTGCCACTGGAGTCTTCCCATTTTCCGCTCACGGTACCGAAAGTCGAGATGTCATTGCCCTCGAATGGGTGACCAAACGCCATTACATGCAAACCTTGAAGTGTTAAAAGATTGCTTTCCGGAACACTCGCGAACTTCGCCACTCTTAGGTATTTTTTTGATCTTTTCAGAGACTTTGTTGGAAACTCTAGAACGGCGAAATCTGTCACCGGACTTACGAAAATAATTTTAGCCTGTATGATTTCTGGGCGCTCTCCCTGTTTGCCGGTGGGAAAGGCGATTTCAATTTTTTGTGCCTCGTACTCGCTCCCAGAAATAACATGTCGATTAGTGAAAACCAGGCCCCGTTCTTCATTGAGTTCCGCGATAAAACCCGACCCGTGGGAGTTTTGATTTTCTGGAGCGAATATACTGCTGCTGGTGTTGAGAATTTGAACTGTGAAACGGCTTACGACATCAATAATGTCAGCTTCTTCGTCGGAGCCTCGCGCCAAGGGGGGGAACGCGAACGCCAGAACTAATGCGACTTGAAAAATCGTTCGAAAAAGAAAGGACCGAATACCCATGAATACCCCCAAAAAATGTAGCTTTGTCGCTAGCATCGTCAATGCGTTGAGTCAAATTTAGGGGCTAAAACTTGCTCGCCACGCGATTTTCGAGCGCGCGGCCAATGGTTTGGCGGTCAATGTATTCGAGCACCCCGCCCACCGGAATGCCGTGGGCGATTTTGGTGACGGTTACGCCCAGTGGTGAAAGTAGTTTCGTTAAATACACTCCCGTCGCTTCGCCCTCGACCGTGGGATTGAGCGCCAGAATCACTTCTTGAATCTGGTTCTTTGCAATTCGCGCGATGAGTTCGCGTATGCGCAATTGATCGGGGCCAATGCCGTCGAGCGGCGAAAGCACTCCGTGCAGCACATGGTACTGGCCGGTGAATCGTTGGCTGTTTTCAATAGCCATCAAGTCGGCTGGTTTTTCAATCACGCACACAAGCAGGCGGTTGCGGCTGGGACTCGTGCAGGTTTGACACGGCGAAAGCTCGGTAAACGTGAAACACTCTTCGCAAAAACGTACACGTTCTTTGGCTGCAGTAAGAGCCTCAGTGAGTTGTTGAATGTCGTGGGCGTCGGTGCGCAACACGTAATAAGCCAGACGCATGGCGGTTTTTTCACCCACGCCCGGGAGTTTCGAAAACTCCGAAATCAAACGCACGACCGGGTCGTTTGGCTGCATTAAAACATTCCAGGAATATTCATGCCGCCCGTGGCTTTCGACATGGCATCGCTTACGAGAGTAGAAATGTTTTTCAGCGCTTGGTTAGTAGCCTCGAGTACCATATCCTGTAACATTTCTACGTCGTCGGGGTTCACAGCTTCTTTATTGATAGTCACTGATAGAATTTCTTGTTTGCCGTTGGCTACTACTTTCACCACACCACCACCTGCGCTACCTTCGGCGGTTTTTTCCGCCACCTCGGATTGTGCGCGCTGAATGCGCTGTTGCATTTGTTGTGCTTGTTTCATGAAATTGCCAAAGCCACCCTGCAGAGGATTTTTCCCCATGTTGTTCTCCTTAGTTTTGAAGGTCGAGGCGTTCGAGCTTGGCACCGAGCAATTGTTCGGTGGCCTTGAGCGCGTCGCTCTCTAAAATAGTTTTTCTTTTTTGATCGATAGAGTTTTTAGTTTTTTCTTCTTCAATTGCATTTAAAGACCGATTGGTCGCGCTCTCTACTAATTCGAGCCGAGTAGGCACCCCTGCAAACGCCTTGAGCAGGGTTTGTACTTGTTCCATGTAAGCGCGAGATTGAAGCTGGTCTTTGTAAAATGAAACGTCTTTATTGAAACCTAACGTAACGAGCAGGTGGTCTTCGTGTTTCTTTAGACGCTCAAAACTCGCGTTCTCGATCACGTTACCGATGAGAGGTTTTTTGCTCTTTACGTAAGCGACGGCTTGTTTCCAAAAATCAACGCCAGCAGAGGCCCAATCAATGGAGGGCTTGGTGCTAGGAGTAGCACTCGCCGAGGGAGCAGTAGCGGCGGGCTTGGTCTGTTGAGTTGGTGCCGGGGTCGGGGCACGCGGGGCTGTAGGAATCGACTCAGAAACAGAATCGGAATCAATTTTCACAAGCTCTTCGGATGAGGCCATCTTGATGAGCAACACATCGAGTACCGTTTTAGGAATGGCGCTTCGGGCTACATCTTCTAATCCGTGATTGAGAATCAAAAATAGCAAATCTAGGTCGCCGATTTCACGCAAAGGAGCAAGCGCTCGCAAATCGGCGAGATCGACGTCCGACAAATCAAGAAAAGGTGCGGCGTCAGCATTTTTTTCTTCGATCAATTTAACGACCATGATGGTGCGCAAAGTGCGTAGTATTTCGCGACCAAACTGTTTTAAATCAAACCCGTGAAGGTGTACAAGACCTGCGGCTTCGAGTGCTTTAAGTGGTTCGCGCTTGAGAATGGCGGAAACGCAATCAAGCACGGTTTGTTTGTCTACCAAACCCAACGAATTCGTAACCGCTTGAGCAGAAATTTTGCCACCAACGTCGTTCGACGCCAAAACTTGATCAAGTAGAGACACCCCGTCGCGCATACTACCTTCAGCTTCACGCGCTAGAATAACCAGTGCATCCGAGTTGATTTGAATTTTTTCGGACTCACAAATTTTCTTTAAATGGTCCTGCAGTTCGATTTGCGAAACACGCTTAAAATCAAAACGCTGACAGCGTGAAAGCACAGTGGCCGGAATTTTTTGAGGATCAGTAGTGGCAAAAATAAACACCACATGCGCAGGCGGTTCTTCGAGCGTTTTTAAAAGCGCGTTGAACGCGGCGGTCGTGAGCATGTGTACTTCGTCGATGATATAAATTTTGTAGCGGCCACTAGACGGTAAAAACCTAGCTGCATCGCGCAGCTCCCGTACCGCGTCGACGCCGTTATTTGAAGCACCGTCAATTTCAAGTACGTCAATTGAACGGCCCTCTGTGATTTCTACGCAATCGGTGCATTTACTGCAGGGAACACCGGGGCCGACAGGTGCGGTGCAACGGAGTGCTTTGGCAAGAATGCGCGCCGAAGAAGTTTTGCCAATGCCGCGAGTGCCAGTGAATAAATAACCTTGGCTAATGCGTTCTTGGCGAATGGCGTTTTGAAGTGTGGTGGCAATGTGTTTTTGCCCCACGAGGTCTTCAAAGGTTTTCGGGCGCCATTTCCGCGCAAGTCCAAGGTAGCTCATGTATAATTTGGTCGAATTAAAGCCCAATGTTCGCTTCGTAGCGTCCTGCTACTTCGCTGGATACCCAAAAAAAGAGGACCTCCTTCCAGGAGGACTCATTTATTACTTTCCTTTGGAAAGTAGGATCTCCACCGTCTGGTCCGGCCCTCCGGCGACCTACATCACCATGAACGCCGAGTACCGTTGCTTCCTTCCGGACCTGGCGGGGTTCGTCGGGTCGCATGTGTCTAGGACCAGAGAGCCGGACCAGACGGTGGGGTATCAATCCATCTTATAGAGCTTTAGGGGATCATTCGCAAGTCGCGAGATTGGCGGAAAAGGCGCTACCACTGACCATGTTGCTTACGATTACCCGCCTGCAATGGTTTTTAGATTACAGAAGGTCGTGCGTCACAGAGCCCTGAATCATGAAGCGGTGTTCGGTGCCGATTTGTTGTTCAGCGGCGTTCGACTCGTCGTTGGAGTTGCTGTCGCGCACTTGCTCGTACCGGCCCCCGAGCTGAACTCGCCCGACTTGACCAGTGAGGTCAGCTGCGATTTCGCGAGAACCAGGTTTGTCGTTTTCGATCAAAAGATTGTATTCGGTAGCTAATTGCAAAAATCCAGGACACTTGGCCACTGCCATTGCGCCAACAGCCGGACGCAGTCCGTTAGAACCTAGGGTTCCCCAGTCGAGACCGGCGCGAACTCCTGCTGCAGCTCGGCACGAGTCGGATTCCAACATGAGGCCGATTGTACCGCCCAACGTAAGGTCGATATAATCGTTGTGATTAGAGTGGGTTCTAAACGAAAGGTCAGGTCCATATGAAAAGAAAGGAGATAAGCCAACGTCGGTTAGAAATTTGGAAAAATACTCCGCGCGATTTTCTCGAATGGTACCGGTCAAACCAAGGCCGCGATTCCCGAGCTCTAGGCGCGCATGGATCGACCCAACAGCGTTGTATTTATTGTCGGCAACGTGCGCGTGGGTGCCAGTTGCGGCGACCGCGTATTCTCTGTTTTCATCTTTGGCTTCTAAGGAGTCGGTCGCCGTGACTAAACCGAACCCGTCAATTCCATCGGCTTGAGCGATAGATGCGGTCAAGGCTAACAAAGTAATTAAAACTGAAAAAGATTTTGAAAGGTTCATTTATCTTGGTCTCCTCTGGTTTGTCTCTCGAGCTAAGTAAATGCAACGGCCGGGCCAGGGAGAATTTCGTTTGGTTTCACAGGGTTGGTTGTGGGCAAATACAAAACTCCGAAAAAGGCTTCTTTCGATTCAGTCACCTGTTTGAAAGTTCGACAAATCAACATAGTGGCTACTGATCATAAATATTGGAAATAATAGACATTTTAAGGCTTTAAATCTCTGAAAACCGGCATGCCGTTTGCTTTATTTAGGCTAAGAGAGAGGCATTTTGTGGTTTTTCGAAGAGGCATTTATAGTTTTTGCACGTTGTTTGCGATGGCGATTTTCGCACGCGCGGCGGGCGATTCGGGAGCGCACGTGTTGCGTGTTACACGGCCCGCAGATGCGGTCAGGGCGGAGACTTCTTGGCCAATCCACTGCGGGGCTGTGGCAGCGAGTGTGGTTGATTTTTTAAAAGACTACGAATTAAAATTTGTTGGCGAAGAGTTTTTAGATGTTTCTGGCCGCATGTTGGTTAAGCGAAAACGGCCCCTGCTTATCGAATCCAATCCTGCCGAAAGGGCACTAGCTGCTGAAAAATTTCACGCTCAGCGCGAATTTAGAAAAAACTCTGACGTGGTGCTACACCCGGAAGTCTGCGATGAATTGGTCGACGTTGAAGGTGTGACCGACCGCCGGGCCTGTGAGTTTACGTATTACCTCAAAGCGTGTGGTCTACTTGCTAGTCTTCGCTAGTGCGCCACTAGCAGTCTAAACTGTCCGCGCGACACCATTCCAAGATCGTTCGTGCGTCTTGTTTGTAAATTTTTCGAACATTGTCGAGATAAGGTTCTTCCCCACGCTTGAGTAAAGGTTTTACCTCGAAGGCGTGCTCAATTGTTTTTTCAATCAAAGCGGGTACTGCGATTTTCTTGCCGTTGAACGCGTGATCGGCGGCGATTTCGTCGAGCGTGACCCAGGCGCCGACGCGTTTCATGTAGGTCTCGAGACCGTCTTTCAAGCTGGCAGTGCCAAATATTTTTTTATTGAAGTGCTCGATCTTCGGACCAATCGTTTCGGCGTCGAACTTCATGATTCTGGGCAATAAGCAGGAAAGTCCACGTCCGTGCGCAACATCGGTGTAAGCGCTCAGTCCATGTTCTAACGCATGAATTGGCCACCCACCATCTCTACCGCTGAAGACTCCCGAAAGAGCGAGTGCGGCACACCAACTTAAATTCGAACGGGCCTCTTGGTTTTTAGGATCTTCAAGTGCTCGCGGGAGCGCCCACACCACGGTTTCAACAACTGCTTCCGTAAGGCGGTCCTGAAAGTGTGCGGACTTTTCGGTGGAAAGATAAGATTCCATGACGTGATTGATGACGTCAAATGCCCCGTCCACAGTTTGTTCGGGGCCGACTGTGTAAGTAAGTTCGGGGTCGATAATTGCGAGCTTTGGAATCAACGACTCTCCGAATACAGCTACTTTGCGGTTGAGGTCAGCGTTAGTGACCACCGCGTATAAGTCAGTTTCCGAACTGGTGGCAGCCACCGTAGGGATGGCGACCACTGGAGTGGCAAAATTAAAGTGGCGCATTTCCTGTCCGGGGCCACGGTAGGAATATTCCCAAATCGAGCCTTCGTTTTCGACGAGAAGGGCGATGCACTTGGCAGCGTCCATTACGCTGCCGCCACCCAATGCAATAATAAAACGAGGTTTGAATTCGCGGGCGATGGTCGCCGCTTCGTCGATCGTATCGGTTCGAGGATTTGCTTCGATTTTCGAAAAGGTCTGAAGTTCAATTCCTGATTTAGTTAGTTGTTCGGTCAAATTTCGCAGTAAGAAATCGCGAGGTCCGCCGAGAGCAAAGGATTTGCTCGTTACAATTAAAACTCGGCGCCCCATCCCTTTTACAAATTTATGCACTGATTGAAAACGTCCGGCACCGAATACCACGTGGGTCGGAAACTTCCATTCGAATGGCTGCATGAGTCACCTCGTTAGCAATAATTGGTGGTCAGGCAATAGCTACCAGATTTGGCAGTGCAAACAAACTAGGTTGACGATGCAAGCTTTCGACTTCTAATAACGTCTTTTTTAGACCGAGCTGCCAGCTTGCCGGGGTAGTGGTTCCCATGTAACCACCGAGATTACCGTCTTTCTTAACCACCCGGTGACAGGGAATGATGAGGGGAAACGGGTTGGAACGCATCGCCCCGCCAACCGCCCGTTCGGCACCGTATTTTTTAATCCGCGACGCGAGCCACGCGTACGCCCGAGTTTCTCCGTGGGGAATACGGCAGGTTTGCTCGTAACAAGCCAATTGAAAAACAGAAAACCCTTCGAGCCGAGCAATGCTGTCGTCGTACACGTTCGGTAACGGCAACCCCTGTTGGCAAAAGCTCTGTAATACGTCGGTGACTTGGGTTTCACGCATCTGCAAAAAAATCAGACGTTCGCGAAGTCTGGCGTGGTGCAGGTTGCCAAGTTGTTCGTGTAAAACGCGTAAGTCTGGGGTCGGTGTGAGGATCTTGAGAACTTCACACCCTTCTGCTCGTCGTGCACCGAATGCGACGGCACCTGTGTAGGTTTGCATTTTTCCGGTACTAGTTTCGACGTACATTTCGTAAAATTCGATCGACTGCAGAATTGGTTTTTTCATAAGAATGGGTTCCCAGCATTTTCTAAAGTTTCTACCTCGTCAATTCCGATTTTTGAGTTTAGAGTTTTTGTAGGGTGCTAAATTGAGCGACGATAAAAAAAAATCGGGCTTTGCCAACACGCATTATCCCGGAATCACTGCCGACCCCAACGAGGGTCAATTCGACATTCCTAAAGAAGCGTTAGATTTTCTAAAGCCCCAAATAGATAAGTTCGGTCTTGATGCGCAGCGCGCAATATGGAGACGGGCAGTATTGTTGGTCGAATTTAATTCGAAAGCTGCTGCGGTTATCGAGCAATTGGTTCAATCGGGGGTGGCGCGGGTCGGAGTGTTAACTACCAATGCATCACCCCAGGAACGTGACGAAATTAAAAAACTCTCCTCTGATCTGCGATCTAAATACTCATGGTTAGAGTTTGAGCCATTTATAGGCCTGTCGCTCGCTCGGGAACCATTCGACGTGCTCAAGGGGTTCCAACTTTTAATTGATTTTTCGGAAGGTCAGCTCAATTCGAAGGTTCAAGAAACAGCGATCGAATTAAAGATGAAAGTTTTGAAGGGCTCCGAATTACCGGAGAAAAAAGTTGAACATCTTGTCGCACTCCTCGTCGGCTGAATTTATAAAAAAAACAGCATTTGAAATTGGCTTCGACATGGTCGGTTGTGTCGACGCATCCAACTCAGCATATGGAACCGCTCTTAATTTTTATAGCGAATGGATTAGTCGAGGAATGCATTCCGAAATGGAGTATTTAAAAAACCACAACACGATCAAATCTTGCCCGGACAATTTTTTGTCTGACGCGCAATCGGTAGTGGTTGTCGGGGCGATTTACGCTTCTGGTAGTGCCGCCGATTACGAAAAAGACGACAACACCCTTAAGCCACTGATTTCGAAATACGCTCACGGACCCGATTACCACGAGATAATGGAAAAAAAACTCAATGAGTTAATTGAAAAAATTTCTGACCACCTGGGAGGGGCACATCGATTGTTTGTTGACCGGCACCCGGTGATGGATCGCACTTGGGCAACTCTCGGTGGACTCGGATGGATAGGAAAAAATACTTGTGTGATAAACCGGAAGGCGGGTTCGTTTTTTTTTATTGGCGGCTTTTTTTCCACGTTAAAAATAAATGCCGATCGTCCAGCGACAGACCATTGTGGTCGTTGTCGGTTGTGCATTGATGCTTGCCCAACTCATGCGATTCTTGAGCCAAAACAAACAGGACTCAATCGACACGTGATTCAGAGCGATTTATGTATTTCCTACCAAACCATTGAGAACAGGGGCGAGATTCCCTCTGCGATTCAAAACAAAATGGGGTCCTGGGTGGTGGGTTGCGATATCTGTCAGCAAGTGTGTCCTTGGAATCGACAAAGGGGCGAAACAATGCAACCACGTCAAACCTGGTTCAAAAGCCAACACTCGCTTGCGTCATTGACCTACGAGGAGGGAGAATCGTTGACCGCATCCGATTGGAAGTCGCGAGTGAAGGGCAGTGCGATTTCTCGACTTAAGTATCAGCAATTCATTCGTAACCTGAAAATTGCGAAGAAGAACTCTAGCTCTGAGTGAGCGAATCGAAGAAAAAGGCGTAAATCTCAGCCGTGTCCGGACCTTCGGGGTCCACAATCACTGTAAACCGATGGGTCCCGTAGTCCAATTTCGAAACCGCATGAAAGAGTCTGGGATCCCGCACGATAAGTTGGGGTCGGTAGGTGTCGCCGTAGGAAATATCTTCACCGAAATTTTCTTCGGCTAAAGGTTTACCGTTGATGAGAAAATTGAGTTTCACCGATTGAGTAGGATCGCCCAAGATTTTTGATTTAGTCTTGGCCACTAAAAATACGTCAGTTCCGGTAAACTGAATGGTTACGCTGTGTTCACCTTTGTGGGCCCGCTTCGGATCCACCGGAACATAAACTTCCATATGGTCCGAGTGAAGTGACCAGGCACCCTTAAAGTACGGAACATCTGGAATCAATGAGTCCGAAGTTTCATCGGTAAACAGAAACTCCTCGTTGGGCCGCAAAGGCACGGCTTTATTACCAAGTCGCTGTTTGTATTTGGTGCCAAGAAATATTTCTGAAGTGGTTTGCGCGGCACTGGCCGTTTCGTCATCCACATCTCGCATGGGTTTTAAAATTGGCGGGCAGGGAAGTCCTGGTGAGAGGGCCCGCAAAAGATCCTGCATTTTTTTTTCGAATTCAGGATATGCGCCCTCTCCTACGAAATCGGCGTGTGTTTTTCCCTTCGAATCGATAAGCACCCTTCTAGGCCAAAATCTATTATCGAATGCTTTCCAATAAAGGTAATCGTTGTCCATCACCACGGGGTACTGAATATCCATAGCGTACAAAAGCGCTTCTACAATTCGGCGGTCTTTTGCAAACTCATAAAACGGGGTGTGAATTCCGATAACCACTAAACCGGCCGAGGAATATCGGCGATACCACTCTTTTACGTATCTCGACGATCTTCGGCACGGAAGCAATGTGAAGTCACAAATATCAAGAAGAATGATTTTATTTTTTATTTCGTCGTTATTGATAAAAAATATAGAACTTCGACCGTCGTCTTCGATGTGAGCACTTAGTAACGGTTCGCTATTTATCCAATGTGTCCAAATATTTTTTCGAACTTCGGCGACGGCGTCTTCTTGGGTCTTTGGTAAATCGTCGGTGAAAATCGAGAGAGATTTTGAAAGTGGGTGTTTATCGGGAACAATTTCGTTTTTGTCTTCGCCTATATCAATTTTTGCCATTGGATTTCGCGTCTTCTCTCAATAAAGAGGTTAACACACCTATGGCGCAAAATGCTGCAATGGCGATAAAGGTGAAACGAAGCGCCGCAGTAAAATTATCGACCGGCCTCGAGGCCACACCATGAATGGCAATTTGTTCCCCGTAAAAGTGCATAAGCAAACTGGTGCTCATTGCCGCACCCGTGACCAATCCAAAGTTTCGAACAGTTGCGAGCAGGGCAGAAGCAACACCCAGGTGTTGTTTTGCCACAGAACTCATTAAAGCGTTGTTGTTCGGAGCCTGAAAGAGTCCAATTCCCGCGCCCACAAGAGTAAGGTAAAACACCACCGCGAACGGGTGGTCAGACTGCAGGCCAAAACCAGGAATAGCAAGCATCGCCAAGGCCGAACAGAGCACGAGCATGCCAATGGCACTCAGTACTCGAGAGCCGTATTTGTCGGATAAGCGGCCCGATATTGGGGCTACGAAAAAAATAGTCGCGGGAATGGCCGTCATCAATAGGCCCACTTGATCCGGAGGAAGGCCTCGAACGTTTTGAAAGTAAAACGGCATTAGAAGTGTCACGCTGCTGATGCCGATAAAATTTAGCAAACTGCTAATATTGGCTGCCAGAAATGAGCGAGATCTAAATAAATTCAGATCAAGCACCGGATCTTTAATGCTAGATTCCCAAATCAGAAAGAGAAAGAACATAGCGGCAGCGCTAAACGACACTATGCGCTGCAACGGGCCTCCCAGGCCGAGCGCGTTTGTTTGGTCAATAGCGAGACTGTACCCCAGTTGGGCGAACATCCATAATATTGCCCCCAACCAATCGAAGTGTCGGAGTTTTTCCAAATAAATTTGAATGCGTACGCCAAAGGGCAGCCGAGCCTCGCGCTCGAGCATGGCACTTTCTTGGGGATTGATGGCGGTCGGAACGTAACGATGAACTAAATATGTTCCTAAGAAACCGATCGGGATATTGACGAAAAAAATACTACGCCAAGAAAAATATTTTACGAATAGACCACCCAAAAAAGGTCCAATTGCGAGGCCCGCCGAAACGATCATGGCGAGGGTTCCTAGAGCTTTTCCCCGCTCCGAGGCCGGAAAGGCACCGGTAATGATAGCCGGACCATTGGCCATAATCATGGCTGCGCCAAAACCTTGGATCCCGCGAAAAAGTATTAATTGATTAATTGTTTCGGCCAATCCGCAAATTAGACTACCGAAGGTAAAGATTACGAATCCAATTTTGAAAATTAGTTTTCGGCCAATAATGTCGGCCATTTTTCCGAAAAAAAGCAGGAGCCCAGTAATACTGAATAGATACGCGATTACGACCCAGCGCGAAAAAGACAGGCCAGTTCGAAAATCAGTCGTAATGCTGGGCAGCGCAACATTGACTATGCTGGAATCTAAAGTGGCCATGAACGTACCACAACCCACAGCCGAGAGAATGAGCCACTTTTGTTGCATCGTTTAACAGTCCTCATTTCATTTGAGACGCCATGGCTATGTTTGTCAATCAACAACCGCCTGTGTTACCCGAGTGATATGGCATACGAAAGTTTACGTGAACAGGCTCAGAAAATGAGAGTTTCGATTATCGAAATGCTCACCGAGGCGAAATCCGGCCACCCGGGCGGTAGTTTATCTTGTACCGAAATCGTGGCGGCTCTTTATTTTTCCGAAATGCGGCACGATCCGCAGAGGCCCGATTGGTCCGAGCGAGATCGTTTTGTGATATCGAAAGGTCACGGAGTGCCCGCGGTGTACGCGGCAATGGCGCATGCAGGTTATTTTCCAGTTCAGGAATTAATGACTCTGCGAAAGACGGGAGCGCGACTACAAGGGCACCCCGACCGAAGACGTTTGCCGGGAATCGAAGCATCGACAGGGTCTCTTGGCCAGGGACTTTCGGTCGCACAAGGCATCGCGCTAGCGTCGAAACTTTCAGCCAAACCCTGGCACACCTATTGTTTATTAGGTGATGGAGAAATTCAGGAAGGTCAAGTTTGGGAGGCCGCGATGAGCGCCCCGAAATTCAAACTTGGGTCCCTGACGGCAATATTAGATTATAATCATGGTCAAATTGACGGACGAGTAGATGACGTCATGAGTCTTGAACCTCTGGCTGATAAATGGCGGGCATTTAATTGGAACGTGATCGAAGTCGACGGTCACAAATTTGAAGATCTTATTCCTGCACTCCAGAAAGCACGCAAAGCCACAGATAAACCCACCTTCGTAATTGCGCATACTATAAAGGGGAAAGGTGTATCTTTCATGGAGGGCAAAATTGAATGGCACGGAGTGGCGCCGAATAAAGATCAAGAGACAGCGGCCATCAAAGAGATAAACGCTAAGGGAGTACGATCATGAGTTCGAATCAAAAACCCAAGGCAACCAGGCAGGCGTTTGGAGAAGTGCTTGCTGAATTAGGAACGAAACATACCAATCTCGTCGTATTTGATGCAGATCTTGCGAAATCTACCAAGTCGGAAATGTTCGCCAAAAAGTTCCCTGATCGATTTTATGAAATGGGAATTGCGGAGGCCAATATGATTGGTACTGCCGCAGGAATGGCGATGCAGGGATTTGTACCGTTTATTTGCAGCTTTGGTTGTTTCGTTACGGGGAGATTTGATCAAATACGAATGTCAGTAGCCTACGCGGGCGCGAATGTACGAGTCATTGGAACCCATGCGGGTGTCGGCATTGGAGACGACGGACACAGTCAGATGGGACTTGAAGACCTTTCTCTAATGCGGGGTCTACCGACCATGACAGTGTTGCAACCTTGTGATGAACTTGAAACTAGGCAGATGATCGAGTTTTTAATGACTCACGATGCACCGGCGTACGTAAGACTTACTCGACAAAATTTAATCCCAGTACATGACGGCGAATATCGGTTTCGGCTCGGAAGAGTAGACGTTCTTCGCGAGTCGGCAACCGCCAACGTGGCCATTTTAGCGACGGGAGCCACTGTTCAGGAATGTGTGAGAGCGCACGAAATTCTGCAAAAACAGGGTGTGCAAATCACGTTAGCAAATGTTCCTACGATTAAACCCCTAAACTCAGACGACATTCTCGATATTGCAAAAGGCCATCGTTGGCTTTTAACCGTTGAAGATCACTACACGATTGGTGGTTTAGGTTCAGCTGTGGCGGAAATTATTTCAGATCGCTCCGGTCCGACGCGTTTAGTTCGCCTCGGGGTAAATGACCAATTCGGAGAATCAGGCGAGCCAATAGAACTTTATGATAAATTTGGAATATCAGCGGCCAAGATCGTTCAGACCGTCAGTGGACTTTTGAATTCCTGATTTAGCGGATCTTATTTTTCGAAATACCGAAAGTTAGACTCAATTGCTTCTATTTCATTGCGATCTTTAGAAACGTCGTATTCTAGTGTTCGCAATGTTCGAGGAAGCTTAGATTTTGTGCCTTCGCGCGTCGAACTTATCATTTCGAGTCGAATCTGAGAGATTGTGCCTTCAGGCGTTAAACTAAAACTGCGAATAATACCACTGAGAGTGCGGCCCTCGAAGTCATATTCGATTTCTTTGTCAGACCACAGAGTTTTTCCATTGGCGAGTGTGTGAAAGCTTTCAGCAGGAATTATCATGTCAACCACGTAAGGGTTGGCCATGAGCTCCGCGTAAGTTTCGGCGTTCACGCGCTTGTAAGTTTTTACAAACTGGTCGATTAAGCTTTCATCTGCAGTTTCGCTCTGAGAACGTGCGCGCATTGAGCGAACTGTGAATTGGCTTCCGTCGAGCTCTATCAATGACAGCGAAGTTAATTTATTATCTTCGATCATAAAGTCAGTGATAATTGCCATTTTTGGCGCCTGGGTCGCCGGATCGATGTATTGCGCCAAACTGTGTATTCCGAAATTTGCAAACCTAAACTCGCCGCGTGGAGTTCTAATCGAGGCGCGTTTTAGATTGTCCGTCATTTCAAACCGACTCCAGAGCCGGTCGAGTCGTTCGCCGTCAATAGCGCCGCTAACAGTTGTGCGACGTTCCCATTCCTGCGGGTTCTTTCGTGCGATCTTGTTTAAAGAATCAATCGAGTCATCGGACATCGTGACTGTGTCCGCACGGCTGTGAGCACGAGCATGTCTTTTTCGGAGATCCTGAGTTCCCGTCGCGACACTTGGGAGACCACGTTCAGTGCTGGGACGCTTTACGGGGTTTATGTCCTGAGTGATTGCTGCATTTGGAACGTTTTCTGCTTCTTCCGCGTATTCAGGTGCGACAATAATTGTGCGTTTACTCTCGATTTCCGAAATAGGCAGCATTTTTGAGCTGGAAATTTCTTTTACGTCTAGAGGTACGTCGTTTTCTCCATAGGCGCTTGAACGCTCAAGCGGCAATTCGGATGATCGCGAAGCGTTGCCTTTTTGAGTCACGGTAACTAGTACTATTTCACGTAATGCGGGTGCATTTTCACCACGGTGTTCGCCGATTTCAACACGAATGTCGCCGGGACCATTGTCAAACAAGCCGTGTACTTTGCCAGAATATTTTAGTGCAGGTGCGAGGTGAATGAACACATCGATTTCGGACTCTGTCGCATAAGCCGACTCGAGTTGTTCCTGAACTTGTTCGTGGGTTACGGTTGCTGCTTCAATACGACTATTGAAAATACGACCAAACTTTAGAAAGTCGGCGGTATCGAATTTGGGGCCGAAAAAATTGCGATCTAGATATTCTTGTACGCTGACAGATCGAATAGTAGCAACTTGTACATCAGCAAGAGGAACATCGATTACACCGGGGGCATCGACTTTCGCCACTCGATTGGGATGTGCATAAAACGTACTTTCGATGCGGTTGTAGAACGCAGTTGTCGTGTCAGGGTTCTCAAGTTCCTTAATCATTTTATTGAGATCTACTCGAACATTCGTATCGATTCGAACAAAGTTTTTTCCGGTATGTTTGCCAGAAACCGGCGCCTTAAAGGTTGAGAGAACAATACCTGTAACAGTTTCCCCTTTAGATTGGCCAGGGAGCGGAGTTTTCTCGAATTCTACGACATAGACTTGTGCTAAATCAGTTAACTGTTTTTGCGCATAGGACGGTACTCCGTCTTTTCGAGCTTGCTCTCGAATATTCTCAGCCTTAGCAATTTGGTGTTCCAAACTGTAGGATCCGAAAATGCCAGCAGCCCGCGATTGACGCTCCAGTTCGGCCACGTCTTTGGCGCTATCGTACATTTTTCCATTTTTGACATAGTCTTGAAGAGAAAATTCTTTAGAAACATTTTCATGCCAAAATGCAGTAGGAGATAAATTTCTAACGCCTTCGATCTGATCTAGTGGAATGTTTCGCACTTGAACTGCGTCGACCGTTCGTGTGGATGTATTTGGCACGCGATAGCGAACTTCGCCTTTTCCTGCAGTGGGAAATTCGAATCGTACTTTTTCGTCGATGCGTACAAATTTTTCGCCGCCCAAGCCGGTTGCAACTTCAGAAATATGGCCAGTAAAGGTTTGTCCGTCTTTTAACGTGATCTCTGCCACGCGAACTTTGCCGACGACGTAGTCTAACAACTGTTTGCGACTTGGACTTGAACTGGAACCACGAGAGTCTTCGAACATTGCATCTTTGGTAAAGTCTTCTTCACGCTGAGCGCGAGCCGACTCAAAGAGTTTATCTAAACGATAGACCGACAAAGCTTCTTCGATCTGCCTAGTGAGACGATTGTCTGTATTCCGATTGCCGATGGTTTCTTTGGCGGCTGAGGCAACACGAGGTCGCGCTGGTTTTTGAGGGATTGGAGGGGGAGTTGGCCTGCTCCGTTCTGACTTCACTACTTCCCGGCAAGCGAGCGATTCAACTTTGTCCAGTTTTGGACTAGCAGCTCGGCGAGCAGCGTTGACACTGTCGACTCCAAGTATGGAGGCGACGATGACACTTAGTATTGCGTATTTTGCAGCGCGTCTTATGATCATGGAGACGGAGAATAAAGGAAAGTAGGACGGAATACAATACAAAAATAGTACGAAATTACCAAGCGAAGTAACTTATTGAAAATAATATGTTATTTTAATTTTCGCAAACCTTTGATTTGGCCAAACCGCGTTAAGTCTACTTCGACTTTTTGGCCGGGCACCCATTTTAAAAACTCTTCTTCGGAAGCGACTTCGTAAGTTCCGAGCCGTGGCTCTGTGACTACCGGGGAATTCGACTGACGATCGGTAATATCGAGTAAAATTCGCACTTCATAATATTTGCTAAATGAGGGGCGCTCGAGAGGGCCTAGAGTTACGGTTGGCCACCAGGGCTCAACTTCGGGACCGAGGCTTCGATCGGAATGAGGTACTGTGAACGACTCTTTAAAGACCCATACGTAGGTGTCGAATGTGCACTTTTCTCGATAAATAGCTTCGGGGCACGAAGACTCTCGGTGGTCTAAACGGCATGGGTCGCGACGAAAAAGTTCTTCCCTGCAAACTATGTTTTCGGCACCCGAGACCTCCCCTTTGCCGTTTACGGGCAACTTCGGGGGTGTGTTCGGAACCTCCTCGAGCCACGCGGTCTTCTGGGTCTTCTCAAAGGCTTCTATAGTCACGGTGTGCTTCCAACGGCGGTCCACGATAGTTCCCGAAGTGCGTTCAGTCTTCGGTTCGGATTGGTTGTTGGTGTAAACGACAGCACTACCAACCGCCACCATGGCCAGAGTTCCAATCGCGGCTCTGCGGAGTTCGTTGCGAGGATTTAGTTGAGCATTACACGTGAGTTTTTCGTTCGCAAAAGTCGTAAAGGGCGAGGAAATCACCATAAAAGCAGCTAGATGGAATGTTGCGGCTGGTAAACTTAGGCCCTTCATAAGCGAGTGCTTCGGTACCATTGTTTGGCACTATGCGGCAATGAATAATCGCTGAGGGACCCGAAAACCTTAGCGATAGAGCGCCAGAGTGGTTCCGTGGGCCGCTTGAATTGGTATTGTTCGGCGACACCATTCTTCGCCGCACCTTTCGAGGAACTGGTTGTCTACAATAAGCCAAGCACTCTTTCGGGAGTCTAGTTTTCTAGCTAACTCCGAGATTGAATCGATCTTTTCAACTCGTTTGCCAAAGTACCAGTCGCCGCTAGTTGCCACCATATTGTGGTCGCCAGGGGCACCAAAAAAAAGAACATTACCTTCAACGTTCGAGCGGCGAATGGTTTCTTTAAATGCTTGGACTTCGGGCACTCGTTCCCGATGTAGGGGGATCGGAAGAATCGAACCCACGACAAACCAGGTTATAGAAGCTGCAATAATGATGTTCCGAAATAATGGAGCTTGAGCCCACTTTCTTACGCCACTGTACATCGTTGAGGCAATAAAGAGGGCTAATGCCGGATAAGCCGGTGCGATATAGTACCAAAATTTCCATTTAACAGCTGAAAACCCGACAATAAAACCAAGCGCAAAGACTCCGAAAATCCAGGAATAAATCGCCTCGTCGGTAATTTCGAAAGTAAAAAGCCATTTTAAACTGCGCCAAATTCCCAGGAGTAAAAAGGGCATCCACGGCCAATAGTATTGGGCCAAAATTTTAACAAAATAAAGCGGCTCACCTGTTTGAGCACCCCCGCGCCCTTCGAGTGCACTTGAGAGGACTTGATCCCTAAAATAGGCCTGCCAGGTGGGTTGATAGCCGTTCTTTACAATCCACCAGTAGAGAAGCAGAAAGCACACGCCGGTGGTAATTATATAGGTTCCAAATAGGCGAAGGCGAGCTCCAGGTAATCCACCCAGCCATATTAATAAGATCGTAAACGCCAAAAAGGGCCAGAGTGCGGGCGGTCCTTTGGAAAAAAAAGCTCCGAATACGCAAATGCCAGCCCCAACAGCCGCCCAGTAGCTGCGGCGACGACGCTGGCGGAACACTAACCAGAGGCCTCCGTAAATAAAAAAACTAAGTAGTGGCTCGATGTAACCCCGAACATTGCTTAAAACGAAATCTCGCGTAGCCGCCAGTACCAATACTGAAAGCAAAGCGACGCCGCGAGAAAACCCTATTTCAATGGCAATGAGCCCCGTGAACAACAGCGTAAGAGCGGCGAAAATTCGACTCGGAAAATTGGCAGCGAAATCGTTGATTCCAAAAATCTTGAAACTCAATGCCGTAATCCAAACGAACAAAGGTGGGTGATCGTGTACTTCGGCGCCTTGATAATAAATAGGAAACCAGGTTCCGGTTTCCACGATTGTGCGAGCCTCACTTGCGCGCACCGCTCCGTCTACCGTTGGTACAGGCGCTCGATCGACTCCGACTAAGAATACTGAAGCTGCGAGCGCGCAGATTGCAAAAAAAGTCCAGTCGAACCGCCAATTGCTTTTACCGTATTCGTACGCCATATTATCAGACACTAACGATGAAAACGGCAATCATCAAGCAGCACGGCGCACCAAACGAACCAGGCGTGATCATGTTCGAGGAGCGGCCGACCCCGATACCGAATGCCAACCAAGTACTCGTTCGCGTTCGAGCGTGTGGTCTGAATCACCTCGATACCTGGGTACGGCGAGGTGTTCCCGGTCATACATTTCCTTTACCCATGATTCCAGGGAGCGATATCGCTGGAACAGTTGAAAAAGTAGGATCCGCGGTTACCAAATTCAAACCAGGTGAGCGGGTAATCGTGAACCCATCACTTAGCTGCGGGCATTGCATGCAGTGCGATTCAAATCGGCACCAACTTTGTCCACAGTGGGGATTACTTGGTGAAACGTCCGACGGTGGGTGTTGCGAATATATCGCAGTCGAGCAACGGCAGCTTTACCATTTAGCGCCCTCAATTAGTTTTGAACAGGCAGCTTGTATTCCAGTAGCCTTCGTGACGGCTTGGCAAATGCTCGTAAAAAAAGCCGCCATTCAGCCCGGACAAACTATACTCATTCACGGTGCTGGAAGTGGTGTTAGTGTTGCGTCGATTCAAATTGCCAAAATGTTCGGCCTACAAGTTTACGTTACATCCAGTTCCGAAGAAAAATTAAGTCGGGCAAAATCACTTGGTGCTCATAGATTTATAAATACATCTAAAGAATCATTTCGTGATGCTGTTCGGAATTTAACTGGGAAACAGGGGGTCGATGTTGTGGTCGACCACGTGGGCGAACCCACCTTTTCGGATAGTGTTCGCTCACTCAAGCGGGGCGGGGTGCTGGTGAGTTGTGGAGCTACTGCGGGTAGCCGAATCGAAATTGATTGGAAAATGATATTCTTTAAAAACTTGGCTTTAATGGGCAGCACCTACGGCTCGAATGGAGATTTTTGGGAAGTTTTGCAAGCCTTTGAACGAGGGAAATTATCTGCGGTCGTTGAAACTACCGTTAAGCTGACGGATTTGCCAAAGGCACATGAACAAATCGAATCGCGAGGGGTTTTTGGAAAAATTGTGGTAGTTTTTCCAGCCTAAAAAATATGTTTCTTTTTGGACATACTGGTCTTGCAGTCGGTACCGCACACTGGATCAATAAGAAATTCAAAAAAAAAATAGACCTGCGTTATGTGGCGTTAATGTCGATGAGCGCTGATCTTATAGATAAGCCGCTTGGTCTTAGTTCGCCGGAATTTTTTCGATTCAATACTCGGCTAATTGGCCACAATCTTTTTGCCATAGTTTTTGCTGTGAGTTTGCTGCTGGCGTTCTCTCGCCGAAGGTCGGCAATCATGCTTTACGCTTTATTTTATTGTTCGCACCTCTTGCTCGATCAAATGTGGATAAAGAGCCCCGACATTTTTTATTTTCCCTTTGGCGGTCCCGTGCAGTGGCATGAGCCCGATTTGGTGAGAAGGTGGACCGATGTTCTAAAAACGCCGTATACCTTGGGCGGCGAAGTGCTCGGATTTTCTATACTGTGTTATTTGCTAGGCAAGTACCAATTGTATCGTGCCAAAAATTATTCGAATTTTATTAAAACTGGCACCCTGTAGTTTAAGGGTTAATCCAAATGATAGCGAACGCTTGTTACGACCTTATTGCGTTTGAACAATAAAGCAGCACGAATAATTAATGCAGTTTGGTTGTGTAAGAATTGTTGCCACCATTTGGCTGTCACAAATTCAGGAATAATCACAGTAATCATGTCGTCTTGATTAGAATCTTCCACTTCGTCGATGTAACGAAGTAGGGGTGTTACGACAGAGCGATACGGTGACCGTAAAACAACAAGAGGAACTCCACGGCCCCACCGTTGCCAATCTTGTTGAAACCGCTCGGTACTTTCTTTATCGATTTCCACGTAAACCGCTCTAACGTCAGTCGCAATGGATTGTGCGTATCGCATCGCTTCGATTACTCCGCGATGCACACCCGAAATCGGCAGCAAAACGGTGTGTTTAAGTTCGTGCGGAAGCGATTTGGGGTCTACGCCGACAAGAGAAAGTTGTTTACCCACCGAAAGGTAGTGGTGGTGAACTTGGCGAAATAAAATTATCAAAGCCGGAACGGCAATCGTAATGAGCCAAGCTCCATCGGTAAATTTCGTGGTGAGAATGATTGTAGTTACGACCGCAGTGACGGTCATGCCTATGCCCGAAACAATTGCGTGCCGAATCCAGCCGCGGGCTCGTGAACGTTCCCAGTGACGCAACATACCGGCCTGGGAAAGCGTGAATGATAAAAATACGCCGACTGCGTACAACGGAATCAAAGCATGGGTGTCAGCATCGAACAGGTAAATCAATCCGGTAGAGACTACTCCGAGTATTAGAATGCCGTTTGAAAAAACTAGGCGATCACCCAAACTGGCAAACTGTCGTGGAAGGTAGCGATCTTTTGCCAGAAGCGAACCGAGTCGCGGAAAAGCTGCGTAACTCGTATTGGCCGCTAAAAAGAGAATACCCATAGTTAATATCTGTATCGAGTAATAGGGCCAGGTGCTGCCGTAAATGGAACGGGCTAATTGTGACAACACGGTCTCTTGTTCGTTCGGGGCAATGCCATGGTAGTGGGAAAGGTAAGTGATTCCAAAAAACATGGTTGTGAGCAAACAGGCCATGATTATAAGCGTCTTCGATGCATTTTTTGATTCCGGAGGCTGAAATACCGGCACACCGTTAGCAACCGCTTCCACTCCAGTCATGGCAGTGCATCCAGAAGAAAAAGCATGCAATAGTAAAAAAACCGTCAAAGGTTCCAGGCCCTCAGTAGCAGGAGGGTCGATATGAGTGAATTCACCGGTGTACAATTTGTAGGTGCCAATGGCCAACATCGACAAAATTCCGACGATGAAGCCATAGGTCGGAAACGCGAAAATAGTGGCGGATTCTCGTACCCCACGTAGATTGGCGATTGTAAGCACACCAATAGCCACTGCACAAATTGTAATTTTATACTGAAACAAAGAGGGAAAGGCCGAAGTAAGTGCCGCTACACCTGCCGCGACACTCACTGCGACAGTCAGTACGTAATCTATTAAGAGCGCCGCACCAGCCACCAGGCCCCACGACGGGCCAAGATTTTCTTTGGTTACTGAAAACGCCCCGCCGCCGTTCGGATACTCTCGAATCGTTTGGCGGTAGGATACTACTACGAGAAAAAGTAAACAGATGATAGCGCCAGAAATGGGTATTGAATAAGAGAGCGCTGCTCCACCGGCAAGCACTAGTACCAATAAGATTTCTTGAGTAGCATACGCTACCGACGAGAGGGCGTCAGAGGAAAATACCGCGAGCGCCCGGCGTTTATTGATGCGTTCGCTATGGGCGAGGGCCGATGCAATGGGCGAGCCTAATAGGCGACGCTTGAGGTTTTTTATCATATAGAATGAGAATCCACTGTTACACCGATGGGGTAATGACGGCAAGCGTGTCTTATGGCATAGGTACTAAATGACCAAATTGTTTAGGCGCTGGTTGGGGGACCTTAAAGAGAATTTTTCGGCCAACAAGGGCGGAGTTCTCTCGGGAACCCGCTCCTGGGAGCGAGATTTTTCGGGTGATATTCATTCTAACGACGCCCAATACGGTGTATTTTTAGGTGCCCTTAGTCTAATCCCAGCGTTGGCAACCGCGTATCTTTGGAGTCATTCGCTCCCCCCACCGCCGCGGGTGCACGTGATGGCACACCTATTTGGAGCCCCTCTGCAATTCGTGATCACTGGTTTTTTGTGTTCCGTTTTGTTTTTTCTTGGTTCCCATGTGAATCGGGCTCCAAAAATATATCCGGTAGCATTTAAATTAATGCTGCGAGTGATGGCGGTGTATCCCATTCTTGCAACCATGTTCTACTTTAGGTTTGGTGGGGTTTTTGTTTTACTGTTGTTCGGGGTGTTTGTTATTCGGGGCGCGCTCCGTACCTATCGGATTCCCAAAGCAAACGTGATCATCTTTTTTGGGATCGCTTACGTAACGTTCGCTCTTTTGCAGCTTCAGAACGCGATCAGTCCCCCGCTTGATCGGCCACAGAAAAAACTAATTCAGCAAAACGAAAATCGTTAAGCTTAAAAATTTTATTCGCCAAAGGCTTTGCGAGTCGCTCGGTGTACGGCGCGAACAATCCAAGTTTGGGGCAGAAATCGTAATAAGAACACCATGATTCGATTCATGACGTCCGGCACCACCTGAACACTGGTGCGTTTCTGAATTGCGCGGACAATGCTAGCTGCCACTGCCTCTGAAGTTATTGCAAACGTTCGAGGTGCTTTGTTGGGATCACCGCCGGCCCGTGAGGCAAACTGGGTATCGGTATAACCTGGGCAAATAGAACAAACGTAGACTCCTCTTCGTTTACCTTCGAACCAGAGCGAAACCGTAAGATTGTGCACAAAGGCTTTGGTCGCGGAATAAACGGCATTGCCGGGCAGGGATATAAAGGCCGCCACGCTTGCGATATTTACGAGTGCGTCTCCCGGTCGGGCGCCTCTCAGAAATGCATGAGCTAAAGCTACCAGGGCGGTACAGTTCAGCTGAATCATACTCTCGAGTTTTTGAAGTGGCGTTCGGGAAAATTCACCGTAAGCTCCGAAACCCGCATTATTAACCAACACGTCGTAGTGGTGGCTCTCAATGAAGGCACCTAAGCGGGCAACGTCGCTTGGTTGTCCAAGATCGCAGACCTGAAAATCATGGGCCGCTGGGGAGATTTTTTTTAATTCGCTAATGAGCGATTCGAGTCGGCTGGAGTTTCTGGCCACCCCCGTAATTGTAAAACCTTGTTTAGCTAACAATACGCAGAGATCTCGGCCTATTCCCTCACTAGCGCCGGTGATAAGAGCCTTTTTTTCATTTGTGGTCGCCAAGTAGTATTCCTCCGCTTTGTGGAATAATTTTAACTTCTTCCTTTAAGAGAATTCCAAATTGAGCCTTAACTTCTTTTTTTGCAAGTTCGATTAAAGAACGTACGTCTGCAGATTTGGCATTGCCATTGTTCACAATAAAGTTGCAATGCATCGTACTAATTTCGGCATCTCCTGCACGCCGCCCGCGAAGGCCGGCGTCTGAAATTAATTTCCAGGCGCTTTGAGTGGCAGATGGGTTCTGAAACACACTTCCGCAACTTGGCTTATCAATCGGCTGAGATTTTTTTCGTTTAAGTAGTAGGTCTTGAATGTCGTTTTGTACACGCTCCGGTTGGTCCCGAGAAATGCGAAATTTTGAGCGAATAATTATTTCGTGGGGCGCGAGGAAGGTTTGGGACCGATAGATAAATGATTTTTTATTCGTCGAATAGGATCGAATTTTTTCGTTAGCTAAATTATAGGCACTAACTTCAAATACCGAATCGACCACTTCACCTTTTTGTGTGCCGGCGTTCATGAATACGGCACCACCGACGTTTCCTGGAATTCCAACCAAAAAGTCTAAACCGCGCAGTCCTTCTCGCATGCACAAACGCAACAACTGAATATTCGTCACTGAACACCCGGCGTCTACGGTCTCACCTTCGAGTGTGAGCCGAGTGTCGAGCTCTGAGGTGTTAATTACGACACCGTTAAACCCTAGATCGTCGAACAAAGTGTTCGAGCCAGCCCCCAAAATGTAATACCGCAGTTGGTTTTTTTTTATCCAGGCAACAAGTTCGGGTAATTCGTCAATATTTCGAGGAGTCGCGAAGTAGAGTGCGTTACCACCGATGCGATAGTAACAATGTTTTTTCAGGCTTACATTTTCTTTAACGCAAACCGGCAAGCTCATTTTGAAAGTTCACTAGCCAACAAGGGACCCAGAGTCGTGATATTGCCCGCACCCAGAGTTATGATTAGGTCTCCATTTTTTATTCGAGATTTTATGGTTTTCGCGACCACTGCTAAGCCCTCGGCAGCACTAGTCTGTTCCGGCACAGGAAGATATTCCACGGGTACTCCCGAAGTTTTGAGTGCCTCAGTCAGGGTGGCTGAGTTTACGCCCGTGATGGGCGCTTCGCCTGCAGCATATACGTCGAGTAAAAATACCTGCGCGGCTTTAGAGAGGCTCGCTGCGAATTGATTCCAGCAAGAGGCGGTTCGTGAATACCGATGAGGCTGAAATATAACTACAACGCGCTGGTGCCCGTTGGCTTTCTGACTTAAATAGGCAGCTGCCAATGTGGCGTCGATTTCAGTTGGATGGTGGCCATAGTCGTCGACAATTGTAATGTTTTGTTTTTCAAAGCGCGCCTTCGTTTCAAATCTGCGGCGAACCCCTGTAAATGAAGCGAGTGCTCGTACTGCTATTTCAACTGACACGTCTACTTCTATGGCTGCAGCTAAAGCGCCTACGGCATTTCGCGCGTTGTGTTCACCCGGAATATTGAGCGTGACCTTGGTCAAAAATTGTCCGGAACGCCAAACACTAAATCGAGAACCATTGATTCCAGCGTGTTCAAAGTCCCGAATTTGAAAATCGGCCGCCTTCGAGAAACCATAGGTCCACACCGGTTTTTCAATAGACTTGATCAAGTCTTGTACTTCTGCGTCATCGATACAAACTATATTGCGTCCGTAATAAGGCACACCATTTGCGAACTCTGCAAAGGCGGTGCGCAGCAATTGCATGCTACCATGATGGTCGAGATGATCATTGTCGATATTGGTAATGATCGTAACGACTGGAGAGAGTTTTAAAAAGGAGCCGTCACTTTCGTCAGCTTCAGCTACTAAAAACTGTCCTTGACCAAATTTAGCGTTTCCGCCCAATGCATCAACTTTCCCACCTACGATAATTGTTGGGTCCAGTTCCGCGTAAGTAAGTATGCTGCCAAGTAAACTGGTTGTGGTGGTCTTTCCGTGCGTACCGGCGACCGCGAGACCGTATTTAAGGCGCATAAGTTCTGCGAGCATTTCCGCACGCGCCACAATTGGAAGGTGGCGGCGATGAGCTTCGAGCACTTCGGGATTAGTTTTAGTCACGGCACTAGAGGTTACGATAGCCTTGGCGCCTTCAATGTTTTCAGCACGGTGGCCAATCTCTACTCGCACCCCGAGATCCCGGAGACGTCGAACGGTGTCGGAGTCTGATAGGTCAGAACCCGAAACGGGAAAACCCATGCGTACGAGAATCTCGGCAATTCCACTCATGCCGATTCCACCGATGCCTACGAAATGAATGTGTTCTTTTATTCTCTTATACATTTTGAGTAAGTACCCGAGTTTTCATGACGTCGACAATTCTTTTGGGGGCGTCGGGTCTAAAAAAGTTGGTAATGTTTTGTCGCATAACGGCCAACTGTTCAGGGTTCTTTCGCAAGGCGAGTATCATTTCTGCTAATTGGTCGCCATTACTTTCGGTCTGTAGCAACACCTGACCGGCCTTGGCCGCTTGAACGTTACGAGCATTATGCTCTTGGTGGTTACCGGCAGCATACGGAAAAGGAATAAATATTGCGGCATTTTTAGTGGCACCTAACTCCGAAATTGTGCCACTACCAGCGCGACAAATAACAATGGAAGCTTGATCATACATCTTCTGCATGTCGTCTATGAACTTAAAAACCTGAGCCGGATATTCAATTTTTTTGTAGGCCTCAACGACCCATTCGAAATCTTTTTCACCTGTTTGGTGAATGATCGCGATTCGGTGTTTTTCTTCGGCAAGTTTTTTTGCCGCGTCGGTAAGTAGACGATTGATACCAGTCGCGCCTTGGGACCCGCCAAACGCGAAGATCGTAAAGTGATCACCAGTTTTTTCTTTAGAATGCAGCTGGCTGCGAGTGGGATTGCCAGTTACGACACATTTGTGACGAGGAATGCCTTGCGGAATTTCGTCGAAAGCTAAAAATATGTGATGTGCAAGGCGAGCCGAGACGCGATTGGTAAAACCCATTACCGAGTTTTGCTCCAATACGCCAATTGGAAGACCAAGTATACGAGCCGCGACTATGCAGGGCCCTGCGGCGAAGCCGCCTACTCCGATTACCATATCTGCTCGATAGGATCTTAGAACTCGAATGCACGACCAGACGGAAATAGGAATTTGGAGCAACGTCCATAGTCTACGTAAAAGACCCTGGCCGACTAACTTGCCAATTTTGATTGTATGTAGTGGAAACCCCCATTTGGGTACCAGTCTTTTTTCGAGTCCGTATTCAGAACCGACAAATAGAACCTCGTTTGCGGCACTCTGGCTTTTAAATTCCTGGGCAATTGCGACGCCAGCGAAAATGTGTCCACCGGTTCCGCCGCCGGCAATAACGAGTTTCATTGGGACTTCGTTTCCGCTAGGCGAGAGAGTATTCCCAGCATGAATAATGTTACCAGAAGTGAACTACCACCGTAGGACACAAGCGGCAGAGGGAATCCCTTGGTCGGAAGCAATCCGGTGACTACTCCCATATTGCAAAACGCCTGCAAACCCAAAACGCTTGTTATCCCGAGCGCGAGTCCTCGGTTAAAGGTATTTTGAGTACGTAGTGCGGTTTGAATTCCGTGGCGTATAATTAATAAAAATAGCGCGATAACAAATACTACTCCGAGTAGTCCGAGTTCTTCGCCGATAACTGAAAAAATAAAATCGTTATGAGCTTCCGGTAGATAGAAAAGTTTTTCACGGGAATTGCCTAACCCCACTCCGAAAAAACTGCCTTCATAAAAAGCGACGAAACTCTGAATAATTTGGAATCCTTTGTGAGCGGGATCGGACCAAGGGTCTAGATAAGCAAGTAAACGAGCTTTCCGATATGGTTTTGCGAGTATGAGCGTCGCCGCTATTGGGAAAAAGGCCAGGGTGGTGCCGAGTAAATATTTGAGGCGCACACCAGCCCCCCAAAGCATGCACATGGTCGTGGCGATTAGAAGTACGAAGGTGCCAAAGTCAGGCTGGAGGAGTAGCGCAAAGTAAATGGGAATCACACCGACGAAGTAGGTTAGAAAACCCGTTTTCCAACTGTCCTGATAGGCCAATTTTTTTTGCAACTGCGAAGCTACGAATAAAATGACAGCAAACTTAGCCAATTCGCCCGGTTGAAAACGAAATCCAAAAAAAGAAATCCAACGGGAAGCGCCTCCGACTCGGTGAGCGATACCTGGAATAAGCGTGGCCACTAATGCAAGCGTGGCAAAGATTAACAATGGCTTTGCAAGTTTCTGCAGCTGGTAACTGTTTAAGTGTCGGCCCAGTATGAAAAACAGAGTTCCAAATCCGCAGTAGAGAACATGGCGTTTAAAAAAATAGAGTCCGTCTTTGAAACGTTCAGCAGCGAGAATAAAACTCGAACTGTAAACCATGACCAACCCTGTCGCGACAAGCGCGAACACGGCGATCCAAAATGCATGCTCCGAATGGCGGGCAAGAAACGAACGGCTTCTCATCCACTAAAGTCTAAGCTTTTTAGAGCTGCGAAACCATCTTTTTGAAGTAGTCGCCCCGCTCTTCGTAGTTACGGAACATGTCGTAACTGGCGCAACCAGGAGCGAGCAAAACGATGTCCCCGTTTCGGGACTTCTGAAAACCGATCAATACAGCTTCTTCAAAGGTACCAACAAGAAAGGTTTCACTGAAATCGCCTAGGATGCGGTTGATTTTTTCTTTGGCTTCGCCCACCAGAATCAGGTTCTTAACCCGTTTTTTTACTAGTTCCATGAGGGGTGTGAAATCCTGGTCTTTATCTCGGCCGCCCATAATCAATATAACCGGGGCATTAAACGACGAAAGTGAACGCAAAACGCTCGCTACGTTAGTGGCTTTACTGTCGTTGTAAAACGCAACGTTGTCTTTTTTTCTCAAGAATTCCAGGCGGTGAGGAACACCTTTGAAAAAATCGATCGTCTTTTGAATCGAAGTCTTGGTTGCCCCAAAAGCTCGCGCGGCAAGAGCTGCGGCCATGACGTTTTCACGGTTATGGTCGCCGGGCAACTTGCAAAGAATCATTTCAATTATTTCTTCGCCATTTCCTTTTTCGAATCCCTTTAGCACTACCTTCGGGCGGCGGAGGTAGGCGCCCTTAAACTTTTCGGCCAACTGCGGCGAAATTGTCATTGGGTCACGTTTAGTAAAATGGAGAACCTTGCCCGGAAATTGTTCCGCCCATTGTAGCGAACGCTCGTTGTCGAGATTCAAGATAAGAGTCGTAGATTTGTCGGCATTTTTTAGAATCCGCTGTTTAGCTGCGTAATAGGATTCGACACCGGTAGGGTAACGGTCCAGGTGGTCGGGCTCCAAATTCGTAAGCACTACAATGCTTGGTTTAAAATTCTCCATGCTTTCTAGCTGAAAGCTGGAAACCTCTAGAACCACTGCGTCAGGAGTTTCACCGTTAATTAACATGTCGAGAGCAGAAACACCGATGTTACCGCCAACGAAGACCTTTTTGCCTTCGTTACGAAGCATTTCGCCGATAAGAGTCGTTGTGGTGGTTTTACCGTTGGTGCCGGTGACTGCAATGATAGGAGCTTTAATGAAGTGTGTTGCGATTTCGATGTCGTTTACAATCGGAATGCCCGCTGCGCGAGCCTCAGACAACCCTTCAATGTTTCCCGGTACTCCCGGACTTAAAACAATGACGTCGTTCTGGGTGAAGAGCTTGGGGTTGTGTTTTCCAAGATCCATTTCAACTTTGAGGTCACCTAGGAGTTTAATAGACTCGGCTAGCTCCATTCTAGTTCGTGAGTCCGTGATCGTAACTTTTCCGCCTTGAGCGAGAATGAAACGAGTGGCAGATACGCCAGTTTTTCCAAGACCAACGACCAAAAATTTCTTACCCTTGATTTTCACCTGGTGAAACCTCCTACTAACTAACGCAGTTTTAAAGTCGACAATGCAATGATCGCGAGCAGGATCGATATAATCCAAAATCGCACGATCACTTTAGGCTCGGGCCATCCCTTCAATTCGAAATGGTGATGAATAGGAGCCATTCTAAAGACTCGTTTGCCCGTGGTCTTAAAAGAAAAGACCTGCGCCATCACCGAGACAGCTTCTAGTACAAAAATTCCGCCTATGACCACAAGAAGTATTTCATTTTTTGTGACAAGGGCGATCGAACCTAACGCGGCACCGAGCGGCAAAGACCCAACGTCGCCCATAAAAATTTGGGCCGGATAGGAGTTGAACCAAAGAAATCCGAGTCCGGCAGCGGCCATGGCCCCGCAGAAAACGGCTAGCTCTCCGGCCAGGGGAACATGAGGAATCTGTAAATATTCCGCGATCTTAGCGTGTCCTGCGAGGTAAGCAAGGAGGGTGTAGGTGCCCGCACTTATAATGATTGGCCCGATAGCCAGACCGTCGAGTCCGTCGGTGAGATTGACGGCGTTGCTGGCCCCAACGATTACCAAAACCGCAAAGGGTATATAGAGGGGACCCAAATTGATGACGAGGTCCTTGAAAAAAGGAAAACGCAGTTCGGGCGACATTCCAAATTTGAAATAGAGTAGCGAGGCGGCGGTTACAGCTATCAACGACTGCCAAAAAATCTTGGCTCGACCCGAAACTCCCTTGGAATTTTTTTTGATCACTTTTAGGTAATCGTCGGCCCAACCCACGATCCCAGTTGCCAACGTTACGAAGAGTACGATCCAGATTAGAGGGTTGCTAAGGTCGGCCCAAAGCATGGTGGATGCAGTAATGCAAAACAAAATCAAACCGCCCCCCATGGTAGGAGTACCCTTTTTCGATTGGTGGCTTTGAGGACCGAGTTCTCGAATACTTTGACCAATTTGCCGACGCTGCATCATGGCAATGTACCAAGGCCCCACTATCATGCTGAGCACAAGCGCGGTGATCGCAGCACCGAATGTTCTAAATGTTATATATTTGAAGACGTTAAGAAACGTGACCTCGGTAGACAAGGATACAAGAAGCCATGGAAACATAGAGCGGGGGTCCTTTCGCTATTTTGCCTTCAATTGAGAAGCTACCAAATCCATTTTCGCACCTCTGGAGCCTTTGACCAACACTAAGGCGCGTGGTTTTAGTTCCAAACGATGTTGAAGATCTCGATAGAGTGATTCGTGGTCCTGAAAAGTTCGACATTCAACTTTTCGCCCAGTGTTTTGAAACCCATCTGCCCAGTGTTCCCGATGGTGTCCGAGCGCGAGCAGGGTAGTAACGCCACTTTCTGCAGCTTTTCGACCCATATCCCGGTGCAGCTCATTTGCCGTAGGCCCCAGCTCAAGCATATCGCCCACGGCAGCGATTATTTCGTCGTAGCGGCCCTGAAAATTTTCCAAAATTAAATGAGCGGTATCAAAAAGTGCCCCGACACTCGTCGGGTTGGCATTGTAGGAGTCGTTGTAAATAGTTGCGCCGTGCTTGCTACGAAATAACTCGGAACGCAGTGAACTAATCTTGGGTTTAGCCAAACCTGCTTTAATGTCATTCTTTCCGGCAATGCCACTCACTAGTGTTAATGCTACGGCGGCCAGAGCATTCGTTAAGTTGTGTTTACCCGGAAGCGGAAGCGTGCCTTCGATGGTTCCATTAGGAGTCTTTATTTCATAGTGCCAACCAAAGTGGCCATCTTCGTCGAGCTGTGAGCATCGGAGTAGTTGAAAATCGGCCTCGGATTGGAGTGAAAGGGTGAGTGGTGATAACCTGCACTGTGTTTTGATTTCGCTGTGCAACTTAGCTAGCAACGGATCGTCGATATTAAAAAGCAACTGACCCTTGGTTTGATGCAAATTGATCCAGTCGAAAAGTTCGCGTTTTGCTCGCAAAACTCCTTCGACGCTGCCTAATTTTTCTAAGTGGGCGGGTCCAATCGCGGTTATATAGCCAATCGTCGGTTGCCCTATTGCGGCCAAAGATTGAATTTCTCCAAAGTCGCTCATTCCCATTTCAAGTACGGCAGCCCGGTGACTTTGGTTTAAACGCAGGATCATTTGAGGCACGCCCCAATGATTATTAAGGGTACCCTCGGTTATGAGTGTGTGGTCTTTGTTTGAGACATTGGCGATCGATGCAATTAGGTCTTTGGTAGTAGTTTTTCCAGAAGAACCAGTTAAACCAATTACTGGTATCTCAAATTTTGATCGGTAATAGGTTGCGAGCGCCTGGGTGGCGCGCAAAGCGTCTTTGACCAACATAAGTCCAACTCGCGGATGGTTGTTCTCAAGTGCTCGAAGCTTCGTTTCATTTTGGCCGATTATTAGCGCCGCACCGGAATCCGCGGCTTGGCTTGCGAAATCATGACCGTCAACCTTGTTTCCGGCGATGCAGAGAAAAATGCAGTCCTTTTCAATTTTTCTCGAGTCAGAAATAAAGGCCGAATAAATCTGATCTGAAGCCCCCTCTTGAAGAATTCTTCCATCCACCGCGGTGCGAATTTCGTGAAATTTAAGTGACAGCGTCTTCATAGAGTTTTCTTTCGAGGTGCTCAACGGTTCAAATATTCCCGCGCAACCACGCGATCGTCAAAGGGAAGTTTCTGGGTGCCAATGATTTGGTAAGTTTCATGGCCCTTGCCTGCGACAAGGAGAATGTCCCCAGCCTTTAGTGTGTTCAGGGCGGCTTCGATGGCGAGTCTTCGATTTGCCTCAGTATGAATTTTGGCCGCAGAAGACACGCTCTTTGCGCCGACCATTACCTCATGAATGATCTTTTCTGGGTCTTCCGTGCGCGGATTATCGGAGGTGATCCAGACTTTATCGGAATGAGTAGTGGCAATTTGGCCCATGATTGGTCGTTTGCTGGGGTCTCGATCTCCGCCGCAACCAAATACTGTAATTAGATTACTACTCGTTGAGAGAAGTGCCCTGAGCGTAGTTAAAACTTTAAGTAACGCGTCTGGCGTGTGGGCATAGTCTACGAAAACATGAAAATTTTGGGAATTTTCGATTCGTTCCATTCTCCCGGGCACTGTCACCGCCTGAAGGCCCTGTTCGATTTGGGTTGGTTTGATATTTAGCGTCAAAGCACAGAGCGTTGCTGCAACGAGATTCTGTTTATTGAAGTCGCCTACCAAGGGACTCTCGATTTCGACCTCTCCTAGGGTTGTACGTATGCGACCACGCGTGCCGTAGGCCGAGGTTGTGAGGTCGTCGGGATTCGCCGTATCACTTTCATTTGGTCCGAAGGTAAAACAACGTCCAGGTAGAGCTTTGACCATATCATGTAAACGTCGACCGTAGGTGTCGGCCGTATTGATTATCTTTATGGGGCAATCGTAGTCGCGAAACAGGCGCACCTTAGCTTGGAAATAAGCGTCCATGGTTTTGTGGTAATCCAGATGGTCCTGAGTCAAATTGGTAAATACGGCAGCCGCGAATTGGCTACCCCATGGACGTGACTGATCGAGTGCGTGTGAAGAAACTTCCATGACCGCCGACTTGGCGCCTTTTTTTAGAAAGTCCGACAATAAGCCCTGAAGGTGAATAGAGTCCGGAGTGGTCAGGGTCGATGGCACTTTCCAACTTCCTAAGCGATTTTCCAGGGTACCGATAAGAGCGGGATTATATGCGGCAGACTTTAATATGCTCTCCAAAAGAACGGTGGTGGTGGTTTTACCATTGGTACCGGTTACACCCAGCAGTTTAAGTTTTCGTGTTGGGTGTTCAAAAAAATGGCAAGAAGCCTCTGCCAAAAACTTTCGGATATCTTTTACAACGATGATTTGAGTTTTGGTCCCGGTAAATTCAGCGGGGACGGACGGCGAATCTGTAACCACCACCGAAGCACCGAGTTCGACCGCGTCTTTAATAAACAGTCGTCCATCGAAGTTGGTGCCTTTAACCGCAAAATAGCCGCAACCGGGTTGGACTTCACGACTATCGGTCGTGAGAAACGAGATCCTATTCGGGGAAAAGATCTCTAGATTTTTTTCGCTCATGAGAGCTGCATACTAGCCGGAGCCGGCCACCGGGTTCAAGGGTTTCGTGGGGTTTTGGGAAGTGTTCTCGCACTATTCCGGAGCCATGAATTTCCAGTTTAACAGGTTCGGTACCGATCGCGCGGACCGCCTCGCGTATAGATAGTCCGCGCAAATCTGGAAGAACGATCTCGTTCTTATCATTGCGCTTCAGTTTGACATCAGGCGATTTGGCAACTCCCGAAGCTAATGATTCGGACCCACCACGTGGGGCAGTCGCTTCGGTTGATTCCTCTATTGCGTCGATTGAACTTTGGTTTGCTAGCTTCATGAGACGAACCTTACTGTCGACAGGCGGTACCTGGGTGCGAATGAGTGCCGCCTGCATAATTTCTCTAAAAACTGGGGCAGCTGTCTCTGAAGCGTAGTATTTCTTTGTAGGTTCATCGAGCATGACCAATGTGACTAATTTGGGGTTTTTAGCTGGAGCGAAGCCAACGAAACTCGAAATGTATTTCGACCGCGAGTAACGATAGGTTTCTTGATCTATTTTTTGAGCAGTACCGGTTTTGCCGGCGACGGGCCAGTCTTCAAGTTGGGCAAGCTTTCCAGTGCCATTTTCGTTAACTACGAGCTCAAGCATTCGAGTAATGTCTTTCGCAGTTTTGGGCTCAAATATTTTTTTTGATTTAGAATTTTCAAAACGATGATCAAGTTTCCAGCGAAGTGTTCCGCGTACGATTGATTCGGGGTCTTCATTGAGTATAGCTTTAACGATTCGAGGTTGGATCCATTGCCCATTATTGGCGATCGACAAATAAAACGAAAGCATTTGCAGCGAAGTTGTAGTGAAACCTTGGCCAAAACCTACGTTGGCAAGGCGTACGCTCGATCGGGCCTCTGATGATGAATACCTTCCGGGAGCCTCTCCCGGCAGGTCCAGGCCGGTCTTTTTTCCGACGCCGAGTTTATCAAAAAAACCAGTAATGGAGTCGACTCCTAGCTCAAGCGCAATCTTGGCGGCTCCAATATTGCTGGAGTGCTGAATGACTTCGCCCAGTGTCAGCCACCCCCACTGTTCGTGAGTTTCAGCTTCGGAGATCACTCGATCAGCAACTTTAAATGAGCCCATTTCACAGTAAATCTTAGACCGAGTGGTTTTGCCATTCTCCAGCGCCAGACCAGCGATCAGGGGTTTGAACGTACTGCCGGGTTCGTAAGCATCGGTGATTGCACGATTGCGGCGTGAATCGGCTGAGTATTGATTTGCGACATTCGGATTGAAGGTTGGGGCATTAGCGAGAGCTAAAATTTCCCCGGTTTCTACTTCTGCGACAATCGCGGTGCCAGCTTTTGCACCAAATTCGCGCACTGCCTGATCAAGCGCTTTTTCAGCGTCGAATTGAATAGTGCGATCAATTGATAACACTAAGGATTGGCCGTCTTTAAACGCGAAGAGTCCGTTTTCTCCGCGAAAAATGCGTCTACCGCGTGCGTCGCGTGACGAATCGATTTTCGACTGTTCGCCACTTAAAATAGCATCGTAGAGCAACTCCAAGCCTTCTAAGCCCTGGCCATCGATTCCAACGCTACCCAGTACGTGCGCGGCGAGTTCTTTATTCGGGTAAAAGCGACGCGTTTCTTCCACTAAGCCGACCGAGTCGCCGAATTCTAAAATTTTGTGGGACCTCAAAAAGCTTTCTTCGGTTTGGCTTAATTGCCTTTTTACCCAAACAAATCCCCGATCAGATCGAATTTTTTCGATGACTCGCTGTTTTGGCCAATGAATGCCTTTCGAAATAATATTTGATAATCGTGCCCGTTCCGAAGCGTTCAACTCCTTACGCATGAGTTCGGGGCGTATAAAAAGAGACCGTACCTTTAGCGTGACAGCTAAACCCTCTCCGTTGCGATCTAAAATAAGCCCTCGCCGTGGGAGAGAGGTAAGCTTGGAGTTAAATTGTCGTTTCGAGAGGCGTTCTAGTTTTTCATCAAATGCAAATTGAAGATAAACTGTCCGGGTAACGATACCGGCAGCAAAAACAAAAAAGAAAAAGCCGAGCCACCGAATTCGGTTCATAACTTTATAACCTGTTCCGGTCGTGGTTTTTTCATGTCAAATTTTTCGCGAGCGATTCGCTCGAGTCGCACGGGAGATCGGGCTTCGTTTATTTTTAGCGTTACTTTATTTACGTCGTCGCGAGCCTGTTGTTCTAACTTTTCCAGGCGGTGGATATCGTAGCTGATTCGAACTATTTCAAGACGGATCCACGCGAAACTACCCATGAATGCGGCTCCCGCTGCGATAACCAGAAATATTTTTAGCTTTGGACTCAGCGAACGACTATTTTTTTTCATAAATTCTGAGTTTTGCACTACGGGATCTGGGATTACTTTTAATTTCTTCCTCGGTCGCGGTGACCGGCTTTTTGTAGATGGGCAACACACCTTGGTCAGAATTGCCCCAGCTTTTCACGATTCGGTCTTCCAGAGAGTGAAACGTGATCACGGCAAGTCGGCCCCCCTTTTTTAGGTTCAGCATAACATGTTTCAAAAAGGTATCGAGTGTTCGTAACTCGTCGTTTACTGCGATGCGTAACGCTTGAAACACGGTGGTCGCGGGGTGAATATCTCGCTTTTTATCGTGCAATTTTTCGGCAACAAATTCGGCGAACCTACGAGTGGAATTGACCAATTCTCCTTGGGCCAGCGCTGTTTTAATGGCACGGGCTAAAGACCGAGATTCTCGAATCTCAGCATAGCGAAAAAAGATATCTGCCAGTTCCTGTTGTGAGCAATGTTCAATCATTTCCCAGGCAGTCGGCCCGTGGCTTGGGCGGCGTAATCGCATGTCGAGGGGAGCGTCGATTTGAAAACTCATTCCGTAGTCAGCGCTTTCAAGTTGATTAGACGAGTATCCGAGATCCACCAGAACGGCGTCCCACGGAGGTGGGATGGGTGCGTTAGTGCCGGCCGCAAGTTCCGAAAAACTACCGTGATAAAAGACGATCTTGTGTTGGGCCAAAATAGATTCCAGCGAACGTCGCGCGTCGGTTATGGCGTTCGCGTCGATATCGCAGGCTAGTACGGTGAGACCAGGAAAGTGTTCGAGAAAAAGTCGAGTGTGACCCGCTCCTCCAAGTGTGCCGTCCACAAATATTGCACCAGCCTTCTGAAGTGCGGGACTTAGCCCTTCAATGCACTCTTTAGGTAAAACCGGAACGTGTTTGTTGCTCATGATCTTTTGGAGGGAGCGGTCGACTTCGTCTCGCCTTCGGCCGTTACGATAGCTTCGTAAAAGCTCTCTAAAATTTGGCGGGCGACGGTAGAAGCTTTAACACCATAGTATTTTCCGTGAATGCAAAGCGTGGCGATTGCGATGCGCACACCGTCGCGATTAGCGAAACCAACGAACCAATCATAACGCCCCGGTGGGTCGTTCCCATTAAGAGTGCCAGTTTTGCCACCGATATAAACGCCGGCCATCATGGGATTACGATCAAGGCCGCGAAACGAACGGCGCGAGGTGCCCGACGTAATTGTGCGATTCATGAGTTTAGCCAATTGATCTGCAGTAGTTTCGCTAATGGGCTGCGATAGTTCCTGAGGTTTGTGCAAGTAAACCACGTCGGAATCGGAATCGCGAACCCGATCAATAACGGAAGGCGTCATCATGACGCCCTGATTCGCAATGGTCGCTGCTATCAGCGCTCCGTGTAAGGGACTCATAAGATTTTGTCTGGTGAATCCCGAAGCACTTTCAGCCAATTCAAATCCCCCGTCCGGTACGACCGCCGAACTGGAATCAACTGCTAATTCAAAGGGTATGGCTGGGCCGAAGTAAAACCCTTCCGCCATACGACGCAGATTGGTACCGCCCACTCCAAAGAGCCCTATTTTGCCAAATACCGAATTGACTGATTTGCCAAAAGCATCTCGTAGCGAAATCAAACGAGCAAAGCGCGGCGCCGTTTGCGGCTCTAAACCTCCACCACTAAACAAATTGCGTTTATAGAGGGTGTGATAACTTCCAAGCACAGGAATCATACTGTCGTACTGAAGTTTTCCGTCTTGTATGGCGGCCGCAGCAGTAACAATTTTAAAGATACTTGCGGCGGGAAAAGTGGCCCGTAATGCCAGATTTTCGGTACTTGAGCCGTGGCTTACGAGTGCCAACACTCGACCGGTCGCAGGATCTAGCGCTACGGCCGACGCGTACGGCACCTGGGCGTGTTTTAGATATTTTTCAGCCGCGGCTTGAAGTGCGTGGTCAATGGAATACTCAACCTGAAAATCTTCTTGATCGATCGAAAGACCGGCTGCCGAATCAAGTGACCGGGCGGAAATAATTTTTTTTCCGAGAACCGAGCGAAGTACGTCGCGATTAAGCGACGAACTGAGCATGCCTTCGCCAGATACCCAAAGCTTTTTGGTTACACCTGCGAAAATAAAAAACACCAATGCTGCACTGAGTCCAAGTAGATGCTTTCGAAAGGTTTTAGGTGTCATTCGGTTCTTAAAAGTTTTAGTAAGTCGGGTACCCATTTAGTAAGCTTTTCGGACCCTTACCCCCAAACTTGAGCACGAAACTCAAGTTGTTACAACTCTGAAGATACCTGATCTTCGGGTTCACCGGAAGCAGAGTATTCATCTTCGCTGATTTTTCCGCTTCGCCAAAGGCGATTTAGAATCTTGGCAACTCGATTTGAACCAAATTTGGTTAATTCGCCGTCACGGTAGGAATTTTTGTACCGAATGGGATTGGGTAACATGAAGGCAAGAATTGCCCCCTCGCGGGCCGTTAAAAGGGATGATGGTTTGTCAAAATAACGCCAACTGGCGGCTTCGATTCCGTAAACGCCGGGGCCCCACTCAGCAATATTGAGGTAGATTTCAAGTATCTTAGCCTTCGGCAGTTTTCGTTCGAGTTCGACGGAAAGTAGAAGCTCCCTCAGCTTTCGTGAAATGGTCTTCTCAGGACTAAGAAAAACGTTTTTTACGACCTGCTGAGTAATTGTACTGCCGCCACGTTTTATTTTAGCGTTCGGCTTCGCATTGTGTTCAATGGCCGCACGAATTGCTTCAGCCGAATAGCCTCCATGTTTCCAAAAGGTGGCGTCTTCGGCCGCGAGAATCGCCGAAACTGCTTTTTTAGAAATTTGCCCAATGGAGCGCCAACGCTCCGGACGTTCGTAAACGAGTTTGTAGGTGATTTTACCGTCTTTTTTCTCAACCGCGACCGGATAGCTATGTTTAAGCGCACTAATGTCGGGAAACACTCGGCGATAGGTGGAATAACCGATTCGCGCGCCACTATAGGACAAAAAGGCTCCAGTCAAAACTGCAACCAATACGAAGACCGCATATATTCGGTTAGCGTGTATTTTGGCGAATCGCTTCATAAAGCACAATCGAAACGGCGTTCGATAAATTTAAACTACGGATGAGCGGCGAGAACATTGGAATATTGTAGCTCTGTTCCGCGTATCGATCGAGAAGTGATTCGGGCAGGCCGAGCGTTTCCTTTCCAAAAACAAAGGCGGCTTCCTTGGGAAACTTCACGTCGAATAGGCTTTTCTTAGCCTTTTTCGAGAGTAAAAAAAAGGGCGATGATCCGTGTCCAGCCCCCCACCATTCTAGCCATTTTTCGAAAGATTCGTGGCGTTTTAGGTCGACGTGCTTCCAGTAGTCGAGCCCCGCGCGTCGAACGTCCTTATCGTCGAGACTAAACCCAGGAGTGCCTGCGATGTGTAGCGTACTTTGAGTGGCTACACACAGACGCCCGGCATTGCCGGTGTTAGGCGGGATCTCGGGTTCAACTAGAACGAGGTGGTAATGAAATGGCGGCTTTTGATTTTCCACGTCTAAATACTTCTACGGCTTTATTGTATTGATCATTCGCGGAAACGGAATAGTTTCTCGCACGTGATCAAGGCCGCAAAGCCATGCGACCGTACGTTCAACTCCGAGTCCGAAACCCGAATGAGGTACGGAGCCGAAGCGGCGTAGATCCAGGTACCACTGATAGTCTTTTTCAGGCAGTTTGTGTTCGGCGATGCGTTCTTTTAGTACGGCAGCGCTTTCTTCGCGTTGGCCGCCGCCGATAATTTCGCCGTAGCCATCTGGTGCAATCAAGTCACATCCCAGAGCAAATCGCGCGTCTTCGGGGTCACGCTTGAAATAAAACGCCTTAATTTCGTGAGGGAAACGATGAATAAATACCGGCATGCCATCAAACGCTTCACCCAAAGCAGATTCTTGGGGTGCCCCAAAGTCTTCACCAAATGGAACGCCTACGCCCGCTTTCTCGAGGACCTTCAATGCTTCGTCATAGCGAATGCGCGGAAATGGGGCGCGAATTTTTTCAAGTTTAGAGAGGTCTCTTTCGAGTACCTTTAGTTCCGCACCGCGTTTTTCGAGCACACGTTGAACAATGTGCTGAATAAAGGCCTCAGCGAGTTGCATATTGTCATTCAAATCGTTCCAAGCCACTTCGGGTTCGACCATCCAAAATTCGGTGAGGTGCTTTCTTGTTTTTGATTTTTCAGCACGAAACGTAGGACCAAAAACATAAATTTTCCCAAAGGCCATGGCGCCCACTTCGCCGTACAATTGACCGGACTGGGTGAGATAGGCTTTTTCATCGAAGTAAGGAGTTGAAAAAAGCGTTGAAGTTCCTTCACAGGCCGATGGGGTAAGTATTGGAGCGTCGAAAAGTACAAACCCGTTAGAGTCAAAAAATTCGCGAATTGATCGAATGATTTCCCAGCGAACCCGAAGTGCAGCGTGCTGTTTGCTCGATCGCACCCAGAGGTGGCGATTTTCCATTAAAAATTCAACGCCATGTTCTTTAGGCGAAATCGGGTAGGGCTCTGCAATACTCTGAATTTTAATATTTAAAACGCCCATTTCGTAGCCGCCCGGTGAACGTGGTTCTTTACGCAGTTTTCCGGTCACGATAACAGAACTCTCTTGGGTGAGTTTATCGGCTTCTTCAAAGCTGGTGTCTTCGCACTCGCCTTTGACAAGAACTCCTTGCATGAGTCCGGTTCCATCGCGTAATTGGAGAAACTTAATTTTTCCACTACTGCGCTTGTTATAGACCCAGCCGTGTATGGTAACAGTTTGGCCGTCGTGTTTGGCAGCGTCTTCAATATAAAAACGTGGATTATAGGTGCTCATAATTTAAATTTCCGACAAGAATCCATTTAACAGGCGTACCCCGTACCCAGTCGCGCCTTTTTTGGCCATGTACGGAATGGAACCGAGGTTGTACGCCACGGCGGCAATGTCGAGGTGGGCCCAGCGAACCCCCTTGCGAATGAATTGTTCCAAAAACTTTGCGCCTTTCGCGGTACCGTGGGATGCGGTGTCGCCAGAGTTTCGCATGTCTGCGTAATCACTCTTGAGGTCGTCAAAATATTCTTCGTACATTGGTAGTTCCCATACGCGTTCACCCGAGTCGAGTGCAGCGTCACGAAGTTTTTTTACAATGCCCGCGTCGTTGGCCATTAGTCCTGAGCAGGCTTTCCCGAGGGTTATAGACACCGCACCGGTTAGGGTGGCGGCATCGACAATGTAGTCGGGGTTCAGATCTTGAACGAAATCAAGGGCGTCCGCCAGCACTAGTCGACCCTCAGCGTCGGTGTTGGTTATTTCCACAGTTTTTCCAGCGCGCGAAACCAATATATTGCCTGGGCAAATCGCCTGGCCCGAGGGCATATTCTCAGCCGCAGCAACCACCGCGATCACTCGATGTTCCACCTTATTGAGCGCCGCCAAACAGATGGCCCCTATTACGGCGGCGGCCCCACACATGTCGTGTTTCATGTCTTCCATGCGGGACGAAGGTTTGATGCTAATTCCGCCCGAATCAAACGTAATACCCTTGCCTACGAGCGCTACTGTTTTCGCTTTTTTCGCGGCCTTAGGGGAATACTCCAAGACGATCAAACGTGGAGGGTGGGCGCTGCCTTGGCCGACGCCCAACAAAAGGCCCATTTTTTCTTTTTTTAAATCGGCTTCAGCAAAAATTTGGCACTTTAATCCAAGTTGTCCTGCTACTTTATGGGCCGACTCTGCCAGAAGTTTAGGAGTGAGTTCGTTCGACGGCTCGTTGCCCAAATCGCGCGCGAGGTGAGTCGCAGCAATCGTTGCTCGAGCTCGTTCAAGACCTTTTTCCGCGAGGGCCTGTTTTTTAGCGTCATTCGCAACAAAGTTAATCTCAAGGGGTGCTTGCTCTTTCTTTTTCGAAAAATATTTATCGAACCGATAACACGCGAGACCAATCCCCTCGGCCAAGGCCTGGGCACCGTTTTGAACATCAACGTTGGTGTTGGACGCTGAATTCAAAAACGAATCGAGTACTACGTTCGCAGAAGACTGTTTTTCGGCCACTAGTTTTCTAGCTATGGCGCCTCCGATTTGACGTAGACGTTCTGATTTAGATGCAAAGTCGTAGTTTTTCTTTTCTTTTCCGAGTCCCACGAAAAGTAAGTTTTTAGCTTTTCGAAGCCCGCCTAATCGCACCAAGCAGGTAGAGCCAGCAGCAGTTGAAAGTTCTTGAGATTGAATCAATTCGGCGCATTTAGTCGTATAGTCTTTGCAGTCCTTAGTGAGCGTAAAGGAACTGCGGTTTTTTTCGCCATTTCCAACGCCGGGGGCTACGGCCACCACTTCTGCCATTTGCTCGGAAGCGGTATTGGATCTAGTCGCCCCGAATTGGACGAATGCGTCGCAGTACTGTTCGACGAAGTTTATACCCTTGTTTCGGGCAACTGGTTTCGCGGACTTCTTTTTGCTGATTTTAGCCATAAAAACTCCCTTAGAGTTCGTAAGAAAATGAAGCTCCGATCTATCAAAAATACCTGCGTTGCAAAAGCTCTAAAGCGCCGGTATTGATGAGATATGCTTCGAAAATACTACGCGGTCTTCGGCCCAGCGCTTCGCTTGATGGACGCGTCGGTTTTGCTCTTCTGTTGGTTGGCGGCCTACTATCTTCGGAAACACTATCCGCTCGCGATAATGACCAACGCTATTCCGCCGTTTGACGAGTACGCGGCCTATGGCGTGGTAATTGTTTTTCTGTGGGGCTCGGTCTTTTCAATATTTAATTTATACTCAAGCCAAAGAATGGTTCGCCGAACCGCTGAGGCCTACCGAGTCCTTCGAGCCCATACTCTGGCCTGTTTAATATTCATTGCGCTGACATATTTGGTGTCGACTTATAAGCTCTCCCGCGGGGTATTTGTTTATTTCTACTTTGGCTCGGCAGTCTTGTTGGTGTTTGGTCGAATTCAACTGCGCAATACGCTGCGTCGATTCCGGGCGAAAGGATTTAATCAGAACGCGGTGCTACTCGTTGGATCTGGGGTTCCCGCCGGCCACACCTACTCCAAGTTGTCTCGGCACCCCGAATTAGGTTTGCGATTCGTGGGTTTCGCGGCCCCTAAGGGCACCGAACCCCCCGTAAAAGGCTTAGCTTGGCTGGGTACCTACGAAGAGATCGCTAAAATCGCGAAAGAGCACCAGGTAGATAAAGTGGTTGTCGCACTTTCGCGAAACGAAATGCCGCAGTTGGAAGCGATTTTGGGTTCGGTTAAAGACGAAATACTTGATGTCGTATTAGTGCCAGACATTTACGACTATATTGCGATTGGGTGCGAAGTAGAAGATTTCGACGGTTTGCCGATGGTCAGTTTAAATGAAACCCCAATGATGGGTTTTAACATGTTGCTCAAGCGAGTGTCCGACATATTTTTGGCCATGGTCGCTTTGATAATTGCAGGGCCAGTCATGGTATTGTTGGCGGCCTTGATTAAACTGACTTCGAAAGGCCCAGTGTTTTACCGTCAGGAACGCATGAGCCTCAACGGCAAACGATTTGGAATGATTAAGTTTCGGTCGATGACCGTTGATCAAATTGGAGATGTAGAACTACTTACTAAGAAAGATGATCCTCGTGTCACGGCCATTGGCCGGATAATGCGCAAAACAAGCCTCGATGAGTTGCCTCAATTTTTTAATGTGCTACTGGGCGACATGAGCATTGTCGGGCCGCGCCCGGAACGAACCTGGGTGGTTGATAAAGTGCGCTCTCAAGTGCCGCGGTACATGCTGAAGCACAAAGTCAAAGCGGGTATCACTGGTTGGGCGCAGGTGAATGGCTGGCGTGGCGATACTTCACTCGAAAAACGAATCGAACATGATTTGTACTACATTCGCCACTGGTCGTTATTGTTTGACCTCAAGATCTTGTTTCTCACGGTATTCAGAGGTCTAATAGGTAAGAACGCCTACTAACTATAGGGCGTAGAAATCAAAACATGAGAGCTTACCGCTATATACTTACCGAAGTGTTAGTTCCATTTTTCGGAGCGTTCTTTTTTTTCATGTTCGTATTTCTCATGTTCCAAGTGGTGCGGCTTACTGATTACTTCATTAATCATGGAGTGGGCCTGACGCTTCTAACCAAGATGACCATTTATATTTCGGCGGCATTTTTGCCAGTCGTTTTGCCGATTAGCTTTCTGGTAGCTACTCTTGTTGGGTTTGGTCGCATGAGCGCCGACAGTGAAATAGTCGCCTTTAAAGCGTCGGGCTTGTCTTTGCTGCGCATGTACCTGCCCATCGGACTATTTTCAACAGCCGTAGCCGCTGTGCTTTGTTATCTGACCTTTTATTTTATTCCTTGGGGCAATCTGCAGTTTAAGAGCACATTGGTGAAGATCGGTAACACGAAGGTTGTTTCCAATATTAAAGAAGGTACATTCACTGAGGGTTTTTTCGACCTTTTAATATATGCCGACAAAGTGAATCTTAAAGAGAACAGTCTTTCCGGCGTTTTCATGTACGACGAGCGTGACAACAAAAATCCTATGGCTGTCATGGCGCGCGATGGATTACTGATTCCACTGAAAACGGATAGCGATCTTGCTGCGGCAACGATTTTAAAATTAAACGCTGGTAGCATTTATCGCTCGGATATTTCTAGAAGGTATTACGAGAAAATTGATTTCAACGAGTATCGAATTATGCTTCGCGTCGAAGAGGGGCAGGTTGACGAGATTAAATACGCCAAAACCCTTGGACTCGATGAGTTACGTTCACAAATGAAGCGTTACGAAGGTAATGCAGAGCGGTATCCGGAATATGCGATTGAATTTTGGAAGCGCATCGCGCTTTCCATGACCCCGCTGATGTTCGGAATTCTCGGGGTAGGGTTGGGCGTGGTTCGAATGCGAAGTGTAAAATCGAATGCGTTATTTCTAGCGATCGGAATTGTGGTCGTTTATTGGGCGCTGCACATATTTGGAACTAACCTGGCTGAGAGCCATCGATTATCAGCGTTTTGGGCGCTTCAGATTCCGAATTTGATTGTTCTACCGTTTGCTGTTGAGAGTTTTCGGCGATCCTCCTGGTAGATTTTCTCGAAAACCCTTCAGGGTAAGGCTTTTTCATTTGATCGTCTAATTACAAAAATCTCAAATACAGCCATTGTAGCGGTTTTAGAGGGAATTTTTCAGTGCTCGATCCTTGAAAACGCCCAAAGGAAGCCGGGTTGTGGATAAATGGGCAGGTGCCTGTGGATAAGTCGGATGATTTTAGGATTTAGTGCAATAAAATTAAATAGTTATCAGTTGTGGATAACTCGGGGGTATCCTGTGGATAACTTTTATGCGCCGAGCTGAATTTACTCTTTAAATGGTTCCGCGCGGAATTCGTCTTCCATCGACTGAGGCATGATTAGGGTTTTGGAATTGTCGGTGAGAGGTTTGAATTGCGTAGCGTCATAGCTCAATTCTACGCCCCCAGCCTTGTAACAGCGGAACCGAATACTGGATCTACCGCGAATGAAAATTTTCTGGCCTTTGCGCAAAGTGTACTGACGAATCGGAAAGTCGTCGGCTTGATATTTGATCCAGGAATCTTCTAGGGCCCGTACAACCAAAAGCTGTTTCACTTCGGCATAGGGAATGGAAGTGCTGCCAGTCGGAGTGGCGTTCGGAGCGGAAGTAGGTTTGGCGGTCGGGCTTGGAGTGGCCGAAGGCGAAGGAGCCTTTGTCGCTGGCGGTGCAGTGGGCGCGGCGGTAGGCGCAGCAGTCGGAGCTGGGGTGGTCGTTAGATTAGTTGCCGGCGCAGCAGTACTCAGAGCTGTGCCGGGTGGAGCCACGGTGACCAAAGTTTCGTTCGAAACTGTGCTGGAACTTGACGACTCAGATGCGTTTTTTTTGTGGCGTTTGTGTTTCAGCGAAGGTTTTACAAACGCAAAAATCACTATGGCCGCGACCAAAAAACCACCCATGATTATCGAAAGCAAGGTTTTGGAATTATCGGCCGACGAATCCTTTTCTACGAAAATGTGCGGCGAGCTGTCAGCCCTAGTGAATTTCTTAGCGCTTTTCTCAGTGAGCACCTCTTCGAATCGAGTGACAACTTCTTGCGGGTTTAGACCAATGTATTTTGCATAGGCCATTACGAAACCGCGTACGAAAGGCTTGGCTGGAAGTGTGGTAAAGTCGTCAGACTCAAGCGAGTGCAGCAGTTTTAGGCTGACCTTAGTAGCGGAGGCTACCTGTTCAACAGTAATGTTCTTTTTTTCGCGTTCGGATCGAAGGAATTCGCCGATATTCTGTGAGGGTTTGGTGTCTTCCATTTATAGTTTCAGGGAATGTCCTTGATAAGGTCGCCAGCCTTTTGCGCTTGTAGTGTTTCTGGAAACTGTTCGATTAAAAATACGAATGAGCTCCGAGCCTTTTCATATTCCTTTAATCGCATATAGGAAAGCCCTAGATTTAAATGACCCTCAGGATTTCCGGCGCAGGATTTTTCGACCGATTTTTTATATTCTTCTGCCGCACGACGAACGTTGTTTTCTCTCATGTAAATCGACCCTAGTAAAAAATGAGATAAGCAATATTCGGGATTAGCATTTATTGACTGGTGCAAAAGTTGACGTGCCTGCAATGTGTTTCCTTGGCGAAGCTCTACCTGAGCCAAGCTTGTAAGCGCGCGGTGCCGCATTTTGTATTCTAAATTATCAAGTGCTTTGCGATAAAGTTTTTTGGCGCCTTCGAGGTCTTTTTTTTCTACTAAAAAATTTCCAAGATTAATGTAAGCGTCGGAATATTCCGGATCATGTTTGATCGCGAGTTCGATTTCTTTTTTTGCCAGATCCTTTTTTCCAAGCGCGAAATAGGCAAGACCCAGATGGTTGTGGGCGATCGGGTTTTTTTCGTCAATCATGATCGCTTTGCGTAGATCTTCCACCGCTTGAGGATACTCGCCACGCACCAAAGCCGCGGTACCCATTTCAGTGTAAAGTTTTGCTTGTTCGGTTGGGTTTTTGATTTCTACAGTACCGGGCGGCGTTGATGCGCATCCGGCAACTAGACTAAGAAGTCCCAAAAAAACTAGCATCCGTGCATGTACCATCATTTCACAACTCCTTATAATTTCAGGGTAAATTCGAAATGAATGGGTGTCAAGGAATGGCCGAGCCAGGCACGGCATTACTGGAGGGCAATTGCTTCGAGGTACGAGCACTAAACCATTAAATGTCAGAGTTAGAGCGTCTATTCAGAATCGCAGGAAAACTACGAGATTCATTTTGGTGTGCGTTCCGCTCTAAAGGCCTTCATCGTGGGTCGACTGCGGCTTTTCGCCAACTTCTTTTCCCTGTTGTCTTTGATGAAAACTTGAAGTTTCTGAGCAAGTGAAGGATCCATTTGAATTAAAGCTTTGCGCAGATTCACTAAAGCTTGTTCCTGAATTTGCCTAGCGCGTTCGCGAGTGAGCCCAAGGAGCCGACCGACCTCCTGAAGAGTGGCGTCGTCATCATAACTAAGGGCGCTAAGTCCGAAACGTCCTTCAATGACACTGCGATCTCGAGGCGAAAGTTTCTCGAGCGCGCGCCGTAATAGTCTTAAATCCTGATTGTTCGAGGCTTTTTCGGCTTGGGGCACCACTCGGGCGTCTCTTACATAGTCGCTTAGTGGGGCTTCCGCATCTTCGCCTAAATATGCGGGAGCATCGAGCGAAACCATTTTGTTATTCGAAAGAGATTCATACATAAAAATGACTTCGCTCTCTTTAATGGCGAGAATTTTTGCAAGTTCAAGGGTGGATGGAAAACGATGGTTTTTTTGGCGAAACTCATCTTCGGCTCTTAAAAGTCGGTTGATGGCTTCCACTTTATGAACTGGAATGCGAATCATCGATCCTTTGTCGATACGGCTTCGGGTGAATCCCTGGCGAATCCACCAAGTTCCGTAGGTGCTAAAAGCGTAACCTCGTCGCGGCACAAATTTTTGAGCGGCAATCATCAAACTCATATTTCCTTCTTGCACAAGGTCTTCGAAGGCGAGGCCGGACGGGAGCCGATTTCGTTGTTTGGCGGCAGCGCTGAGCACTAAGCGCAAATTTCCTTCGACAATAAAGTTGAAATACCCAGTGATATTCTGAAGAGTTTTTTCAACTTGTCCTAAGAGGCCAGAAATTTCTGAAGAAACTTCCTTTGAGTTGGGTAATTTTTGAACGGTTTTAAGATAGATTCGAGCGCTTGCGAATATTGCCCTAGCATCAGTGTGCACTAGTTCTTCAGACTGAAGAATCGATTCAAGTTCGGCAATTTGTTGCTCGGGTGACTTAATAGCCAGAACAGCAGTGGGAGTTGCTTCGTCGGAAGGGAGAGTGGACTCGGTCATTTCCGTATCTTCATCCACCTCTTTTTCAATCTCTTCATCAGCGGCGCCACGAAGTGGAGTTTTTTCAAAGGTCGTAATCCAGTGTTCTGAAAGGCCGCCAATCAGGCTTGAGTTTTTTAGCTGGTCGAAGGTTTTTAGTTCAATCTCAATTAGTTCGGCTTCTTTCGCAAGAATGCTCTGACGACTCGCAATCTGAGTTTTGCGTAGTTCCCTATCGTAGGCGTCAGCAATCGTGGGCGAAACGCTTTTCGAACTCGGGTGGGCTACTTCGAACTCTTCGACGCCTTCATCGAAGGTCGTTTGTTTAACGATTTCTTTGCAGTTGCCCTTTTTTCGGGCTGCGTAAGTTGGTTCGGCGAGGGTCGCAAGGCTAACAAAACTAGCGAATAGCAGCAAAAAGGCCGAAATTAACCTAGATGAGCGAATGATAGCGGACATATTAGACTACCCCCTGAAAAGCGATTACCGGGATCCCTCTTACCCGAATTTGTGCGAGGCATCAAATTCTTAATCTTTTGTCTTTTTTTCTGGGATTTTAGGCTAAAACAGCGGCATGAAAGCACCCAAAAAGGCCCTATTGGTTTACCAATATCCGAAGTGTTCGACCTGCAAAAATGCGCTGAAGTACCTAGAGAAAAAAAAGCGGGCCGCGGAAATACGGCACATTGTAGAAACTCCTCCCACTCGAGCAGAGCTTAAGAAAATGCTCGAACACCTGGACGGGAATCTTCGCAAGATGTTCAACACTTCGGGGCTACTATACAAAGAGCTGGGTCTAGCGAAGAAATTAGAAAAACTCTCTGAAAACGAAGCACTGGATCTTCTTTCAAAACACGGAATGCTGGTTAAGCGCCCCTTCGTTTTGAGCGAAAACCGCGGTTGGGTCGGGTTCAAAGAAAAGGATTGGGACCAAATTCTAGCTCTGAGCCCTAGTTAACGGCGCACAAGTTCTACCACGCTCTCCAGATGGTAGGTCTGTGGGAACATGTCGATTAGATCCAGCGAGCGGATCTCGTATAGAGCAAGAAACTTGGTGAGGTCTCTAGCAAGACTTGCGGGGTCGCAAGATACCAAGATCACTCGTTCAGCACCCACTTCCGCGATTTTTTCGGCGTTGTCTTCAAGACCGGTGCGCGGGGGGTCCACTACAATGCAGTTGGGGTGTTTGGGGTCTTTCGATTGGCTCCAGAGCTGAAGAAAAGTTTTAGTCTTCGCTTTTACGACGGTGTGGCCAGAGGTTTCATTTTGTTCGGAACTATAGCGCACCCCTTGGTTTTCGGCGTCTACAGTGAGCGTCGTTTCGAAACTAGGGATCAGTAAATCGACCAAATTCCCGGTTCCTCCGTAGAGATCCCAAAGCAAGTCTTTGGTAGTGGTTCTCATTGCGGCCGTTTCTACTATTTTTTTTAGGGTTGCATTGCCTTCGGAGTTTATTTGAGTAAATCCCAAGGCCGCATGAGGTTGATTTACTGCTTCAGTGACTTTACCGGACTCCCGTAGAGTCCATTCGACCTTAAACTCTTTATTTGGTCCCGCTAGTTCAGGGGCCTTCTCTTTTCGAAACCGTTTCCACTGCTCCATGATCTTTGGGTGCAGGACTGGGCACTCTTCAATAGCCACGAGATTACGGGAGTGTTTTTCGAAAAAACCCATGTTGCGTCCTTGACCGCGTACCTGGGCTCGCGTGCGATACCCCCAAGGGCTCGAAGCCCCATGCACATTGAGAATTGTCTCAAGTTCCGAGCGGGGTACTTTGGTGGTTTTTTCTATCTGGTGCAGCAAAATCTCTTTTTTAGCGGCGAGTTGAGCCTCGTAAGTGAGGTGTTGCCACTGGCATCCGCCGCAAGTTCCGAAATGACGACAGAGTGGCTGAGTGCGGGCGTTCGAAGCCGTTAATACTTCAACGATCTCGGCTTCCCAGTAATTCTTATGTTGGTGGGTGAGCCGGATTCGGGCCCGATCACCGGGGGCGGCACCTTCGACAAACACCACTAGGGGTCTATCCCCCTCGGTATAATGAATGCGAGCAACGGCTCGGGGGCCAAAGCTCATTCGTTCGATATTTACGTCGTATTCCTGGTCAATCTTAAACGGTTCAGTCATTGAGTTTTCCTGTGCGGGGTGCTAAATCTCGAGCACAGTACTCCTTTTTAACGCATGGGTCCAACTAAGAATATCCGAAACTTTTGCATCATCGCACACATCGATCACGGGAAATCTACTCTCGCCGATCGATTGATCGAGCGTACGGGCACCGTTTCCCAGAGGGAAATGCAAGATCAGTATCTCGATAACATGGATATCGAGAAAGAACGTGGCATTACGATCAAGGCTCAGACCGTGCGCCTCAATTACAAAGCCAAAGACGGCCAGGTTTACACCCTTAATTTGATCGACACGCCCGGACACGTAGATTTTACTTACGAAGTTTCTCGCTCGCTCGCTGCGTGCGAAGGCGCCATATTGGTGGTCGACACGACTCAAGGGGTCGAAGCTCAAACTTTAGCCAATGTTTATATGGCGCTAGGGAACAATCTCGAAATTTTTCCGGTTTTGAATAAAATCGATCTGCCATCGGCTGACCCCGAACGCGTGCGCAAAGACATCGAAGATATTATCGGAATTGACGCTTCTCACGCGGTACTCGCAAGCGCGAAATCGAAGATTGGAATCGACGAAATTTTAGAAGGTGCGGTGACTTATTTTCCACCTCCCAAAAACGAAGACGAAAAACCCCTGCGCGCATTGATTTTTGATAGTTGGTTCGACCCTTATCAGGGTGTGGTAGTGCTGGCCCGCATTTTTGACGGCAAAGTGAAAAAGGGCGATCGTATTAAGCTTTACCATGTGGGTAAGGAATTTGAGGTTCAGAAGCTCGGAGTTTTTTCGCCGAAATTCACCGAAGTTCAATCTCTTGGTAGTGGTGAAGTGGGCTGTTTCATTTGCGGCGTAAAAGATGTGCGTGACACCAAAGTGGGCGACACGATCTGCGCTACCGGCATAGATGATCTAGAGCCGCTCAAGGGTTTTCAAGAAGTAAAGCCGATGGTTTTTTCTGGTCTGTATCCGATCGATGCAGATCAATATAATGACCTCAAAGAAGCTATGGAAAAACTGAGTCTCAATGATTCAGCATTTACCTACGAACCCGAAACTTCTTCTGCACTCGGCTTTGGATTTCGCTGCGGCTTTTTGGGGTTGCTGCACATGGATGTTGTCCAGGAACGCCTGGAGCGCGAGTACAATCTAAATCTAATCACTACTGCTCCTTCCGTTATTTTTCGAGTTACCCAGACCAACGGTGAAGTCACGATGGTCGACAATCCTTCGAAATTGCCGCCAATCACCAAAATTCAAACGATCGAGGAACCTTTCGTTAAGTTGATCATTCATTTACCGAACGAGTTCGTAGGAAACGTAATTGCGTTGTGTGAGGATCGACGAGGAATTCAAAAGAAAATCGACTATGTAACAGCTGATCGCGTAATGCTGGAATATGAAATTCCGCTCGCTGAAATGGTGTTTGATTTTTTTGACCGGTTAAAAAGCATTACACGCGGGTATGCGAGCATGGACTATGAATTGCTCGATTATCGCGAGGCCGACGTGGTCAAATTGGATATTCTAATCAACGGAGATCCAGTAGACGCATTATCAGTGATATTGCACCGTTCGAAATCGGCCTATCGAGGCCGGGAATTGGCCAAAAAACTTAAGGAGTTGATCGAGCGCCAAATGTTTGAAGTTAACATTCAGGCAGCCATCGGAACTAAAATTTTGGCGCGCGAAACCTTAGGTGCGTTGCGCAAAAACGTGACTGCGAAGTGCTATGGCGGTGACATATCGCGCAAAAGAAAGCTGCTCGAGAAGCAAAAAGAAGGAAAAAAACGCATGAAGCAGATCGGCACAGTTGAAATTCCGCAAGAAGCGTTTTTAGCTGTGCTTAAGGTAGACTGATGCACCCAGACCCTCGAAAAACCGAAGCTCCAACTAACCCGCTTGCTCCCAAGCCCGTTTCGCTTTTAATTAAATTATTTAAAAACTATTTTTTGACTATTTTTGGAACGATCGTCTTTGCACTGCTTGTGCGCCTTTATGTTGTAGAAGCGTTTCGAGTGCCTACAGATTTTATGGCACCCACTTTAGTCGCCGGTGATCATATTTTCGCCCACAAAATGTTTAAGACGATTCGAAGAGGCGACGTAATAATTTTTAATTTTCCAAATGATCCACGCAAAGATTTCATTAAGCGAGTCATAGGCGTCGGCGGTGATACGGTAGAAATTCGAGAAGGGGTCTTGATACTCAATGGGAAGGAAGTTTCGATTGCCGCACCTCGCGATGGAGAAACGGAAGTCTTTTCAGAAGAAGTCGGCAAACATCGCTACCAAGTGTTTTGGAATTCGGCGGATTCAAAAAAAATGATTGAAGTAAAAGTTCCAGACGGACACGTCTTTGTTTTGGGCGATCATCGATCCAAAGGCCAAGACTCGCGAGTGTGGGGATTTTTGTCTACCGAGTTGGTAAAAGCCAAAGCTGTTTTTGTTTGGCTATCGGTAGCAGAGTCGCCGGGCGGTATTCGATGGAGTCGATTTTTTAAGGGAGTAGAGTAAACCTATGGCGGCACAACGGGTGTGGCGAAATCGCAGTTTGGTGCAAACACTGGGATTGAGCGAATCCGATGTTCGTGTGGTGTTGACCCGTGCTCAGGAATTAAAAAAAATGTGGTTGGGTTGGAAGGGGTCCGAGTTCCCTCATGCCAGCTTAAAGGGCCGCACGGTAGTGAATCTTTTTTTTGAGTCCAGTACCCGCACGCGATCAAGCTTTGAGTTGGCGGCTCGGCGACTCGGTGGTGATGTTTTAAATTTTACAGCTGAAACGTCTTCGGTCACAAAGGGGGAGACTCTTTTTGACACTGCCCGAAATTTAGAGGCAATGGAGCCAGACCTATTGGTCGTTCGGCACGCCTCGGCCGGAGCGCCGTTGCAGTTGTCAAAAATGATAAAAGTACCGCTTATAAATGCAGGTGATGGTTTTCATGAACACCCCACTCAAGCTTTTCTCGATGTTTTTACGATCGAAGAGCATCGCGGAACGGTCAAGGGGCGGCACGTCCTTATCGTAGGCGACATTGCTCATTCGCGGGTTGCGCGTTCCAATATTTATCTGCTCAAAACTCTTGGCGCTCGGGTTTCGGTGTGTGGTCCTCCTAGTTTAATGCCACCGTCGATCGAAAAACTCGGGGTGTCTGTTTTTCATGATCTACGAAAAGCTCTCGAAAGTGCGGACGTCGTAATGATGTTGCGAATTCAATTGGAACGGCAAAATCAGATGCAGTTTCCAAGTTTGGGAGAATATTCGAAGTTTTGGGGACTAAATGCCGAAACGATTGGATCCCTAAAAGAAAAGGCGATTATCATGCATCCGGGGCCACTCAACGAGGGCGTCGAAATTTCACAAGATGTCGCGACCGGATCCTATTCGGTGATCATGGATCAAGTTCGCAACGGAGTAATAGTCCGAATGGCGCTCATGGATTTAATGGTGGGTCATGACTGACAGGAATTTTCTTTTAAAGAACGTTAATATTATAAATCCTGCGGGAACTTTTTCCGGTACTGGGGAACTTCTGGTCGAAAACGGACGTATTCGAGCAATGGATCGCCCAGGAAAGATCTCTAAACCGAGCGGGTTTGAAGAAATCGACGGAAAAGGAGCTGCCTGCGTTCCGGGATTGGTCGATATTCACGTTCATTTTAGAGAACCCGGTTTTGAATACAAAGAAACGATTGCCACAGGAAGTGTGGCGGCGGCCGCGGGTGGTTTTACTTCGGTGGCCTGTATGGCCAACACGAACCCCGTTAACGACAACCCGTTTGTCACTCAGTTTATTCGCGCTCAGGCTCGGGAACACGCGGTGGTTAATGTGTATCCGATCGGTGCGCTGTCTGTTGGCTTAAAGGGTGAGCGCCTCGCGGAAATCGGAAAAATGCGCGATGCGGGCATCGTCGCGGTGAGCGACGACGGAATGCCGGTCATGAACAGCTACCTCATGCGCAAAGCCCTCGATTATTGTAAAACCTTTGATCTCCCAATTATTTCCCACGCCGAAGATGCGAATCTCGTAGGTCAGGGAGTGATGCATGAAGGTTTTCATTCGTGTTGCTTGGGTTTACGTGGAATTCCAGCGGAGAGCGAAGAAATAATGGTCGCCAGAGACATCGCGTTGGCTCGTTTAACGGGAGGGCGCGTTCACTTTGCACATCTGAGTACTCGTTACGCGCTCGAACACGTGAGGCGGGCAAAGAGCGAGGGTCTTAAGATCACCTGTGAGGTAACGCCTCACCATTTTACTTTTCGGGATGAAGACGTCTCAAGTTACGATAGTCATTTTAAAATGGCACCTCCGCTGCGAACGGAAGCCGATATACTGGCGCTACACCAAGCCCTGGCCGATGGTACGATCGACTGTATAGCGACCGATCATGCCCCTCATGCTCCAAGGGACAAAAACGTATTATTTGAGTTCGCTGCCAACGGTGTGGTTGGTTTGGAGACGGCCTGGAGCGCCGGTTTGAATCTTGTGGAAAATGGAACAGTATCGCTTGAACGATTAGTCGAGTTGTTGGCTGTAATGCCGGCTAAGGTGATAGGGGTAGATGGCGGCATTCTAAAAGAAAATGGAAAGGCCGATTTTTTTCTGACAGATCTATCGGCGGTCTACACCTTAACGGTCGACGAATTAAGATCGAAGAGTAAGAATAGCCCCTTTATTGGGCGAACCCTCAAGGGTAAGGTAGTGTCCACATTCGTAGCGGGTAAACTTGTATGAACAACAAAATTCCAGGTGTTTTGCTTCTGGAAGATGGAACCGAGTTTTCGGGATCTCTGATCGGTGCCCGTACCCGTGGTTTTGGGGAAGTAGTCTTTAATACCGGCATGAGTGGTTATCAGGAAATTTTAACGGACCCCAGTTATTGGCAGCAGTTAGTCGTGATGACGTATCCTCATCAAGGAAATTACGGAATCAACGACTCAGACAGCGAGTCCGAAGGTGGCCCCAAAGTGGGCGGCTTTATTGTTCACGAAATCGAATCACTTCCGAGTAATTTTGAATCCACCGAAGATCTACAAACTTATTTGGAGCGTCATAACGTCACTGGGCTCAGCGGTGTAGATACCCGCTCGCTCACCGTTCATATTCGTTCTCGGGGAGCAATGCGCGGGCTAGTACTTTCAGACAAAGAGCGAGCCAGCATCACCGATTTCGCGGCCGAGTTTGCGAAGTTGCCAAAATTTGAAGGGCGAGACTTGATACTCGAAGTCACTACCAAAAAGCCTTACTGGTACTCCGAAAAAGGAAAAAAAACCGTTGTTGCCCTAGATTTTGGCGTAAAGACGAATCTTTTGCGTGAGATTGCCATGCGAGACTGTAAAATCGTCGTGCTGCCGGCAAACTCGACCAAAAAAGAAATATTGAGCTATCACCCTGATGGGGTGTTTTTGTCCAACGGTCCCGGCGATCCCGCCGTGGCGACTTACGCTATCGAAACCGTGAAGCAGTTGCTTGGAGAAACGCCTATTTTTGGAGTCTGTATGGGCCATCAAATTTTAGGGCACGCCCTAGGTGGTCGAACCTACAAGATGAAGTTCGGGCATCGTGGTGCCAATCAGCCAGTGGCAGATCTCGGAAGCGGTCGCGTTGAGATTTCTTCCCATAATCACGGATTTGCAGTGGAGGCCGGCTCCCTTCCACCAGGAGTGACGGTGACACACCGCAACCTCAATGACGAAACCTGTGAAGGTATAGAGTGTTTGGAGAAGCGCGCTTTTTCTGTACAATATCACCCTGAATCAGCACCCGGCCCTCACGATTCGAGCTATTTGTTCGATCGTTTTATTGGAATGATCTGATTCGAAGGCAAAGGACGGCATGTATCAGAAATATTTGGACCCCGTGATCGAGGAGTTCACCACAGGAAAGTGGTACGAAGAGGTATTTAAAGCGAAGCAAGAATACTTCGAACGCGCTGGCGTTGTTTACGAAGACGACTCCGAATTTGAAAATCGGATGTGTATTTTCATGGATTGGTATCTCTTTGATCGGGAGTTACCTACTATCGATTTACCCCCAATTAAGTTCTATTTTCGCCAAAATAAGGACAAGTTCAGCTCTGAGGAGCTCAATATATACAAGGATTTCTGCGAAACCGTGCACAGCATCTTCTATCTAAAGAAGATCAGCGGAAAGACGATTCACCTTAAAGACCTGTTTTCCAAGAAAAGCTATGAAGTAGACGATGGCGAGATCAACTGGGGCTTCGTTAAGGGTGACATTTTTGAGGCACGACTTGTACTGTTTAAGGGTGTTTATGAGTTTTCCCGCGGGTTTTGCTTTCACCCGGTAGAAATGGAAAAGTTCATTTTAGGAGAGATCAAAAAAGTGCGCTACCAGGAGGGTTCGCGTCAAACGAAACTGATTTTGCAGCTCGCTGCGATGAAGTTGAAGCACACGCGATATCAGCACATCAATATTCGTCATATCTACACTTTTGATCCGAAGTTTTAGATGGTATAGGCGGTGAAATGAAGGTTTGGAGCTGCGAAGATTCCGTTAGGCTTTACAATATAGAGAACTGGGGTTTGCACTATTTTGGCACCAACGCCAAAGGTAATCTGACAGTTCGCCCGCGACAAACCGCGGCCGCTGAAATCGACCTTAAGGGTGTGATCGACGACATTATTTCTCGTGGCATTAAGCTCCCCGTGCTGGTGCGCTTTCAAGATATTTTGCGTCACCGAGTAATCACACTGAGCGAGGCGTTTCGGAAATCCATCGAAGAGGCAGGGTACAAGGGCCGTTACCAAGGGGTTTACCCTGTTAAGGTGAACCAATTGCGCGAAGTGGTTGAAGAGATACTCGACGCAGGTGCCCCTTATAATATGGGCCTTGAAGCAGGTTCGAAGGCCGAGCTCTATGCCAGTCTTGCCATGAACACCAACCCGGAAGCGTTGGTATTGGTCAACGGTTATAAAGATTCTGGAATTATCAAGATGGCCTTGTTGGGCCAGCGAATTGGAAAAAAAGTTATCATTATCGTCGAAAAGCTCAGTGAGCTGGGCCACATTTTGCGTGTGGGTCGCGAGATTGGCGTTCGTCCGCAAATAGGACTGCGTTGTAAATTGCACGCTCGGGGTAGTGGCAAGTGGGAAAGCTCGAGCGGGGAGTCCGCCAAGTTTGGCCTCACGACTCCTGAAATTCTCCATGCCATTCAAATTTTAAAAGAAGAGAACATGGTCGATTGTGTGAAGCTGGTGCACTTTCACATTGGCTCCCAAATCACGGACATCCGCTCGATCAAAGACGCTACAAAAGAATGTACGCGGGTATATGCCAAGTTACGTAAGATGGGTGTCGACATTGAATATTTAGATGTCGGCGGCGGCTTGGGCGTGGATTACGATGGTAGTCGCACGTCTTTTTCGAGCTCGATCAATTACTCTCTCCAAGAATACGTAAGCGATATTGTTTATACTATTCAGGAAGTTTGTGCGGGTGAAGAGGTTCCGGAACCGAACATCGTAAGCGAGTCGGGACGAGCGTTGGTGGCTTATCATTCAGTGCTCGTTTTGAATGTTTTCGGGAACATTGAAGTGGGGAAATCCCCGTATGTTTTAGAAGAATCTCCCGAAGAAGCCGATGTTGTGCGAGAGATGCGATATACTTTGGCAAATTTATCGCCGAAAAACTTGTTGGAAGCGTATCACGACGTTCTTCAACGCAAAGAAGAAGCGGCCAGTATGTTCAAACTCGGATTTTTGACTCTCGAAGACAAAGCGAAAGTCGAAAATCTTTTCTGGCGAGTTTGCTTGAACCTGTCGAAATTAATCGTTGGTCAAAAATATGTACCCGAAGAATTACAAAACATGTCTAAGCATTTGGCCGATCAGTATCTCTGTAATTTTTCGCTATTTCAAAGCGCGCCGGATCACTGGGCAATTCAACATTTGTTCCCTATTGTCCCGCTGCACCGCTTGAACGAAGAACCAACGCGGCAATCTACTCTGGTCGACATTACTTGTGATTCCGACGGTAAGGTGGATAAGTTTATTGATTTGCGAGACGTGCGTGAAACTCTACCTTTGCACCCACTCAATGCCGAACCTTATTATTTAGGCATGTTTTTGATGGGCGCTTATCAAGATATAATGGGCGATATTCACAACCTTTTTGGACGCGTCAATGAAGTGCACGTATTTGAAGATGCCGAAGAGCCTGGTGGTTATTATATCGAAGAGACCATTCAAGGGAATACGGTAGGCGGGATCCTTTCAACCATTCAATACAACACAGGTGAAATGATTCGGCAGGTAAAGTCGGCTATTGATGCGAAAGTCAAGGCCGGAGCTTTAAAGCCTCGTGAGGGTGTCGAGTTATTGGACCACTATGAACGTGGGATGACCGAATACACCTACATCGATTAATTACTTAAAATCTCGGTCCATCAAAGTTTTGCGCCCATCTTGAATGGCCCGGCGAATGCCGTCGTCGAGGATTGCACGAATTTTATCGGAGAGCACTTCCATCACGTTTTCCGAAGTATTGAGCCCGGCTTTTGCGCGAACGTAGTCCTTGGTTTTTGAAACTACTACAAGAATATCTCTTTTGGTTTCGGCGTGGGCAGTGGAAGCCGATGGCTGGGGTCGAACGCTTTCGGACTCGCTCTGTTCGCGCATCCATTCAGCGGCGCTTGGGGCTCGTTTTTCAATCGCTCCAGCATCTTTGTGGTTTAGTACCGGCACATGGGCATCGAAACAGTCTACTTTACAGAACACCAGTCCAGTGCGAACGCGGTTGCAGGTTGAGACGCTGCAAATCCAGTATTTTTGTCCGAACCCGATAAGAGACTTACAACTGGTACATTTTCGCCAATACTCAGGGCTGTTTGTCATATTTTGCTCATATGCCTAATCATTCGAATTGAATGAGGTTGTTTTGAGACCACCTTGTAATCCACTTTTTGAGTTTAGTGGCGGTCGTCTGTTTTGCAACGAAGTTTAAAAAAGATTCAGTCGAAACAGGGTTTTTAATGCTTTCGAGTAGTCGGTGTTCCTGTGGCTGTAATTCAAGTGTTTCGACGCACACTTGATTTCGAACAACTGCCAAATAAGTTTTGATTCGCTTAGGAGCAACGCTACGGTGCACGTTCCACTGCAATTTTAAAATGTGAGCGGCAGGCGAAAGCCGAATCGATTTTTTGAAAACGTCTTCCCGTACTTTTAATGGGGAAGGGGTGGCCGCTTGAGAAGCAGTAGTGATTGCCCATTCCCATTCGGCGAGTGCTGCGATGAAGGGTACCCTTCTTCTAATTCGATCAATTCTTAGAAAAGCAGAAAAATGCTCTCCTAAAAGTCCTAGAGTCCAACTTCTAGACGGATAGTGAGTTTGGTATCGACGTACCAGATTCGAAAATTCGTTGGCTCCCAACACGCGCGCAGTTTTTTCAAAGTCCATCTTTAGAACCGATTGAGCGGTAAAATAGTATGAATTTTGATAAATGCTGAAGTGTGTTGAATCGGTAAAAAGCCCAATTGGTGAGACGTTACCAGAGAGGGCTCTTAAAAATTGTTGCTGAACTTGTTTTAAAGAGAAACGTTCCATTCGGCCTCTCTATTTGAGCGAATGTTATTGGGACGTCGCTGTTCAAGGGACCGTTTTCGAATCCGTTCGACCTTGCTCACTTCCGAATGAATTACCGACCATTCGGGGATTTTGGAGTCCCATTCGATCATGGTACTTTGAAGGCCGTTATTGTTGACCCACCATTGAAAAAGTTTCCAAACGTCGTCACATACCTGGCGGTCGTGGGTATCAACGATGTGATCACCTTTGTCGAGGTGGCCGGCCAGGTGTACTTGGCCGACCAAAGCCGGAGGGATCGCGCGTAGATAAGTCATCGGATTGAACCCGTGGTTTCTGGCCGATACGTAAACATTGTTAATATCGAGCAAAATACCGCATCCAGATTTTCGACTTAATTCGACCAAAAAATCCCATTCCGGAATTTCCGAGTGGGCGAATTCAACATAAGAGGATGCATTTTCCAGTAAAATGGTTCGACCAAGAAAGTTTTGAACTTGGTCCACGCGTTCTTTCACGTGCTTAAGGGTGGTGCCATTGTAAGGAATGGGCAACAAATCGTGGGAGTTGAGTCGGTTCAGACCAGTCCAACATAGGTGATCCGAAACCATGATCGGTTCGACATCTTTGATTAAGGACTTTAAACACTTTAGATAATTTTTATTGAGGGAATCGGCAGAGCCGATCGAAAGCGAAACTCCGTGCAGAGCAACCGGGGCATGGGGACGAATTCTGAGCAAGTTTTTTAGTGGGCGATCATTGCGATGGTTTTCCCACAGCATGTAATTTTCAGAAATAACTTCAACCCAGTGAATCCCTTTGGGTAAGGCCTCTTCAAAAAGATGGTAGTGTTTGGGCCTTAGTCCCACTCCAGTTTTATAGTCTCGGTATAGCATTAAAATAAAAGGGCTGGCTTTTACGAAAAGCCAGCCCCCTCATTATCTACTCTTCTTTGTCTTCAGATTTCGATTCACAACCGTTTTTTCCACAACTATCTTTGTGGTCGGAGTGATCGTGGTCTTTTTTTCCACAGCCCTCTTTACCACATCCGTTTTTGTCACATTTGCAGTCCTTGGATTTTTTACCACAGGCGCAGTTTTTTGCTTTTTTTGAAGCAACGGCTTTGCCTTTTTTGGCAGCTGCCGGGGCATTTTCCGCAAGCGCAGCAGTTCCCGCAATGAGACCGCTCATTAGAGCGCCCACAAACAATTTTTTTGCTGATGAGTTCATTTTTTTTCCTTTTTTAGTAACAGGTTTCGAACGTAATTCTCCGAGTATTGGAGATTTGGCCATTTTGCCAAAAAAGAACTACAAGCCAAGATATTTCAAAAGCTGTTCGGGCCATTTAGCTTCGGGAACTGCGAATCCATTTTTATTTTCGTGGTGTCCCCAATGCACCGAATTAAAAAAAGTTTTGCGAAACTTAGAGAGGCGACCATCTGGCGCGTGGGCAATTCTCAACGAATATGCGAACAAAGCGTCGCCTGCCCAACAGGGAAACCATAAAATTCCGCGGTGCGTGGTATTAAGATCGATTAACGCATTGCGGTGCCTAGATATCCAGGTTGTATAAACCGATTTTAGCCAAGAGAAGGTCGAGCAAATCAGTTTCACCGAATGACCGCGATGACGGAGTTCTCGCGCTAGTGTCTCGGCTAGAAGAACCTGTTTGGTATCTTTTTTGGAGTAAACCACTGACACCGTCTCCCAGTGGGGAGCAATGACCGATTTTGGAGTCGGGCTCCAGGCAACACCCAATCTTATTCGTTCGGCGTACACGGCAGGGTGGGTACCCCAGTACCAAACGAGATTTCGAAGGTCTATCGGATAAGCTTCGTTGGTCTTTTTACCATGCCCATCGCCATGCCAAAAGCGGTGAAAGTAATGATTTTTACGGGCCATAGTCTCGGGGGCACGGGCATGACCGTAGTGAAAAACGTGAGCATCGAGCAGCTGGGTTGAAAGTTTATCCCCGTTGCTGCGTCGAAAAGTTTGGGCGTCTCCAAAACTTTGAGCCCCCGAATCTCGTCGAATGATTCGAATTTCGGTCGGATACCAGTTCCATGGTTGTTGTATTAAGGAGTACCCGCCGTAAAAATGTAAATAGCGGAGTTCGAAAGCTTCAGGCTGATCGTTAACTGCGAGGCCATCGGCCTTTTCTACTGCTTCTCGAATTGCTCGGAGTTCGGATTCGTGCAGCGCCTCATCTCCTTGTAAATAGAGTGCCCAGCGACCTCGGCAATGTGCGAGCGCAAGATTGGTCTGCACGCTAAGAACAAGTCCATCTTTCGTTTGTTGGTCGTCCCAGGTATTGAAGTGCAGTTTAATCTTGCTAGGGTTTGCGGCCTGGAGTTGACGCATTAAATCTTCAGTTCCGTCTTCAGACTTTCCAACGTTGATGACCAATTCGTCGACGATAGGTAGCATGGATTCCACACATTCCCGTATCGGAAAGTCGAATTTTATGGCATTTCGAATAAAGGTGAAGCCGCTTAAAAGCATAGTAGAATTATCCACCATCTAACGCGGAACGCGGGTGTTGGAAAGTCTTTCATTTATGAAACACACAACATGAAAAACACACATCGTCGAATTTTAGCGTTCAAAACTCGGGCCATCGGAGACACCGTGCTTCTTACAGGAATATTACGGGTTTTGCGTGCCCATCGCCCCAATTGGGAATTGCACGCCCTGGTGAGTTCGGAGGCGGGCCCCTTATTGGAAGGTTTGCCTTTTGTAGACCGCGTGATTGGCGTAACCGAACCGAAATCAAAAACGGATCGACTCGCATTTTGGTTGAAAATGCTGCGGCGCCTTCGAAGCATTCGTTACGATCAGGTTCTAAATTTTCATGCGTCTTTTCGAACTGCATTGGTTTCGCAGTTGCTACGAACGGAGTTGTGTGTGGCGAACGACCACTCGCTGGCTTCCAAAAACCGATTGTCGGATCTTCCAGTTCCTGGCCGAGGCCGGGTGAAGTCGATCATCGACCGCGATCTCGACGTGCTTCGCTCAATCGGAATCTCCGCTACAGTCGACGACGCCCTACCAGAATTAAAGCCGACGACCTACGAAATCGAAGAAGCAAAAAAACTTTTAGGACGCGATAAAAGTGGAGGGACTTACGTATTTTTAGGAGTTGGCGGAAGTCGAGGGGTAAAACGCTGGCCTGCCGAGCACTTTTTAGTTTTGATGGAAAAACTATCGGTCCAATCTAACCATTGTTTTGTTCTAGCAACCGTCCGTTCGGATGAAGAGTGGCTTTCTAGTTTTTTTAAAATGCTTAAAGATAAGCCTGATCTTCAAAAACGCATTCTGCACTTTAAAAATCTCCCGATTCGAATGGCGATGGCAGTGCTTTCGCAGTGCGATCGGTACATTGGAAACGACTCAGGACTTAAACACATTGCTGCGGCGGTTGGTGTTCCGACCCACACTTTCTTTGGACCTGAGGCGCCACTGGAGTGGCACCCATACCCTACATCTAAACATACATACTCATTTATTGAAGACCTTGCTTGTCGCACTGAAACAGGCAAGCACTGGTGCCCCATTGAAACCTGCGAGCGACACGGACACAAATGTTTAAAAGGCATTACCCCCGATGAAGTGGCGACTCTATTAAAGGGGTCGTCAAAGTAACATGTTGATAAGTGCATTCACTATTGTTCGCAATGGCGTTCGATTCGACTATCCTTTTTTAGAATCAATCCGGAGTGTCTTGCCGATATGCGAAGAGTTGATAATCAACGTAGGCGACTCCGACGACTCTACTGAACAGGCGCTTCATCAAATGATCGCGGGACTTAGCGAAATAGATCAGAAAAAAATTCAAATCTTCAATACCCACTGGCCATTGAACGACCCCGAAAAAAGAAAGGGTGGTCAAATTTTAGCGGAGCAAACCAATTATGCTCTTTCAAAGTGTAGCGGCCAATGGTGTTTGTACCTCCAAGCTGACGAAGTGTTGCAGGAAGATGATCTTTCAATAATTAGTCAAGCTGCGGAAGCGCACCTAAATGATGACCGGGTAGACGCTTTTGTTTTCGAGTACGTTCATTTTTACGCCGACTATACTACGATTCAAACATCACGCTCGTCATATCGCCGCGAAATTCGCATGGTCCGACGCTCTTCGGGCGCAGTTTCGGTGGGAGATGCCCAGAGTTTTCGATTACCGGACGGAACTAAGCCGAGAGCCGTATTACTGAAAGCGAAGATTTATCATTACGGCTGGGTAAAAAATCAAGATGTTATGCGGCTCAAAACTGGCTTTATGGACACGCTTTATCACCAAAACGCCGACGCTGCGCTCCCTGCGACGGGGCCGAATTATCTTTTTAAAAGTTTCGTAGGCTTGAAAAAATTTACGGGTCGGCATCCTGGCGTCATGAAAACTCGGGTAGAGGCTGCCGGGAACTTTGACTTTTCTCGCGCCCCTAGGGTATTTCAGATAAAAGACGTCTGGAAAATCGTTTCTGGCTGGATTGAGCGAGCCACTGGCTGGCGTCCGTTCGAATATAAAAGTTATCGGTTAATTCGGTGAACTATGTACAAAAAAGGTGAAAAACCTCTCGCGAGCGTAATCATGACCACTTACAACGCGCCTAGGCATTTGGCGCTGGCGTTGGCGGGGTTTCAAATTCAAACTGAGAACAATTTTGAATTACACATTGCCGACGACGGCAGTACTTCAGAAACTTCTGATCTTGTGGAACAAAGCATGCAACGCATGCCGTTTCCGGTAATTTACTCTTGGCAGCAAGACCTAGGATACCGCAAAACCAAAATTTTAAATGAGGCCATTCGTAAGGCGAAATCCGACTATTTTATCTTCATCGACGGAGACTGCATTCCCCACCGCGACTTCGTTAAGAATCATCTTAAATATCGCCAGGCGGGCTACTATCTGGCCGGACGTCGCGTAGAGCTGGGGCCACATTACTCGGCCCGCATTACGCCCGACCAAGTTTTAAAGGGAGCATTAAATCGCCCGAATCTTGGTCTGCTACTCAGTTGCCTGCGTGATGACTCTGCATACTGGCATCGTTCGCTCCCTATATACAATTCGACTTTGCGTCATTTGCTCAAAATGGATCACGTAGATGACCTGAAGGGCTGTAATTTCTCTGTAGATCGTGAATCACTCTTTAAAGTGAACGGATTCGACGAAGACTACGAGGGATATGCACGCGAAGATACCGATCTTGAAGTGCGTCTGCAGTACCTTGGTTTAAAAATTAAATCACTCAAGGGTTTAGCGATACAGTATCATGTTTGGCATGATCGACTTCCGGAGAGTGAAGGGAACAAACTTAAATTAAGAGAGCTGGGCGGGTCGCGTGTTGCCGCCTGTCGTAACGGGATCGTCAAAGGTGCGAACTAAATTATTTTTGCTTCTGTTTCTTTTTTCTTTTCCTCTTAACGCATTTGAAAAAATTCTACTTCACTTTGACCAACTCGAGGCGTTTGTTGTTCGGGAGACGCTTGGGGAAAAATCTGAATGGTTGACGCTCACTCCTTTTTCTTCGGACGCGTACCCTGCGCCTGGTCAGGCAGTACCGCTGCTAGCGGATACAGCGAATGTTGAAGTAGCAGTGAATGCCAATTTTTATCGTGAAGACCAGCCAGGTTTTTTGAAACCGATTGGTCTGGTCGTAAAAAATGGTGAAATACTTTCTGAGCCACACCCCAATTGGCCGTCGGCGGGTTGGTCGAAAAAAGGTTGGATTTGGGATCAAGTCAGCATTCAAGCAACATTTGAATTAATAGACAGTCGCGGAACTGTTTTGAAAACAAAACTCTGTCGGTTAAATGCGCCGGCAAGTTTTGGTTGTGCGTCGTTGTGGACTCGAGGAACCGAAGCCAAGAAATGGCGGTCCAAACAAAAAGGAAAAATCGTTGTTGATGCAAAGGGAAATGGGCTTTCGATCGGGACCACTGAGTTTGTGCCAGTAACTGAAAGTCAAAAACCGTGGATTTTAGAGTTTCCCAATAACGTAAGTTTCAAAGTGCTCCAACGAGTGAAGAGGGTTCGAGTTTCAGTTAAGTTAAACGGTACTCGTCACGGAGAAGAGTGGAACACTATTACCGAGGCTATCAGCGGCAGTCACGTGTTTGCGGAGGAAGGTATTTTTCCCCCTGAAAAGTTTAATCGTCCTTGGGCAGCTGAAAAACAACCTCGGACTTTAATTGGACTAGATTCGAGTCAGAGATTCTTCGTGGCGGTATTCGATGGGCGTAGAATAGATAGTGAAGGAGTATCAGTGCGCACAGCCTGGGAACATTTAAAAGCGAAACTCGATGCGAAGTGGGTATTAAATTTAGACGGCGGTGGATCTTCGGCACTTGTTTTTAAGAAACAACTCTTAAATAAACCCTCAAACGGAATTCCTCGTGCGATAGCTGTGGGAATTGGTGCAAAATCGACGCTCTGAGTTAGTTTGGATTTGCGATTAAGTTTTTTAGATACTGTTTTTGTTTTTGGTCTTTCAGTTTGGCCGAAACGACGTTGATAGTTTTTGCGATCGCCGGGTCTTTGAGACCCAATTTCAAAATAATCTCAGCTAGGTTTGCTTCGTAGTAGTTGTTTTGGTGTTCAGTTGCTATTGTGATGAATGCCATTAGATTGGCTTTGTTGTTTAACAAAACTTTGGGATTCGAATGATCATATTTGATCATTCTCATTATCTCCCAGGCGGCCATCGGATGCTTTGATAATTTGTTTGATTGATTCAACCAAGGCAAAACAGAGTTAGCAATGTATTCGATATCTGAATCAATACTGGTGCGTTTCGTCAATCTAATAGCCCCCAAGAAGCCGGAAATTGATTTGGGTGATTCGCGCGATATTACATCGAAAACAACATCGAATCGGTGGCGGTTCAGGGGTAAATCGTAGGTCGTTAAAAAGTTTGCAAGTGTCGCAGTTAAACCAATATCCGGTCCAGTATTTTTCTCAAACCCCTTTGTCTGAAAAACTGAACGACTGATTATTCTGATGTCTTCGTCTTCCAAGGGAATGTTCCACATGCGATCGAAAGAATCGATTAATCGCAGAAGATGTTGGCGTGACGTAGAATTTTCTAGTTCGATTAACCGCTGTATCGTAAGAAATTTAACATCTGGAGTCTTGGCGGCAAGACGGCAGTTGGTCAATACCCAATCCGCACTATAGAAAATAGAATCGTTAGCCGAATTGGTCGGGAGGGTTTCACAAAAACGTTGCATGGACTGTTTATCGTCAAACACGGCGTCAGGGTAATATATAATACCTCTAACAACTTCTTGAACGCCATAAGAGCTAAAGTCATTATTTAGATCTGAAACAATAGTAGTTAATATTTCAGATTTTACATTTTTCTCCAGTTCGGACCACGGTATGGGCAATCGTCGGTACACTAAGCTTCTTAAGTCGGGCTCAAAATTCTTAAAGTTGCTCCAAAAATCAACTGGCAAACTCACCGATGAAAATTGCGACATGCAAGCTACTGCCAGTATGTCTTTAGCCTCTGGTTTGAGTATTTTTTCGACTTGATCATTGGTTTTTGGAATACTGACCCATGAGTGAGGAAGAAAACGGTAGGATGATGCGATTTCACAAAGTTCTTCGGTCGTGTCGTAGGTAATTTTGTCTTTAAAATAGTTAGTCAAAATTGCATCGATTTTGTCGTTAAGTTCCATGGAACTAATGTGGTTTGCAATCCTAGCCAGGCGCAATAGGTAAACTGTTCGAGGAATATTGAATTCATTTTCTTTTATTAGCGTTTGAAGTTCTTTTTCTCGCCCTTTCAACGCGTGCTCGATAAATGTGGAGTTGTGAGCATCCCATTCAAAACTTTGAACAATTTGATGAATACTAAGTTTTTGTGACGCGCTCTCGAAGCGAGTAAGGTCGTTAGCCTTCATGGCGCTTTGCCATTCACACAAGGGGTTGGGTTCAGTTTTCGAAGTTTTTGAATCATAAATATTCTGGCAAGAACGCACACCATGGGAATACAACAGATCGTGCATTCTCTCGTCTTTATTTAGCGACTGCGATGCCGATCCCGAGTGCATAAAAGTTTCTTCGGTTTCTGGGTAAATAGATTCGAATTGCACAGCTTTTAGCCCCTGTTCGGCGGCCTGTGCAGCTCGCATCGCCTGGAGGTTATAAATTCGTTTAAACCATTTTTTAGCGGCGTTTTCGGTGTTGTATGCTCCGAAATACTTTTTTATTTGAACTATGAGATCTTCTTTCTTTCCTGGGGCAAGAGGGTCGATGTGAATGATTTCAGGAACCATTTTGAAGACTTGTTTCCAGCGTTCGGTCTTTGCTTTTTGCCACTTCGAATTTATTTCTGCGGCGATTCGTTGGCTGCGCCGTTTACTATAACCGCGGTTATAAAGCTTTGAAGCCACAAACGACTCATTAGTCATGGGTTCTTTGGGCGTAAAAGGCCCGCCAATTCCAAAGTGCCAGACTTGGAGTAGGTCCGAGGTGTGATTCCTGCACTCGTCGGAACATTGGGCAGCCTCGAGTTCCTCTAAGAGCGAAAAATGTGGTGCGATATATCCTGAGTTTGGGCCGGTTACGTCGGGGTTTGCTATTTGATCGCCTAAAATTAGTAATACATTGCATCCAGCGATTTGTTCACAAGTAGTTCCAATTGCTCCCCAGCGCTCGGTCGAAGTTGAAAGAAAACGAGTGTCGAATTTTATCGTTCGTTGAATAACTAATGGAATTTCTGCCTCGGAACCGTCTGCGGTATTGACTGAAATTATGCTTTTGTCTTTTTGTATTACCTTTTTGTAGTCTTCGATTACTTCAGTTTTTAGCTGGTTGATGCCAAAGTCATTGTCGCCGATTTGAAAAATACAAACGTTCACGGTTTCAGTGTTCAACACAAATCGGTCTTGATCGTAAACCCGGAGCACAGATTTGGTGTTGCCCTTAGCGGCCGAGGGCATACTGATCACAGCGGTTGCCATTAAAATTAGAGCGAATCTCATATACCAACATTTCGGCATACGCGGGGGTATTGCTTAGAGTAGCGAAAACACGTCTTTGCGGTAATGGTTCAAGACCGGCAATTCTTTCCGTACTTTAGCGAGGAATTTAAAATCAATGTCGGCCAGTACGACGGTTTCGCAGTCTGGAGCGGTCGCGAGGACGCTGCCCCAGGGGTCGATAATGCTCGTTTTTCCCCAGGAAACTTTCTTTTGGGTGTGGCGACCAATCTGGGCTGGCGCCACAATGTAGACCTGATTTTCGATCGCTCGCGCCTTTAACAAAGAAAGCCAGTGGTCCTTGCCAGTGTACATGGTGAAGGCTGACGGTACGAAAATCACACGAGCGCCCGCGAGCGCGAGTACCCGGTAGAGCTCCGGAAAACGCAGATCATAACAAATCGTAAGACCTGCTTTGCCAAACGGCGTTTCAACAAGTCCAGGCTTGGTGCCGCGTGCGAAAGTGTCGGATTCACGGAACGCTCGCGACTCGGTGAGTTCGCTATCGAAGAGGTGGATTTTATCGTAAAAACCCAAAACCTCTCCCTTTTGGCCAATTAAATAGGAACGATTCACAAGCTTTTTATTTGCGGTAAGAGTGGGGATCCCACCCGCCAATACAAAGACACCATTTTTAGCTGCGAAATTGGCGGCAGTATCGAACGCTAAGCCCTTTTTTGGTTGTTCAGCTTCTTTAGGGATGTCGGCTCGTTTGCCTATAAACGAAAAATACTCTGGCAACGCTACCAACTCAGCTCCTTGGCGCAAAGCTCGCTCCATTAAGGCCGATGCAACAGCGAGGTTCTTTTTTTTATCGCTCTTTGACGTAAGTTGAATTGCTGCGACTAACACGCTCTACTGCCGTCCGATAGAATAATAAGTGAACCCGTTGGCGCGCACACTCTCGGTTTGATAAACGTTGCGGCCGTCAAATATGAGGGGGTTTTTCATCGTAGCTTTTACGCGAGCGAAGTCAGGATTTCGAAACTCGTTCCACTCAGTTACGATGATTAACGCATCGGCACCGTTCAAAGCTTCGTACATGTTGTCGTGAAACGTAAGCGCAGCAGACTTTGGTAGATGTTTTTGTGCTTCATGAGTGGCTACTGGATCAAACGCCCGAATAGAGGCGCCTGCTTCAAGTAATTTTGGCAAAATAATCAGACTTGGTGCTTCTCGCATGTCGTCGGTATTTGGTTTGAACGCCAGCCCCCAGACCGCCAAATTTTTTCCTTTAAGATTGCGATCGAAATGTCGCAGGATTTTGTGAACCAGACGTTCTTTTTGCTTTTCGTTAACGTCTTCAGCAGCAGATACGATTTCCATTGGCATGCCATGGTCTTTAGCTGTCTTGATTAAAGCTTTTACGTCTTTCGGAAAACACGACCCACCATAGCCGACGCCAGAATAGAGAAAATGTTTTCCGATGCGTTCATCCGAAGCAATTCCGCGGCGTACACTGTCTACGTCAGCGCCCACGAGTTCGCAAAGATTGGCCACTTCGTTCATAAATGAAATCTTGGTGGCGAGAAATGAATTGGCGGCGTATTTTGTCATTTCTGCCGAAACATTGCTCATCCACAAAATCGGGTTTCCCTGGCGCACGAACGGCGCGTAGAGCTGCGACATGGTTTTATAGACGCTTTCTTTCGAAGTGCCGATCACCACGCGGTCGGGCTTTAAGAAGTCGTCAACTGCGGTTCCTTCTTTCAAGAATTCTGGATTGGAAACGACGTCAAAACTTTGAGTCGTTTTCGAGCGAATCAACTTTTCTACCTTGGCGGCGGTGCCGACCGGTACAGTCGATTTGTTTACGATAATTTTGTAGCCATTTAAGTTTTCAGCGATCGTCTCAGCAGCTTTCATAAAAAGCGCAAGATCGGCCGAACCGTCCACCGACGAAGGTGTGCCAATTGCCAGAAAAATGATTTCCGCGTTTTTGATGCTCGAAACAGAATCGGTAGAAAAACTAAGGCGTCCTTCTTTTCGATTACGGGCAATAATCTCGTTTAAGCCGGGTTCGTATATTGGAACCTCACCCTTGTTGAGTCGGTCGATTTTTTCTTTGTTAACATCAACACAGACGACGTCGTTTCCGTTTTCAGCAAAACAGGTACCGGCAACCAGGCCAACGTAGCCTGTACCTAAAACGCAAAGCTTCATAAAAAATCACTCCCGAATTTTTTCGGCCAGGGTAGGCCCCCACCAAACAAATGTCAAACCCTTGATTTTATGCTTAACTGTTGCCCATGGGCTCAAGCGAGACGAAGAAATTACCTCTTACGGTTACCGTAATCGCGCTGAACGAGGAACGCGATCTGCCGCGGTGTCTGCAAAGCGTCGGCTTCGCAGACGAAGTCATCGTAGTTGATAGCGGCAGCACCGACAAGACGGTCGAAATTGCTCAGCGATTTGGTGCCCGCGTCGAGCGCGAACCCTGGCGGGGCTACGGGCCGCAGAAAAATCACGCCATGAGCCTAGCGAGAAATAACTGGGTGCTCAACCTAGATGCCGACGAGGCTCTTACCCCGGAGCTGCAATCGGAAATCGAAGCCGTGGTCCTCGGTAAGACCGTTTCTCAGTCATCTGGGTATGCGATTGCTCGTAAGACTTATTACATGGGCCGCTGGATCCGATTTGGAGGCTGGTACCCTAACTACGTTACCCGACTTGCCCGGAGAAGTTCCGCAAAATGGTCCGAGCCCCAAGTGCATGAGGAATTGCAGGTAGACGGCCCGATTGCGCGCTTAAAAAACCCAATGTTACATTACACATTTTCCGATATTGCCGATCAAGTTCGTACGAATATTCGATACGCCTTACAGGGTAGCGAAGTGCTCGCCAGTCGCGGTGTTAAGGGGAGCGTACTGCTGATGCTATTTAAGCCAATCGGAAAGTTCCTGGAATCCTACGTTCTTAAACAAGGGTTTCGTGATGGTCTGGCCGGTTTGGTGATCGCAGTGAATGCAGCTCACAGTATGTTTATGAAGTACGCTTTTTTGCTCGAACGGGAGCGCCGAAGTGGAAGCTAAGGTTTTACTCGTTGACGACACAATCGATCCCCCAAAGGTCCCATCTCGAGCTTTGGGTGCGGATTTTCGAAGATATATTCCTCTCCCGGTAGAGGTGCGCCGAGCACCAGAGCGAGATTTGCCGAGATCAATAGAGGGATATAGTCATATTATTCTTTCAGGGAGCAAAACCTCGATTTTAGAAGACGCTCCTTGGATCGAAGAACTCTCGAAACTTATTCGAAGCGCGATCGATGCTCGAGTCCCGTTGCTTGGGGTTTGTTACGGCCATCAAATGATTGCTCGGGTTTTGGGTGGCAAATCCGCAGTACGAAGGGCCCCAAAAGCAGAAGTCGGTTGGTATGAGATCGATATTGTGCAGAAGATAAGTTTATTTGACGGACTAAATCAGAAGAAAATTCCGGTGTTTCAGTCGCACTTTGATGAGGTTGTAACTCCCCCTCCCTACGCCGTAGTGGCCGCCCGGAGTGAACGTTGCGCCGTGCAAGCGTATGCACTCCCAGGAAATTTAGTTTTCGGAGTTCAGTTTCATCCGGAAAGGAATTTCGAAGAGGGTGAGGAAGCGATAGATTTTCATATAAAAAAACGTACTTCTACCGAAGTGCTTCGGCGTCGACCCGTCGGCAACCGCGAAGATTTCGCTCGAACGATAACGCAGATCGCTGAAACAATTTTCGGAAATTTTGCAAAATGCAGGAGAACTTGAACACCATGACTCAACGTTCCGATCGTACGGCCAGAACCAGCCCAGATTCGTTGCAGGAAGGCGTGTTTGAGCAAAATAAGAAGAAATCCACCCTTCGAGTAGTGCTTTCTACAACTCTGAAAATTAGCGTTACCGGCGGCATTCTTTTCTATCTATATCAAAAGGGCATGCTCGATTTCACTCGAGTGAGGTCGGTACTCAAAGAGCCCACAATATTTTTCACAGTTTTGCTTCTCGCGGGTTTCAATACCTTTCTAGGTGTCGCGCGGTGGCGCATTCTGCTCGAGTCGCAAGGGATTCATGTAAAATTTTTTGAATGCCTTCGCTTAACGATGGTCGGTTTATTTTTCAACACCGCCCTACCGGGCGCGGTCAGTGGCGACGTCGTAAAGGGGTACTACGTCGTCCGGTCTCAGCCTAAAGGGAGCTGGAGAATTAGGGCTTTTACAACGCTTCTGCTCGACAGAATCTTGGGCTTGAGCGGCCTTATTTTTGTTTCCTTTACAGCGATGCTCCTGAATTTGAGTTCGGTCCTCGAAACGCCTTCGCTTAAGCCACTTTCCGGATTTATTACCGCGCTTTGGGTTGGAATGGCGCTTTTTTTCGCATTTGTTTTGATTAACACCCCGCTCTCGAGAGTGGTTCAGCGAGTTTTAAGGAAGCTTCCCCTTGGGCATTTGTTCGCGCGACTTTTCGACGCCGTAAAGACCTACGAAAAATGTCGAGGACGATTATTGGGAGGGCTCGGAATTTCGATTTTAATTCACTGTATATCGGTAACTTCCATTTGGATTTTGGCGCAGTCGCTCGGTGGGTTTGAGTCGTTGCGATTTTCCCAGATGGTATTTTTAGTTCCGATCGGACTTTTGGTAACAGCGATCCCTATTGCTCCAGCTGGACTTGGAACCGGGCATTACGCATTTTATTTTCTGTTGGGTCTCGTGGGTCCCAAAAACGGGGCTGATCTCTATACCGCTTGGGTGGCTTTTCAATTGATTCTTAGTATGATCGGTGGCCTTTTCTACATTCGCTACCGCGAAAAAAAAGTTGCACACCCTGTGCATAGCTAGCCGGTCTTTTTGAATTGATTTGTTCCGTCGTCAGGTAATTCTGGATTTGTTTTGTCGTCTTCCTCAGTGCCCGGATTAATGATCGTGACTGTATCGATAATCGACCCCACGGCTTTTATGCGAGCGCTTCCGCGAGCTCCCATTTCTTTCTGATAACTCGAAACCCCTTTGCGGCTTCGAATTTTGTTCGACGCTTTTTTGCAAGCGGTCAGTAAGTAAACCACTAGATCGAGCCACTGCGCTGGAGTCTTATCGAGTGGCGCTGTGGGGTCTGTGTCCGTTTCTTCTGATGAAGGTAAGTTTTTGGACACCTTTGGGACTAATTCTTTTGGGGGGAGGGGGTTGTTATTCGGTTGAACCAATCCAGGTGTGGGAGCCGCGATCTTGCTTTCTAGTAAATTGCCGCTGGCCGTTTTGGAATGGTGTCTCGGCTTTGGATCGCCAGGAGAGCGGGGAAAACCCACTCGAATGGGTCGCAAAAAACGCAAAAGCGACTTCGCGAGCCGATTGCTCAGCAAATTGGCGGCATTCTGATTGTTGTTTTCCACGGTAAAAACACCTCGTCTTCGTCTTGCGCGATTTCGAAGTCTTAGCCGTGTGAAGTGTACTTCCTAGCCCTGCGTAAAATGCTACACAAAACACACTAATTGCATTAAGCTTATCGGTAAGCTTTTCGAAATACTTTAGTAAAAATATTGTAAGAATTAGACTTAATAATTGTCCATTATTATCAGTTATTTAGGAGTTTGTTTGACGAGGCTGCGGTGACGGTGCTATCCACCTGGCCTTTCATACCTAAGTTAACGACAACGCGAAGGAGCAATCAGCATGTCGGCTTCCATGGATCTTTTCGATAAGTGCCGCAGTTATCAAGATGCAAAGGCTTTAATAAACACTGGTCTTTACCCGTTTTTCAGACCGATCGAAGCTAGCACTGGAAACACTGTCGTTACCCACGGCACAAAGAGGGTCATGATTGGCTCCAACAATTACCTGGGTCTGACCCACCATCCTAAAGTGAAAGAAGCGGCCAAGCGCGCCATCGACGAATACGGTACGGGTTGTACTGGGTCACGATTTTTGAACGGCAATCTCACTTCCCACGAGAAGCTCGAAAAAAGTTTAGCGGAATTTGTAGGTAAAGAAGCTGCTCTGGTGTTTGCGACTGGTTTTTTGGCAAATCAGGGTTCACTTTCTTGTCTAATCGGTAAAAACGACGCGATTTTTTCAGACCGAGAAAATCATGCATCAATCATTGAAGGGACTCGTCTGGCGATGGGCGAGACTGTTCGTTACCCGCACAATGATATCGATGCGCTCGATAAAATGCTGACAGATAAGCGTAGCAACTACGATGGTGTTTTGATCGTGGCTGACGGTGTGTTTTCGATGTCGGGGGAAATTGTAGATCTTCCCGGCTTGGTGAAGGTGGCGAGCAAACATAACTGCAAACTTTATATCGACGATGCCCACAGTCTTGGTGTGTTGGGCGACTCAGGGCGTGGTACCGGCAGTCATTTTGGTTTGACTGACGAAATTGACCTTATCATGGGTACGTTTTCCAAGAGTTTTGCATCGATCGGTGGTTATATCGCCGGCGATGCTGACACGATTCATTATATTAAACACAAGGCGCGTCCGTTCATGTTTAGCGCCGCTATGCCGCCAGCAGCGGTCGCCACTGTACAAGCCTGTCTAGATGTTGTGGTCGAAGAACCGAAGATATTCGAAAGTCTTTGGAAAAACGCTCGTCACATGAAGCAGGAATTTACCCGTCTCGGCTTTAATACACTTCACAGTCAAACTCCCATTATTCCTGTGGTTATTGGCGACGATATGAAAACATTTATGTTCACTAAGGCGCTTTACGAACACGGAGTATTTGCAACGCCAGTAGTTAAACCGGCGGTACCAGATGGTTTCGCGTTAATTCGTACGAGCTATATGGCCACTCACACCGAAGACGATTTAGATTACGTGCTTTCAGTGTTTGAGAAGCTTGGTAAGAAATACGGCCTCATTTAAATAAATTTAAACCTAGGAGCTCAACAAATGGCATCGACGATTCGTATTCTCCCCGTGCAGAGCAAAGGGGATTGGGAAAACTTTTATCTCCTCCCTTGGGATATTTATGGTGAAACACCAAATTGGGTGCCACCGCTATTGTTGGCGGTTAAACAAACGCTCGACACCGAAAAAAATCCGTTCTGGCAGCATGCTCGACGAGAAACCTGGACGGCTCATATCGGCGACGAATGTGTGGGGCGGATCATGGCGATTGTGGACGACAACCATAACCAATTTCATTCGGAAAAAACCGCGTTTTGGGGTTTTTTCGAGTGCGTTAATGATCAATCGGTAGCAGATGCGTTGTTCGGCGCCGCAGAAGCATGGGCTCGAGGTCAGGGAATGCAGACCCTGCGCGGACCAATGAGCCCATCTACCAACCACGAATGTGGTCTGCAAGTAGACGCGTTCGACACTAAACCGTTCATCATGATGACGCAGAATCCCCCGTATTATGCAGCCTTAGTCGAAAAGGCCGGTTATGCAAAAGCCAAAGACCTCCTCGCTTGGAAACTGCACCCATCTAAACAGTTTGATACAAGACTCATTGACCGTGCAAAAAAGCTCCAAGTGGCCGAGCAGATTGTTATTCGTCCGATCAACATGAAAGACTATGAAGCTGAAGTTGAGCGCATTCTTGACGTTTACAACGACGCTTGGGAAAAAAACTGGGGTTTTGTACCCATGACTCCCGACGAATTTCGGCACATGGCAAAAGACATGAAACCGATCGTGATTCCAGAGTTGCTCTTTATTGTGGAAGTTCGCGGAGAAGTCGCGGGTTTCAGTCTTTGGCTGCCAGATTTGAATCAAGTCATGGAAAAAATTCCGAACGGAAAGTTGTTTCCAACGGGCTTGATCAAGTTGCTCTGGCACACAAAAGTTAAACGAACTGTAAATCAGGGGCGCATATTAACGCTCGGAGTAAAAAAGAAGTATCGGGCTCTTGGTCTTGGGTCCTTGATGTTTCTCAAATACTACGAAACGGCGCCAAGCATGGGTTACCCGACGGCCGAGGCTTCGTGGATCTTGGAAGACAATGCGGCAATGAATCAGGGGCTCAAAATGATGAATGCCGATCTATACAAGACCTATCGCATCTACGACAAAACGTTGTAATCTCGTCCTAGAGGGCGAAATTCGCGATGACTGATCCTATAAAATCAGCGATTCGGGTGCTCGGAATCGACCCCGGCTCACGCTTAATGGGTTTTGGCATGGTTTCGAAAAACGGAACCAAGCTGACCACTTCGGGTTATGGCACGCTCAAGTTCAACACCAAAGTCGAAGCCAACGAACGCCTGATCGAAATTTATGATGGTGTTCGGGCTTTACTTGAAAAGTTCAAACCCGATCACGTGGCGATTGAAAAGGTGTTTTTCGCCAAAAACGTTGTCTCCGCCTTGAAGCTGGGTCAGGCCCGTGGGGTCGCAGTGCTTGCGGTTGCGCAGGCCGGTATTCCTATTTACGAATACAGTCCCAACGAAATCAAACTCTCCACCGTGGGTTTTGGTCATGCCGATAAAATTCAAGTCGCCAAGATGGTACGTTTACTTCTTGGAGTGGAAAATTTTGAAAGTGCTGATAGCTCCGATGCGCTTGCAATCGCTATTTGCCATTTACAGACGCATCAGTTCCGTAGGAATTTACCCCGGGGTGCAGAGTTATGATTGGTTATCTACGCGGGCAAATTCTTTCTAAAGACGGGTCTGATTTGGTAATCGACGTGCAAGGTGTTGGTTATGCGTTGAGCGTTCCTCAGCGAATGAGCGTAAAGGTTAACTCGACGTCGGAATTTTTCGTTCACACTCATGTGAGAGAAAACGCAATTGATCTTTTTGGATTCGCCACCGGGTGGGAACGCCAAGTTTTTCTGCTATTAATCAGCGTTTCGGGCATTGGCCCGCGGACTGCACTGGGCTTATTAAGTCAGCTCGAGCCGGTGCAACTTTTAACGGCTCTCGTACGTGAAGATCGGGCAACACTCTCGAGTGTGTCAGGTATTGGCAAGAAAACCGCCGAACGCTTAATTGTGGAAATTGCAGATAAGGGGCGCAAGCTTTTGACGGAACGTCCTGGTGGCGTCTCGAATCAAACAACAGTTGCAGCCGAGACTTTGCCGTCTAGTGCGAAACCTGTTCGAACCAAGGTGCCGGCTCAGGGGGCTTCGCGCAATTCGGATCGCGAGATTGAGATCACAGACATTTGGAATGACGCACTCGTTGCGCTCGTGAACTTTGGTTACCGCGAAGGAGACGCTTTGGCGGTGATTCGCGAAGCCTCAGCGGAGCGAGAGGCGGAAGGTCTAGAAGTGCAACTCGAGCCGTTGCTTAAACGCTGTTTGCAGATTGTCTCGAAAGGGCGGGCCTAAATGGAACTTGATGTACACGACAAATCCCAGGCCGATGACGAAGCGACGGTCGACGTAGCTCTGCGACCGCAAGATTTCAGTGAATACATCGGCCAAGCAAAAGTGACAGCGAATTTGTTAATGTACATCGAAGCTGCACGAAAGCGCGGTGATTCGCTCGACCATTGTTTGTTTTCGGGCCCTCCGGGTCTCGGTAAAACGACTCTTGCGCACATTGTCGCCAAACACATGGGGTCACAGCTCCACACGGTTGCAGCCCCTGCAATTGACAAAAAAGGTGACCTAGCAGCCATTCTTTCGAGCCTCAATAAACACGACGTACTTTTTATCGACGAAATTCATCGATTGCCGCGTGTAATCGAAGAAGTGCTCTACAGTGCGATGGAGGACTTTAAACTCGACGTCATTATTGGTCAGGGACCGTCGGCCCGTACGCTGCGACTAGATTTGCCTCGTTTTACTTTAGTGGGCGCTACGACCCGTGCGGGTTTGCTGACGAATCCTTTGAGGGACCGATTTGGCGTTTCATTTAGGCTCGATTTCTATTCGCCAAAAGAGCTGCAATCAATTGTTGAGCGGTCTTCGCGCATTCTAACGGTACCGATCGACGCCGAAGGTGCGCAAGAGATAGCAAAACGAAGTCGCGGTACCCCGCGTATAGCCAATCGTCTATTAAGACGTGTGCGGGATTTCGCCCAGGTGCGGGGTGATGGTACGGTTGATCGTGCGGTGGCTTGCAAGGGACTCGAGCTCCTAGAGGTCGACCACCAGGGGCTCGATTCAATGGATCGAAGACTTCTTTCTCTGATTGTTGAAAAATTCGATGGCGGACCCGTTGGAATTGAAACCTTGTCGGCCGCCATTGGTGAAGAGCGCGGAACCATCGAAGAAATTTATGAGCCGTTTTTGCTCCAAGAGGGGTTTCTCCAGCGCACACCGCGTGGGCGACTCGCCACTCGAAAGGCGTTTGAACTGCTGGGTTTGACCTATTCCGCGAATGACCCCACGCCGACCTTGTTCTGAGGTTCAAGATTGAAGCTTCTGTTGCAAAAAGCACACACCGCTTAACAATTTTGTGCGGTGAATGACACGAAAACTCAGTTAAAATGACGCGGATTGTCTTTTTGAATTTGCATAAGTATATGATTTTGTTAAGGGTTAATCTGTTATAAATACTCCACTATTGTGGCATAAGTGTTGCGATATAGGTGATCATGGGCGTGTGGAACACACAAACAACATTACGAAGACGAGTGACACTCAAAGGCGTAGGGCTTCATTCTGGCGCTATGACGAAATGCGTTATTCATCCGGCTCCTGCTAATTCAGGAATCGTTTTTGTTCGTTCTGACCTCAAAAACGCCCCGGTAGTTCAGGCCGATATTTCAAAAGTAATTCGAACTGACATGTCCACAACGCTTGGCGTTAATGGAGTGATGATTGCTACCGTCGAGCATTTGATGGCAGCTTTCTACGGAATGGGAATCACCAACGCGTTGGTCGAAATCGATGGTCCCGAAGTTCCGATCATGGATGGCAGTTCTCGTGAATTCGCCGACGCATTCGAAGATGCCGGCATTCGCTCATTGGGAGTTGCCCAAAAAGTACTGCGGCTGCGCCGAAACATTAGTGTGCAAGCAGGAGACAAGTACATCGACGCTAAGCCTTCGAACGGTTTGGTGATTCGCGGTAAAATTTCGTTCAAACACGGCGTTATTGGCGAACAAGTCTATTCATTTAAATCAGGTAAGAGTTTTCGCGAAGAAATAGCCGCGGCTCGTACTTTTGGTTTTTTGCGGGAAGTAGAGTACTTGCATAAAAAGGGCCTCGCCAAGGGTGGCTCCTTGGAAAACGCTGTAGTGCTCGACGATACCCGCGTACTTAATCCAGAGGGCCTACGATTTAATGACGAATTCGTTCGTCATAAAGTACTAGATGCGTTGGGTGACTTTGCGCTATTGGGTTTGAGTTTGCAGGCCGATGTCGAAGTGCACAAGTCGGGACACGAACTGCATACCGGCTTTATACGAAAGGTTCTCGAGGACGTTTCGAATTACGAAATCGTTGAAGCTCAGGCGCAACCTTCGCGTCACGAACATGCGGAATTGATCGAAGAGGAAATCTCACCTCTTGTTGCCGCCGCCGTTTGATCACGGTAAGGTTGCCCGGTGGAATCCACTGCAATCACCCAGAAAACACCCGTTCTTTCGTCGAACATATCCGTTTTTAATTTACCGGAATCTGTAAGGCAGATCGCACAGCTTGCTCGCGGAACTGGCGTACACTATGTATGTGTTTCGAATGTTCATACCGTGATCATGGGCGAACGTGATCCGGTTTTTCGCAAAGTTACAAATTCGGCCACCCTCGCCACTGCGGATGGAATGCCACTGCTTTGGGCTTCAAGAGTTCTCGGTAAAAGTCCCATTCATGGCAGGGCCAGTGGTCCCGACATCATGAAACTATTTTTTTCCGACCCTGAATTCGCCGATCTTAGACATTTTCTTTTTGGTTCAACCGAAAGGGTTTTGAGCGGCCTCCAACGAAATCTCCAAACCACAAAAAATGGTCATAATATAGTCGGAACTTATTCTCCGCCCATGCGGCCGGTGCCAGACGCAGAGCTAGCGATTTCTCCCGAAGAAAAACTGGAATGTGAACGCATTAATCAAAGTGGGGCGAACATCGTTTGGGTTAGTTTGGGTGCGCCAAAACAAGAAATTTGGATGTATCGCATGCGCCCTCATCTTAAGGCCCAAGTATTGATTGGCGTGGGTGCGGCGTTTGATTTCTTGTCGGGCAACGTGAAGCGAGCACCAGAGTGGATGCAAAAATCAGGTTTGGAATGGCTTTATCGTTGGACGCAACAGCCGGGACGGCTATTTTGGCGTTACGCTAGTACTAATCCTGAGTTTTTGGTCCGCGTAGCGGTCCAGGCACTGCGGAGAGGTGACGGGAACGGCTGACGTGAATAAAGTTATTCAATGGTTGTATTTTGCTATCTTGCCGATTGTTTTTTTTGTTCCACCAATTCCCATTGGCACTCGAAAATTATTTCTATTTGATCTGATCTGCATTCTTTTAGTTGGGATTCTCGCTGTAAGGAATTGGCGATTTCTTTTAAAACAACCTCAGAAAATTTTAGTTCTTGCTTTGATTGGAACTACGCTTTTGGCGTGGTGGCACGGGAGCTATCGACCGGTCGAGCTTGCTAACTTTGAACTAAACACTGTGGTGACCCTTACCGAACGGCCTATTTTTCAGCCACTGCGGGAACTAGTCATTGGCTTTAGGTTTGTTGTTTGGGCTATGCTTGCCGGACTCACAATTCATTTTCTAGAATCGCTTAGTGAGGGTTCCTTAAAAACTTTTCGGACTCGCCTTTTAAAAATTGCAATAGGATGTTTTTCATTAGCGCTTTTAGTAGCCTTACTTGGAAAAGTAATTCCAGGGTTCCGCACCGCACTGGGGTATTTTTATCAGTACAACACGGTGGTCATAGAATGGCGCTACCGTTCGTTTGGTGTTTTTCCATCGCCCGTAGAAGCGGGGGCAGTTTACGGATTACTTGGGATTTCCTTTTTCTTTGCGTCGAGTCTGAGTTTTCCAATTCGGTGTATTCTTACGGGTGCGGCAGCGGTTGGAATTTTTTTAACCGGTTCACTCACGCCTTTTTTAGCGTTTTCCACTACTCTCGGACTTTTAGTGGCGAGTCGTTTGCAAAAAACGAAAGGCTTTTTACCGGTTCTGGTTTTGGTGGCTAGTCTTTTATCAGCCGCGGCGTTTTTCGTGATTTCCCACGAGGGAATTGTGAAGTTTGCGAATTTCTTACATCGCTTAAAAGTGTGGCAGTCCTATTACGGAATATTAACTTCGTCGCCACAGTTTGCGCTCTTGGGCGTTGGCTTTTGGCCAGTTCATGCCGACAATTCAGTTATTTGGTTTTGGAGCCGGTACGGCCTGTTCGGCATCGGACTTTTTTGCTGGTTCTTTGGGAAGCGCTATTTCTCGATGATTAGGTCGCCCAGCCGGGGGGTTCGGTATCTCGCAGTGTTCGGCACGATTGCCGCGCTCACCACCGATTTTTGGGTGTTTCGTCCGGTCATCGCAATATGTATTGCCCTTTGTCTTCCGCTTTTTGCGAGGCGATCATGAAGGCTCTGGTGGTGCACGTACCCTATCAGGTGCGGGGTGGTGAGGATGTCGCCGTCGAGAGTCAGAAAAAGGCACTCGAAGCCCTGGGGTACGAAGTGTCGCTGTGGCCTAATGACCGAACCCCCCCAAAATTAGATCCGATTCGAATTTTGGCTTCTCTGAATGGTTCAGATCAATGGAAGGAACTTGAAAATGAGTTCGCGCGAGAGCGCCCGAAATTTGCGATACTCAACAATATTTATCCGATTTACGGACCACGCTTGCTTCGATTTCTGAACCAAAAAAAAATACCGCTTTTTTTTGCGATACATAACCATCGTTTGTATTGCACCAATGGGTTGGCAATGCGCGACGGCTCGGTATGCAAACTATGTAAAAATAGTTCACCGTTTCGCAGTGTAGCTTTTAATTGTAACCAGAATTACATGCGGTCAATATATTATGCGACCGCACTTTCGCAAATTAGGCGAGATCGGTTATTGGGTTCGTTACAGGCGTTCGTCGCACCTTCTCCCTACATTGGTGAAGAGATAAAATCATTGGGCATTCCGATGGAAAAAATTCATTGGATTGTGAATCCGGTATTGGATGTTTCGGGAGGTCTCGATGGTTCGACTTCCGGTGCCCCAGGGTTTGATGTTTTTTTTGGAAGCCGTCTTTCTCCTGAAAAAGGTATTAAGACTTTTTTGACTGCTATCGAAAATCTTCCGCAGCTGAAGTTCGCGATGGCAGGTGACGGCGAATTAAAAGGTGCGGTACTTGATGCCGCTCAACGTCTGCCCAATCTCACCTACCTAGGCGTCTTGTCGCGGTCAGATGTGTTGGCCCGAGTCAAAAAATGCAAAATAACGGTACTGCCAAGTCAATGTAATGAAGCTTTGCCAACGTCGGTAATCGAGGCTTTTGTTTGTGGAAAACGTTGTGTCATTCCCGACATGGAATCGACGCGTTGGTTGGCAGATAAACCCTTTCCGGGGGTGTTGGCCAACACCTTCGACGCGGTCCAGTTGGCGTCGGCGATTCTTAAAGCCGCGGAAATGTCGCCTATTCCAACCGAACAAATCAACGAAATGAAGGCGTTTTTTGGGTTTGATCGGTACCGAATAAACCTAGGGAACCTTATCGAAAAGACTCTTGCGAAGCCTTCAGGCCTTCGTTAGCTTGGGCCCTATGGCAAAAATGGATCAGAAAATAGCGCTTATTACGGGAATTACGGGACAAGACGGTTCTTACCTCGCCGAGCTCTTGCTTGAAAAAGGTTACACTGTCCATGGCATTATTCGCCGATCGAGTTCGTTTAATACCGATCGAATCGATCATCTCTACAGGGACCCACATTTGTCGGGTGTGCGTTTGTTTTTGCACTACGGCGATCTTTCAGATTCCACCGGTATCAACCGCATTCTTCGAAAAATTAAACCCGATGAAATTTACCACCTCGGAGCTCAGTCCCATGTACGGGTAAGTTTTGACACCCCCGAGTACACGGCCGACGTCACGGGCGTTGGAACGATTCGTTTGCTCGACGCGATTTTGGATACCGGAATCAACACCAAGTTCTACAACGCTGGTTCAAGCGAAATGTACGGTAAGGTGCAGGAAATTCCCCAAAAAGAAGACACGCCTTTTTACCCGCGTAGCCCCTATGGATGCGCAAAGGTTTTTTCGTACTGGTCTACCGTAAATTACCGAGAGGCCTACAATCTTTTCGCCTGCAACGGCATATTGTTTAATCACGAATCACCTCGTCGTGGTGAAACCTTCGTAACTCGCAAAATCACCCGCGCATTGGCCCAAATTTTAGCTAAGAAACAGGACAAGCTTTATCTTGGAAATCTCGATGCGAAACGTGACTGGGGGTTCGCAAAAGACTATGTCGAAGCGATTTGGCTTATGATGCAGCAAGATAAAGCTGACGACTATGTGATCGCGACAGGCGAGACGCATTCGGTGCGTGAGTTTCTTGACGAAGCGTTTGGCTATGTAGGGTTAGATTGGAAAAAATACGTGGAAATCGACCAACGTTATTTTCGCCCCACCGAAGTCGACCTTCTCGTTGGTGATCCGGCAAAGGCCAAAAAACACCTTGGCTGGAAACCGACTCTTTCATTCAGAGAATTGGCGCGTCTTATGGTCAGAGAAGATTTAAAAAATGCAGGCATTGACCCCGAGCAACACATCACCAATCGCGGGTAAACAATATTTTCATGCGATCGGAATTAGAGAATAAACGCATAGTAGTGACAGGTGGATCCGGTTTTCTTGGTCGCCATATAGTGAGCGAACTCGAAAATCAGGGAGCCGAAAGCGTTTTTGTACCTAGATCGAAGGAATACGACCTTCGCGACATGTCACAATGCATGAGAGTGTGCGAGCGCGCGGATATCGTTATTCATCTAGCGGCCCACGTAGGTGGCATTGGACTCAATCAGCAAAAACCTGGCGAATTATTTTATGACAACGCAATCATGGGCATTCAGCTTATAGAAGCTGCGCGGCGCCAAAAAGTCGCGAAGCTCGTAGTCGCAGGTACTATTTGTGCCTATCCGAAATTTACTCCGGTGCCGTTTAAGGAAGAGAATCTTTGGGAAGGTTATCCAGAAGAAACAAATGCGCCCTATGGTGTCGCCAAAAAAGCTCTACTTGTTCAGCTTCAATCCTATCGCGCCCAATACGGACTCAACGGAATTTTTTTGTTACCCGTGAATCTCTACGGTCCACACGATAACTTTGATCTAAACAGCTCTCACGTAATTCCGGCACTTATTCGAAAAATACTTGAAGCCAAGCAAAGTGGACTAAAAGAAGTAGTTTTATGGGGCGATGGTTCACCGTCGCGCGAGTTTTTGTTTGTTGAGGACTGTGCCAAAGGAATTGTTGCCGCTACGTTACGGTACGACGGAGCGGAACCAGTGAATCTTGGCAATGGACGAGAAATTCGGATTCGAGATCTCGCAGAACTTGTTTGCAAGGAATTGCAATATTCTGGAGCCATTCGGTGGGATTCGTCTAAGCCAAACGGCCAACCGCGCCGTTGTCTGGACACTCGGAAGGCAGAAGAGTTTTTCGGGTTTCGAGCCGAAACCCCCTTCGATGTTGGACTGCGTCGAACAATCGACTGGTACAAAAGTACGTTAGTCTGAAAAAACAAACAGTCTGGGTCTATCATTAATTCCTTCGCGAGTTCAAAGTCGGCTGAATAATCACCGAAGTGTCTTTGGCACACGCATTGCTAAATGAGCCTCAAAAAAGGGGTTTAATATGCGTATTTTTGACGAAGAAGAAATGGAAAACGAACGAAGGCAATTAGAGAGTCTGCGCAATGAAGTCAACACGGCTTCCGAACCGAGTTCTTTACTTCAAACGCTGAAGATCATGAACTTCGCCACTCTATCCTTTGTGAGAAAATACAGTGGAGTCTTTTTGGTGCGACGCTACGATGGTTCTGTCGGGGGGCGAGCATTTCATCGTGATTATCTGGACGAAATTCGGGCCATGGGGCTTGCTGTGGATCTGGTGTTACGAGGGACCAATTTATACAGCGCCGATACCACGCACCACACCTGCGATCGTTTTTAATAGGATCGCAATATCAAGCAACATGGATCGATGCTCGATGTAGAACAAATCATATTCGACGTTTTCATGAATGGGCTCTCCGCGAACACATGAAATTTGCCAAACGCCAGTAATGCCCGGCTTAACTGACAATCGCTCTCGTTGCAGTTCATCATATTTTTCAACGATAAACGGCATCTCGGGGCGGGGTCCTACTAAACTCATGTCTCCTCGAAAAACGTTAAATAGTTGCGGTAGCTCGTCAAGACTTGTACGTCGCAACCAGCGGCCCACTCGCGTAATTCTGGGGTCGTCGGTCGATTGCGGTGTGAGTGCGTATTTAGGAGCGTCTACTCGCATGGTGCGAAACTTGTAAAAACTAAACTCTTTGCCTCTTAACCCTACTCTTTTTTGTTTAAAGATGACGGGCCCGCGAGAATCTATTTTTATGAGGATCGAAAACACCATCAACAAAGGGCTAAGTGCTACAATTAAAAGAGAAGAAATAAAAAAGTCGAGCACTCGTTTGGCCACTAGATACCCGAGAGTGTCTTTTCTTGATTTGTTGCGCAGCAGGGGAATGCCACCTATTTCAGTAGCCGAGATTTTTTGAACAAATTGCTGATAGGCGTTGGGTACGATGCTGAACGAAACTCCGAGCGCGCGACATTTATTAATGATCTCGAGGTTTCTCTCGTAGGTCGCATTCGGCATAGCGATGAACACCTCTCGAACTTGATTTTCCTTCACCACTCGTTCGAGGTCATCTAACCCACCAAAAACGAGCAGCCCGTGGCGGGGTCCGCCATCTTTGAAGGTAACAATTTGGCCAAATCGTTGTGAGTCGTCGTCCATGAACCCAATCGGTAAATAACCGAGTCCAGGAGACGAAGACAGGCGTTTCACCAAATGTTTGCCGACGTACCCCGCGCCGTAAACCAACACGTTTTCCCGAGAAAAGCCGTTTTCATGGAACCAAATATGAAGGCGGTAAAATAGAATGCGCTCGAGATAGACCAAAAGGCCCGCCGTAACTATACTCACGGTGATCATGATCCGGGAGAGCGATACGGATCGAATGTAAAAGGCTAGTCCGAAAAACAAGAAGCTTGCCCAGATCGTAGCCATGAAGATCTTTTTCAACTCTTCTACGTTTAAAAGGCTAATTTCGCGCTCATAAAGATTCAGAATGCGAAAGATCAAGAAATAACAACCCACCGCCATAGCGACGATCAGCCAATACTCACTCGGAGTCTGTGGGGCGGGGGCACCTGAGCCAATGTAGACGTAATAACCAAACCAAAACGAAACGGCGACGGCCGATAGATCGGCGACCGTCTGGGCAAGTGTAATCAAAAAGGCGTAATAGGGCCGCAATCGCGGTGGAATTCGGTTAACCAATGCCCTTGACGTTATGCCTTAAAACACGCAATTTCAATCAATGAGCTACGTTCAAAAATATCTTGAGGAAGTTACGGAAATAGCCCGTCGCGTTGACCGCGGGCAGGTCGAAAAAATGATCGAAGTTTTGACCCAGTTGCAGCGCACTGGCGGCCGGTTGTTTTTTTTGGGGGTTGGCGGAAGTGCAGCGAATTGTTCGCATGCTGTGAACGATTTTCGGAAGCTGGCAGGTATCGAAACTTATTCACCGGTGGATAACGTCGCTGAACTCACGGCGCGCACCAACGACGAAGGTTGGGATACCGTTTTCGCCGAATGGCTGAAGGTTAGTCGTTTGAGTTCGAAAGACGCAGTTTTTGTATTCAGTGTTGGGGGCGGAAATCGCGAAAAGAATGTAAGCGTGAATTTGGTAAAAGCACTTGAGTTGGCCAAAGAAACAGGCACGAAAATTTTAGGCGTCGTTGGCCGCGACGGGGGCTTTACCGCTAAAGTTGCGGATGCTTGCGTGATTATTCCGACCCTGAGTACTGACACGATTACTCCACACGCCGAAGCCTGGCAGGGTGTGATTTGGCATATGTTGGTCTCAGACCCCCGGGTGCTTAAAAAACAGAATAAGTGGGAGTCTCTTTCGCCAAAAGAATCGGCGACGGTTTAATCTGAGCGTACCGAGTCGAGGCGTCCTCGAGCGACGTTTATTATTCCGGCTAAGCAGCCCTTGAGGGCGCTTCGCCGTAAATTTCGAGAATCGTCCAGCAATTGACCAAAACAGTACCATGAGAAGGCGCTAATGGATTTGGGTGTGAGTCCGACATTTTTGCGTAATAGGTAGTAAAAATTCTGAATTTGCTGTTTTCGAAACTTGAAACCGGGGTCACGCCCCGGCGAACCTATATCATGTTTGTAGCGCGCTTTGGGCTCGAAGAAATTTTTGTATTTTCGCGAGATTCGAAATGAAACATCAATGTCGTCGCCGTATCCGTACCCGATTAAACGTTCATCAAAGCGGTATTTTTGAATAATTTCGTTTCGGTAAAGGGTGGCTCCGCCGGCCACAAACTCGACTTCCGTAAAGTGTTCCAAACCATATGGAAATGTCGGCAAGCCATGGGGCATGAACTTACCATTGCCGTAATGTTGTTGGAGGAAAAACTGTGCAAATATATCGGATTTTCGAGTTTCTCCGACTGGAGTACCCATGCCTGCGGCTAACTTGAACTCTGGATCATTTTGAAAGGGTGCGAGAAGCTTTTCAAAAAAGTCTGGAAACAATTCGAGGTCGTCGTCTAAAAAACCAGAAAATTCGCAGTCGCGCACGTGATTCAGGCCAAAGTTTCTCGCGAGTATCAGCGATTTGATTTCTTGGTGGAGGTAAGTTTTGATAACACCATTAAGCGCAAATTCTTCGAAAAGCGTTTTGCTATGGGTATCATCGCTTTGATCCACCAAAATGATTTGAGTGGGACGCAGTGTTTGTTTAGCTATCGACTCGAGGCACTTTCTTAGGTGTCCGGGCCGGTTTAACGTAGGAATAATGACTGCGAACGTTGGCGAGGTCATCGTTTGACAGGCATACCGTGGAGGAAGAGATGCTGACAATCAGAAAGTCCGGGGAACGGGGTGGGGCAAATCATGGTTGGCTTGATACAAAACACACCTTTTCATTCGACTCCTATTACGATCCTAAACACATGGGTTTTGGTCCGCTGCGTGTAATTAACGAAGACCGTATCGTTGGCGGTGAGGGGTTCCCAATGCACGGTCACGAAAATATGGAAATTATCACCTATGTGATTTCTGGAGCCCTAGAGCACAGGGACTCGATGGGTAACTCCACAGTTATTAAACCCGGGGAGGTACAACGTATGAGTGCCGGCACCGGAATTCGCCATTCAGAATTTAATCATTTTAAAGATAAGGAAACTCATTTGCTTCAGATTTGGATTCGTCCGAATCGAGCGGGGTATGAGCCGAGTTACGATCAAAAATTTTTTGGGGATCGATTTAACGACCAAAACTTTGTGATGGTGGCGAGTGGGCGTTCCGATAAGGCAGACCAAATAATTTCAATTCACCAAGACGCAGATCTATATGTAGGTAAATCCAATCAAGCATTTTCATTGGATTATTCTATTAAATCTGGACGCAAAGTTTGGGTTCAAATCGTTTCTGGCGGTCTGACTGTGCTGGGCCAGAAGCTGTCAGCCGGTGATGGTTGTGCGATCGAGGACGAGTCTGAAATCAAGCTATCAACCAGCGATCGCTCCGAATTTTTGTTTTTTGATCTTTTCTAAAAAGCTTCGAATTAATACTTAGGTCCGCAAGATTTGGGGCTTAAAGAAGAACTTAAGTTAGACGTCGCATCGAAAACAGCGTGGACCAATATTGGTATTGAAAACGAGATCTATATTAGGAATACGAAGTCCTTTGTGAAATTTAATTCGAAACTTTTCACCTTTTTGACTGAGCTTACGCCCAATTTTTGGAAAACAAGATTAAAAGAGGCAAAACACTCTACAAAACATCCTTTTTCAGTAAAAAATTATCAAATGTTGTAGATATGATTTTTGAAGAGCTTCAAATTTTCGGGGTTTGAAAACCAAGTAACCGTTTGTTCGAGTCCCCGTCGAAACCCAGTTGTTCCAGCTAATTTTGGCTCCCACCCTAAAGTAGCTTTTGCCAATGTATTGTCGCACCTCAAACGAAAAACCTCACTTTTTTCGGGACGAGTTCGATCTTTCTTTTGACTTATATCTGCGGTTTTACCCATTATTTCAGAGATTATTTTGACAGTGTCTTCGATGGAAACTTCAAAGTTGCTACCGATGTTAATGATGCGTCCTATGGCAGCATCGGAATGAATTGCTGCGATAAAGCCGCGTACTGTATCCTCAACAAACGTGAAGTCGCGAGTCGGAGTTAATGAGCCGATTTCAAGATCACGTTTTCCGCTGGCAAGTTGGGTGATAATGGTTGGAATTACCGCCCTCGCAGATTGTCTTGGGCCGTAAGTGTTAAAAGGGCGAAGCACCGCAACTTCGGTACCGAACGATTGGTAATACGAGAGTGCGATTTGATCGGCGCCAATTTTACTTGCGGAATAAGGCGACTGCCCTTGTAGGGGATGATCCTCGGTCATAGGCACGAACTTGGCAGTGCCGTATACCTCGCTCGTAGAAGTGTGAATCACTTTGATTCCATGGTCCCGGGCTGCTTGTACGATATTTAAGGTTCCGAGAACATTTGTTTCAACGTAGGTTGTTGGGGAATGGTAGGAATATGGAATTCCTATCAATGCCGCGAGGTGTAACACGATGTCTCGCCCCTGAGAGGCGCGCTGGACACCGTTCGGATCTCGAATATCGCCTGAAAATACATCGATTTGGTCAAGAATTTTACGATCCAGCGTGTCGAGCCATCCCCAGGAGTTAAACGAGTTATAAAGCACGAATGCTCGAACGTCGTAACCCTCTTTAACTAGGGCTTCTGTTAGATGGGACCCAATAAAGCCGTCCGCTCCTGTAACGAGTATTTTTTTTTTCACCAATGCTCCTACCGAAAAAGATGTACCATGGGGCCTAACGAGGCGTCTTGTCTCATGTGAACATTGATATTGAAAACAATTTTCTATCGTTGAACTTCGAAAGCAGGGGCTATATAAATACGCTTTGATGGAAGTATCGAGCTCAATTTAGACCCCATACGCATATTCGAGGATATTTTCTTATGAATAAGGTTTTTTGGTGCACAAGTTGTCTTAATATGTCGACGAGACCGCGGATTACATTTGACGAAAAAGGCAGGTGTAATGCGTGTCAGTGGTCGGAAAAAAAGAAAAGCTTCGATTGGTCGATGAGACAAGCCACCTTAGAAAAGCTTTTGGACAAGTATCGAAGAGATGATGGAGAGTTCGATGTTTTGGTGCCTGTAAGTGGTGGCAAAGACGGTTCATATGTCGCTCACAATTTAAAGACAAAATATGGAATGAACCCGCTTGCTTTAACCATTACTCCCCCGCTCTCTCTAGAAGTCGGAGATCAAAATCTTAAAAACTTCATACAGTCCGGCTATAATCACATTCAAATTAACCTTCATCCAGAGGTCACTCGATTAATCAGCCGTCACGGTTTCATAGAGTTTGGTTTTCCGTATTATGGTTGGGCAATTGGAGTTCAATCTGCTCCTGTAATGTTTGCGCATAAAATAGGAATTGGTCTAATTTTTTACGGAGAAGATGGTGAAGTAGAGTACGGCGGATCCACTCAGACCGCAGAAACACCGACTTATGACGTTAGTTATATGAAGAAAGTCTACCTTGAGGGAGGCCACGAAAAGGTTCTGGAGCTACTACCTAAAAGTCTTCAGAATCAGTTAACTTTTTGGCATTTTCCAACAGACGAAGATTTGCGGAGAAATGAAGTAAAAATTGCGCATTGGTCATATTTTGAAAACTGGGACCCTTATCGCAACTACCTTGTGGCGAAAGAGTTTTGTGGACTTAAGGAAAGTGAAATGACCAACACTGGGACTTTTACGAACTTTTCCCAAACCGACCAGGCGTTGTACTCGCTACACGCTTACCTCATGTATTTAAAATTCGGCTTTGGTCGGGCTACGCAAGATGCGGGCATCGAAATTCGTAGAGGCGCAATGCGTCGTGATCAAGGAGTAAACCTTGTTCGAATTTACGACAACGCATTTCCGGAAGAACATATTGATGCGTATCTCGATTATTATAAAATGAGCAGGGAGGAATTTGATAGCGTCTTAGATCGTTGGGCAAATAAAGAACTCTTCGAAAAAAAGAATGGGCGTTGGATGCCGAACTTTCGGATCAGCTAGGAATATGATTCATATTTTGGACTATGGAATGGGAAATATCGCTTCGCTGAAAAACGCGTTGGAGTTTCTTGGAGCTGACGTTCGCATAACGTCCAAATGGACCGAGTTGAAAAAGAGTGAAAAACTTATAATTCCAGGCGTGGGTTCATTTACCACTGCAATGGACCGCCTCGGTCAGCTCGATCTAATCGGAGCGATTAAAGAACTACCCGAAAGAAAAGCCCCTGTTCTCGGTATTTGTCTTGGCATGCAAATTTTGGCTGATCGAGGATATGAAGGCGGAAATACACCTGGTTTAGGATTGGTACCGGGGGAGGTCGTACCCTTCGTTCCCGAGAGTTCGGAATTAATTCCGAATGTGGGATTTAACGAAGTTGAAATACTGCCTACCGCTGGGGATTTATTTAAAGAAATAGCGAGCGGTTCCTATTTTTATTTCACGCATAGTTATTTTTTTCGCACTGATTCTCAAGGGTCTGTTACTGGTTTGGCTCAAAACGGGACCAAATTTACAGCGAGTGTCCAGTGTGAATATGCATTCGGCGTTCAGTTTCATCCAGAAATTAGTCAAAAAAAAGGTTTGCAGCTTCTCAGGAATTTTATTGAGCTATGAGAAAAAAAAGACTGATTTTCGCCTTACTACACCAGGACGGATATTTTGTTTTAAGTCGAAACTTTCGACTGCAAAAGGTAGGCGACGTAAACTGGTTGATTGATAACTACAATCTGGCAGAGGTTGTGAAATCGATCGATGAATTAGCTATTATTTCGGTTTCGAGAAACAGAATTATTCACGAGACCTATTTGAGAGATTGCGAAATTATCAGCAAAGTTTGTTTTACTCCCAAAATTTTTGGGGGAGGTATCGCTTCTGTAGAAGATGCAAAAAGATTATTTGATTCAGGCGCGGACAAAATTATTGTGAACTCTTTGTGTTTTTCAAACTCGGCTTTGGTGTCAGATCTAGTGAGGCTTTTCGGAAGCCAGGCGGTTGTTGGTTGCTTAGACGTTTTAAAAGACAAAGTAAGCGGCGAATACAAGGTTTTTGTTAAGAATGGATCGGAAGTGTCAACACTCAATCTGCGAGAATGCGTCGCTAAGCTGGATGAATTGGGAGTTGGAGAAATTATGATTCAGTCAATATCCCAGGACGGAACCGGCTTTGGGCTTGATTTGGCGGTGGTTGACGCTGTGGTTGCCGAAAAAAACACAGGCTCTCGACCTATCGTACTCGCCGGTGGAGCAGGGTATCACGCCCACTTAGCAGAAGCGCTAGCCCATCCAAATGTAAACGCAGTACTAACTGCAAATATCTTAAATTTTATTGGCGACTCACTATCTACAACTCGCAGGGACCTAATTGACTCCGGGATTGGCCTAGCCAAGTTCTGATTTTTGTGACTTTAGAAGTGCGATCTGTTAACTATCCAGTATTGAATTTGATCTTTTAAACAGCAAACGGAGCTAAAGAAAAATGAATTCGATAGAGATGAAGCGAAGTGAATCCAACGTCATGATGCAGTCTAAAAAATTAGCTGACGATTTCGCTTTTAGAGCAGCTCGCTATAATAACCGGGCCTCCACATTATTTCCTTTTTCACTTAGAGAAGAGAACGACCTTCAAGTGTCTTTTTTTGATTACTGGAGATTGAAGAACCGTCTAAACGGCGTGATGTTGAATCTCCGAATTTACGATAATCATGGACAATTGTTGAAGCGGCACACGAAGCGAGTAGATGCGCAGCATAACAATATATCTGTTCGATCGATACTTGGGGCAGAGAGAGCGGCATCTATCGATGGAATGGTCGAAGTGGAGTTTCTAAGTTTTGAAAATATGCTCTACCCATATCCGGCTGTAGTTGCATTCTATTTCGGAAAAGATGGTGGCCGAGGTACGGGATTTAGTGCGGTACATTCTGCGGGTCGAGTGCTTAACCCCAATGAGGCCTTCGTTAAACGCAAGTCGATCGGTACGAATTGGAGTTGCCGCTTCAATGATTCTAATCATCAGCCTTTTTTTCATTTGTACACTGGCCCCGGAGGGCTCGATGAGCCATTGACTACCGAAGTTAGTATTTGGTCTCCGAAGAACGAAAAACTTTTGGAAAAAAAGTATGTTACAAAAATACAGTATCCATTTTCGTCTCAGATTTGTTTTTTGGATGAAATCTTTGGAGCCGACCTCCATGGTGTTCCTGAAAATTCATATGCGAGAGTAAAGTTTTATTCTACAAACACCTACCCTCTTATGATCGTCGGAAACTATCGAAAGAGTGATGGACTTTATGAGGTTTCTCATTCGTTTGTTCAAAACGAAGTAGAAGATTATCTTGAATCCCCGCCAAACGAAGGTTCAGAGATCGTGCCAACATTTATTTCACTTCTCCAGCCAGAAGAGTTGGAGTTAGAGTTAATGGTTTTTCCTACGGACATTGAACACTCCACTCAAGCTCGAATTCGTGCGATGTCAGAGTGGAATGGGGTCCTTAAAAGCACTAACGAAGAAATTAGAATTGAAAGTGGCGCCAACTCCGGTAAGGCGTTTGTTCGAAAGTTAGAACCAAACCAAAGGATGGTTCTAATCGAGGCGTTGTCAGGCCCGAAGATTCCTGCCCGAATCAATACCAGCTTTCGTTACCGAGTGCGTGGGTCTAAATCGGGTTATTCGACGGATATTGCAAGTGGAGCCAAGGCATGGATCTATCCATCGAAAACAAATTACTGGGGCCATGGAATTATTTCGGAAGATGTTGAAACGGTACTTCTTGTTAGAAACGCTTCTCATAATAAATCCATTTCGGCACCCGTCAAAGGCACTCTTAGAATAAGTATGGATAATTCCGAGAGTGGACCCATAGATGTGACGATAAATGCAGAAAGTGGACAGGCATTATATCTTTCAAAGCTTTGGCCAGAGATGGCCAAAGATAGTAAATTAAGAACGCTTTCGTGGTGGTTCGTAGCAGAAAAATCTTTTTTAGATATTTGTTGGGTTTCATTTTCAAAAGACGGAAGAATTGCTGGAGAGCACTCATTTTGAATCGGGAGGAGTTTTCCGATGAAGGATAAACTTAAAGTATACTTGGGGGATTTAACTCATGACACAGTGGTTTTGGTGTCAGATACAATTCCTATCAATATTGGATTTGTAGCAACTTATTTAAAAAAGTCTCTTGGTGACGACGTAGAAATCACTTTGTTTAAATATCCAAATGAAATGGTTCAGGCATTGCGCGAAAATCCGGCCGACGTTGTAGCGCTCAGCAACTATTCATGGAACAGTCATTTGTCTGAAAGGATGTCGGCTTTTGCGCACGAACAAAATCCGGCATCGATAACAGTTCAGGGCGGTACCAATCTCCCACACAGATCAGAATTGCAAAAAGAGTTTCTTCTGACGAGGCCGGCCACCGATTTTTTTATAGAGCTGGAAGGAGAAGTAGCCCTTACCAATTTAGTAAGTAAGATCTTAGATTTTAGAAAAACCTTCGACGGAATGGGGAATAGGCTATTTCGTGATGCCCTCTTTTCAAAGGCGATTGATGGGTGCCTTTTTATACAACCCGAAACTCGCTCATCGGAGCAGCCCGTCTTTATAAAGGGTGAAAAACCAGCGCGACTTACCTGCCTTGATGAAATTCCATCCCCGTATTTAACAGGTATTTTAGATAAATTTTTCGATGGTAAACTGACGCCTTTCATTGAAACCAACCGAGGTTGTCCATTTACCTGTTCTTTTTGTCATACCGGTAGTTCCTATTTTAATAAAATAAATCATTTTTCGGCAGAGCGAGTTCGCGAAGAACTCGCATACATTGCGCCGAGAGTGTCAAAGCTTGGAATCAGAAACTTACATGTTGCGGATACAAATTTCGGAATGTACGCGAGAGATAAAGAAATTTGTGAAATGCTGCTTGAGTCGCAGAAACGTTATCTGTGGCCCACTCACATAATGGCGACAACAGGAAAAAATAAAAAAGAACAGGTAATTGATATCACCCAAATGATGGGCACTTCTTTTTCTGTGAATATGTCAGTCCAGTCTATGGATGCCGAAGTTTTAAGAAACATTAATCGTTCTAATATTAAATTAGAACACTATACCGAGATCACTCGCGTATTAAATGAACGCGGACGCGCGACCAAGGGCGAAGTGATTATTGGTTTGCCAGGGGAAAGTAAACAAACTTTCGTCGATGGACTGCGCAAAATTCTGGAAGCCGGTGTTAGCCAGGTTTCAATGTATTCTTTAATGCTTTTGCACGGGACCTCTTTTCAGGAACCCGAATACAGGGCGAAATACAAAATCGTTGGTAAATATCGAATTGTACCTTTGAATTTTGGAGAATACGCTGGAAAAAAGGTGTTTGATACTGAGGAAGTCGGAGTTGAAACGCGTGATATGCCATTTGACGACTACCTTTGGATTCGTGGTTTGTGTCTACTCGTCGAAACGTTGCATAACAGCAGGCCTTATCATGAGTTTTTTAAGTACGCGGATTCGATAGGAATAAGTACTTTTGATTTCATATTGATGGTTTACAACCGTTTGGCTGAGGCACCACCAGCCATAAAAGAGTTGATGAAGGAATTTATTGCCGAAACCCGAACTGAACTTTGGGATTCAGAAGAAGAACTGATTTCTTTTTACAGAAATGAAGCTAACTACCAAAAATTACTCGCAGGCGAATTAGGTGGGAATTTAATATTCAAGTATAAATCGTTAAGCTTGGTTAAGTGTAAAGGCGATTGGATAAAATTTCTTTCTAGTCTTTGTCTAGAATGGGGCCTTGCATCGGCACCGAATAAAGCAGTGGTAGATAAAGAAGTTGCTGCAATCTCGCAGTTTGTGGATAAACGACTTGATGGACTTCTTCAGCCCGAAGCAAATACCTCAAATATTGAGATGGTGACCCATTATGATCTACTGGCCTGGAGAGCAAGCTCGGGCAAATCACTTTCTACTTTTTATCGCGACGAGCCCTTTTCTTTCGAGTTTAAGTATTCGGAGGAACAGCTTGAGGCAAGAACAGATCAATTTAAAAGATATGGCACGTCAGTTAGTGCACTAAGTAAAATAGTTACTCGAGTAAGTAATGTGGAAAGTTTATTTAGAAAAGTTGCTTATGGTGCCGGTACAGATCTTTCTAAGCCAGATAGCACAGACTCAAAAATAGAGCAGGACTTATTTGTGCGATATTCAACTTCTGGGTAATTGATTGGTGTTCGTTTAATGGACATGGAATTGCAGAGCGTTATGCGACGCAGGCTTCTGCTGGAAACTTTCCAGCGAGTCTCGTGGAAAAAAATTTTATTCAGGGGCCCAGTTTATCTTTTGTTTTTCCCTTACGCTTATTTTCTTTTGCAAAATAATACGCTTCGAGTTTTTAAAAAAAAGAAACTTTCCATTCCATGTAGAGTTTGTGGGTCTTCTAACTCTACCCACGCTGGTTTTCGCAGAGCAGAGCCCCCTTATGCCTTCGACGAGCGAAAAGACAGTATAAACCTTTATGAAAAAAAAGGTTTTTTTGGCGACATTATTAGAAAATTTGAACCGTTTTTTCTAAAACTTGAGTGGAGGCGATGCAACGATTGCGGGAGCCTGTTCCAAAATTATCCACATACTGAGTCGAATCTTGATCGCTACTATTCGAGCTTAATTTCCGCAATGGAAATGACCGCATCGGCGCGCCGAATCAAAGAGTTGCCGGCAGTTTATTTTGTTGAACGTACGCAGCTGAAAAATGGCAAAGTGTTAGATGTGGGCGCCGCCTCGGGAGTGACATGCAATTATTTCAAAACTCATGGCCTAGAATCTTGGGGAATTGAGCCTTCACATGAAAGAGTGGCAGCATCTCGGGAACTCTTCGGTTTGGGTGATCGAATGGTTCAGGGTGTTTATAATCGGACGTCTTTTGCCCCTAGTTCTTTTGACGGTATAGTCACACATCACGTTATCGAACATGTGTTAAAGCCTTCCGAATTTATTGATGCGCTTGCGCTTCATTTAAAAAAAGGCGGATGGCTATTGCTTCAGTGCCCCTCTCTTGATTGCAATGTTTCAGCGACTCATGGAATGCACATTGCAGCGTTTACGCTCGATGTAATGCAAAAATTAATTGAAAAAAAAGGTTTTAGGGTGGTCGAGTCATTTGTTGTACCTAAAAAGGTTTCTGAAATTCCAGAATCCTGGCGTATTAGTAATTCCCCGGAATTAAGCGAATACACTCGTTTTGGATCAATGTTGGGCGGTATGAGCATTCTCGCGCGAAAGGTGTGAAACATGTTAGAGAATAAGTTTCCCGGTAAGGACCTCACGGAAGAAGATTTAAAATCAAAAGTTCCTCTTTGTGCAAAAAAATCCAGGGACCATAGAACCATCGTGAAAGCGGCTGGTGTAGAATTCGGTGGAAAGCTAATTCCGATTTTCGCCGGGCCTAATGCTGTCGAGAATGAAAGCATGATTATGCGAACAGCAGAAGCAGTAAAAATGGCTGGTGCGCATTTCTTGAGGGCGGGCGCCTTTAAACCTTTGAGTTTTCCCTATCGAAGTGAAAAATATTTCGAACTGCGCGAAGAGGGGTTGAAACTTTTACTTAAGGCGAAGGCAGCTTTTCAAATTCCGATTATCACAGAAATTATGCACGAAACAAAGGTGGATATAGTGGCTGAAGTTGCCGATATTCTTCAGGTTGGTGCACGAAACATGCAAAACTACCCACTGCTCGAAGCAGTAGCCAGGACCTCAAAACCGATTATGCTTAAGAGACACTACGGTGCTTCGCTTCGCGATTGGTTGGGAGCTGCCGAGTATATATTGCATGCGGGTAATCCGAATGTAATTTTATGTGAACGTGGGGTAGTGGTTCCTCACACACATCGCGCGACTTCGAGATTTCTTTTAGACCTTCAGGTTATACCGGCAGCGCAGGAGGTAACCCACCTCCCAGTAGTGACAGACCCTTCACACGCTACGTTTTGGAAGCCATGGGTTAAGCCAATGGCATTGTCGTCTATTGCAGCAGGCGCAGATGGCGTAATGATAGAAGTTCACCCGGATCCAGAAAATGCAGCAGTAGACCCATTACAGCCGATAGATTTTAGGGACTTCAAAGGTCTTATGAAGGACATGGAGCGCGTAGCTAACGCAATTGATCGAACGGTCGGTGTGTCTGCGTGAATAAAAAGCTAGTTTCGATAATTGTGCGTACGAAGAACGAGGAGCGCTGGATTTCTGCAGCCTTGCAAGCAGTGTTTTCTCAGACTTATCCGAATTTTGAAGTAATCCTAGTAGACAATTTAAGTAATGATCGAACGCTAGAGAAAGCTAAAAAATTCGATGTTAGGGTCGTTTCCATAGAAGATTTTCTGCCGGGTAAAGCAATTAATCTCGGAATACGACAGTCAAAAGGTGAGTATGTGGTGTGCTTGTCGGGTCATTGTATTCCAGTTGACGATAAGTGGCTTGAAACTCTAGTAAACACTCTAGAAGAGGATGCGAATTTTGCGGGCGTTTATGGGCGTCAACAACCGCTATCCTATAGTTCAGACCTTGATAAAAGAGATTTGATAATTACGTTTGGACTGGACCGTCGAATTCAACATAAAGATCCTTTCTTTCACAATGCCAACAGCATTCTTCGAAGAAGCATTTGGGACCAAATTCCATTTGATGAGGCGGCTACGAACATCGAAGATCGAATATGGGCAAGCGCTGTTTTGAAAAAGGGTCTTAAAATTGTTTATGACCCGGATGCGAGTGTTTACCACTATCATGGAATCCATCACGGTAGAGATCTGGGACGAGCAAAAAAAATCGTCAAAATACTCGAGACCTTGGAGTCTAAGACGCTTCGAAACCCAGGTAAGTCCGAAGTAAGAAAAGTCGCAGCGGTGATTCCTGTGCGGGGTTCAGATCTTGAGGTTTTTGCAGGACGCCCGTTGCTCGAATATTCAATCAGAAGCTCATGTGCGAGCAAACTCGTTGATCAAACGGTGGTAGTGTCGGAAGACGCGAAAGCTCTCGAATTGGCACGTCAGCTTGGTGCGGATATATGTTTAGAACGACCGGCGGAACTTTCATTTGACTACAGGGATATAACGGACACGTTGGTATTTGCAGATGCGGCTTTAGCAGCGAAGGGCCTCGCGCCAGACGTGGTCGTCTATCTTTCGGTGAATAGCCCGTTTAGAAGAAAACAGCTGATAGACTCAATGCTTCAAAAAATGTTTGAAAATAATTACGACAGCATCCATGCAGCATTTCCAGAGAATCGAACATGCTGGATCGAACAAAATGGGGAACTCGTGCTCGTTGGCGAGGAGTTTGTTCCAGCAAAGTACAGGGACCCTCTTTATATCAGCCTTTCAGGGCTTGCCACATGCGTTCACTCAGATGTTCTAAGAAGTGGGACAAGACTGGGTAAAAATGTTGGGCTTTTTCAAGTTGATGACTCGATTTCGCTAATGGATATAAAAAAAATACCAAACAAAGAAATTGCGGGAAATTTAATGAGCGCCTGGGACAAGGAGTTCGGCTAGTGCCAAATTCAAACGGCGGAAATCCATGTTTTCGTAGAAGACGCCACTTCGCACGCCTCTATGGCCGCTAAAGTCTGCATGGCTTCGTTTAGAGTGCAACAAATAGAAGTCTCGCCCGCTAACAAATGCTTGTGCATAAGAGAGTATGTAAAGTCCGAATTGACGCCGTGTTTCTCGATAATTTGTTCGTCTTGAGTAAATCTTTGTATTTCCAGTTGGCCAGTAATTAGGTCCGCAATCCACGTTCCCTTGTTTGAGTTTACGATCATGAATCTTTTAGCGGAACGATTGAGATAATTCATATGAACCACGACATTTGAGCACCGTTTGGTTTTTAGGAGGATGGAATACGCGTCGTCGCTATCGATCGTTACGTCGCTAATTTTACCTCCGAGTGCTGTTAAATTTGTCCATTCTCCAAAAATCCACTGGATATAATCAATCTCGTGACTCAGATCCCGGAGTACGCCGCCACCCAATTTTTTTTTTGCCGAATATGAATCTGTACCATTCGCTCTTTTGGGTCGCCACGATGGAAGGTACTGCCCGACATAAACATTTACCGTAACAATAGTGTCATTGCCTAAAAGCTCTTTGAGTCGTTGGAGGACTGGAAGAAATCGTAAATTGTATCCAACACCACATAGCGAAAACGGGCTACTTATGGGGGCCTCTGGGCGTTTGTCGAAAACTGGCTTTTCGATCAGAAGGGCACCGGTGTAACCAACCGCTACGAGATTTCGATACGCATCGAAGTGGTCAGATGTATTGTTTGCGATGACTACATAATCAAAATGATCCCGACTAAATGCCTGCACTATAGAGTCATAGGTGCGGAATTTTCCCGCATCCTGTTTGGTTACGAGCGAAACAGATTTACAATGAGACTCTAGAATTCGAGCGTGTCGACTTCCGATCGAGCCGTAACCTATTACCAAGGCGTTACGAGAGTTTGTGGGCTGCATGCGGACAGTCTATTGATTGCCAGTTTCGATTTCAATGGTCATATCCGAAATCCGAAGATTAACATGAGTGCGAATTAGATAATTTATATTGGAACGAGAATGAGCTAAAGATGAGGCCATAGTGTCGAAAGAACAAATCATTCAATCAATAATTGACGGTATCAAAGAAGTTCTGCCAGGTTCAGGCAGTCCGAACGCGTCCTTCGAACTTCATGAGCCACGTTTTACCGGCAATGAGTTGAACTACTTGAAGCAATGCGTCGAGACGGGTTGGGTATCTTCCCTCGGTGAATTTGTAACGAAGTTTGAAAAAGACTTGTCGAATTTTACAGGCGCTTCCCACGCGATTGCAACGTCCAATGGAACTGCTGCACTACACACTTGTCTAATGCTCGTGGATGTAAAGCCGGGAGATGAAGTGTTGGTTCCAGCGCTTACCTTTGTAGCTACTGGAAATGTGGTAGCTTATTGTGCCGCTACACCAAACTTTTATGACTCTGAGCCCCACACCCTTGGAGTGAACGTTCAAAAATTGCGCGAGTACCTCGCCAGTAACTGTCGGGTAGTGGGTAGCGATTGTGTAAATAAGGCTACGGGCCGAAGAATTAGAGCCTTAATCGCAATGCATACATTTGGGCACCCGTGCGATTTGGCTCCACTCAAAGATTTGTGCTTAGATTTTAAAATTCGACTTATCGAAGACGCCGCGGAATCGCTCGGATCATACTACAAAGGTGTACACACTGGCTTATTTGGTGAAGTGGCCGCTTTGAGCTTTAATGGCAATAAAATTGTAACTACTGGCGGAGGCGGCGCAATTCTCACGTCGGATCCCGAAATTGCTAGACGGGCCCGGCATCTTACTACAACCGCCAAGGTGTCCCATCAGTGGGGCTTTTTTCATGATCAAGTGGGTTATAACTATCGCATGCCCAATATCAACGCAGCACTCGGCTGCGCTCAGATGGAATCAATCGGGCAATTAATTGAAAATAAAAGACGCCTTGCCGCGCGTTACCAGAACGTATTTAATAACATTCCCGGTGTTCGGATTTTTAAAGAGGCGAACTACGCTCGTAGCAACTACTGGCTTAACGTGTTACTTTTGGAAAAAGCCGATGTAGGGGCTCGAGATCGGGTACTGGCCGCAGCGAACGCTGTTGGAATTAAAGCCAGACCGGCCTGGACACTCCTTTACAAGTTACCGATGTTTCAGACCTGTCCACGCACCGACATGGCTGGATCGGAATTAATTGAAAATAGCCTTATCAATCTTCCCAGTAGTCCACACCTAGGAAAACATTAACAGTGCATTAAAGTAATAGCACCGTTTGAAAAGTGCATTAAAAGCATTACACGCGTCCATTGGGTCGGAAGGCCGTGTAGATCGAACGAGCCGTTGGGACCCAATGCGGCTAACTGGGATTCTGAAGCCACATATCTAAAAACACCTCTCGGAGCTACTTCAGATGTGTGAGTGAATAATTCTTGGCCCGATTGATTTCTCAGGCGCAGACTAATTGCCTGCGACGAAGCACAGCGGTTTGTCGTAATTATTTCAACTCTTTGGCACCCAAGGTTTGAGCCAAATGGAATTTCGGGAAACCAAGAATAATTGCCCTTTTTTCCATAGAAAAGGTCGTACTTATCCGAGACTCCTTTTTGAAAAACCGCGTAGCGATCAATCCCGTGCACGAAAGCAGCAAAAGATTTTCCTTTGGTGAAACAATAATAACTACGATCAGCAAAATAAGCGTGTCCCTTGGTACATTCGGGCAAATCTAAAACCGCCTTAGGTACTGAAATGTGCCAAAGCAATGTTCCAACAGAAGAAGGAGATGAAAAAATGCTCTTTTCAGTGGCCACAGAAATCTGCTTTGTTTCAAGGACACCCAATTCAAACTCCCTTTTTCCTATTTCTACGCCGTTACTATCAAACCACCATAGATTGACTTTAGTTCGGGTGTCGAGGTGCGGATAGTAAACTGAGTGGTGGTTGTAGATATAAAAAGTAGTATCAATCTCTCCGTCCGAGATCCATGGGTAGAGATCGTTGATTGCCCCATATTTTCTCAGGCTAGGATTTTTTTCTTTTAGACTATGCGGAAGTCTATTCCTTATATGATTTTTGGCCCTTCGCAGGTGATGTAGTAGGGACTTTTTTAAGGATTCGTTTTGAGATGAGGTATTATTCATTGCGTTAACCGGTTTTCTTTGTGAGATAGAAAATGATTTATCGCCCGCTCGCGAATTTCGTAAAAGTATTTATTAGGCATTTGCAAATAAGCCTGTGGCGGGTGTGTGTGTTCGATCGAGACCCCTCCTCGCCTATTATTTACGTTTAAAAATAATGGGATTAGGATTCCCTCGTTCGAATAGCCAACCAAAGTAAATTGGCTCGGAGTTTCGCTGACTGAAGCGCTCGGAACAAGTTCTGAAAGCTTTAGTGCACACCCAGTAAAGCCGGGCACAGTTTTTCGGAGGCTTGAAACTTTTTTTCCATTAGCGTGGTGAAGGTCCACTGTGCAGGTAATCGGGTGAGAGGTCTCAGAATTTGTAGTGAAGTTTAAAAGAAGGAGATATGTTTCGATTTCCGTACTGAGCAAAACCTGACTGCTATGTACGATAAAATTAGCTCTTTTAGTGGCATTAAATGTGTAGGGTGCCTCGTAGACCACGCTACCAAAGGCTTTAAATCGATCGCGGTATTGCACTATCGACCGGAACATCAAAAACATTTCATGGTTAATATTGGTTAGGTCCATTTCTGGAACTCTGTGTACTACGACAAGGTATGGCGACTTGAAGCCATATTTTTCAGTAAGTGAAGATACAGGAAAAAACTCTCTAGTATTGGGCGCCAACTTGCCAACTTGGTACCTATCAACAAAATTTCCGGAAGGGTCGTAAACCGAAAACCAAACCTGGTGCGACTGCATAGAGTTCGAAATTCCCTTTGGGTTGAAAGAGCTCAAACCAACATATGCTTCTAAATCCAGGTCCGGAAAAACCATCATTGGCGTATATATCAATCGAAATGGATCTGCTTTCATGAGGGTGAACATACTCAAGTATTCGCCAGTTTAACAAGAAAATTGCAGCCTATTTTTAAGGCGGGAATAGGCCGATTTTTGTTCAAAAGACAGTGGCCAGTAAGATGTTCAATTGTCCACAAGACTGGTCCGAAGTCGACGAATATATCCATTTATTTCGAGCTCTTTAAATTTGAATATCTCGTCCTCAATGTGGCATTGCCAACCCGGTAGGTCTCGCCTCAATTTCCGGTTCGAAAGAGCCATGTTCGAGGACCTTTTGGCCTTTAACTTCAGACTCTCAACCTTAGTGGGAATAATGAGCGAGTAATCAAAATCAAATGCCGCGCATATTTGCTGGGCAAACTCGTACTTGGATATCGAGCGATCACTCGCAACATGGTAAGTTCCACGAAGTCCGTGTTCGATCATTTCGTGTAATGTGGAAGATAGCGTATTGGTTAGGATGGGCGTGAACCAAACATCTTCTACTGCTGGAACAGTCTTGCCGTCGCGCAGCAGAAAATATATCCACTCTGCGAGGCTACTCTTGATTTGGTAGTTCCAGCCAAAAAAGTTAGTACGAATAATTAGGTGATTCGAGCATTTCTTTCGAATGATGTCTTCGGCGAGTAATTTTGTTTCGGCATAATAATTAAGAGGTGTAACTGCCGATTCTTCGTCATGAAGAACGTTTTTCTCAGAAAAAAATGCGTCAGTTGACAAATGCACAAACAAACTTCGGTTGGCGCCACAATACTCAGAGAGTGAATCCGGAACCGAAACATTCAATTGATAGGCAAGTTCGCGATTGGTTTCGCATTCGTCCACGTTTACAGCAGCAGCAGTGTGAATTATGACTTCCGGGCGGACTCGTTCAAGAAGTTCAAAGAGTGCGGCTTTCTCTCGCAGGTCAAGCATATAGTTGGTTGTTCCTGATAACGAAATTGGATGGGTAAGATAGGTGCCGACAAGTCCGTACCGATCTCGAAGTTCCATGAGTAGGGTGGCTCCGAGTAGGCCGCTAGAACCTGTAATTAGGACTACCTTCTTAGACAGCTTTGGCGATTGGTCGCTAGGTTTTGAGTGTGTCACTCCATTGACATTAATTCAAAAAAAGAGCAAAGCTTATAGAAAAATGAGGGAAATTAATGGAATCTGTCCATGAACTGTTTGACGACAAAGTGGTACTTTTGACTGGGGGGACAGGATCCTTTGGTAAGTGTTTTGTTCGTCAAATTTGTAAGCAGTTTAAGCCCCGTAAACTTATTATCTTTAGCCGCGACGAACTAAAGCAGTTCGAAATGGCTCAGGTTTTCCCGCAGAGTAAGTACCCATTTTTACAATATTTTATTGGCGATGTCCGAGATCGAGAGCGCCTTGGTCGGGCGTTTAGCGGAGTAGACCTTGTGGTTCATGCAGCAGCAATGAAACAGGTTCCAGCTGCCGAGTACAATCCCTCCGAGGCCATCAAAACCAATATCATGGGGGCAATGAACGTTGTTGATGCCGCCATCGATAACAAAATTGGTAGGGTGATCGCTCTTTCCACGGATAAAGCTAGTAACCCTATAAATTTATACGGCGCAACAAAGCTGTGTTCCGACAAACTGTTCGTCGCAGCAAATAATTTTGAAGGAAAAAATAAGACCCGCTTTTCGGTTGTTCGATACGGCAACGTGGTGGGCAGCCGTGGATCTGTAGTTCCATTTTTTCGAGGTCTTCGGAAATCGGGAGTGATCCCCATCACTGACGAACGCATGACCCGTTTTTTCATAACTCTGGAAAAGGGAGTTGAGTTCGTACTTTCTTGTTTGGCAAATTCAACTGGCGGTGAAATTTTCGTCCCGAAAATTGCCTCTATGAAAATTGTAGATCTTGCACGACTTTTAGCTCCAGAATGTGAAATGCGGGTCATTGGCATTCGACCGGGCGAAAAGCTTCACGAATCCTTGATTAGTGTCGAGGAAGGTAGAAAGACTTTTGAATTTTCTGACCACTATGTAATTGCGCCGGAAACATCAGCTTGGGCGACTCAGCTTGGGCAACGAGTTCAAGATGGTTTTGCCTACACTAGCGATAAAAATTTGAGTTGGTTAACACCTGCTCAAATGAATGCAATGATCGATTCTACTGAGATTGAATGAGAGCGGGGCCGAAGCAATGTCTGTTAACTTTCGGTTGAACGACAAAGTTGTTGTAGTAACTGGAGCGGGCGGAGTTATTGGATGCCGTGCCTCCGAGGTGTTATTAGAGGCCGGCGCGAAAGTCGCTCTACTTGATATTGATATTCAAAATTTAGAAACCCTTGGAAAAAAACTTTCAAAAATTAAGCCTTCAAATTTGATGATTGTTGAATGCGACGTTTCCTCAGCAGATTCCGTAAAAAAGTCGGTGGATACGGTTGTGCAGAAGTGGGACAGTGTTGATGTTTTATTTAATAACGCAGCTTCAAAATCTGACAATATTGAGTCGTTTTTTGCTCCATTTGAAGACTATTCGATCGAATGTTGGCGTAGCATTATGTCCGTAAACATAGATGGAATGATGCTTATGGCCCAGGCGGTCGGTAAACAAATGCTTAAACAGGGGCGCGGTGGATCAATGATTCAAACTGCCTCAATATATGGGTTAGTCGCACCCGATCAACGCATATATGAAGGTTCCCGATACCTAGAAACGTCCATAAACACACCCGCAGTTTATTCTGTTTCTAAGGGGGCGGTGGTTGCCTTAACAAAATACCTTGCTGCGTATTGGGGAACCAAGGGTATTCGAGTGAATACATTAACGCCCGGTGGAGTAGAAAGCGGGCAAAACGATGTTTTTAAGAGAAAATATTCCGAACGCGTGCCCCTAGGTCGAATGGCGAGAGTAGACGATTTAATGGGCGCAATTTTGTATTTGGCTTCTGATGCCTCAAGTTATGTGACCGGGCAAAATCTCGTTGTAGATGGCGGGTGGACAACGTGGTGAATGATAGCATTTCTAAAGAGATATTAATTCCTCCAACGGCTACAATAGAGGATGCTTTGCGTAGGTTAGTAGTCACCGTGCAGCAGGTTCTTTTTGTGGTCGATGAAGAAAGTCGAGTCACGGGTTGCATAACTGACGGCGATATCCGACGTGCATTGCTTCGTGGTGAGACAATTCATTCGAAAGTCGACAAGGTCGCTAGAACTACTTTCATTTTTGCGGGCCCAGAAACTCACCAAAAAAAAATATTTGAAATGATGAAAAAAAACGGCGTGCGTCAAGTGCCAGTTCTAGATAAAGGTCGCCGATTATTAAAAGTTTACACAATAGACAGTTTTTTAAAGGAGAATTATGTTTTTAATTCTCCAGTAGTCATTATGGCAGGTGGTAGAGGCTCTCGATTAATGCCCTATACGGAAACCATTCCAAAGCCCATGCTTAACGTAGGCGGTCAGCCAGTGATCGAACGACTTATAATGTCGCTTCGAGAAAAAGGGGTAGACCATTTTTTTGTGTCCGTTAATTATTTGGCAGAAAAAATTATCGATTTTTTGGGCGATGGTTCGAAATATAACTGTAAATTCGAGTATATCTTAGAAGACACCCCCTTAGGGACTGCAGGTAGTTTAAGCATGCTTAAAGGGCGTATCGACGAGCCCTTTTTGGTAGTGAATGGAGACATACTTGTAAATATTGACCTAAATCTTTTGGCCGAGTTTCACCGAGTGCATAAATCGGTTGTGACGGCCTGTGCCAAATATTTCACCTTGAAAGTGCCCTATGGGGTTTTCGAAATGAAAGGGCACGACGTTGCTGGAATTTCAGAAAAGCCAGAAATTCCATTTTTGGTTAATTCTGGAATTTATTTTTTTTCACCAAAAATTTTCAGTTATTTAGAAAATAAAAAAATGCCGTTGGACATGCCCGCGTTAATTTCAGATCTCATTTCTCGAGGGGAGTCAGTAAAGTGTTTTCAATCTCCGGAGCCTTGGATCGACATTGGTTCTATCGCAGATTTTGAAAACGCCCAAAAAAATTGGGATCGTATCTCTTAATGGAAGTTAAAGTGCATAGCCGTACATTGATCATCGCAGAGGCCGGCGTAAACCATAATGGTTCGATCGATGCAGCTTTCGAAATGGTCGATGTAGCTGCGAACGCCGGTGTAGACTTTATTAAGTTTCAAACCTTTTCGGCTGAAAAAATTGTTACTAACACCGCAAAAAAGGCGCGCTATCAAATTGAAACAACTGATTCGTCCGAGACCCAGTTCCAAATGTTAAAGAAATTGGAACTCAGCGATGAAAATCACTTGAAGCTAATGGTTCACTGCAAAAAAATGGGAGTTCAATTTCTCTCGACCCCCTTTGACCTGGATAGCCTGAGTTTTTTGGTAAACACTTGCGGCGTATCTCAGTTAAAAATTTCGTCGGGAGATATTACGAATGGGCCGTTGCTTCTCGCGGCCGCTCAAAGCGGCCTGCCTGTTATTTTGTCCACCGGAATGAGTGATATGGACGAAATTGAGAGAGCTCTACAAGTATTAGCCTATGGCTATTTACATAAAAATGAGCCGAAAAATTCTGCGGAAATCCAAGAAATTTTTCGTGGTCGAGACGTCAATCGAGTTTTGTCATCAAAAATTACTCTTTTACAATGCACCAGCGAATATCCCGCGCCGTTCAATGAACTTAATCTAAAGGCTATGGCATCTATGCGAAATCGATTTCAAATTGATGTCGGTTTGTCGGATCACAGTGTTGGAGTTGCAGTTCCCCTGGCCGCAGTTGCGTTGGGAGCAAAGATTATTGAAAAACATTTTACTTTGTCGAAAGATCAGAAAGGCCCCGATCATCAGGCGTCTTTAGATCCGCTCGAACTTAAAACAATGGTTCGCTCTATTCGAGAAGTTGAAATGGCACTAGGTAGTGCTTTAAAAGAGCCTACTCCTTCTGAGATAAAAAATAGGGTTTTTTTTAGAAAAAGTTTAGTCTCAGCGACGGACCTTACGAAGGGATCTGAGTGGAACTCACGTAATCTAATCGCAAAAAGGCCGGGAAGCGGTATTTCGCCGATGAAATACTGGGATTATTTGAATGTAAAAGCCGACAGAGACTATAGTGCTGATGAGGTAATTGATGGTGGTTAAACCCCTAATAGTAGTCGGAGCAGGTGGTCACGCTAAAGTGTTAATAAGTACGCTTGGTCTCTTAGATATGAAAATCGAGGGAATTTGCGAAAATAATGCAGAACTAGTCGGAAAAAATTTTGCTGGGTATCAGTTAATGAGCGAGAACGAAGTATTCAGTCGATATTCTCCTGCCTCTGTATACCTTGTGAACGCAGTTGGTAGTGTTGGAGTGACAAAAAATCGCAGTGATGTTTTTGAACGATTTAAGGCGCATGGTTACCTATTTCAAACCATTGTTCATCCTAAAGCGGTATTAGCGTCCACAGTATGCCTAGGCGAAGGGGCCCAAATAATGGCTGGAGCCATTCTACAAGACGAAGTGGCGATCGGTGTAAATTCGATTGTCAATACCGGTGCGATTGTAGACCACGATTGCGAGATTGGAAATCATTGTCACATAGCCCCCGGTGCCACGTTGTCTGGTGGTGTTAGGGTTAGTAATTCCTCACATATCGGCACAGGAGCTGTAGTAATGCAAAAAATTAGAATTGCTGAAGGTGTAGTTATTGGAGCGGGTGCGGTAGTAAATAGAGACACGGACCCACGCAGCTGTTATGTGGGCGTTCCGGCAAAGTACCTAAAGTCTGTCTAAGCCAATCTGTTTTTCATGAGGGATTCTACAATTATAAAATCTCTTTCTTCATCAATGTCGAAAGCTTTGTCCGCGTCCATTTCAAAGCCAACACATCTGCCGTCCCAAATATATCCAGGTTTTCTTCTCAGAAATGCGGCATTATAAAAATAAATTGAGGCGTTCATGTCCCATACTTTTGGGGCGGATTGTCTTGTGACCAAAGACTGCCCGCTATTCATGGGCTTACTTAAGTGAAAGTACCCTTGGTTGTCCGATTCCACTTGGTTGAAGTAAGGGTTTTTTCTCGCCTCTACTACTGAGAAACAAACGTCACATTTCGAGCTCAAAAATTTGCTAAGACCGCTGTCTAAATCAGAAAAGTCACGAATTGGCGAGGTAACGTCTAAGTCTAGTACAATATCGAAACGCTCCGAGAAATGCTTTTCTGAAAATTCGAGCGCGTGACATAGGACAGGTAACTTACCGGCGGAGTCTGTGGAAAGCTCAGGAGGTCTCAGAAACGGAGCTTCTACACCGAACTTTTGAGCAGCAGCACCGATCTCGGCAGAGTCGGTTGATACAATAATATTTTTGTCAGAGTATCGCCAATCTTTAGCGGTTCGAATGGTATGTGCGATTAAAGGCAAACCAAGAAGTGACCTAAGATTTTTCCCAGGTACGCCTTTTGAACCCCCTCGAGCACAAATGGTCACAAGTATTTTTTTTTGCATTTGATACAGTAACTATAGTAATCGGAGTGAGTACTCAACTATTTTAATATTCAACATATCGCGGGTTTCGGTGCGAGAGATTCAGGGGCTGGAGTCAGTGACCAAAGAGCAAAAGTTTACGTTTTTTAAAAAGGCCCACTTCGAATTTCTAATACGCGGGCAAAAGAAAAGGGTTCTGGGGCTTTTTTTTGTAAGCGTGATTTTTGCCCTATCAGAAAGTTCGATAGTTGCTTCGGTTTATCCTTTAATTGGCTCTTTAGTACAAACTCCAAGCGAGTCATTTCTATCAATTGATGCGCTAAATAAACTAGGGTTGCATACCTTTCTTGACCGAGCACAAGGTTCTATAATTGTTATTTGCGGTTTTATAGTTTTTGCGCAACTTTTAAAGTTCATATTTGGAGTTCTGCAGGAGGCCATTAATGCGAGAATAACTGCGGATATAATGTCCAATACTAAAAACCTCGTATTCGAGAAACTTAGTGATTTGGAATATTCGGAACTGATAAGCAGTAAATCGGGGGAACTCTCCTATGTGGGCACTGTAGCTCCATCGAAGGCTGCCATCGCTGTATCAAACTACCTGCAGCTTGGCGTGGAATCTCTGAAGGCTGCCTTTATTCTCGCCACAATATTGGTGATCGATTTTAAAGTGACTCTCGCAATGGGAGCGCTTGGATTCTGTTTTGCAGTTTTGAATCAATATGTGACCAAAAAGGTTTCTTATATTACCGGTGCCGAGCGGCGAATTCACTCAGGAAACTCTTTGGTTTATTTTCAGGAGTTTCTAAATGGAATCAAACAAATTTCTGTTTTCGGTGTGCAGAAATTTTGGGGAAGTTTATTTAATTCCTCCAATGAAAAGTTCGGTAACTATTACGTAAAAGATCAAAAGTGGCTTGCAATATCCAATCGGGCTTTCGAGTGTGTAAGTATTTCAGTTTGTTGCATTGCTTTAGGAGTTTTGGCCTATTTTGAACCAGCATTAATACAGCAGAAACTACCGCTAGTTTCGGTGTTTCTTTTTGCGATAATTCGATTTGTACCATCTGTAGCTTCAATGGGGCGATTGAAAATGCAGATCGCCGGAGCGCGTTCAGACGTAGAGCGTCTGTATGATTTTTGTACCAAAGACGTAGCATCTATAAAAGACGGTACAAAAGACAACGTTAAATTCGAAAGAGGCATACGTTTTGAAAATCTAAAATTTCAGTATGAAAATGGAACTACTGTTTTTTCAAAATTAAATCTTGAAATAAAAAAAAATCAAACAATTGCTTTTGTCGGTCCTTCCGGAGCTGGCAAAACGACAATAGTAAATATGCTCGTCAAATTGATAAGACCCAGCAGTGGAAGAATATTGATTGATGACGTCGACCTATCTAGTATTAAAATGAATTCCTGGCGAAAGCATATTGGGTTGGTGAGTCAGGATTCCTTTAGTTCCCATGGTACCATTTTAGAAAATATCGTCTTCGGTAGATCGGAATATTCTGTGGCAGAAATCGAAGCCGCCGCTCGCATGGCCAATGCCCACGAGTTCATTGAGCAACTGCCAGAAAAATATCAAACAATCGTAGGAGAACGCGGGCTCAAGCTATCAGGGGGGCAAGGGCAACGAATAGCAATCGCAAGAGCGTTATTGGCAAATCCCCCGATCATCATATTTGATGAAGCGACGAGCGCTCTCGACAATCATTCGGAAAGCCTTATTCATCAAACAATAAAAAATCTTTCGGGAAAAAAAACGATTATCATTATCGCACATCGTTTAGCTACAATTGAGCACGCTGACGTTATTCATGTAATTCGCGATCAAGAAATAGTAGAGTCCGGAAATTTTTCTGATTTATTGGTTAAGAAGGGTGATTTTTTCTCGCTTTATAGCAAACAAGGTCTCTAAAGCTAGATTATAAATTCTTTTAAAGAGGCAGGTTCATTTACCCCAAAAAATTGTTCTGAAAAAGCACGCGCTCGAAATCTTTGAGCATTTAATTGTTCGAGCGGAAGATTTTTAATCTCTTCTAAAATGGGAACTATGGAGCGACTTTTATCGTAGATCCATCTAAGGTCGGTGAGTCGATATAAAGGATCAAAGCAGATGTCATTCTCGCGCGAAACGTATATTACGGGTAAACCAATAGCGATCGCTTCGATTGCAGATGCACTAGCCGAATAAATTGCGATATCGGCTCTTTCTAGGTCTTCTCGTAGGCTTTTGCATTCCGAGAGTGCGATATTTTTTGGTAATGCCTTGGTTGTTACATTTAGATGGCTAATAATGGCGGACCATTTGTGCGCGGGATGCTTTCGAACTATGACTTTCCAGTCGTTGTTGTTTTCTAAATTGGCGATAATGTTTTTGGCAAAATCGGAAGTTTCAATCAAGTCGAGCAAAATCAGGATTGTGTTTTTAATGGTCTCATTTTTCGATTCAGTTTTGTAACTGCTACTTTGTCGAAGCGCGAATCCGACGGAAAGTTTCAAGCGGTGTTCCTGGCTAAATTCTCGAATAACACGGACAGCTTCTTGTCCAGCCGTGACTACGCGGTCCGGAATTGGAGCGTATAGCGATTCATCTGTTCCTAAAAAAAGGTTCATCGAACCTGGCGATACAATCGTATGCTGGTACCCAATGATCTGAGTTTTTGGACTGAATGTTCGTAGCGCTAAAACACACATTCGTTCCCATGGATTATTTTCCCAAGTGTAAACAAAGTGTGAAAGTTTTAGAGTTTTACTTATATTCTTGATCGCATAATAGTGGCAAAGGGAGTGAATAGAGGTAGAACTTAAGAGGTCGAAAAAATATTGATATCTAAAAACGGACGTGACGTCTTTCTCGGCGAAGCGTATAGGACCTTTTGGTGATGTAAATAGTCCCAAAATTATTCGGCCCCAAACACGAATAAGGTCGTAGGGTTCGAGAAAAAAATGTAGCGGTAAAATCCGATCTGAAGCACGACAATGTGCGAGGGCTTTATTAAAATCGCAAAGAGGGTCGACTATCGTTAGAACTTTATGATTACCTGGGGGATTTGAAGCAAGTTCAGCCAAATTTCCAAAGTAAGGATCTTTGGAGTCACCAGAATCTTTAGGGTTTTGCAGAAGAAAACTTTTGATCAGATAAAAGGGAGTCTCGCGATCAGAACACAGACTCTGAAAGAGTTCAGCCAAGGCTCGTCGCGAAATAAAAGCATTTTTAGCAATTCTAAGGCTGACTCGTATAGAATGGCTCACAGCTTTTGAAAAAATTTGCAGTTTGGTTAAAAATGCAAGTTCTGCCGGATTTGAATCGTGCCAGATCGAGTAGCAGTGTTTTACGGAGAGGGAGGATGTTTTATTTTTTGAAGGTATCCAGGTAGCCCACCACGCGAGCGAGCAATTCAAGCTATTAAGTCTAGCAATTAGACTGCAATATTCTTGTACAAAAGTCCCGTTGGTATGGTCCGAATCGCTCTTCAACGTGGATTTCGATGGTTCCACTCGGTCAGCACCTTTTCCGCAAGCCAAAAGTCAAATTCATCGTGGATATCTATCGTAGTTCTAAAATCCTCTGTAGGAATAATTTCCACTACGCTCCCCAATCGTTTGCCTTCTCGAACAAGCCAAGCACGTGTAGCTGAAGCAACGCCTTGGTCCTCGCGGTAGGTAACTTTATCTCCTCGTTCTTGTCGTGAGCTATAAACCGCTTCTGTAAGACGAACGTATCCCTCATTGGTTTTTTTCCAAAAGTGTTTGTGAGTTTTGTACCCTGAAAAGGCTGTGTGAACGGCAGGATTCTTTTTTAAATGATTCACGCATGCCGCAATCATTTCGGGGGTTCGAAATACATCAGTGGGTTGAAGGTAAACTACGATATCGAATTTGGCTCCGATCATGTCTTCATAGGTTGTTAACGCGTGCGTGATAACAGGGTCTGGGGTAGCCGAATCAGTCGCGAGTTCTGGAGGTCGTCGAAAAGGTACTACCGCGCCCGCCTTCATGGATATTTCAGCAATTTCATCATCGTCTGTGGTTACAAGCACTTCGTCGCATACGCCAGATTCCTTAGCGTGATCAATGCTATGCACAATGAGTGGTTTTCCAGCTAATTTCCTGACATTTTTTCGCGGCAGTCCCTTAGAGCCACCGCGAGCCAGGATTATGGCGATTGTTTTTAAGTTATCCATGCCTATTCCTACCTTAAAGAGCCTATTCTTTTAAATGTTGTAGTATCCTCTGTACCAATGAATGAATCGGCTTATGCCTTCTTCTAATGGAACTCGGGGCGAGTAACCCAGTTCGAGTTTCGATTCGGAAATATCCGCCTCCGTAACTTCGAGATCCCCGGGTTGGAGTGGTTTTAATAGCTTTATGGCTTTTTTTCCGACGCGCTCTTCGATCTGCTGTATATATTTCAAAAGCTCGACAGGTTTGTTGCCGCCAATATTATAGATTTTAAAAGCAGCGCTACTAGAAGCCGGATCGGCTACGGTCCTGTCCCAGTCTGGGTTTGGAGCTGGGGGCGGTGTTTCAATGACCTTTAGTATCGAATCAACTACGTCGTCGATATAAGTGAAATCTCTACGGTGGCGGCCCTCGTTAAACACTTCGATCGGTTCTCCCGCTAGGATATTTTTAGTAAATGTGAAGAAAGACATGTCTGGTCTACCCCATGGACCGTAGACAGTGAAAAATCGAAGACCAGTAGAGGGAATTCCAAAAAGGTGACTATAGTTATGAGCCATTAGCTCATTCGAGCGCTTAGTTGCGGCATATAGTGAAATCGGGTGACTCGCATGATCATGAATTGAGAACGGAAGTTTTGAGTTAAGCCCGTAGACCGAACTAGTAGAAGCATATATTAGGTGCTTAACTGGATGGGTTCGGCAGGCCTCTAAGATATTTAAAAAGCCTACGATATTAGACTGAATATACGAGTGGGGGTGAGAGATCGAATATCTAACCCCGGGTTGCGCAGCTAAATGGACGACGATATCAGGACGCTCTGTTTTGAAAATATCCAACACGGCGGCTGAATCCGAAATGTCAACGATCAAAACCTGAAGTCGTTTGCGTTCGCCCAGGCTAGCCAAACGAGCCTTCTTGAGCGTCGGATCGTAATATTGGCTCAGATTGTCGATCCCAACAATGCTTAGATCTTTTTCGAGAAGAGCTTTGGCAACCGAAAAGCCAACAAATCCTGCGACTCCGGTGACGAGAACTTTCATTCGGCATATTTACGCTATTTTGATGGACATTCAAAATTCATTTTTAATATGAATACATATATTTATGAACAAAGACGTTAAATTTGCCCTTATTGGAAATGGCCGCGTTGCTTCTCGTCATATCGAAGCGCTTACTAAGAGAATCAGTGGTGGGCAATTGGTCGCCGTTTGTGATTCCAACCCCTCCCGCTTGGAAGACAAGCGATCCTTTGGTGATCGTGTCGAAGTCTTCAATTCCAGTGCGGACCTTTATGGTTGGGGCAAATTCGATGTTGCGGCGATTGCTACTCCCAGTGGTGATCATTACGAGCATGCGAAAGAGGCTATTTTAGCTGGAAAGCATGTCGTAGTTGAAAAACCCGTCGCGCTACGCATTGAACATGCGAATGAGCTAATTTTACTGGCTGAGAGAAACAACGTAAAAGCGTGGGTTATTCACCAAAACAGGTACAATCCAGCCATTTTAAAAACGAAAGAAGCGATCGAGCGAGGGCGATTAGGTACAAAGGTGCTTGCAACAGTGCGGGTGAGATGGTGTCGAAACGCCGAGTATTATACTCAAGATAATTGGCATGGGCGTTGGGCTTCGGATGGCGGAGTTATATCACAACAGGCGATTCACCACTTAGATGCGTTGCGTTGGCTTTTCGGGGATGTAGAAAGCGTCGAAGCTGTTTGTCGAACTCGGCTAGCTCCAATGGAGTGTGACGATTTAACTATAGCGACGATGAGTTTCAAAAATGGTGCGTTGGGAATTGTGGAAGCGACGACCGCCACTCGTCCGAGAGATCTAGAAGCGTCTTTGTCGTTGTTGGGCGAACAGGGAACGATAGTGCTAGGTGGAATCGCCATGAACACCATTCAGACGTGGGAGTTTACTGCCCCTGGTGATGGAGATTCAGATGTCCCCCAACGATATTCTCAGGTAATTCCCAGTGCCTATGGTTTAGGCCACGATGTTCTTTATCAAAAGGTGGTGGATTCAATTGTTGATGGAGCTCCAATTGAAGTTTCTTTAGACGAGGGAAAGAAAACATTAGAAATTGTGCACGCACTTTATGCAAGCAACGAACTGGGACGGCGAGTAAAACTAGATGAGGGCCTTAGTTCTGCAAAACTGGGAGTTCGAACTTTAGGGAAAAATGAACCTGGAAAAGCCCACAAAGAACTTCAATTAGTTCAGAAAAATATCTCAAATCAACTTCCGGAATTTTCTAAGAATATTGTTAATTTCGCTGGAATTATAGGGGAATCTCCGTCTCTTTTTGCGAAAAGTCCCTTAATTTGGAATTCGGTATTTGAAAAATTAAGCTTCCAAGCTTCTTACGCTTCGTTTGACGTGCCTAAATCGGAAAACTTAGCCGCATTAGTAGACACGCTGCGAAATTCTTCGTTTTATTTGGGTGGGAGTGTCACGATGCCATACAAAATTGGCATAATGAAATATCTTGATGAAGTCGATCCTACTGCGCGTGCAATTGGTGCTGTTAACACTATTGTACGAACTAAAAACGGAAAATTAGTAGGGTATAATACGGACGGGATAGGTGGAGTCGAGTCGATTAAAAAGGGAGGCGTAGAGCTCGCAAATGCTAGAACGCTATTAATTGGAGCCGGTGGAGCTGCTCGATCGCTCGCATTCTGTATCGCGAAAGCCTCTCGTTCGGGAAAACTTTGGATTACCAATCGGACAGAAGAAAAAGCATTAACTTTGGTAAAAGACTTAAAACGAGAATTTAATAATGTGGATTTTATCCCATTCGAAGAAATTGCAGAGATATTACCGCAATTGCAATTGCTGGTGAATGCCTCCACCGTGGGTCAAAGTGGCCTTCAAAAAAATGCTAAAGGCGACTTTGTAAATCTGGGACCTTTCTCCCCTCTTTCTCGTGTGGAACCCCCTAGCTTGATGGTGCAGGGCAGTGTTTCAAATCCTGAGATTGAACGCGAACTTCTTTCCAGCTCGTTGGATTCGATTATGAAGAATTCAGAAGAATCACTGAAACGGTGTTTATTGCTAAATCGGCAAGCAATTGTATTCGATGCAGTATATTCACCACTAGAGACTGTATTTTTGGCGCACTCAAGGCAGACAGGTCATAAGACCATTAATGGAAAAATGATGAATATTTTTCAGGCTGCTGACGCCATGTTTAATAAGGTTTTCCATGAGTACTTGTCTAGTCGAGGGTTGTGGACCGAGACTACCTACAAAAAAATTGTCGATCAGATGCAGCTCGTCTGGTGATCACCGGTTAACGAAAGAAGTGATTTTTAAAAAACATGAATAAAAGACGCATTGCTCTTTCGGTAGACCACCAATTGTGCTCGGGAGATAACCAACTCAATTCCCCTGTAATTCTCATGACCGGAACAGCCAGGGCTGGAAAAACCACGTTGGGTCGAATTATGGGTTCCTGCAAGAATGTGGAGTTTTTTGACGAACCCTGGATGTTGATGACGCTCATTATCTCAGCGGGGCTCTCCTTAATCGATCGTAATCTGGCGATCGGAATGTTTAAAACCTATTTTTATGAGCTAATTAACGATCGCATTCTAATGCGAGCTGTCAGTTTTCGACCCACTGATTTAAGTTACATTGGGCATCAAAAAGCACCCGAAGAAATTAAAAATCGAATGCTTAAGTTGCATAGCCGCAATGACGTTCGAAAGTATATTTTGGAAAAAAAAACGGTCATAGTATTAAATCTCACCGACACGACGCCATATTTAAGTCTTTTGAAAGAGATCTTTCCAGATAGCCCCATTATTCATGTTTTTAGTCCGGGTTATTGCGTGGCGAAGGAAACCACCCTAAAGGGATGGTACACCGATTCGGAACTAAAGAGGCCTACCCACGGGCAGCTCTATCGGCCCGTTTCGATATCTAAATCCAACAGAAATAATAAAAGATACTTTCACTTTTGGGTGCGACCGGGCGATGAGCAAGAATTTCTTAAGCGTTCCGAATTTGCTCGGGGACTTTATTATTGGCGTCGAATAATTGAAATGAGCAAACTGCCAAAAGTGAGTGTCAAAAATGATTCAAAATTGATCTCGTTTAATTTTTACGATGCACTTAATGATCCAAAACGAATCAGGTCATTGTTAAAAAAGATGAATTTTAAACCGACTCAACGAACTCAAACCCTGTTTCATAATCTGACCCCGCCTAATTTAAATATTACTAATTCCGAAATAAAAAGTGTTTCAGCAGGTGATTGGGATTCAATCGAAAATTTGCATCGGCAGCTCGGCATTTCGGAACTATTATCCGACAGTGTTCTTAGGAGATAATTTTAATGAAAGATCAAGATCTAGTAAGAAAGTATTTTAGGGAAAACGCAAACACCTGGATTCAGGATGCCTACCTTAATAAGGGACATACTTATTCAATGGGCGAGGCCCGCAATCGGCGCGTGCTTTCAGTTTTATCCGAGCGATTTAGAAACGAACCGATACAGGTAGTAGATCTGGGTTGTGGAGGTGGAAATCTATGTCGTGAAATCTCGGCGCAAGGATACTATGCAGTAGGAGTAGATCAATCTCCCACGATGATTGCTGAAGCTCGCAAGTCGCTAGAGACACTAGCTCCAGACCAAAGGAAGCGAATTCGATTCGAAGAAAAAAACATTCTAAATAATTCGCTCGATGCCGGAAAATTTAACGCATTAACTTCTATGGGAGTTTTAGGGTACTTAGAAAGCGACGAACTGTTTTTTTCCGAAGCGAACCGATTGTTAGCTGATGATGGCTTGCTTTTAGTGTCGGCAAGAAACCGGTTATTCAATATGATTAGCATAAGCGACTACACCGTGAAGGAGATTGAATCAGGAGGAGCAAAGGAGCTCGTCGAAGAGATTAAAGAATACATTCAGCCACTCCCAGATGAAGATGTATCCAAATTTTTAAAAGCAATTTCTCAAATAAGTGCTCAACTTTTAAACGAACCAATTCAACAATCTGAACGTAAGGACTCGCTTTCGACTTATTCAGTTCCAATTGAAGCGCGTCAACATACACCGCGCCAGTTGAAGCGCGTTGCTGAAAAATATGGATTCGAGTTTAAGAAATTTTTTGGTGTTCATCCGCATTTAATGATGGCCGGCCTTAACTACAAAATGACTCCTGGCATATATAATCGACTTTCATCTGCTCTTGAGGAGTTAGCTCATTTGCCGTCGAGTGTTATATGGAGCTCAGTTTTGATAGGTGTTTTTTCGAAAAAAGCGTAGAATCAAACAGCTCATGAAAACAAAACGGAAAATCTGCATAGTGACTGGATCGCGCGCTGAATATGAGCTCCTGCGCCCACTAGTTAGAGAGGTACAGTCTGATCCGACGTTGATATGCAAATTGGTCGTCACGGGAATGCATTTAAGTCCGGAGTATGGCCTTACTTACAAGCAAATCGAAGCAGATGGTTTCAGAATTGATGCAAAAATTGAAATGCTACTTTCTAGCAATACCGAAACCAGTATTACTAAATCTGTCGGGTTGGGCGTCTTTGGATTTGCGTCAACTTACGAAAAAATAAAGCCCGATCTAGTGGTATTATTGGGAGACAGGTTTGAAATTTTGGCTGCAGCACAAGCCGCAATGTTTATGAAGGTGCCCATCGCTCATATTCATGGCGGGGAACTTACTGAAGGGTTGGTTGATGATTCAATTCGCCATTCGATCACTAAAATGGCGCTTTTGCATTTTTCAGCCACTGAAACCTATCGAAAACGTATTGTGCAATTAGGAGAGGACCCGAGGAGGGTTTTTAACTTCGGCGCCATTGGAGTAGATAATGCATTAGCGTCGAGTCTTCTTTCTCGGAAGCAATTCGAAAAGAAAATTAACTTTAATCTCGGGCAGATAAATTTTTTAGTGACTTACCATCCGGTAACTCTAGAAGAGACAGACAATAAAAAGGGAATTAAAGCCCTTTTAAGTGCGCTCGATCATTTTCCTTCCTCGCACATTATTTTTACCCGAGCGAATGCCGATGCAGGCGGTAAGGAAATTAATTTAGCGATCGAAAGTTATTTAAAAAAAATAGGGCCTCGCGCGATTCTGTTGACGTCTATGGGTCAGGAAAATTACTTTTCCGCTATTAGTTTAGTCGATGCCGTAATTGGTAATTCCTCGAGCGGTATTATCGAAGTACCTGCCTTTAACAAGCCGACCGTAAATATAGGAGAGCGGCAGCGGGGGCGCGAAATGGGAGCCTCCGTATTAAGCTGTAAAGAACAGACTGCTGATATAGTTAAAAGTATTAAAGTCGCCTTAAGTGGGAATTTTAAAAATCGCTTATGCCAAGGGGACTCGCCCTATGGTCATGGCGGAGTAGCCACTAAGATTAAAAACGTATTAAAGCGCACGCACCTCAAGGGTGCTCTTATGAAGAAATTTTATGACGTATCTTTCAAATACGAATAGGTTAAGAATTGTTGTAATGGGGTGTGTTGATTTTAGTTACACTCTTTTGGAAACATTGTTAAATCTGAATATCAACGGCGTCTCAATTGTTGGGGTGGTAACAAAAAGCGCATCGTCCTTTAATTCTGATTTTCGAAACCTTAGTCCGATTGCCGAAAAACATGAAATTCCGGTTTATTTCTGGGATAAGTTTAAACAAGCTGATTTCAATCTTTGGCTTAAAGAAATGAAGCCGGATCTACTTTATTGTTTTGGATGGTCCAACCTCTTAAACGAAGAAATATTACAGATCCCCCTTCGTGGAACTGTCGGATATCATCCTGCGAAACTGCCACAGAATCGTGGTAGGCACCCAATCATTTGGTCACTCGTGTTGGGATTAACTAGAACTGCATCGACTTTTTTTATGATGAGTCAAGACGCAGACAGCGGACCGATAATTTCGCAAGTGGATGTCGATATAAGCGAAAGTGACGACGCAAGGTTACTTTATGAAAGTTTAAAAAAAGTAGCTTGTATTCAGGTGGTAGAGATTACGAAGGCGTTTCTTTACGGAAGTATTGAGATGCGCCAGCAGAATTCCCATAGTGCAAATTACTGGAGAAAGCGTACGAAAGAAGATGGAAAAATTGATTGGAGAATGAGCGCCGAAAACATTCGCAATTTAGTACGGGCTTTGTCACGCCCCTATGTTGGCGCTCATTGTCAATATGGAACATCCGAAGTTAAGATTTGGAAAGTGCAATCAGTTGATTGCGATTTGATTAACATTGAGCCTGGAAAAGTGTTAAAAATCGACACGACAGGAATATTAGTTAAATGTGGTGTTGGTGCACTAAACATCATTGAACATGAATTTCCGTCGGGACTGGCGGTAGGGGATTATTTATGAAAGATATCGTAGTAATTGCTCCGCACGCCGACGACGAGACATTGGGCTGTGGAGGAACACTTCTTCGGCATAAGCAACTGGGAGATAGAATTCATTGGGTATTGATTACTTCGATGAATAAAGATTCGGGCTATAGTTCACAACAAATTAAAACTCGAAACGATCAGATCGCCAGTGTGAAGGCAGAGTATGGATTTAGTACGTTTAACAATTTAGGTTTTTCCCCTTCAAAACTCGACGCGACGCCGTTATCGGAAGTAATTAATTCCTTACGGTCCGTATTTGAACAAATTCGTCCGCATACAGTTTATACCCCATTCGAGGGGGATGCCCATACAGATCATATGGTTACATTTAAAGCCGTGAATGCTTGTGTGAAGTCATTCAGATCCAGCTCAGTCTCGCGGGTCCTGGCATATGAAACAATTTCCGAAACGGATAGTAATCTCTCGACCATTGGTGGTTCTTTCAGACCTAACGTGTTCTGTGACATAGGGAACCACCTAGATAGAAAAATGCGAATTATGAACATCTACGAATCGGAACTTGAGCCCTTTCCATTTCCTCGAAGTCTCGTCGCGATCAAGGCCTTGGCGGAATTAAGGGGGGTATCGGCTCGTGCGAAAGCTGCAGAAGCTTTTGTTCTTCTTAAAGAGATTTTCTAGATGGACCTCACGAAGTTACGTTACGTTTTACTCGCCTCGTTTGATCTGGGTCCGAAAAACAAGCTTCTGAGGTGCGCTCTCTATATTATTACCCATATTCGAAAAAAAGTTTGGATTTCTCAGTATAAATTAGACGACAATTTTTTTCCATTAGCTGAAAAAGTGACCCTAGACCCTAGGTACGAATCAGATGCCCTATGGGGCAAGATCCTCGAAAGCATTTTTAGGAAAATCAATTCTCACAAATTTCCCGCGTCTTCATCGGTTGGTGTTGATTGTCGGTCTTTGCCAAAGTTCGCCGTTCAACGAATAGATCGAGACTATAATCGTTCATTTAGATTTGCTCGCTTTTTTCGAAAAATATTGGCTCCTGGTAATGCTTCATACAAAGTAGTGTTGATCGGACCAAGAGAACTCCGTGATGAATTTTCGAAATATGATGTACCGATTGATAATGTTCTTTCTGGTTTGTTTTACGCAATTCATAGGTTTGAGTCACATTTACATGCGCTGTTTGTTCAACTAAGAACGTCGTTTGTTGTCATTAGAGACTATTTTTCTGATAAAAAAGGTTCAACTCCAAAGGGCGGCATCGGTACTGTGTGGATTGGATTAGCTCCTTTTGAAGTTTCCGGGGATCCGTCGAGGTTAGACGCAGTAGCATTTATCGAAAGTCCCATCGCAAAAAAAATATCCCCTTTTAATTCTGAGCGCTGGCTAACAATTCATCGCGATTGGGAGCGACAGCCTGAAATGATTGCAGAAAAAAAAATTGTTCTCTCCGGGGCGGATCTATTTTCTGAGGAGTATTCTTTTTCTGATGTTTGCAATTGTCTTTGCGCGCTATCTCGTCTGGCAATTATGAGCGGAGTTTCGTTTTTTAAAAATGCATGGTGGGAACTCCCGCTATTGTGTGAGCTTCAATTCGTGCCGAGGGCCAGACACTTCTTTACGGAACAAAAAGTTGATGACCTCATTATACCAAACGCACTGGCCCAAAATACGCCTGTATGGACTCAAATAAGCCACAAAAAATTTAGAACATGGATGTTATTTTGTGCCCATATGGGCGCCCCCGCAGCGTCTGAAGATCATCCTCCATACGATTTGAGTGGCTATGATCCATTCATGCGATACTGCGTCGCGGATCGCTACGTTGTTTGGGACAAAAAACATAAATCCTATCTAATGTCGTTGGGGTATTCGCAAGATGCGATTGTGGCTTTGGAGTTTCCACTTCTTTTTACCAGATATCCCAACGAGATGTTTCAACCAAAGGCAATTCGAGAAGAGGAAAAAGTTTCGGAGTCTAGGCCAATTGAAATACTAGTGTTCGATATCAATCCATATCAGCCACGCTACACTTTAGGATATCTGGGTATTGGCCGATTAAATAGTCGTGTCTCGAACGTCATGAAATTTATTGAGGAAATTATTTCGACTGGTGAAAGCCTATTTGGAGAATCGGGTTACAAAGTGGTTCTCAAAATTAAGAGACCCTTTAAAAAATCTGCGCACGAACCGGACTACATAGAATTCGTGGAAGATTTAAAAAAACGCCCTCAAGTGAGGTTTGCAGATCCCTACGGAAATATTTTTGATCTTTTTCAGTCGGCTGATTGTTGTATCAGTTTTCCTTTTGGTTCGCCCGGGGTGGCCGCGAGCCTGATCGGAGTACCCTGTGTTTACTACGATACCACGGGTCGTCTTAGGGATTCGAGAGGCGCCACAAATGATGTGCCGCTGATTCGTTCCTTAGAGAGTTTGAGAGCGTGGATGGCTAGACTAAAGCATCGCTCCAACGTGAAAGCACCGAAGACTGAATTGGAGTATTGATCATTAATGCCTGAACTCGCAGAAGTTGCCACCTATGCGCGGGATTTAAATGCCGGGAACCGCGGAAATAAGTTAACCAAAGTGTTGTTTCCAAATCAGCGCGACTGGGGAAACGTCATTGTTCCTAAAGTGGTACAGAATGAGCTGCGGGGAATGGTTAAAAATAAGATACAATTTTCTTCCTATGGAAAAGCGCTTGTTTTGAATTTAGAAAAAACAAGATCACACCAACTAGAGATTCGTCTGGGAATGACCGGGCGATTTCAGGTGGACGCTCCGGCCCAAAATTGGCGGCGACATTGTTTTTTAGTTTTGGAGTTTTCGAATTGCACCATTTATTACCTCGATCCGAGGAGATTCGGCCGAATGAGGTTGCCAGCTAAACCAGCGGGAAGTGCGATCGGTGGTTACGCCATCGAAACAGGGTTTTGGCGGTCCGAGTGCCCCGCAACACCTGCGGGTTATCTGCGGCAGCCCAGAGTTTCTTGGTTGCTTGGTACCGGTGCAATTACTGGAGTCGGCAATTATATGGCCAATGAGGCTTTAGGGCGCCTGAATCTTTCGCCGTTTGCACCATGTAAACACCAAAGAGAGGCTGAGAGTCTGCTTGTAGAGTGTGGCCGAGTCGCCGAACAGAGCTTTTTGAATGGAGGCAATTCGTTTAGTCCAGGAGGGGCCGGTTTCGCGAACTTGGGGGGCGAGCGCGGTAATTTTTCCGAATTTTGTTTATTTTATAAGAATCCGAAAGTGCCAAGAATTAGTTTTCGAGGCCGTCCAGTCTATTCCCATTTTAGTGTGAATCTGTAGTTTTTTGAGACTTCATAACGAAAAGTGTAGTCGGAATAAATAATAAGTCATCTCGCTCATGTGCTTCAACGGTTAGGCCTGCATCTCTAGCTAATTGCTCGTATTGATTACGGTACCTCACATTTTTGCCTCTATCTAATTTTGTAAAAAACTTTGAGGCAAACGATTGCTGGGGAGAAAAGATTGGATCGATAGTCATAATCGTTCCCCCAGGATTAAGAGCATTTCCCGAAAGCGAGAGTATTTTGTGAGCAGTTGCGTCATCTACATGATGAAGCACGCCGTTGAGCATTATCAGATCAAAGCGTGGCAATGTTTCTAGGTCGCTAGGAGTGAATTCTTTTGCAAAGAATTTGGCGGAAGTGCCAAATTTCTTTTTAGCATAATCTATGTAACGCGCCGAAGGATCAAAACCGAAGTAGTTCGAGTTAGGAAAGTATTGGCAAACATACCCGGGCCCACACCCAATATCCAAAATATTAGACCCAGGTGAAACTTCACAATAATCCTGAACACATAGTTTTCGAGCGCGCATTCCTCCCAGAACGTTTTGTATTAATAAATAAGCGAAGGGCTGCTCGAGCACATTGGTAATGATCTTCATAGGTAAGAGACTCTTATGAGTATAAGATCGAGACATGGGTGTCAAATTCGAAGAGTGGCGCCGTGGGTGCGTAGGTCCAGATCAGACCGATGCGATTGACACTCATAATGTGTTCTTATATTGATCAAAATACTATGAAAAATAAAGTATCTCCCGGCCTGCTTGCAATTGCATTGGGCATTGTTTTTGCGCGTACTCTTGTTGAGCTTTATTCTTTCATCGTCACGAGTGACATCTTTATGGATGAACTCAATAGTATCCAGGCAGCCCTACGAATGTTTACGCACGGGCATTATGTTTGGGACGCTTCTAAACTTCGGGAAAGCTTTTTTGAACCAACCTTGAGCATAGGATTGGCAGCCAGTTGGTTTTCAGGATTAAATTGGGGCATTTTTGGAAATTTAGTTGCAACAAGGCTTGGTTTTTTTGTTTTTTGTTTTGCCTTATTTTGCCTCACTATGAGGCTGGTACCCACGCAAATTACGGAGCGAAAACTTGGTCCGTTGAGCATGATTCTTATTTGGGTCTTATTCTTTAGATTTGTTCCCTATAGTCCTGCTGCCGTTTCCCAGAGTCTTGGTGAATTTCCGGGGGCCATGCTCATTCTCCTTGGAGTGATTTTTTTGAATAACGGGAATAAAAAATGGCGCGTTTTAGGCCCCATTTTTCTCGGACTTTCCGTTTGGCATGCAAAATTAATTTTTCTTCCTTACGCTCTACTAGCTTTGTTCTCGTTTCAAAAAGAAAATCCACTTTCATCGCGGACTGCCGCTCGAAACCTTATCAAAGAGTGTGGCTTATTTTTGACGCCGTTACTTGCTTGGTTGTTGTTGATCGGCCTAGTAAATACTCCTACTCAGGTCGGACAGTGGCTCTTGGGCAAATTTGAGTTTATAAATGTTGTACTATCTGGGTACGAATATAGAGCTGTGGCAGTATCAGTAAATATTTTCGATCGTCTCGGTTCCCCGGAATTTGAGTGGTTTCACTATGGGCTTAGGTGGAAACTCGAGATACTATTTTTGATTTTTGTTCCTGCATTCCTTTGTGCTGGATTTGTTCTTAAACAGTGGAGAAAAAATCGTAATCTGCCAGTGTATAGATTTGCGTTTCCTGTTGGATTCGCCCTGCTTCAATGTATCTTCGCAGTTTGGTACTTTGGTTTTCATTTTAAAATGTGGGTAAGGCACATTCAGCCTACGATGCTTATGGGCTTCTTTTTATTGGTGGCAAGCGCGTATTACTATCTAACGACCAGACGTATCAAGCCTTACAAGGACAGGGTCGCGATGGCGATAGTAATGGCATTGTTCATCATACCATTGATCAAACGGGGTACCGATTACTTTAATGCTCCGGTTCAAGTTAATGCAAAGTTGGCGGGCTGTAGAAGCGCGGAGCCTTGGAAGTTCGGCCCAATGGATCTAGATGTTTGTATGAAGTAGGCTGCGCAAAACTTTAACGTTTTCGAGCGGTAAGCATGAGCGTGGTCCCGATGGGCATCCACTTACTGGCCAACATGGCGAAGTAGCCATACCAATAAAGTGTTTCATTGATCCAGCCCGGTAAAATAGGAACTTCTGCTTCCTGCAAAGGGGATCCCTGTGAAGTATCAAGGGACCTCATTTTCCATTTTCTGTATAGTCCCATGGGAAATAGTTCCCAAAACAAATATCGTAAATCAGTAAGTTCGAATTCTAATGAAAGATCTCGAAAAAGTTTTTTAAGATCTGATCTTTCATATCTTCTATAGTGACCGACGCGCAAATCCCAGCGGGACCAGAGAAGTTTCATCGAGGGGACTGTCATCGCAAGCACAGCTCCGGATCGCATTTTACTAGCAACTTGCTTCAAAAAATCAGCGTCATTTTCAATATGTTCCAAGACGTCAAGAGCGATGACCGCATCCATATTCTTAAAGTTAGGAGCTGTGGTCAAATTGTGATCTTTCCCAAATTCTTTTTCGAGGTAGGGGGTCAAGAGTGAGGACGGTTCGACAAAAAAATAATCGACGTCTCGAATTTCAGTTTTCACGAAGTCTGCGAAAATTCCCGATCCTGCACCAAGGTCCACCACTGATTTAACATTTTCCTTTACGAGAGCGGGGCGGATCGCATTCCAACGCAGGCGATGCCAAAAGAAATTTCTACTGGTATGTCGTTGCTTCAGAAGTTGATTTTCTAAGTTTTCCATTACTTTAATCTTTGTTGGCTAATCGGTGCTTCTTAAAAGCAAAATGAAGATTTTTGGTAAACTCCAAAATGGCGGACCATTTTATGAAAGATGATCGGCCTTCTTGTGCGTAAAATAAAATAGGTATTTCAGCTACTTTAAGCTTCAGCTCTTTCGCACGAATCATGATTTCGGCGTCAATAAACCAATCTGCAGATTTTAAATCCAATTGTTCGTAAGCGGATCTTTTAATAATTTTTGGCTTTGAGTTTACATCTTTGAAGTGTTTGCCGAATAAAATTCGAAAAATTAGATTATATCCGCGCGAAATTACAGTGCGGTAAAATCCATCATAACGAAACACACGAAATGTTTTTACAAGGTCTACGTCGTCCATCAACATGCGCGCAAAGCAGGCAAAAATGGACTCCACTGGAAATTGTCCATCACCGTCGATCATGGCGATGTACTGACCCCTCGTAGAGTGGAGACCCTTGCGTAGATCCCACCCCATCATGCCTTGTTTTTCTTCCGAGACGCAGCGAATGTGCGGGTATTCATCGGAAAGCTTTTTTACGATTGATGGAGTTTTATCTGTCGAGTTCGGAAGATAGTTAGCGACGAGAACAATCTCCCAGTTGAAATTGTACAATGACATGATTGAATGAACGCGTTTCACGAAGGGTAGGATTGATTCCTCAGCGCGATAGCATAAGATCACAAGCGAAAAAAATACATCATCGTTTTTCATATGATTGGTGAGAAATGTAGTCAGGTGCTTTGGGGTATGTCAACTCCCGGGCTGGCCTTGGCGTGTCAAATGGTCGGGCTGACTGGATTTGAACCAGCGACCACTTCCACCCCAAGGAAGTGCGCTACCAGGCTGCGCTACAGCCCGACCTATAGTGAGCAATGGGGTACAGACCATATAGCGTTTACCGGGTTGGCGTAATTTGTGTCAAGACGTAAGCATTAGGGCGCTTTATTCATTCTCGAAAGCGCTATTTCCATCAGTCTGCGATTTCCGATCTGGGCCGCAAAGAGAATAGCGACTAAAAAACATTGAAAACCAGTGATCATGAGTAATGTTGCCAGAATCAAAGACTGAACTCGGCCACCTTCGCCTAAGAAGAAATGGATGTGGAGGAAGCGCAATCCAAGTGCAAATCCGGGTAAAAACAGGCATGTCCCTGAAATCGCAAAAACTTTGTCGCCTTTGTAAAACAGATAGATGCGAAATATATCGAAGAACGACCGAGTGATGTACTCTCGCATTGAACGAAATAGTCTGGATTCCCTCAGTTTTTCGTTTACGCGCACATCCACTTGGTCCACTACGAAGTTTTTATTGCCCATTTGAATGAGTGTTTCGAGGGTGTGGGAAAATCGAGTAATTAAATGAATCGAAGCTGCGCAATCGCGGGTATACGCTCTAAAGCCAGAGGTGGCGTCGCGAACGTCGGTGCCCGAAAGTACCCGAACGACCCAGCTTCCCAGTCTCTGAAGTCGTTTTTTTAACCAACTAAAATGGGAAATTTCGCCAATGGGCCGTATACCTACCACCATGTCGGCGTGCCCTTTAATTATGGGTTCCACCAACTTGGCGATATCTGCGCCGTTGTATTGGTTGTCGGCGTCAGTATTCACCACAATGTCGGCGCCTTCGTCCAAAGCTTTCCGCAGGCCGGTCTGAAACGCGGCGGCCAGTCCCCTATTAATGGAGTGCCGTACGATGTGTCTTACCCCCAATTTTTTCGCGGTCTCCGAGGTGTTATCGGTACTACCATCGTCAATAACTAGGGTTTCGATTTGATCAATCCCGGGAATCGACTTCGGAAGGTCACGCAAAGTTACGTCCAGCGTTTTGGCTTCATTGAGGCAGGGAATTTGAATAATAAGCTTCATGATTCCCATGGATTCTAACTTAAAAATCTAAGCTTTGACTAGGGTTTCCTGGCCCGCTGAATTTCCAGTATTGTCTTTGAGTACCGACCGGAGCACACTGGCGGGCATGTGTGGGATCGCTGCTATTATTAGCCCAAATCCTAAACCACTCTCTTTTGATATCTTGCAGATGGCTAACGCAATTCGTCATCGGGGCCCCGACGGTGAAGGTTTCGCGTTGATTTCGGCGGGCCGGGATCCGCGTTTTTTTAGCGGTGCCGACACGGTCCATGAGAGCTGGAGTTTCGAAATACCCTATCGTCCAACAGCTGAAATTTCTAAGGCGGGCGATCTTTTATCTCATGTAGCTTTCGGGCACCGGCGCCTGAGTATTTTGGATCTTTCCCAAACTGGCCATCAGCCTATGTTTCGTCCCGAACCAGGCCTTGTGATTACCTACAACGGTGAAATTTACAATTACCTTGAGTTGCGTGCAGAACTCGAAAAGCGTGGACATCGCTTTTCTACCGGCACCGACACCGAAGTGCTTCTCTGTGCCTACGAGGAATGGGGGCCTGATTGCCTTCATCGTTTCAACGGAATGTTTGCCTTTGTGCTCTACGACCTTAAACGCAATCAAGTATTTGCCGCACGGGACCGGTTTGGCGTGAAACCGCTTTATTTCTGGCGCTCACCGGATGGTGTTGTTGCGTTTGCATCCGAAATTAAGCAGTTTACGGTGTTGCCCGGCTGGTCAGCTAAACTGCAACACCAGAGAGCATACGAGTATTTAAATTTTGGGCTTACGGATCATACCGAAGAAACCCTTTTTTCCGGCGTACGGCAAGTCAGAGGGGGGGAAATGATCACTCTCTCTATGGCAGACGCTTGTGGTGAAATCCGACCTGTCCGGTGGTACGAGTTGAAGCCTACCGCTGTTAGATTTGATTACGCTGAAGCGGTAGATTACTTCAGGGAATTATTTTTCGATGCCGTTCGTTTACGCCTTCGCTCCGATGTTCCTGTGGGTACAGCGCTTTCCGGAGGTCTCGATTCATCTTCGATTGTCTGTGCGGTTCATCATCTTTTAAATCATTCATCGAAAAAAGATTTCCAGAATACCTTTTCGGCGTGTTCTAAAATAAAGCGCTTTGACGAGAGTCGGTTTATAAATTCGGTGGTTCAGAAAACCAACGTTAAACCGCACTACACTCAACCGTCGCTTAGTGAATTATTTTTAGAGCTTGAAAAAATCATATGGCATCACGACGAACCGTTTGCATCGACGAGTGTCTTTGCGGAATGGAAAGTCTTTGAACTGGTAGCGCAAACCGACGTGAAAGTAACCTTGGACGGACACGGCGCTGACGAAATGCTTGCGGGGTATCACGGATACTTTATTCCTTTTTATATGAATCTTTTACTTCGGGGCCAATTTTTCACGTTGGCGCGAGAGCTTCAAGCAGCGAGGCGTAATCACGGTCGAGCCAACCATCATTTGGCTCAGGCATTGTTTCGGTTATTGGTTCCGGCGCCAGCGCGGAGTTTTGTAAAAAAACTGGTCAGTCATGGAGTGTCTCACACTGATTGGCTAAACGGCAACGTCTTGAAATCAAATGCAACTAACCCGTTCGAAACCTACGGGGGCATGGCGCGTTCGATTCGTGAGTTTTCGTACGACCAAATGCTTCATTCTAGTCTTCCGAAACAATTAAAGTGGGCGGACCGTGATTCTATGGCCCACTCTATTGAAAGTCGGGCGCCTTTCCTGGATTACCGGCTAGTAGAGTTTCTACTTGGTTGTCCCGACTCGTTCAAAATCGCTTCCGGTACTACCAAAAGAATTTTGAGAGGCGCGATGCGAGGTTTTTTGCCTGAATTGGTAGAAAATCGACCGGACAAGATGGGCTTCGTTACGCCCGAAGAACATTGGGTGCAGAACGAAGCACCGGCTCAGTTTTTAGAAGAGGCCCGGAGAACGATCGATAGTTCACACGAGGTATTTACTTCGACGGCACTCGAGCAGATTGAGGCCGTCGTTTCGGGAAAGAAAACTTTCAACCACCAGCCTTGGCGAATTATTGCTTTTGGGGCCTGGATGAAGCGATTTTCGGTAGGTGTGTAACGTTATGTTAACTCATCGACTAATACCAGTATTGCTTCTCAAAGACGGTGGCCTAGTAAAAACAACTAAATTTGGTGATCCAAAATATGTTGGAGATCCAATCAATGTCGTTCGAATTTTCAACGAAAAAGAAGTCGACGAACTAGCGATATTGGATATTTTCGCGAGTTCTAGAGGTCGGGCACCGGATTTCGAACTTTTAGCACAGATCGCCAGTGAGTGTTTTATGCCGCTGTCCTACGGAGGAGGAATTCGTTCGATCGATGATGCAAAAAGAGTCTTTTCGTTAGGCATTGAAAAGGTATGTATTCAAACTGCAGCACTTCAGAATATTAAAATTATCACTGAAATTGCGAGAGACTTTGGTACCCAAAGTATTACTGTTTCCGTGGATATTAAAAAAAACTGGCTGGGGAGACGCGGGCTGTATTCCGCCTCGGCCGGGAAAATAATTCAAGGGGATTGGTTGAATTATCTCAAAACCCTCGAAGCAGCCGGAGCTGGTGAAATTCTGTTAACTTCGGTGGAACGAGACGGAACCTTGAGCGGAATGGATTTCGAACTCATACGCGAAGTGTCCGAGTGTTTATCTATTCCAGTTGTGGCCGCTGGTGGAGCTTCTAGTTTGGATGACGTGAGAAAAGCTATTGATTGTGGGGCAAATGCAGTAGCTGCGGGTGCTTTTTTCGTTTATCAAGGTCCCCATAGAGCGGTGCTAATTAGTTATCCAAGGTATGCCGAGTTAAAGAGATTAATGGGATGATTGTTTTGTGAAACACGAAAAAAACTTTCGAATATGTAAGCGTTGCATAATGGATACAACCGCAAAAGACATTCAGTTCGACGAAAATGGAATTTGCAATTATTGTAATGAATTTCTCTTACGCTCTGGTCATATCCTTGAGAAAAAAAGCGAAGAACGTGAACGTGAACGGACCTCTTTAGTAAACGAGATAAAAAAAAGAGGCACTGGTAAATCTTACGACTGTATTGTCGGCGTATCTGGTGGTGTAGACAGTTCGTGGGTGCTCGTTCAAGCAGTAAACCTAGGATTAAAGCCACTTGCGGTGCATATGGACAACGGCTGGAATTCAGAGTTGGCACAAAATAATATTTATAATCTAATTCAAAAGCTCGGAGTGGATCTTTACACCCACGTCATCGATTGGACGGAGTATAGAGCGCTTATGCAGGCCTTTTTCGAGGCCGATGTTGTCGACGTTGAACTTCTTTACGATAACGCCATGTTAGCAGTGAACTATAAAATGGCGGCTAGGCACGGTGTCCAGTTTATACTTGGAGGCACCAATCAGGCGACAGAAGGCATGCGTATGCCTCCAGATTGGAACTGGTTCAAGTTCGATAAACGCAATATAAAGGCGATTGGACAGAAGTTTTCAAAACAAAGATTACGCACTTTTCCGGCGATGGGAACTTTCGATTATATCTATTACGAATTTTTAAAAAAAATTCATTGGGTCTCATTTTTGGACTATTTTGATTTCAATAAAGCCGAGGCGTTAAAGATTTTACAAAATGAATTTTCCTACAAACCCTATCCCTATAAACATTACGAATCGATCTTCACGCGTTTTTACCAAGGGTATCTATTGCGCGAGAAATTCGGAGTAGATAAGCGTAAGGTCCATTTTTCGACCTTGGTGGCAGCCAATCAGCTTACCCGGGAAGAGGCGCTTCGAGGAACCGAAGGCATCGCTTACCCGAGTTCAAATGATCTCGAAGACGATAAAAAATATTTTTTAAAAAAAATGAATTGGTCGGAGGATGATTTAAAACGTTATCTGGCACGAGTGCCGAAGTCGCACGCGGACTACCCCACTGAAAAGCCGCTTTGGAATTTTTTGGCTAAAATGCGGAAAAAGGTTAGCGGTGCCGCAGAGAATGTTTCCCCGTCATGAAAAAAATTTTATTTCTCTCATCTTGGAGGGATTCTGCTTTTATCGATGACCAAGCGCGGGCATTGGGTGCGGAATTTGAAGTTAGGTTTTTTGATTGTGCGCATTCATTTTCAATAATTCCGAAGGGGATTCAAATTCGTCTTCAGGCTCGAAGAATAATTAGGGATTGTCGGCAACAGGCCTGGGTACCGGATTTAATTCACGCTCACGTGGCTTATCCAGCGGGCGTCATCGGTCAGCTCGTGAAAAAAGAATTCGGTGTACCGTTAGTCCTTACTGAACACACGGGACCTCTCGAACTGTTGGAGCCCTACTTTGGTTCAGAGACTGCATTTAACGCTCATTTTTTAAATTATGATCAGATAATATGTGTGAGCAGGTTTCTAAAAAATCAACTTTCAAAACGCGTTCCTACGCACGATCAGATATCGGTACTCGGAAATATTGTCGGAAAAAAATTTTTCGATACCGAAATAAAAACCGAAATTGCGCAGCAGTCTGCACTCTATGTCGGACGACTGACTGAGGAAAAAGGAATTATTGAGCTTAGTGAGGCTCTAAAGTTAGTGGATGGGTGCCTAAAGTTTAAATTCATTGTGAAAGTGATTGGAAACGGACCTCTGCGATCTCTTTTAGAAAGCACTGCTTTAGAATTAAAAAATATCAAACTGGAGTTCTTACCCGAGGGTCCGTCAGTGGTGTGCGAGACTCTAAATGAAGTAAGATTTCTCTTGTTGCCTAGTCGTATTGAGACCTTTTCCATGGTGGCGGCTGAGGCGTTGGCAATGGGGCGGCCGGTTTTGGGCTTCGATTGCGGAGGCCCTTCTGATTTTGTCTCCGAAAAAATGGGTCATTTGATTCGGGAGCGCGACCCCAAATTATTCGCAAACAAGATGTTAGAGATGATAAATATGCGCGAGTGGGAACTCACTTCGGACGAGTGTCAGAATCGGCGGCATAGTATTGAAAGAAGATTTTCAGCCGAGGCGATTTTTAAGGGATTAGAGCAGGTTTATTTAAGAACATTGCGGGTAGGCCGACCTCAGGTGTATTGATTTAGGGGGAGTTTAAATTGAAACTTACAATGTCCGATGTGCAATTAAAGTTTTTGCTTATTGCTGTTTCAGTTGGGGTTTCACTCATTGCTCAGAGCAATTTGAAAGCAACCTCCCCGCAACTTCCAAACAATTTTGATCAATTAATGAACGGCAACATTAAGGTTCAATTGTGGATACTTAGTAGAGCCATATTTTTTTCAGGCCTTTCACTGGTGATTTCTTGGTATGCTTACAAGAAGTTTGGATTTTTAGAGTTAATGGTTGCTCAGTCGGTCATTTATTTTGCGGCGCTTTTGGTCAGTTACTTCGTATTTCATGAGCCAGTAGGTCTTAATAAAATTGGAGCAGTTACGTTAATTAGCATGGGCGTAGCGCTTTTTTATTGGAAATAAAGATGTCGGGCGACACTGTAATTATAGACTATGGAGTTGGAAATTTAGGCTCAATTCAGAACATGCTTCAGCGAGTGGGTGTACGCTCGCTCGTCAGTTCCAATTCTGAAGAAATTCATGGTGCACAACGTCTAATTTTTCCGGGAGTCGGAGCCTTTGACCACGGTATTAAAAATCTGCGAGCAAGAGGGCTGGAGCCAGTATTAAAAGAGGCAGTTTTGAGCAAGCGTATTCCAATTCTTGGTATTTGCGTGGGAATGCAACTTTTAGCAAATGGCAGCGACGAAGGAGCCGAGGCGGGCCTGGGTTGGATTCCTGGGCGTGTTGTAAAATTTTCAAAGGTAGATCCGAACATGAAGATTCCGCACATGGGCTGGAACCGAGTAGAACCCAAAAGTGATCTGTGCCTGTTCCGTGGTCTAGATTCACCTGAGTTTGAAGACCCTCGTTTTTATTTCGTACATTCGTATTACTTCCGATGTGAACGCCCAAACGATATTTTGGGTACTACAGAATATTATGTTCCCTTTGTTTCAGCGATTCGTCATGAAAATATATGGGGCGTGCAGTTCCATCCCGAAAAAAGCCATAAGTTTGGCATGAAGTTATTTAGAAATTTTATTGAAGTGACTGGGGCATGATTCGTGCGCGGGTAATTCCATGTTTGCTCGTTACTGGCGAGGCGACCCTGGTAAAAACAGTTGGGTTTGCGAGAGCTCAGTACATTGGCGACCCTGTTAACACGGTTAGTATTTTCAACGATCTCGAGGTCGACGAAATCGCTATTCTCGATATCGAAGCTAGTCGGCAGGATCGTGAACCACAATTCGAACTGATTCGCGAGATTACGGCCAATTGTTTTATTCCGCTGTCTTATGGGGGCGGGGTAAAAACTATTGATCATATGAAAAGATTGTTCGATGTGGGGGTCGAAAAAATCATTTTAAATACGGCTCTATTTTCTGACCCCGATTTGGTCTCGGGAGCCAGTGAACATTTCGGTGCTCAGGCAATCGTGGCGTCGATCGACGTAAAGCAGACGCTATTGGGGCGCCGCAAAGTGTTTCGCCGACTTGGCCAGGCGGTGAAGCATTCCCGCGCTCGATCGGAGCAGACTAATGACCTACTTCGGAGTCTAGACTTCGATGATCCCGCCGATTTTGCTCGGTATGTTCAGGCCCTCGGCGTAGGTGAAATTTTCCTCAATTCGGTTGATCGAGACGGGACATTTGAGGGCTATGATTTGGACCTTATTCGAGCAGTGGTAAAAGCTTCCGATGTGCCCGTGGTAGCCTGTGGCGGGGCGAAGAATTTCCGTGACTTAAGGACTCCAGTATTGCAAGCTGGCGCGAGCGCCGTTGCCGCCGGCAGTATATTTGTTTATCAAAATCAAAATCGGTCCGTTTTGGTCAGCTTTCCAGACCGGTCTGAATTGAAGGAGATTTTTGCTCCATGAACTCAACGCATTCGGGAGTCCAACCAGAGCGATCTCGGTTAGCCCCGATCAGTCAACAGAGTCTTGATGCCAAGCTCGGTTTCACTTGGCCGGCCCCCGAGTCACGCAAACGCTGTCAGCGTTGTGTGTACGACGAGGCAACTCCCGCCATTACGTTTGATGAAAACGGCATCTGCAATTATTGCAAAGTTCACGATGAGTTCGAACGAGAATACCCTACCGGCGAAGAAGGCGAACGGCGTTTGCGCGAGATCGCAGATAAAATCAAGATCGCCGGACGGGGAAAAAAATACGACTGTATTATCGGGGTAAGCGGAGGCTGTGACTCGTCTTACATGCTTGTCAAAGCAAAGGAGCTGGGGCTTCGTCCGCTAGCTGCCCATTTCGATAACACTTGGAACTCCGCTATTGCGACCGAAAATATTCGACGCATGCTCAAGCCGCTCGAAATCGATTTGTTCACGATCGTTGTAAATAATCGGGAGTACGATGATTTATACGCCTCATTTTTTAGATCTGGCGTTACCGATCTTGAAATTCCCACAGATATCGGGCTCGCTGCCACACTATACCAAGCGGCTGAAAAGTACGGAATTCAGTATGTGTTGGAGGGGCACTCGTTTCGTACCGAAGGCATCGCACCTCTTGGCTGGACCTACATGGACGGCAAGTACATTCAGTCAGTTCACGCTCAATTTGGCACTCAACCGCTAAAAACCTATCCGAACATGTTGTTTTTCGACTTCATGAAGTGGACAGTTTTTAGACGGATTCGAAAAATTCGACCGCTTTATTATATCGATTATCACAAAGAAAATGCCAAAAAGATGCTCGCCGAAAAGTACGGATGGCAGTGGTATGGCGGTCATCACCTCGAGAATCGTTTCACAGCGTTTTATCATTCTTTTTATCTTCCACGCCGCAATGGGTCCGATACACGACTTTTAGGTTTTGCGGCAATGGTTCGTTCGGGTCAGATGACGCGCGAAGAGGGTATTGAGCAAATTCGTAAAGCTCCGGAATTTGATATCGAGTTGGTTGAATTGGTAAAAAAACGGTTAAAATTTTCTGACGAAGAATTTATTCGTCTTATGAAAGCTCCGGTCAAAAGTTACCGAGATTACAAAACGTACAAACCTTTGTTTGAGCGACTCAGACCGTTTTTTTGGATGCTTTATCGCTTGGATTTAGTGCCCAAGAGCTTTTATCAAAAGTACACTTCGAAATCTGAGGTTTAATTAACATGAAAGTGCTTCTCTGTGGACTCGGTAGCATGGGGTCCAACCATCTGCGCGTTTTAATGAGTTTAAACCAGGAGTTTGACGTTGTTGGAGTGGTGGACGCAAACCCGAAGCGACTTGCTGACGCAAAATCTTTACATGGAGTGACCGGTTTTACAAATATTTCGGAGGCTGTTGAAACGACAAAACCTGAGGCGGTAGTCGTCGTTACTCCTACTGAGACCCATTTTGAAATTTGCAAAGAAATTCTCGAAAAAGGTATTGCACTGTTTGTTGAAAAGCCGATTACCAAAAATGTAAAACAAGGATTGGAACTGGCACGATTAGCCGATTCAAAAAAAATTCCATTCATGGTCGGACATATTGAACGTTTTAATCCAGCAGTAGTTGCGGTGCGTGAACTAATTCGACGTGGAGACGTAGGAGATCTCATTTCGGTGAGCGTCAAACGGGTCGGTGGCAATCCGCGCGACGTGAAGGGGGCGGGCGACGTACTGGTCGATCTCGCAGTGCATGACATTGATATCGTTTCATGGCTCACTGGGCAAACTCCCAAGTTGCTCGATTGTGTAGGCCACAAGAGTCAAGCGATCGACAGTGCATCTATGCTTTTTAGCTGTGGTGCGACGACGGTCGATATGCACGTAAATTGGGTGACGCCTGTTAAAATTCGCCAAATTCAGGTTACTGGAACCAAGGGTTTTATCGAGGTAAATCTTATTACTCAACAAGTCGTTTGGACCAAACAAAATCCGGTATTGATCGACTTTTCGACGGAAAAAAGTCAATTCTTCTTTGATGAGTATCTTCTTTCGTTTGCAGCGCCCGATAAAATCGAGGTGGGCATCCTAAAACGAGAGCCACTACGTGAAGAGATGCGAGCGTTTTGGAAGTCCGTAACGACGGGGGCGCCGATGCCGGTTACTGCTCATGAAGCGGTGCAGGCGCTTGATTTGGCGCTTCAAGCTCGGGCGAAGGTTGAAAAACAATTGGCATCTTCACAGTCATGAAGTGGAAAAACGTCACCATTCATAAAACCGCTGATGTCTCCGAAAAAGCCGAGATTGGTGAGGGCACACGTGTTTGGAATAACTGCCAGATAAGGGAAAGTGCTAATATCGGCCGCAACTGTATTCTATCTAAAGATGTATACGTTGACCATGGCGTGACGGTCGGAAGTGGCGTGAAAATTCAAAATGGCGTCTCGGTATATCACGGTGTGACAATTGGTGACGAAGTGTTTTTGGGACCCCACTGTGTATTTACCAACGATTTTAGACCTCGCGCATTTAATTCGAACTGGCAAATCACTAAAACTCAGGTTCGTCGCGGTGCGAGCGTTGGGGCTGGTGCAATTATCATTTGTGGAATCGAGCTAGGTGAATACTGCATGGTTGGAGCGGGGGCGGTAGTTACCAAGGATGTGCCGCCTCATGGACTCGTATTGGGGAATCCAGCAAGGCTTGTGGGTTATGTTTGCCAATGTGGGGAACGTTCGAGCGAGGTCGGATTAAAAACAAAGACCTATTTTTGCGAGACCTGTTCATCGAAGGAGCAGCATGTTGAGAGAGACCTCTGAAAAAATTCAGTTTATCGATCTTAAGGCGCAGTATGCGTTAGTAGGCAGTCGAATTGACGAGTCGATTCGCCGCGTGTTGCAGCATGGTCAGTACATTCTAGGGCCCGAGGTCGTTGAACTCGAGGCTAAACTCGCACAGTATGTAGGAGCTCGACATTGCATTACCGTGGCGAGTGGAACCGACGGTCTTGTAATGGCGCTAATGGCACTCAAAGTGGGCCCCGGTGACGAAGTGGTTGTTCCGGGCTTTAGTTTTTTTGCTACCGCTGAGGCAGTTTGCTTGGTCGGAGCCAAACCGGTGTTCGTAGATATCGATCCAAATACTTACAATCTGGACTCTTCAAAACTTGAAAAAGCGATAACAAAGAATACCAAAGCGATTCTTCCTGTAGGTCTTTACGGTCAATGTGCCGAAATGGATGAAATCAATCGCATTGCCAAAAATTACAACTTAATAGTTGTTGAGGACGCAGCGCAAAGTTTTGGTGGAACCTATAAAGGCCGTAAGTCCTGTGCGTTGAGTGCGATAGGAGTTACAAGTTTTTTTCCGGCAAAACCTTTGGGCTGTTACGGGGATGGGGGAGCCGTATTTACTGATTCTGATGATTGGGCGAAATCGTTGCGGGAAATTCGCGTGCACGGTCAGTCGCAGAGGTATTATCATACGAGGCTCGGCATTACCGGTCGCCTTGATACTCTTCAGGCGGCAGTCTTGCTCGTTAAACTCGACGTCTTTGATGAAGAAATGAGGTTGCGCCAGAAAGTCGCACGCAAATACGACGAAGCACTAGGCGGCGTGGTTTCCACTCCGAAAGTTTTGGATCACAATGTATCCGCTTTCGCGCAGTACACTATTGAAGTTGAACAACGCGACAAGTTTCAAAAAGAGCTAGATGCCGTCGGGGTACCGACCGCAGTCCACTATCCAACGCCGATGTATCGACAACCGGCTTTGCGCGAATATGCACGAACTAATGACGGTGCAGATTTGCACTTAGAAGTTTCGGAAAATGCATCCGCCAGAGTAGTAAGTTTGCCTTTTCATCCGTATTTGTCCGATCGACAAATTGAGTTTATTACAAAATCTGTACGAAAAGTTTTGAGCTAGTATTTGGAGCGAAGAATGACCGGACTCAAGCGTAACCCTCGTGTTTTCATCGGAATGCGGGAGATTGCGGGATATTATAGGAGTCTGAAAAAGGGTTTCGATCAACTAGGTGTTGAATCGGTTTTTGTATGTTTAGGATATAACAAGTTTCGTTACGAGATCGAAAAAAATCCGGGTTGGGCCCGAGTCTTAAATCGTTCATCGGAATATGTCGGATATTTTTTTAATCGAAATTGGGCCCTTCGAGTTATTTGGATCGGGTTCATTCAAAACGTTTACGGTGTGATCGTATTTTTACTTACTTTCTGGCGTTACGACGTTTTTATTATGGGTTCCGTTTCTACTTTTTTTTACTTTCTTGAGTTACCCATTCTTCGGTTGTTTGGAAAAACTGTAATCCATGTATTTAACGGATCGGATTCTCGCCCTGCATACGTAAATGGGTATGTGATTCAAAATCAGAAAAAATCAACCGTTTTCACGGCGATCGTGCTTGCTAGGATTCAGAAGACGATCATTACGATAGTTGATCGTTGGGCTAATTTTATTATTAATATTCCACCCCAATCTTATTTTCACTCTAGACCGGTCGCGAACGGCTACATCATCGGATTTCCGTTTGAAAAAGAAGATTTCGTTGCCCCGGCGATCGAACGAAAGAAAAATACCACCTATATATTGCATGCTCCGTCAAAACCCGGTCCGAAAGGTACTGTAGTGTTTCGTCAAATTATCGAATCGCTGCGAAAAAAAGGACACCAGATCGAGTGGATAGAAATTATTGGACGTCCGAATCGGGAAGTCATAGAGGCAATTCAAAATTGTGATTTTGTCGTGGACGAACTTTATTCAGACATGCCCCTGGCCCTGTTTGCGGTTGAAGCAGCCTTTTACGGAAAACCGGCAGTGGTGGGAGGGTACTACGCAGAGCATATCGGCCAAGTATTGTCTGAGCAAGATGTTCCCCCAAGCCTATTTTGCGCCCCAAATAGCGCGGAAGCCGCCATCGAAAAAATGATTGTCGATCCTGAATATCGGCTTAATCTCGGGGCAAGAGCAAAAGAATTTGTCCGTAATCGCTGGTCACCTAAGCAGGTGGCAGGACGTGTTTTAAAGTTAATCGATGGAACCTATCCCAGAGAGTGGATGTACGACCCAAGTACCATTCGCTATTTAGAAGGGTGTGGTCATTCCGCGGAGCAGGGGCGAAAAACCGCTGGGGCTGTCGTAGCGCTGGGCGGTCCGGGGGCTCTTTGCCTTGATGATAAACCCGAACTCAGAGACTTGTTTGTTCAGTGGTCTGCCGTGGAGACTAAAAGTAAACTACAGTCCGAAATTGGCGCATAGCGTTTTTGGTTCGAAATATTCGACAATAAAAATATTAGCATCTACGATTAGAAGCCATGTGTGCGGCATTCAAATTTGTTGGAAAATCAATTTTTGCATTGCTCCTTTTGGAAGGGGCCGTGCATGCGGCGGTAGACCTCGATGGGGCGTTTAAGAGTGCCTTAAAGAAGAATGAGACAGTTTCGATACAATCTGAAAAAATCGAACAAGCTGCGGAACGATACGGTCGCGCAAAGAGCAGCTTTTTTCCCACCATCGACGGAGTTGCTTCCTATACTCGTTTGCCGGACACGGGATTAACCAACGCCTTCAATAAACCCGATCGACCAGAGGTAAAGTTTACGGCAAATGTGGCACTTTTTCGAGGTGGTCGCGAATTCGCCGGAATCCGTCAAACAAAGGCATCGTTGGCTGTTGAGCAGCACCAAAGTCGTGCGATTAGGACAGAGCTATACCAAGCAGTAGCCGAAAGTTTCTTTGAAACTTTGATTCACGAGCAAGATGCAAAAAATCTAGAAATACAATTGAGTCTAAGTAAAAAAAGGGAAAACGAATTAGCGGAACGAAAAAAAATAGGGCGGTCCCGAGCAAGCGAACTTTTAGCAGTTCAAGTAGCGGTTGCGAACCTCGAGGCACAGTCCAGTAGTCTTGATGCTCTTATTCAAAGTGCCCGTGAAAAGTTGTCCTATCTTACCGGACTCGATCGCACAGTGAAGTTAAACGACGATGCACTAATCTCTGACCGCTCTTCTCATGAGGTGTCGGCACTCTCGCGTTATTTGGCCAGAGTCGAAAATAGACCCGAAATAGCGGCGTTGCTTCAGCAACTGGAAGCAGCAGAGGAAGGGGTTGCAATAGCACGAGGCCAACATCTCCCGAGTGCCGATGTATTTGGCAATTACTATCTCAAACGAACGGGCGTGAACGAGGGCCAAGATTGGGATGTAACAGCCAGACTAACGTTACCCATTTTTTCAGGTGGCTCAGTTTTATCACAAGTGGAAGAGGCAGCTTCTTCTAAAAGAGAGGCTGACCTGCGGCTCGCAAATGCTCGCCGTGTAGCCGAACAGCAAATACGTTCTTTGTGGGCTGCGGTCCGAGCCAGCCAAAAACAAATGTCCACGCTAAAAAAAGCGTTAGATCTTGCTGAAAGAAATTATCGGCTTCAGGATAAGGAATATAGCTTAGGTCTTGTAACTAATCTCGACGTAATTCAGGCGCTAAATGCCTTTTATGACACCAGACGGAGCTATGATCGAGTTCGTTTTCAGACGAAATTAGAGTTTATACGACTCGAAACCGCCGCAGCATTGCGAGAATATTAAAATGAATTTACCAGAAATTGCGATCAGAAAACCTGTTTTTGCCTGGATGCTCATGTCGGCACTTATTATTTTTGGCGGCATTTCGTTCATGCGAATGGGAGTGAGCCAACTTCCCGATGTAGATTTTCCGGTCGTGTCTATTTCCGCCACCCTTGAAGGTGCCGCTCCAGACGTTATCGAAACCGATGTGGTCGATGTACTCGAAGATGCCGTAATGACGGTAGAGGGCGTACGGGCAGTAGGTGGAAGCGCTCGGCAGGGTAGTGCCAGTGTTGTGGTGGAGTTTGATTTAGACAAAAACATTGATCTTGCCGTGCAAGAAGTACAGACCAAACTAGCTCGGGCGCAACGGGAGTTGCCCGACGACATTGAGCCTCCGGTTGTTTCCAAGACCAACCCCGAAGATCAACCTATAATGTGGTTGTCGGTGCGAAGTGCTGGATTTTCGACAAAAGAGCTAATGACCTATGTTCGGGATCAACTGAAAGATCGTTTTTCGACTTTACCTGGAGTGGGAGAGGTTTTTTTAGGTGGATATGTAGATCCGAATTTGCGGGTCTGGATTTCGAATGAAAAACTTAATCGTCTCGCACTAACTGTGGGAGACGTACTTAGTACAATTCGCAACGAACACACTGAACTCCCCGCGGGTAGGATCGAGACATACGCAAAAGAATACAATGTTCGCACAATCGGGGAAGCGAGTTCGGTCGAGGAGTTTAAAGAAATACCTATCAGCACACGAGGTGGGCAGCCCAACTATTTGCCCATTCAATTGGGTCAAGTGGCAAGGGTCGAAGAAGGGCTAGCCGATGTTCGGCGAATTAGCCGAACCGAAGGCGTTCAATCGGTGGGGATTGGAATTCGTAAGCAACGGGGATCCAATGCGGTCGCAGTAGCGCATGAGGTTCGCAAACGCATGGTCGAAGTTCAGAATCAACTGCCGGATCATATGAAAATGGCAGTAAATTTTGACAGCACAAAATTTATCGAAGAAGCAGTTCACGAACTCAACTTCACGCTTCTTCTTTCGGCAATACTAACGGCACTTGTTTGCTGGCTGTTTTTAGGATCTTGGTCATCCACGATAAATGTCGTTCTCGCGATTCCGACTTCAATGATCGGTACGTTTATCGTGCTCTACTTTTCAGGGTTTACGCTTAATACCTTTACTCTTCTCGGTCTTAGTTTAGCGATCGGCATCGTCGTAGATGACTCGATTATGGTTCTTGAGAACATTGTCCGCCATTTCGAAATGGGAAAAAATCGCGTTCAAGCGGCTTTAGATGGAGCTAAGGAAATTCAGTTTGCGGCTCTAGCTGCGACCATTGCAGTGATCGCCATATTTTTGCCAGTGGTATTTATGAAGGGAGCCATCGGAAAGTTCTTTTTTCAATTTGGCGTCACAATGACGGTAGCGGTGGCACTTTCGTTAGTTGAAGCGTTGACGCTCACTCCTATGCGTTGTGCGCAATTTTTACAAAAAACTGAAAGAAAGACCAGGTTGGGGCGATTCGTCGAACAGTCGTTCCTGGAATCGGCGGCTGTGTATAAAAGAATTCTAACTTTCGCACTGGGGCATCGTTGGAAGGTGCTCACTGTTTCAGTCCTGATATGTGGGGCCTCTGTTAGCATCGTGAAATTACTCAATAAGGAGTTTATTCCGCCACAGGACCAAGGACGTTTCATGGTCCGAGTACAAACTCCAGTTGGCTCTTCGCTGGATTTTACCAATGAAAAGTTTAAAATCGCGGAGGCCGAACTTTCGAAAGATCCCGGAATAGAGAGGTATTATGTCGCGGTTGGTGGGTTCGGTGGAGGTGAAGTTAACTCCGGAATGATGTTCGTCACTCTTAAGGACTTAAAATTAAGAAAAAAAAATGGAGACACTCAAAAAGTAGTCATGGATCGAGTGCGTAAGGTATTTTCGAAAATTCCAGAAACCAAAGCATTTGTTCAGGACCTCTCTATGCGAGGATTTACTGCCTCGCGGGGATTTCCGTTAGAGTTTACCGTCCGGGGCCCCGAGTGGGACGAAATTGCAAAGAACGCCAGAGTCATTATGGACCGACTTAGTGCTTCGGGTATGGTGAGCGATTTAGATACAGATTACAAAGAAGGAATGCCCGAAGTGCGGGTGATTCCTGACCGGAAAAAAGCATCGATGCGTGGTGTAAGTGTGGCCGCGATCGCAGAGCTTATCAATGCGACCGTAGGCGGGGTCGTGGCTGGAAAGTACTCTAAAGGCGGACATAGGTATGATATTCGGGTCCGTCTCGAGGCTGCCGAACGTAGCAGCATAGAAAATTTGAAGGCACTGTTTGTTCGTAATAATCGTGGCGAACTAATTTCCATGGCCGATGTGGTTCGAGTCGAAGAAAAACCCACTCTTCAGGTTATTTCACGCAGAGATCGCGAGCGTGCGATCTCTGTTTTTGGAAATATTGCGACGGGTAAATCGCAGTCTTTAGTTTTGGATGAAGTCCAAAAAATCGCAAAAGAAGTGTTGCCGGAGGGGTATAGGGTGGTTCTTACTGGCGGCTCGGAGAGTTTTAAGGAGTCTTTCAATAGTCTCGTATTCGCGCTGGTATTAGGTCTTGTGGTTTCTTACATGGTGTTGGCCTCCCAATTTAACAGTTTTGTAGACCCTTTGACGGTTTTAATGGCGCTGCCGTTTAGCATTTCCGGTGCCTTCGTGGCGCTCTGGCTAGCGGGCCAGTCACTCAATATTTACAGTATGATTGGCCTGATTTTATTAATGGGAATTGTAAAAAAGAATTCCATCTTGCTGGTAGATTTTACGAATCAAATTCGCGCTAAAGGAAAAAATGTTTTCGAAGCTCTGATCGAGGCTTGCCCAAATCGTTTGCGGCCCATTTTAATGACTTCGATCGCTACGATTGTTGGAGCAGTACCACCGGCACTCGCAATTGGGCCGGGCGCGGAATCTCGTATTCCTATGGCGATTTCAGTAATTGGCGGAGTATTGGTTTCAACGATATTGACCTTATTCGTCGTGCCTTGCGTTTACAGTCTTTTTGCGACGAACCGTAAAATAGTAAATGAGGATCACATTAGATATTAAAAATATTTTTCAACATGTTTTTTTGCACACGCGCGGTCGTCGCCCATTGCAACTCGGTTAGATATTCTTAATACGGACCCAAATCTGATTTTTCGAACTCTGAGCTGACCAGTCACAGTGAAACCCATTCTGAATTAGTATGTCCTCACAAAAGCGCTTTTTATCGGGATCCGAAGGAATTTCAATGATGATGCTTTTTAATACCGGATTCTTTAAAAGTTTGGGCGCACCCGAAAGAATTTTTGGCTCGTTGCCGTCAGTATCTATTTTCAACCCATTTGGAACTACGCCCAAATTTTCGCAAAGGTAGTCGAGCGTCGCTGTAACAATACCTTCACTAAAGACGACAGCGAAACCTTCACTCGTACTTTGAATGGCACTGGTACTTTCGGTGTGCGCCGCCGCACCGCCCAATGTTGATTGAAGATGTAATTTACTAAGACCGACGAAGTCACTGATCCCAACGCAGTATGTTTGAATGTTTGCGTGAACTCGATTGCGGAGAATATTTTTTTTTAACAATGCGAGATTTGAGTATTCGGGCTCGAAACTAAAAACCCGTAATCCCCGCTTTGCGGCATAGACCGAAAAAACTCCAATGTTCGCTCCGACGTCAAAAAGTGTTTCGTTCGGCTTTAAATAAGTATCAATAAAGTGTCGTACTTCGGTCTCTTTCGTTTTGAAGAGATACCAACGAAAATGTGTGATCCAATTCTCGCACGGAATGGTTAGCGATACTCCATCAACAGATACTGGACGGGATCGAGTAAAAAATTCAGCCAGTCTCCATCCAATGGCTAAAAAAGGGTACTGCCAATTTCCCTGTGATTTTTCCCGGTAAAGCCTCGGAGAGATCGCGCGTCTAATTTTCAAAAACATTTTCAAGGAACCTACGTAAATCGACCGGAAAGTTCAATATTGAATGTGAATTCTCGGAGATTAACATTTCTAAATGGTTGCTAACAACGCCAGAGCGAATGTATAAAAGTTGTTAAGAAAAATCCGGATTATTTAACTTGAATATAATATGACCAAGTCAGCCTATCTAGAAAATGCCCGCGATGTTTTAAAGCAGGAGGCCGAGGCTCTTGCAAGAGCCTCCGAGCTGCTCGGAGAGTCTTTTGTAAAAGCGGTAGAATGCATTCTGGCGACCCCCGGTAAGGTGATAGTAACCGGAGTGGGAAAGTCAGGAATTGTTGCACGAAAAATTGCGGCTACTCTTTCGAGTCTGGGAACCACCGCGATTTTCGTTCATCCAACCGAGGCCTTTCATGGCGACCTTGGAATCATTTCCCCAAAGGATGTCTGTGTTGCAATATCCAATTCGGGCTCAACAGATGAGATTTTAAAACTTCTACCCTCTTTGAAGTTGTTGGGAGTGAAACTGATCGCACTTTGTTCGTCTTTAACGAGTGATCTAGCGAAAGAGGCCGACATTGTAATCGAGACTAACGTCACTCGAGAGGCGTGCTCATTAAATCTTGCACCCACGACCTCGACCACTGTAACGATGGCCATTGGCGACGCCATAGCGATTGCGCTGGTGAAGGCCAAAGGGTTTACGGATCGCGATTTTGCCTTCTTTCACCCGGGGGGAACGCTTGGTCGAAAACTGCTTAAGCGCGTTGAAGACATTATGATTCCCAAAGGACAAATTGGTACTGGACTCGAACAAGATAGCGTTAAACTTCTGACCGAACGAATGAGTCGCAGTAACCTGGGACTAGTGGCAATATTAAGTGCTAGCGGAAAAATAGTGGGAGTTGTGACCGACGGAGATTTACGTCGGGCATACCAAAAAGGCGATTTGGCGAATCTAACTGCCAAGCAAGTAATGAATACTAAACCGAAATCAATTCAAAAAGGTCGATTGATGACCGAGGCGGTTCGCCTGGCGGAAGAGTATCGTATAACTGCACTCATGGTAACCAATGAAAATGGAGATTTTGAAGGTGCTGTCAATTTGCACGATCTCATTCGAGAGAAGGTAGTTTAAGGTTATGGCCCATTCCAACGGCGCAATCTTGGTTACAGGCGGAGCGGGTTTTATCGGAACGCATCTGTGCCGCGGACTGCGAGCCAGTGGTTTTAATGTACGGGTATTCGATTTGAAAAAACCTTCACATTTAGTTGAAGGGGTTGAGTATTTAACGGGAGACGTGCGCGATCGGTCCGCTCTTGAAAAAGTAATGGGGGGAGTAGATTCGGTTTTTCACCTTGCGGCGGATGTTGGTGTCGAGCTTTGTGAAAAGCAACCTGAACAAACTTATGCGACCAATGTCCAGGGTACCCTGAATGTATTGCACGTGCTTCATCAGATTAAAATTCGGGAGAACCGAGATGTTAAGCTGATTTTCAGTGGGTCGGCTGTGGTGTATGGAAAATTAGGCGAATCGGGCAAACCCCTTACAGAAAATTTGAATCTGGCTGTTCCGATTTCGTTTTACGGCGCTCAAAAGTTAACAGCGGAACACGCGATCCAGTTATATTCAAAAAAAATTGGTATTCCCGCGGTGTGTTTCAGGTTTTTCAATGTTTATGGACCGGGTCAGGATCCAAAATCACCCTATTCGGGAGTAATTTCGATATTCATCGATCGAGCGCTCCAAGGTTTAACTTTGGACATTCATGGAGAAGGCAATCAGACTCGTGATTTTGTTTCCGTGAATGACATCGTTGAGGCATGCATAAAAGCAGTTCGGTTACCGGCAAAAGGGTGCGACGGGGTTCCCATTAATCTTGGAACCGGTTCTAAAACCACCGTACTCGAAGTTGCTGAAATTATTCGTAGAAATTCTGGCAATGCTGCATCAATTCGTCATCTTGGATCCCGCGCGGGAGATATTTTGCACTCACTTGCTTCGATCCAAAGGGCTAACGAAATATTGTTTTGGAAACCTAAAGTAACGTTAGAAACTGGTCTTTCGGAATTATTGCGACTTTAGACAACCGCTATCAATACGGTAGCGAGCCTGGCATTCTTTGCATTCCAGCACAGCCGAGGCATTGGCAAGAGTGACCCCGCAGGTACATACCCAACCAATTTTTTTTGCGGGGACCCCAACCACTAGGGCGTGAGGCAATACGTCTTTAGTCACCACACTTCCAGCGCCTACGAAACAGTATTCACCCAATGTTACGCCACAAACGATAGTCGCGTTGGCTCCGATCGTAGCCCCTTTTTTTACAAGAGTAGCTTTAAATTCGTTCTTGCGGGGCACGTGACTGCGAGGATTAATAACGTTCGTAAATACCATCGAAGGACCACAAAAAACATCGTCCTCAAGGGTCACGCAATCAAATATTGAAACGTTGTTTTGAACGTGAACATTATTGCCAAGGCTAGTGTTTGGACCGACGTAAACGTTTTGACCCAAAACGCAGTTTTTTCCGATTTTTGCGCTCTCTCGCACGTGAGAAAAATGCCATATTTGAGTACCTTCGCCGATTGTGGCGCCGGAATCGACAACAGCGGTGGGGTGAAAATAAGTTTTACTCACAGTTGGAATATAGGTGAAGACAAGCAACTTGAAAAGCGGGCAATTTCGACAGGATCTGGTGCACACTTGATCCTTGGCGGGCCTAAAAATGTCTGAGATAACACAAATATGATGGTTAAAATTGCAGTCACTTCCTCGTCATTTTCCCAAAATGATATCTTAAGAAAAGAGTTGTCCACCCGCTTCCCGAACGTAGTTTTTAATGAAAAAGGGCGAACTTTAACTCGCGAGGAGACGGCCGAAGTACTTCGAACCGTCGACGGCGCCATAATCGGTGTCGAAAAAATTGATTCGAGTGTGCTGCCGAAGTCGGACCGCCTTAAAATTCTTTCTAAGTATGGAGTGGGTATCGACAATATTGATTTTGACGCATGCCGCGTTGCAGGGGTCGAAGTTTACTGGAAATCGGGTGTGAATGCTTATTCGGTGGCGGAACAGACAATTGGAATGATTTTGATGTCGTGCAGGGCTTTATTTGCTCGCTGCCAAAGTTTAAAGCGAGGAGAGTGGGTTAAAAATGGCGGAACTCAGCTGTCCTCAAAAACTCTTGGCATCATTGGCTTAGGAAACGTCGGACAAAAATTAGTGGAGCTACTTCGTCCATTTGGAACTAAAATTATCGCTAACGATATCGAAGATCGATCTGATTTCTGCAGAAAATACGGAATTGAGCAGGTCGAATTGGATCGAGTATTTCGAGATTCCGATATTGTGTCTCTGCACGTACCGTTGACCGCCCTCACTCGCCAATTAGTGAATGCCGAACGACTATCATTGATGAAGTCATCATCACTATTAGTAAACACCTCTCGGGGCGCGGTGGTTGATCAGAATGCTTTAAAAAAAGCGCTTTTAGCCAACATAATTGGCGCCGCAGCACTAGATGTATATGAAGAAGAGCCTCCGCGAGATCTAGAGTTTCTTTCATTGCCGAATCTGATTTGTACTCCGCATATTTGTGGAAACTCTAGTGAATCAGTGCTCGCCATGGGGCGATCGGCAATTTACGGATTAAATCAGCGATTCACCTAAATGCGCCAACTGACAATAGTATATTTTCTTTTGATGTTTTTCCTGTTTCGCCCCTTCCAATTAGAGCGACCGGGTTTGTTATATCCGGGAGACGATTATTCTTATTTTGCTTATTCGACAGCCGTGGTTTTTGGCGAATATCCCAATTTTGATAAAGAGGCAGTCGACGAATTTCGAGTCCCACCGCTGAGTCGGCTGGGCCCGGCAGTGCTAAGTTTGCCATTTACATTGCTGGGTTCGATTGTGGACCGAGTATCAGATAATCCGATCGTTAGCTCAAGAACTCCCGAGAACATTCGTTCGAGTTGGACATTATTTGGGGCAATATTCGCATCTGGGGTCGCAGCGTGGTTGGCGATGTTTGTGATGTATCGCACGCTTCAGTATTTCGTTTCTGCTAGGGCGTCGCAGTGGTCGGTTATTGCGGCTCTTCTGTTACCGGGATCAATCTTATACGCCTATCGAAGACCTGTTTTTTCACATGTCTACGAATTGTTGATTCAAACGGCATTGGTTTTTATCTTTGTTCAGGTTCAGACCAAATCGCGCTGGCAGAAAAAGGATCCTGGACGAAAAACCTTATTTTTTTCGATTGCGCTTTGTTCCCTTGCTTTAATGGTTCGACAAAATGGGGTGTTATTTGCATTACTTTGGCCGCTACTTATTTTTTGCGTGAGTCGATGGAAATTGGATCTTACTAGAAAAACGATTTTTCGAGCGCTCATTGTTATTTCTTGTTCTTTGGGGATTTTTTATTTGTTCAAATATCTTCCGGAATTTTTCTATCGCGAAAGATATGTACGGGCGAATGCAGTTTTCGAAACCAATGATTTTCTTTGGGCGTTGCGCGATCCTTGGTTTTATATCAAACGATCGTGGAGTGTAATTTTCGGAATAGATTGGGGCCTTTTGTATACGGCCCCCCATCTTTTGCTGGGAGCCGCCTCAATACCACTTATGAAACCAGAAATGCGACGTTGGTTTTATCTTCTGGTGGTGCCGGTTTTGGTAAATTTCTATTTGTGCGTAGTTTGGGAAGGTCAGGGAAGTTGGTATGGCTACCGATATTTTGTATTTTCCGCAGCGCCGATTCTTTGTGTTTCGTTAGCTTTGTTTTGGCAAAGGGTCGGATTTTCGGCAAAGACTATACATTATAGTCTGGTATTTGCGGGAATAGCACCGTTGTTTTCGATTCTTCTTTTTGACGCGACCCCCGGAACGATACTCACTGGTGTTACGACTGAATTTGGAGAAAAGAATGTCGGAAATCTCAAATACCAGTGGGAGGTCTGGAAGGTCGTTTTAACTGAACCCGCCTACCTCGCGCAGTCGATATTGAAGGGGGGCCCCGCCTATTTAGTGTATCTGGGAGCTGAAGCTTTGGGTGCTACCGCTAAGTTGCCGCGCAAGTTTCTTGAACTTTATCCCGTATTTTCGCAGCGCATCTTGGTTCAAACCTTCTTATTGTATGTCACCCCATGGTTGCTGTACCTTGCCCTTTGCACCGGAAAGCGTCCCCAGGTTAGGTAAGCGAAACCGGGCGACTCCAAAGGTAGGGATTTCATGAACCGCGAAATTAAATTTCAGGACCTTGCCCGTTTACATCGTTCTATTCGTAGCGAATTGAATGCGGCGTTTGACGATGTGCTTGAGTCCAGTGCCTTTATTCAGGGTAAATACGTTCGAAAGTTTGAAGAGGATTTTTCGAAATTTGTAGGAATTCCGCGTTGTTTTGGAGTTGCCAACGGCACCGACGCGCTTGAAATCGCCCTGAAGGCAATAGGAATCAGTTCCGGCGATTCGGTATTGGTTCCTGCAATGACATTTGCAGCTACTGCAGAGGCGGTTCTCAACGTAGGTGCTGTACCGGTTTTTGTGGATATTTCGCCCGATACGCTCTGTGCGACTGAGCGTCACTTCGAAGAAGCACTTGGAAGTACGAACGCGAAAGCTAAGGCGTTTATTTCTGTTCCCCTGCATGGATTGGCCGACCGATTGCCCGAGTTGGCGGATTTTGCAAAGACTCATCGGCTAGAATGGATAGAAGATTGTGCACAGGCTCACGGAGCACTAGTTCAAGGGCGCCACGTAGGTGGTTTCGGTGCCGCGGGCACCTTTAGTTTTTACCCTGGCAAAAACCTAGGTGCATTGGGTGACGCCGGAGCGATTGTGACCAATAGCGGGCATATTGCAGAGAGAGTTGTTTCACTAAGAGATCACGGTCGGACCGAAAAATATTTGCACACTAGTGTTGGGCGTAACTCGAGGTTAGATGGCCTTCAGGCCGCATTTTTGTCAGTAAAACTAAAATATCTATCAGAGTGGACTCTAAAACGGCGAACACTCGCGCAGCGTTATTTCGAGAACTTGGAAAAAGCCGAGCAGCCGCTTCGATTGCTAGCTCGTCCCAAGGATGAGCAAAATCACGTTTTTCATAACTTTGTTGTTCGAATCGTAGACGATTCTAACCCGCAGACGAACAAGTGGCGGGCGCGGGTAATCGAATTGCTTGGGAAAAGCGGGATAGAAACGGGTATTCACTATCCGGTCGCCTTGAGTGAACAGCCCGCATTTAAACAATTTCGACGAAAAACTGAACAAGCTGAGCGCGTAAGTCGCGAGGTGTTGAGTCTGCCTATCGACCCGCTTATGTCACTCGACGACGTAGATTACGTATCAGAAGTTCTAATCGAGGCGGTACGAAATTTATGACCTCGTCGTTTCGTTTTGCAGTATTGGGCTGTGGTAGAATTGCGCCGAAACACGCTGATAGTTTAAAAAAAATTGATGGAGTTAGCCTCGTAGCTTGCGCAGATCGGCTTCCAGATCGTGCTAAGTCCTATGCCGAAAAAAATGCCATCAAGGCTTTTGATTCACTGGAGGAACTGCTTTCATGGGGTCAGTTTGACGTGCTCTCAGTATGCACTCCAAGTGGCATGCATGCAGATCACGCAGTGGCGGCGATGAATGCCGGAAAACATGTGGTGGTTGAAAAACCCATGGCACTTCTTTTGGAAGACGCAGATCGCATGATCGAGGCTTCAATACGTAACCAAGTTCGGCTTTTTGTGGTGAAACAGAATCGCTACAACCTCCCCGTTTTGGCCTTGCGTCAGGCTTTAGATGAGGGGCGATTTGGAAAACTAGTACTTGGAACAACTCGCGTGCGTTGGTGTCGCGATCAAAAATATTACGATCAAGACGAATGGCGAGGAACATGGGCCCAAGACGGTGGGGTATTCGCTAATCAAGCAAGTCACCACATTGATTTGCTCGAGTGGTGTATGGGCGACGTGGAATCAGTACTCGCGAAAACTGCAACTCATTTAGTCGACATAGAGTGCGAAGACACCGGCCTTGTTATATTGAAATTTGTTAGTGGAGCGCTCGGTCTCATAGAAGCGACCACGGCGACCCGTCCGAAGGATCTTGAAGGTAGTCTTAGTATTTTAGGAGAACGCGGGAGCGTTGAAATCGCCGGATTTGCGGTGAACGAAATTAGGCACTTTAATTTTGTAGATGTCCGACCAGAAGACGTCGAAGTAAAAAATAAATTCAGTTCGAATCCCCCGAGTGTATATGGGTTTGGCCATCATAATTACTATCAAAACGTAGTAGATACGCTTCGTAAGAAGGCCGAAGCCCTCGTCGATGGGAAAGAAGGGCGGCGATCGCTAGAGTTAATTAGCGCAATTTATGCGTCGGCCGAATCCGGACGCGAAGTGTTTTTAAAGAAAGACAGTCTCGGATCGCGGTTGGGTCATTGACCAAAAGAGCCTTTTAATTTTCCTCCACCCAACACGTGTAGATGGAGGTGAAAAACGCTTTGGCCGGCAAGCGCCTGATTATTGATCACGCAGCGGTAGCCGTCTTCTCTGAAGCCGTGTTTGATAGCCACTTGATCGGCCATTTCATAAAGCTCCGGTAAAATTAACCTGCGCTCACTTGGTGTTATCTGATTCAAACTAGCCACGTGCATTTTGGGAATGACCAACCCATGAAAAGGAGCCTGCGGTTGGAGGTCCAAAAAAGCCATCGCGTGTTCGTTTTGTTCAATTATTTTTGCCGGGATAGTACCAGCGACGATCTTACAGAAAATGCAGTCAGTCTGGCTTGGTTCCATTAGTCTGGGTCCTTTTCTCGCCGAATTTCGGCTCCGAGGGCAGTAAGATTCTCTTCCATGCGCTCGTAGCCTCGGTCCAAATGGTAAATACGTTTAACCGTGGTTTCACCCTTGGCCGCTAAGCCGGCGAGCACCAAACAGGCGCTCGCGCGCAGGTCAGTTGCCATCACGGATGCCCCTGAAAGATAGCGTCCGGAGTCGCCTAGCCCCTCGATTGTAGCCTTGTTTCCAGCAACTGCGATTTTTGCACCCAATCGCAGTAATTCCGCAACATGCATGAATCGATTTTCGAAAATGTTTTCCGTAACCACTGAAACGCCGTGAGCCATGGTCAAAAGCGCCATGAACTGGGCTTGCATATCTGTGGCAAAGCCAGGAAATGGTTCCGTGAAAAAGCTAACAGGTAATATTTTTCTGGCTCCACGAACGCGCAGGCCTGTTCCATTTTTAGTTAGATCGCACCCCGAGCTTCGGAGTTTGGAAGCAAAGGCCCCAAGTAGGTCTTCGTCGATATTTTCCACTGTAACGTCGCCTTCAGTTATGGCCCCCGCGATTAAGTAGGTCCCTGCTTCGATACGGTCTGAAACTACTCGGTGACTTCCGGCGTGGAGTTTTTCAACTCCTTCTATTTCGATTGTAGCTGTTCCAGCGCCCTGAATTTTAGCGCCTATCGAATTGAGAAATTTCGCGAGGTCTGTAATCTCTGGTTCGCGTGCTGCATTTTTAATAATGGTTCTGCCATTGGCAAGAACCGCGGCCATAATAGTGTTTTCGGTAGCGCCGACCGAAATTTGAGGAAACTCAATTTCCGCCCCCTTAAGTGACCTACAACGGGCGTGAATATAACCTTCCGCGATTTCGATCGTGGCGCCCATTTTTTCTAATGCCATCAAGTGAAGGTTCACTGGCCGAGCACCTATGCTGCAACCACCAGGAAGCGACACTTTTGCCTGTCCGAAACGAGCGACAAGAGGACCTAGAACCAAAACAGAGGCGCGCATCGTTCTTACTAATTCGTAGGGTGCGATCGGACTGGTGACCGTTTTTGCGCGAATGGTGGCCAACCGAGTTGTGGGATCGTAGGTGGTTTCAACTCCCATTTGCCTCAGAATTTTTAAGGTAGTGGAGATATCTGCAAGGTTCGGGACATTTTCGATTGTGCATTCTCGATCTGACAATAGCGTCGCAAATAAGATCGGAAGAGCGGCATTTTTTGCGCCCCTTGCACTGACGATTCCAGAAATCTTCCGGCCACCTTGAATGACGAGTTGATCCATAAGCCCTTAAAGTATCGATCAGCGATACGAGTTACAAGCTGATAGTTTTTCGGGCCACACAGTAACGGTGGCGACCCGTTAGATCATTTTCCAAACGAGCTTGACCGAATCTAGCTTTTTCTACGAGCTGAAGAATTTCATCAGCTCGTTCGTGGGGAACCTCAAATGCTAGAACGCCATCATTTTTAAGCTTCTGATGGCCTAATTCAATGAGCATTTCATAAAAGAGAAAGGGTTGGCCGTCGGGGGCGTACAAGGCTGATTCCGGCTCGTGATGTCTTACGTCGGTGGCAACTTCGTCGCTTTCAACTAAATAAGGCGGATTGCTAATTATAAAATCAAGGTCTCCAAGAGTTTGATAATCGCTAAGTGTCGGAGGGGTGCCTACTTCTAATAATGTGACATTGTTCACTCTAAGTCGCCGCAAGTTTTCTGCGGCAACTCCGAGTGCTTCACTACAGCAGTCTGTCGCAATAACGTGGCAACCCAGAATTTCGAGTGCTAAAGTCGCGGCGATGCAACCAGAGCCCGTGCCGAGGTCGAGTCCTCGTATTTCGGTAAGGTTTGTAGAAAGTTTGAGTTTAGAAAGCTCATTAATTGCAAGTTCTACGAGTCCTTCGGTTTCGGGTCGTGGGACCAAAACCGAGGTGTTTACATAAAACTCGCGCCCAAAAAAATCTTGAGATCCCGTTAAGTACTGAAGCGGCAATCCCTGCATTCGTAAACGAATCAACTCTTTAAGTTCACGGTTTTGATATTCATCGAGCGGGTCAGTTACCAGCGCCAAATCTCGGAGCGGTACTTTGCGAATATGAGCTTCGAGTATGCGTCTTTCATGGGGTGGAATTAGCGTGGTAACCACAAGTCAAACTGCACTTTCTTGTTTGAGCAGTTCCGCTTGATGATTCGAGACCAACGCATTGATCAGTTCGTCAATGTGGCCTTCCATTACATCGTCGAGTTGGTGCAGAGTTACTCCAATGCGGTGATCGGTTACCCGAGACTGCGGAAAGTTGTAGGTTCGAATGCGTTCGCTGCGATCGCCAGTACCGACCATGCTACGTCGTTCGTCAGCTCGAAGAGCCGCTGCTTTTTCCTGTTCAGCCTCAAGAATACGCGCCCGTAAAATGCGCATGGCTTTGTCTTTGTTCTTGTGTTGGCTCTTCTCATCTTGGCACGAAACAACCACTCCAGTCGGTATGTGCGTAATACGAACTGCCGAATCGGTTGTATTTACCGACTGTCCACCCGGGCCTCCAGCGCGAAACACGTCAATTCTTAGATCTGCCGGATTGATTGAGATTTCAACTTCTTCCGCTTCTGCCAAAATTGCGACCGTAACGGTTGAGGTGTGAATTCGTCCTTGGGCTTCGGTTTTTGGCACCCGCTGCACGCGATGTACGCCGGCTTCAAACTTGAGTTTACTATATACTTTATGACCGGTGATCATTCCGATGATTTCTTTAAAACCGCCAAGACCAGTTGGATTTGCGCTTAAAAGTTCCACTCGCCAGCCTTGGGAGGCCGAGTACTTTTCATAAACGCGGTAGAGTTGGCCTGCAAAAAGTGCGGCTTCTTCGCCGCCCGCCCCCGCGCGAATTTCGAGAATAATGTTTTTGTCGTCGTTCGGGTCTTTGGGAAGTAATAAAACTTTGAGCTGCTCTTCGAGTGCGTGGAGCTCGGGTTCTAGGGTGTCGAGCTCTATTTTAGCCATGGCGCGAAAGTCGTCGTCCGACTCTTGCAGTAAGGCCTTATTGTCCGCAATTTGCTTAGTAACGATTTTATAGCGACGAAAGGTCTCAACCAGGTCCACAAGCGACGCTCGCTCTTTCGACAACTCGCGAAACTCTTGAGGTTTATTTGCGAGTGACGGGTCAGAGAGGCGCCCTTCCAGTACTTCAAATTTTTTTTCTACGTCTGCAAGTTTATACAATAGGTCCATGGTTAACCTGGAAATTCAGAAACCGCCGCCGGTGCGAACGCGACTTCGGAGAGTTGATGGTAAGTTTTTTCGGAAGGAGTGCCCCCATGATTGATCGAGGATGTGTCATTTGCTTTTTCCAAAGCAAGAACCGCACGCAATGAAGCGAGCGCGATTTCGAGTTGACTGTCGTCGGGCTCACGTGTGGTGAGTCTCTGTAGCAATAGACCGGGAGCAATTAAAATTTTGAAGAAAAGCTTGTCCATGTGATTGGCGCTTAACCGAATAAACTCATAACTAATCGCCGCTACCGGAACCATTAGAACTATTTTTACTAAAACCATTAAAACATGATTAAGAAACGCAATGTCCGAAAGTTTAGTTAAGCCCAGAACTGGAAATGCGATGGAGAATATTAGAATGCTATTGATCATTAAAAATAGCAGAAACGAAGTGCCACAGCGAGGGTGTAGTGTAGAGTATTTTCGAGCATTTTCGATAGTTAGATCGTGGCCCGCCTCGAAAGCGGCGATACTCTTGTGTTCTGCGCCATGATATTGAAACACCCGTTTAATGTCTTTCATTAGTGCGATGAGGTAGATGTAGGCCACCAACACTGCGACTTTAATCACGCCATCTACTATGTGAAATACTGGATTTTGCACACCTTCTTGAAATAGGCCCGCACTTCCAATCCAAAGAGCAAGTACATGAGGCAATGCCACAAAAAGCCCCATGCCCATAGCGAACGCGAAGAAAATGCTTGTCGCGATGGCCAACGAAGACAGGGGTTTATCGCTCTCGGAAATGCTTTTGTTGGAACTCTTGGCCTTCGCCGCTTCTTCTTCGGCCATTGCTCGGTTGGCCGAGTAACTCAGGGCTTCGACGCCATTCCACATCGACTCAATTAGAGTACAAACCCCGCGCAAAAAGGGCTTTTTGAAAATAGGGAACCGGTCCGCGATTCCCTTCCAACGTTGTTCACGAATGACGATCGATTGATCCATTGTGCGCAACGCAACGGCGAGATAATGCGGTGATCGCATCATGACGCCTTCAATGACAGCCTGGCCACCAATACTCGTGTATTTTGAGGCCATTTTTTAGAGATTATTTCTTCTTTTTAACGTTCGCGTACTTAGTCATGAAACGTTCTACGCGACCAGCAGTGTCGAGAAGCTTGTGTTTGCCTGTATAAAACGGGTGGCAATTCGAACAAATTTCCACTTTGATTTCAGGCTTAGTTGCGCGCGTTTCAATTACGTTGCCGCATGCACAGCTAATCGTTGTTTCGATATACTTTGGGTGAATTCCAGCTTTCATGATCCATTACTCCAGAAAAAAACGTAAAAATAAGATCTGAACTATTAACAGCTTCCTTGGGTCAACTCAAGAACCAAAAAGTTCTTAAATTGCAATGGGTTAGCTATTCATTCCGCCTACGAATTCCTTGTTAGTCTTCGAGCGGGCTACTTTATCTAACACGAACTCCATCGCATCGACAGGATTCATAGGGTGCAATACCTTTCGAAGTATCCAGATTCGATTGAGCAAGTCTTTGTCTAAAAGTAGCTCTTCTTTACGAGTGGCAGATTTATTGATGTCCAAGCATGGGAAAATACGTTTTTCCATAAGCTTGCGGTCTAGGTGAATTTCAGAGTTACCTGTGCCTTTGAATTCTTCAAAGATCACTTCGTCCATTCGAGACCCGGTGTCTACCAGTGCGGTGGCGATAATGGTAAGACTTCCGCCTTCTTCAATGTTTCGAGCAGCACCGAAAAACCGTTTTGGTTTGTGAAGCGCGTTCGAATCCACACCACCGGAAAGAATCTTTCCACTCGGAGGGACTACCGCGTTGTAGGCGCGAGCCAAACGAGTAATCGAGTCGAGAAGTACGACAACGTCTCGTTTGTGTTCCGCTAAACGCTTGGCCTTTTCTAGAACCATTTCAGCAACCTGAACGTGGCGACTGGCTTGCTCGTCGAAGGTCGAGCTTACAACTTCACCTTTAACAGTGCGTTGCATGTCGGTCACTTCCTCTGGGCGTTCATCAATGAGAAGCACGATCAGAGAAATCTCCGGATGATTCGTCGTTATAGCGTGGGCCAAATCCTGCAATAAAACTGTTTTACCTGCGCGCGGAGGTGCAACTATCAAACAGCGCTGACCTTTTCCTATTGGAACGAGCATGTCGATGATGCGCGTAGAGTAGTTCGTTGGGTCGTACTCCATGACGATTCGTTCGTCGGGGTAAAGCGGGGTTAAGTTATCAAAGAGAATACGTTCTTTGCTTTCCGCTGGGTCTTCCATGTTAAGACGCTCAACTTTTAGGAGCGCGAAATAACGTTCTGAATCTTTAGGCGGGCGAATTTGGCCCGAAATGGTGTCGCCGGTTCTAAGGTTGAATCGGCGAATCTGTGAAGGAGAAACGTAGATATCGTCGGGACCTGGCAGATAATTGTAATCAGGGGACCGTAAAAAGCCGAATCCATCGGGGAGACATTCTAGAACACCCTCGCCATAAATTGCCTGGTTTTGTTCCGCGCTTTTTTGAAGAATCGAAAAAATTAGGTCCTGTTTTCGAAGTCCCGCAGCGTTTTCAATGCCTAGGCCTTTGGCTAGATCTGCTAGTTCTCCGATCTTTTTTTCCTTCAGTTCTTTTAAATACATTTTGCTAAATTTCTCCTGATACGATGGGAATTTTTGATTTGTTTTAGAGGTAAATAATTATCTGTCGTGTTCTAGATCACGTTTTCCCGGTAGGTTTTATCTGACTGGAACGAGTACCTATCTAACCATAATGGGGTGCGTTGTCAACTTTGTTGTCAAGTCTGTCCGGGGGCAGTTACAATAAGAAGCATACAGGGAAGGTCGTTGATGCGTCGTACATTCACGCAAAGTGCTGGTGGAGTGGTCGTACTTATAATGCTCGGGCTGACGGTAGCATTATCGGCCGTGGGCGCGTTACATATTTGGCGCTTTCTTGGCCACGGACAAAATGTGTCCACACCCAAAGTAGTGTTTTACGAAGTAAAGAAAGGGGCCACCCCACGTCAGATAGCGCGCGATCTCGAGAGCATTGGAGTGGTCGGTAACGCACGAATCTTTCGCCTCTTCGGTCGACTTACCGGGCAGAATTCCAAAATAAAGGTTGGCGACTACCGCTTTACCAATGCTTTATCTCCCAACGAGGTGTTTCGTATATTAACCTCCGGTGTTTCATATGGTTTACCGCTCATTATCCCCGAGGGTTATTCGATAGCTCAGATTGCAGGAGTGTTTGAGGAGGTTCGAAAAGGGTCTCGCGCGCAGGTTCTCGCGATGGCCTCAGACCGCGCATTTATAAGTTCGGTGTGGGCCTCGGCTTGGAAGCTAGAAAGGGTAGGAAAACCCCCAAAAATTCCGGGAACTTTGGAAGGATATTTGTTTCCAGATACCTATTTTATTACCCGTGAAGCCGACGTTAAGTCGGTACTTAGTAACATGGTACACAAGATGGCAAGTATTTGGACACCTCAGTGGGTTTCGAGAACGCAGGAACTAAAAATGTCACTCCACGAGGTCATGACGTTGGCGAGTATCGTAGAAAAGGAAACTGGAGCTGATTTCGAGCGTCCACTCGTGGCTTCAGTTTTTCACAATCGTTTAAAAAAGAGAATGCGACTGCAAACCGATCCAACGGTGATTTACGGAATTAAAAACTATAACGGCAACATCACACGAAAAGACTTAGAAACACCAACTCCTTACAACACTTATGTAATTTATGGCTTACCGCCGGGTCCAATCGCTAATCCTGGCCGAGCCGCAGTTGAGGCAACGTTGTATCCAAAGGAAAGTCCCTTCCTTTACTTTGCTTCCAAAAACGACGGAACTCATGTTTTTAGCGCGACCTATGAAGATCATCAAAATGCCGTACGCAAGTTTCTTATGGACCCCAAAGCCAGAGCGGGCAAGAGCTGGCGCGATCTTAACAAGAAAACATCTCCACCAGCGCCGGCTCTCGAGTAGTTATTGAATTATGGTACCGACTAGATCGTAGGGCATCGCCTCAGTAATGCGCACTCGCACTAAATCACCGGGGGATGCTGAGCCGTCATTGATAATTACTTGGCCATCAATTTCTGGGGCCTGTCCATAATGCCGGCCTTTTAAAAGTAATTCTGTTTCGTCGTGCTCGCCTTCGATCAAAACTGAAAATTCCTGGCCTACAAGCCCAGCTGTTTTTTCGGACGAAATTTTTTGGTGCAATGCCCGTATCGCTCGTTGCCGCTTGGCTTTTGTTCGAGCGGGAATTTGCTCTCCAAGTAGGGCGGCCTTAGTACCTTCTTCTTTTGAATAGGAAAACGCCCCGAGATGGTCAAATTGCAGAACTCTTAAGTCTTCTAGTAATTGCTCATGCTCGGCATCAGTTTCCGATGGAAACCCTGCTATTATAGAGGTTCGAAGTACAATGTTCGGCATTTTTGCCCGTAAACGTGCCACGAAGTCTAAAATTTCCTGACGAGTAAACTTGCGGTTCATGAGTTGAAGAATGCGATCATTGGTGTGTTGAATCGGCATATCTAAGTACTTCACTACTTTAGGCTCAGTTGCCATGATGTCGATTAATTCGTCGGAAAATTGATCGGGATAGGCATAAAACAAACGTACCCACTCGATGCCTTCGATCTTACACAATGCAGGAAGAAGTTTTTCTAGAGTCATTTGTTGATAACGGTGTTCCATTCCGTATTCGGTTAAATCCTGGGCTACCAAATTGAGTTCTTTTACTCCGCAAAGCGCTAGTTTGGTGGCTTCTTCGACCAGGGACTCCACAGTGCGCGAACGAGTGTTGCCTCGCAGGTGAGGGATAATACAAAAACTGCATCTACGATTGCAGCCTTCGGAAATTTTCAAATAAGCAGAGAAGAACTGACCCGTCTGCAGTCTCGGGTGCGCTTCGGTATGAATAAAAGCAGGTTTATTCACGTAGGCTCGCTCAGGAAGTTCGCCTTTTTGGGCCCAATCCACGAGTTCGGCGATGCGATGATACTCACCGGTGCCAATTAGAATATCAACCTCGGGGAGTTCCTTTAAAAGCTGGCTTTTGTAGCGTTGGGGCAAACAACCCGCTACAACGAGCGTTTTACACTTCCCAGTGTCTTTATATTCGGCAAGCTCTAAGATCGTGTCGATTGATTCGACCTTGGAGGACTCAATAAAACTGCAAGTATTTACTACAATAACGTCGGCGCGCTCTGGTTCCGAGACCACGCCGTATTGGTCCGACTTTAGAAGACCCAGCATGACTTGCGAATCCACCAGATTTTTTGGACACCCAAGGCTTACGAAGTGCACGTTTTTGTCGCGCTCAACGCCCGATTCGATCTTGCGGCCTGCTTGGTACTCCATTTTACTACTCCGTAAGCTGTTAAGATCTCATGTTAACGTATTGAAGCGGCAGCGGAACCTGTGAAGTGCGCAAAACACCCATCACTTCTTGAAGGTCGTCGATTTTTTTGCCAGTCACTCGTACCTGGTCGTCCATTATTTGCGCCTGTACCTTCAACTTGGTGTCTTTTATCAATTGAATGATCTTTTTGCCGTTTTCTTTGTCGACGCCTTGTCGAAGTTTGGCTTTCTGGCGAACTGTGCCCAGAGTAGCGTCTTCAAGCTTCTGATAATCGAGAACAAGAAGCGATACGCCTCGCTTGGTGAGTTTCGATTCTAATATATCTTTCACTTGGAGTAATTTCGGTTCGTCGTCGGCAATAAGGGTGATTTCCTCTTTAGTCAGTTCAATTGACGCCTTGCTGCCCTTGAAATCAAACCGATTGGCGATTTCTTTTTTCGCTATATTAACGGCGTTGTCGACTTCTTGAAGATCCAGTTTCGAAACAATGTCGAACGAAGGCATGCTACTTAATCACCTCTGTTTTAGGCGGAACCTTGAATTCAAAGAGTGCTTTTCCCAATTTTGGATTTAGCTGAATATTCTTCAATTCGAGTTCTGTACGGTTGCCGACTATATTAATGAGGTTCACCTTATATACTAATTTAGTCCGCCTTTCAATGTGGAGTTCCGCCCGATCCAGGTCTCCAGAAGCCTTTTTCGGAACAAGCGAAAAACACGCATGATTTTGATTTTTGCAGTCTAAGGGCTCTATATCAAAGGACTTTTGTAGTGGCCGATTCGCGAGCAATAGGTCGGCCAATGTGCTCGACTTCATATCACTCGCTTTACGTATTTGAACTTGCCCGTTTTCACCGTCGCGAAATGGCGGTGTATATGCCCAAAATTTTCTTCCATTTGAAACGGCAAGAGCCGGATTTGGACTGATTGTTTGCCACCGAAACTTCAATAAATCGAGTTTTGGGTCCCTTTCTATGAAAATGTTGCCTACCGACGGAATTATTTTATGGTCGGGTGCGTCCATCGCCGAGAACTGATTTTGAACAAAATTTGCGCTCAAAGTTCTCACTGTGCGGTACTTTGATTGCATTTCGGAAATTATTTTGTTTCCTCCTATTTCCTTTTCTGTAGCTGATTTCGGGTGATTTTTTTTTGTATTAGTAGTGCGATTTTCGTCAGAACCTGCGTGAGAAAAGGTGATCGTGACGAAAAAAAACAGAACGGGGACAATTCGGACAAACATGTGGGACCTCCAAAAAAATGAATCTCATAGAATTTTTTTTTTGGAAATTCGCAAACGATGAGTAACATTAGAGATAGGTAGTGCTTTCTCAATGGACTTTAATTAGGGAGGCCAAAAAAATGGCAAAGAAAAAAACGAAGAAAAAAACCACCAAGAAAAAAGCTAAGAAGAAAAAGAAGTAACTTCTGCTTTGGATGGTAGTATAGGTTTTATCCCGAAGGGGGAGCAGCGAAAGCGGCTTCCCCTTCGGGCTTTCTAGGGCCCACGATTTGGCCCCAGTTCCTGGGGCTTTCCAAATAATAATCTCTCTGTTAGACCCCGAAGTGCGATGCCCGTGGGCGTCGATTTATTTTGGGGGAAATCATGAAAATCAGTCAAATTAAGAAGTTTGGTGTCGTAGTGTGCCTTTTGGCCACTGCGGCGTTGTCCGCAGGATGTCCAGAAAAGCCAGGTGACGATGAAGGTCCGGTAGATTGGACGACTGCGCTTAAGCGTGAGCTGGGTTGCGCGAAAGAACAGTTTTTTTCAAACCGCTATATGCGAAGTGTCGACGACCCGTTCGAAATTCAGGGCTTGATTGATCGAATCAAAGCCGATGCCCCTATCGACAAAGGCATTCAACGCAAATTGGAAGATGCGGCTCGCAATGCCGACATGTTTTTTGATGTTGGACTACGAGAGTTGGATCACATTGCTAAGCGATACGCAGTGGCGAGTGTTATTCCGGCCTACTTAATTGCCGATGGTACTCAAGATCCCGCTGCTGCCAGTAACTGCAAACCGGATTTAATGACAGCGGTGGCTGAGCTTGAAAAGCTAGTGAAAGACGGAAAGGTCTTTTCGAAGAGCTGTCGATACAAAACGGTAGGCTTTAGTATTCAAAAAGCTTCAGATGACTCCACAAAGGCACGCGACGTTACTCCCAGGGTAGAAAATCGCGTGTTGGAGCTCTCAAATCAGATTGCTTCTTGTGGCCTGCAGCTTCAAATGACGGGCAATGCTCAGTGGATGGATATTTTCGTCCTCAACAAGTATGTGCGTGATGGCAACATGAGCGGTGTTTCGGTAACCGATCCGGCCGAGATTTACGCCGGTCTGAAGCCAGTTTACGATGCAATGTTCAAACTATTGCGCCAGCCAACTCTGTCGACGGCTGATTTGGCTGCCGTTACGTCTTATCGTTCTTCAGAGAAGTTGCTCCTGATCTCTCTGCGCGAGGCGCTAAAGCGTCAAGCAGATGTAGCTCAGACCTATTTGGGCAAATAATCAAGAAAGTGAGAGCATTCGTTGCATTGGCACGAGTGCTCTCACTCTCAAATCTTCTGATAGTGTTAGCTCCGGTTTTTCATGGAGCAAACAGTCCCGCACCTTTTCTAGCGTATTGAGTTTCATGTAAGGGCACTCGTTACAGGAACATTCGTTCTGAGGCGGTCCCGCAATGAATTCTTTGTCGGGCGACGCTTTTTGCATTTGATGAATTATACCGGCTTCCGTCACCACGATGAACTGTTTGGCAGGCGAAGTTTGAGTGAATTTCAATAAACTCGAGGTCGACCCAATGTGATCGGCTAGCTTCAACACACCCTCTTCGCATTCCGGATGCGCAATGACGAGTGCCGCAGGGTGTCTTACCTTGAGCTGAGTAATCTTTTTTTCTGAAAAAATTTCGTGGACGATACAACTGCCAGGCCAAAGAGTGAGGTCGCGACCAAGTTTTTCGGCCAAATAGCGACCTAAATTCTTGTCAGGCGCGAAGAGAATTTTTTTGTCTCTAGGAATCGCCGAAATAATCTTCTCTGCGTTACTACTGGTGCAAATGTAATCGCTAAGCGCTTTTATTTCAGCAGAACAATTAATGTAAGATACGACGACTGTGTCTGGATATTTTTCTCTAAACGCCCTAAATCGATCTGGTGGGCAGGTGTCCGCTAGTGAACAGCCCGCCTTAAGGTCGGGAATCAATACTTTTTTTGATGGGTTTAAAATTTTTGCTGTCTCGGCCATGAAGTGAACGCCGGCGAACACTATAATATCGGCGTCCGTGGCTGCCGCTTTTTTTGATAAATCGAGGCTATCGCCCACGAAATCAGCAACGTCTTGGATGTCAGCGTCTTGGTAATAGTGCGCCAACAAAATCGCATTTTTGGATTTTTTGAGAGCTTGAATTTCCGAAAATAAATCTTTCACCGCTAACCTCGAAATTCGCCAAGTTCCTTTGCTCTTGCGTAGCGCGGGTCCTCGGATCGGTTGAGATCCGGATTTGTATCAAGTCGGCGGGAAAGCTCAAGTGCTAACGATTGCCCCCAAAAAAGCAGGCCGAGTGATTTTTCAATGGGTGGAAGTCGCAAAATCGCAGGAGAAGGCGAAATAATGTTAGCTTTCAGCGTCTTAGCGGTTTTTAGCGCCTGTACCGCCCTGGGACCTTGGCCGCCGGCTAAAAACAAAATTGTCTCCCCCGGTTCGGTCGCAACGTATGGACCGTGCAAATACTCCTCTAAAGCAATTGCGAAGGCGGGCAGAAAACACATTTCTCGAATTTTAAGTGCGAGCTCCTGGGCAATCGCGTGAAGTTCTCCGCCCCCAATAACCGTAACTGGCAAATTGGCATCGAAGCGAAAAGGCATTTTGCAGCGAAAGGCGCCTTCGTCGAATTTCTGCGCCACCAGCGACAATCTTTTTAGGACAGAAGCTGGTTTTTTATGACGTTGAATGTCTGCCATGGTCAAAAGTGCCGCTATCGCAGCCGTCACGCTCATTGTGTGAGCCTGGGACTGTTCTCGTGGAGAAGTAAAGACGGTAGGAAACTCTAGCGTTGGTGAGCCTTCTGCGCAGAGTAGAACAGCGTTAAGACGATGTTTCCTCAGATGTTTCAATAGAGCCCGCGTAATACCTTGAGCCCCACGATGAGAACAAACAATGTAGAGAGCGTCTTGGGACAATCGTTGGTTCGGAGCTCTATAAAGAGTGTCCCAGCTAGACTGCGCCTGAGCGTTTGAAAACACGAAACTCGCCCACTGTGCGACATGAAAGCTGCTGCCAGTGCCGACAAGGTAGATCTGGCCACCAAGATGAAGCGCCTTTTTTACATTTGCCGGAATGAGTTTCGGCCAGTTTCTTCGCAAAAGCGAAGACTGCATTAAAATAGACCGTTCGGTGAGGGACATTGGACGTTTTTTGGCCATAAAGTTGACTTTGATTAGTAGCGGCAGTAGGCGCAACTTTCAATAGGGGGCTCGATGAAGGGGATAGTTTTTGCTCTGTTCGCCGTTTCGGTGACGCTTGTTTGTAGCGGTTGTCCCGCGACCGACGAAGCGCTTCCGAATGTACCCGAAATTCGCTACGATGTGATCGAGTTTTCGCCGCGCTTTGATTTCGAGTCTCCAATTCCGGAAAATGGCAAAATCGACATTCGGTATTCCGATAAGAGTGATGATCCCTATCGCAATGACACCTGGACTCAAGACTCGGACGCCATTATTGGCCACTTTGGTTTTTACCTAAAAAATCATAGCGACTCCGACATAGAGAGAGTGTTGGTTTATGTTCATACGGAAGACCCATCGAAAATAATTTTCCCGGTGTTTATCGAATTCATAGATCAACTTATGTATTCCAACAGTTTTGTCGGAATCGGACCGCCCGATTTATCGGAAGGTGAGTACCTATATTCCAATGTAATTTATCCCGGGCGATTTGCGAGGTTGCACCTCGGTACGCTCAAATCAAATTCCCAAATAGATCTTGAGGCACTTATCGCTGGTAAGCCGTTTATGAAGTTTCATATTGCCGCGCGAGGGTGGCTTAAAAGCTCTGAGGAGTGGGTTGCGACTCATAGTCCTACCGAAATCAGTTTTTTTACGGGTGATCTGATAAGGTGATTCCAGGCTGACGTTTTTTTGCCTTAAGGCGCTATGGAACATAAATCCGAACTCGGAATAATATTAAAAACCTTTCCATATCAGGAACGCGATCGCGTTTGTGTAGTCCTTACTGAATCGAGCGGCAAGATCACCGCTTTAGCGAAAGGAGCCATTCATTCGCGTCGTTTCGGCGGAGCGCTCGATACCCTTACTTGTTCACGATTGAGATTTATTCAAAAACCCAACACTGAAATGGGTCGTATCGACGAAGCTGTGGTACATCACGAGTTCACCAGGCTACGCACGGACTATGATCGGCTCGCTCTCGCTAGTTTTGCCGCCGAATTTTGCTTGCGGCTAGTGGAGCCTCACGCTCCCGCTCGTGATCTATTTGTGCTCTTGAGCAATTTCCTGTTTCACTTGGACTCCGATGCAGATGGTTTTTATTGTACCAATGTCTTTTTAGTGAAAGCGCTACATGTAATGGGATACGCCCCCAATCTTACTAGTTGTTCGCGCTGCGCAGTTTCGGCGCACTCTTGTGCGGAAGGCGATTTTTATTGGGATAGCGACGCCGGTGGGATAATTTGCGCATCGTGTGCGCCTCATGCTTCTAAGAAACAACTCTACTTGGGGTTAGATGCCCACGTATTATTTTCGGAGTGTTTGGCTAAACCGTTTAAGGTTTTGGTCGAAGCGAAATCTCTGTCACAGCAAACTCAACAGAATTTGTTCGCCGTATTGACAGATTTTTTGCACCATCAAGTGCCAGGGTTGCCCGCGGGGGGATTTAAGAGCCTACGATTGGTGGGTGCGCAGGTCCTCGGATATCCAACGAACAGCCTCTAGAAGATTCGTGCAGACGGCGTAGGGGGTAGGGCATTTCCCAGCTTCAACTTCTTTGAGCGTTTCAGAACCATAACCCGTTAATACCAAAATTGAACGTATTCCTGCCTTATTTGCGCAACCAAGATCGGCGGGTTTGTCACCGATGAAAAATGAACGATCAAGAACGGGATTTAGAGTAGCGATTGCGGCCTCGAGCATTCCCGTATTGGGTTTTCGGCAGGCGCAACCTTCGTCGGCTCGGTGGGGGCAATAGCGAAGATCGTCGAAGTGGAAGCGATCAAGGTTCGCTTCCTGACGGACAAGATATTCAAGATGCTCGTGAATTTTAGCCAATCCCTCGTGGGTCAGTAAACCCTTCCCGATGCAGGCTTGGTTGGTGACAACTCCCAATTTAAAGCCAGCCGCTCGCGCTTCTGAGAGCGCAGTTGCGGCGCCTGGTACCAGTTGGAGCTTGTCCGGGTGCAATACGTAGTTTCCTATGAGATCGACGTTGATAGTTCCGTCGCGATCTAGAAATAGCGCAGGTTGCCTCACGAAGCGTAACCTTCCGGGTTTTTGGCAAGCCACTGGTAGGCGGTGCGTACTATTGCTTCAAGATCAAAGCTAGTTTTCCACAAGAGTTCGCGTTTGGCTTTCGAAGAATCTGCTACCAGTCTAGGGGCGTCGCCGGGACGTCTAGCTCCCAATTTTCGGGGAACTTGTTTTCCCGACACTTTTTCCAACATGTGGATAACTTCGTTGACTGAATACCCTTGCTCGCTACCAAGGTTGAAATCAACACTCCGATTTTGGGAGTCAATTAATTCGAGGGCACTGATGTGGGCTGAAGCTAAATCATTCACGTGAACATAATCCCGAATACAAGTGCCATCGGGCGTCGGGTAGTCGTTTCCAAAAATGGTTAGCGCCGGTGAGCGACCGGTGAGTGAACGAATCGCGTTCGGAATAAGATGTGTTTCACATCGATGATCTTCACCTAGCTCGCCTTCCGGATCGGCGCCGGCGGCATTAAAGTATCGCAGACTTGCCGATCGGAACTGATAAGCCTGGTCCATGTGCTGTAGTACTTGCTCGACTGCGAACTTGCTAAAACCGTAGGGGTTGACCGGGAGTTTTTGAACTCCTTCATGGATAGGAACTTCTTTTGGATCCCCAAATACGTTGCAGGTAGACGAAAATATGAACCGATTTACGTTGGCCGCACGCATGCCTTCGAGTAGGGCGATGGTCCCTGCAATATTCGAAGAAGCATAAAGTAGAGGGTCCGCTACTGATTCTCCGACCAAAGCCTTTGCTCCAAAATGCATAACTGCAGAGATCGAATGTTTAGAAAAGATACTTTTTAGCAGTTCCCGATCGCCGTAGTGGCCTTGGTAAAAAGTAGCAGATCTGGCTGCCTTTCGATGGCCTGTACTCAGATCATCTAAAATAACGGGATTGTATCCTGCTTTTTCCAGGCATTTGGCAACGTGGCTGCCCACATATCCGGCGCCACCCACGACTAGAATGTTTTGGATTCTTTTTTGCGTTCGAGACACAGTGACTTCTTTTTTAGCTTGGGGTAGATGAAAATGAAATGAAATCTTTTCTTCGCTTGGTTCCTTTCATTAAACCGCAGTGGCGGCTTTTGCTAGTGGCCGGTTTGTTGACAATTCCCCTTTCTGCGGTGCGTTTTAGTCCAGCGCCACTTTTGAAATTCTTACAAGACGATGTGCTTGCTCAGAGAAGCTACGATAAGCTCTTGTATTTAGCGTTTGCTGTCGTGGGAATCTATTGTGTGAATGTGATTGTGCGATTTTCGAGCACTTTTTTGGCGCGACTCGCCAACGAACGTATTATGCGCGACATTCGCGAAAAACTCTTTAATCATTACTTGGGACTATCAAGTTCCTTTTTTAATGAAAGTTCCATTGGCCAACTGATTTCGCGTGTTACCAATGACGTGTTTTATGTCAGCCAGGGAACTATCAATTTAATTGCGTTGGTGCGTGACAGTTTTACCTTTATCGGGCTTCTAATTTACGCCATTCATCTTAACGTCAAGTTACTGGCGCTCATGCTGGTAATAGCCCCAATGCTCACCTGGCTCGGCAAGCGCTCTGGCAAACTCATGAAGGGTTACGCTCTTAAAATGCAAGAGGCTAATGGCAACGTGTATTCGGCTCTCCAGGAAGCGTTTTCGGGGTTTAGGGTGATCAAGGGGTTTGGGCTCGAGCGATTAACCTTCGATCGATTTAAGAAACGAAACGACGAATACGTAAACTTTGCTTTGAAGGCAGCCAGGGTCGAAGAAATAGGTGGACCTTCGGTAGAGTTCATGGGGGCCATCGCTGCGGCTTTGATTATCTACGTTGGCGGTCGAGATGTGCTGCAAGACAGGCTGACTACCGGCGAATTATTGGCGTTTTTTACCTGTTTTGGTCTAATGATTAATCCCATTCGTAACTTGAACGATATCAACATGAAGTTGAATCTCGCGGGCGCATCAGCTGAACGTATTCACGAAACGCTAGCTTTGCGTAGTGCGATTGTTGAAAAACCAAATGCTAAGGTACTTTCCGGTCGCGAACATGCGATCGCCTTCGAAAACGTAAGCTTTCGCTACGCGGACGACCTTCCGTTCGTATTTCGGCAGGTGTCGTTTGAAGTACCCAAGGGCAAGATGTTTGCCGTCGTTGGGGCCAGTGGGCAGGGCAAATCGACCCTTGTTAATTTACTTCCCCGTTTTTATGACCCATCGGATGGCCGCGTGTTGATTGACGGGTCGAATGTGAGCGATTTTACATTGAGTAGTCTTAGAAAACAGATCGCTGTAGTGACTCAGGATGTATTTTTATTCAACGATTCGGTTCGGGCCAATATAGCTGCCGGCCGAACTGGCGCCACCGAAGAAGAAATCGTTTCGGCGGCTAAATCTGCGCAAGCTTGGGATTTTATTAGCCGCCTTCCAGAGGGGTTAGATACCGTAGTGGGGGACCGAGGACAGAAGCTCTCTGGTGGGGAAAGGCAACGCATTTCAATCGCTCGCGCATTGTTAAAAGACGCACCGATATTGATTCTGGATGAAGCTACCTCTAGCCTCGACTCTGAGTCCGAAAAAGCAGTACAGGCGGCGTTGGAGAAGCTTATGGTAGGCCGAACCACGCTAGTAATAGCCCATCGACTCTCCACTGTTCGGCATGCGGACCAAATACTTGTTTTGTCGGGCGGAAAAGTAGTGGAAATCGGCACACATGATCAATTAATGTCTCAGCGCGGCGAATACGCCAAATTTTACTCTCTTTTGGTTTGAGGAGCTCGAATGAAAAGTTTAACAGACATGCAGGATCTAGTTGCGCTTTGTAAGCGGCGTGGCGTCGTGTTTCAGAGTTCTGAAATCTATGGCGGTATCAACGCGTGTTGGGATTACGGTCCCCTTGGCGTAGAAATGAAAAATAACGTAAAGCAGCTTTGGTGGCGTTCTATGGTAGATCGCGACGATGTCGAAGGACTCGACGCGGCGATTCTCATGCATCCGCGAGTCTGGGAAGCGAGTGGCCACGTAGCGGGCTTCAGCGACCCCTTGGTTGACTGCAAAAAATGTAAACAACGCTTTCGCGAAGATAAAATTCCAGACGAAAATCGAAAATCAAAAAAATGTCCAAACTGTAGCGGGGAGCTTACCGAGCCCCGCATGTTTAACTTGATGTTCAAAACATTTATGGGGCCGGTCGAAGAAGATGCGGCAGTCGTTTATTTGCGCCCGGAAACGGCTCAGGGAATATACGTCAATTTTTTGAATGTGGCTTCAAGTTCACGTCAAAAAATTCCATTCGGTATTGCTCAAATCGGTAAGGCTTTCCGTAATGAAATTACACCAGGGAACTTTATTTTTCGTACGCGAGAATTCGAACAAATGGAAATGCAGTTCTTTGTGAAACCTGGCGAAGATGAAAAATGGTTTGAATATTGGAAAGAACAACGACTTAAATGGCACCTTGCCAACGGTATTCGAAAAGAGAAACTGCGATTTCATGAACACCGCGACGGAGAATTGGCGCACTACGCAAAAAAAGCTTATGACATTGAGTATGAATTCCCTTTCGGTTGGCAGGAGTGCGAAGGTATTCATAATCGTACGGATTTTGATTTAGGTCGCCATCAAGAGTATTCCAAGAAGAAGCAAGAATACTACGACGAACCCACCAAAGAACGTTACATACCTTATATCGTAGAGACTTCGGCAGGTTGTGATCGCACCTTGCTGGTAACGTTAGCCGATGCTTTTCGACAAGAAGAAGATCGAGTGTTTTTAGCGCTCCACCCGAACGTTTCGGCTTATAAAGTAGCCGTGTTTCCGCTCATGAAAAAACCAGAACTCATGTCAGTGGCCGAAAAGGTTTATGACGAAATTCGGAAAAAATATCGTGCTACGTTTGATGAGTCGGGCAGCATTGGGAAGCGCTACTATCGTCAAGATGAAATCGGTACGCCATTTTGTGTGACCATTGATTTCGATACGGTCGAAAAAGGTGTTCTTACTGTAAGAAATCGCGACACGAAGGTGCAAGAAAAGTTAGATGCCTCGAAAGTCCTGGAGTATTTGACGGATCAAATTTCGAGCTGGAAGCTAACTGTCTAGATCGGCAATTTGAATAAAAGTTAGATTTAAAAAATATCGCCAAATGGCACGGCCTGACCGGGTTTTTTGATCGCGGATCCGTCGACCTTTGTCTTGGACTGGTCAACGTGAGGGGGAGCGATGTTTTTGTATTCGCCTTCGCCGGTAGAAGCCACGGATCTGTCCGGTTTATCTAATTCACAAGCAGCATAACTGTGCGGGCGAATAAGTTTAACGAGTCCTCTTTTAGCCGGAAGCTCGTGTACCGACACGATTACGTTGTCGAAGTCCGGATCTGTTTTATCTACGTAGACCATAAAGCCCGAATGAAAATGAGCGGGCGCCAATACTCTACGACACAGCCGCTCTCCTCGTTCAGTGATGTGGTAGTTTACCAACATTACTTTGCGTCCTGTTTTATCTTCGAGTTCAAAACCCAGTTCGATGGGTTTTCCTTTGGAATAGATATGAAATTCCATGTGGGAAGGGGTGCCCCATTCAATGATGTCGATTCTAGGGTAGAACTTCCCGTTGTACACTCGTCCGTCGAAGATTTCGAAGTCGGCTGCTTTGGCGTAGGTTGGACTAAAAAAAGAAAATAATATCAATAGGATAAAAACCGCCCGCTGAATAGTTAAGCTCTGCATCGACGCGCTCCCCTACTGTAGAGTCGGTAGTTTTGGGTTAAATCTTTAGTGTTTTTATCAGGTATTAGAGGGTTAATTTTGGGGTTTTTTACGGGTTCTCAGGGCTAAAAGGCGGTCAGAAATCGATTTTTCAAGCCCTACGGGCTTGGGTTGGTAGTAGCGTCGAGAATTTAATTGTTCCGGCAAATTGACCTGCTCGGTAATTCCGTCTTCGAAGTCATGAGCATATTGATAGTTTTTTCCGTATCCCTGATCCTTCATAAAGCGCGTGGGAGCGTTCCGTAGGTGAAGCGGGATTTCCAAATTCCCGTGATTTCGTACGTCTTCCAGGGCGGATTCGATGCCGACATAAGACGCGTTACTTTTTGGACAGGCAGCGAGAAACGTAACTCCGTGCGCGAGGTTGATGCGGGCTTCGGGCATTCCGACGAAATCGACGGCCTCTTTAACAGCTAGCGCAACTTGCAACCCGCGAGGTTCAGCGTTTCCTATATCTTCTGATGCGAAAATAACCATGCGTCGAGCTATGAAGAGTGGCTCTTCGCCCGCTTCGAGCATTCGCGCCAAATAATAGAGCGCAGCATCTGGGTCACTGTCTCGCAGAGATTTAATGAAAGCAGAGATGGTATTGTAGTGTTCTTCGCCTCGCGCGTCATACCGAATAAATTTCTGACCCACTGATTTTTCCAAAAGCTCGGAAGCACGTTCATTAGTGAGTGGGGATGCATCACTGAGTTCACTTAGTGCGTAGACGTGAAAGTCTTCGAGAATTCCGAGCGCACGTCGAGCGTCTCCATTTGCGCGCTGGGCGATAATTCGAAAAAGTGATTCCGGGAGTTGCTGACTTTTTAGCCCCAGACCTTCGACAGGGTCCGTGGCGGCCCTTTTTAAGATTTCGATCAAAGCTTCAAATTCGAGCGTTTTTAAAACAAAGATTGGCGCTCGAGAAAGCAACGCGGAATTAAGTTCGAAACTCGGGTTTTCAGTGGTCGCGCCAATGAGCGTCACAGTACCGTCCTCGACAAACGGAAGCAGGGCATCTTGCTGGTTCTTGTTGAAACGATGGATCTCGTCGACAAATAAAATCGTGCGGCGATTTAGAGTGCGTAAATTGTATTGGGCCGTCGCGATCGCATCTTTAATGTCCTTGACGCCAGCAAGCACTGCGGAAATTGCAACAAATTCGCGTTCGGTGTGGGTGGCAACGATACGCGCGAGAGTGGTTTTTCCGGTTCCCGGTGGGCCCCAGAAAATCATAGATCCTACCAGATCTTTTTCAATGGCGCGTCGCAGCGAAGCGTTGGTCGCGGCCAAATGATGTTGTCCGAAATATTCTTCAAGACGTCTTGGTCGCATGCGATCGGCAAGGGGACGCTGAGAATTCAGCGAAGAAGCTTCAGGAGAAAGCTTTTCGGGAGAGCTAAAAAATTCTATTTGGTTGTCGTCTGCCATTTGTCGCTCGCTATCGTTCAGTGCCGTTTATCATAGTCAGCGGTGGAAAGCTCTTGCCTAAAACCTGTTGGCCTTCTTATAGTTCGCCATGCAGACGGAGGTTAGGCATGGCAACACAATATACGTATTTCTTCGGTAACAAGTCCGCTGAGGGGGATGGTTCCCAAAAAGATCTGCTCGGTGGCAAGGGTGCGAATTTACACGAGATGACCAAACTCGGATTGCCTGTACCCGCCGGTTTTACAATTTCCACCGAAGTTTGCACACACTATTATGCCAACGGCCGGAAGTACCCGTCAGAACTGGACGGCCAGGTAATGGCTTCTCTTAAAAAAATAGAAGAAACAATGGGACTGCGTTTCGGAGACCCCGAGCGCCCGCTTCTAGTGTCCGTGCGCTCTGGTGCGCGAGCTAGTATGCCAGGTATGATGGATACCATTTTGAATCTTGGCATGAACGATCGCGTGTGCGAAGGAATCGTCGGAATTTCGAAAGATGAGAGATTCGCCTACGATAGTTATCGAAGATTTATTACGATGTATTCGGATGTCGTTTTAAACGTGAATTCGAATTTTTTCGAAGATGCCCTTGATCGAAAAAAAGAATCAAGAGGCGTTCACAATGACACCGATCTTACGGCTGCGGATTGGAAAGCGCTGGTTAAAGAGTACAAAGGTATCGTTTTAGAACAAACCGGCAAGAAGTTTCCAGAAGACCCGATTGAGCAGCTTTGGGGAGCGGTCGGGGCAGTATTTGGTTCTTGGATGAACCCTCGCGCAAACACCTATCGAAAACTAAATGACATTCCTGAATCTTGGGGAACGGCGGTAAATGTTCAGGCGATGGTGTTCGGAAATATGGGCGACGATTGCGCGACTGGAGTGGCGTTTACTCGCGACCCTTCCACCGGTGAAAGAAAATTTTTTGGAGAATTCCTAATCAACGCTCAAGGCGAAGATGTCGTGGCTGGCATTCGTACCCCACAACCGATTAACGATTCTTCTAAGAACGACGCGAACAAGAGTTTGGTTACACTCGAAAGAGCGATGCCCAAGGCTTACGCTGAGCTCGTGACAGTGTACCAACTGCTTGAAAAACACTACCGAGACATGCAGGACATCGAGTTTACCATTCAACAAAACAAGCTTTACATGTTGCAGTGCCGCTCCGGAAAGCGCACGGCTGCAGCTGCGCTTCGAATCGCAGTGGAAATGGAAAAAGAGGGTTTGATCGATAAGAAAGAAGCGGTCATGCGTGTGAAACCGGAGCAGCTCGATCAATTGCTGCATCCGACGTTGGATCCGAAGGCAAAAAAAGAACATTTGTGTAAAGGCCTACCCGCAAGTCCGGGAGCTGCAACTGGTCAGGTTGTGTTTGACCCGAACACAGCTGAGAAGTGGGTCAACGAACTCGGTCGAAAAATAATCTTGGTAAGAGTTGAAACCAGCCCGGAAGACATTCACGGCATGAGTGTAGCTCAAGGTATTTTAACCGCTCGCGGGGGAATGACTTCTCACGCAGCGGTCGTTGCTCGAGGGATGGGGAAGTGCTGCGTTGCCGGTTGCGGTGCTCTTAAGATTTCGTACGAACGAAAAGAAATGACGATCGATAACCGAGTCATCAAAGAAGGCGACTTCATTACTCTCGACGGAAGTGCCGGAGAAGTAATGTTGGGCAAGGTCGAAACCATTGCACCAGCTATGAACGAGCATTTTAAAATTCTTATGAACTGGGTAGACGATTTTCGAAAGCTCAAAATTCGAACCAACGCCGATACCCCACTGGACTCTAAGGTAGCTCGTAGTTTCGGAGCTGAAGGCATCGGACTGTGTAGAACTGAGCACATGTTTTTCGAATCGGACCGCATCGATGCTGTTCGCGAAATGATTTTGGCTGACTCAAAAGAAGGTCGCGAACGGGCTTTGGCTAAAATTTTACCCATGCAAAAGGGCGATTTTCTGGGAATCTTTCGAGAAATGAAGGGGTTGCCGGTAACGATTCGTCTCTTGGACCCCCCGCTGCACGAGTTTTTACCACATACCGATAATGAAATTCAGGCGCTAAGTGCAAAAATCGGTGTTCCTGTGGAAAGACTAAAACGCAAAGTGGAAAGTCTTCACGAATTCAATCCAATGCTCGGACACCGCGGCTGTCGCTTGGGGGTGAGTTATCCGGAAATCTATATAGTTCAAGTGCGAGCAATCATGGAAGCGGCGTGTGAACTTTCAAAAAATGAAGGTTTCACGATTGTTCCTGAAATTATGATTCCCCTTGTAGGAGATTTTCGTGAATTAAAATTAATTCGCGAGTACACGGATATTGAATGCAAAGAAGTCATGAGTCGCTACGGAATCAAGATTGATTACAGCGTGGGAACGATGATTGAACTTCCTCGCGCTGCATTGACTGCCGACGAGATCGTTCAATATGCAGACTTTTTTAGTTTCGGAACTAACGATCTTACTCAAACCACTTATGGGTTGTCTCGCGACGATAGTGGAATGTTCCTGCGCGACTATATCGACGCCAAAATCTATGAGCGCGATCCATTTGTGACTTTGGATCAAAACGGCGTGGGAAAACTCATTAAAATGTCGGTAGACCTCGGGCGCTCCAAGAAACGAGATCTTAAACTTGGAATATGTGGCGAACACGGTGGAGATCCACAATCTGTAGAATTTTGCCATCGCGCGGGGCTCGACTACGTAAGTTGCTCACCCTATCGCGTACCAATAGCTCGACTCGCCGCAGCGCAAGCGGCGCTTCGTAAATAAGCAAGTTCGCAGTTCGCAAAGCTTTCCCATTTTTTTTGTGATAGTTTCCGTGCCGGGGACGGGGATTGGTCGTGGTTTATTCACGCACATTTATTTTGTTGCTGGGTATAGCAACATTGGTCGTTAGCACTTTGGCGAACGCTTCGTCGTCGGGCGATGGTTCGTGTTCCCAGATTATTAGAAATAAGTGGGAAGAAAAGTTCGCGCCTTTCGATAATCCCGATCGCTGGAAGTACCGTTTTGAATCAGACACTGCGCCTTTTGTAATTTATACCGAGCACGTCGCTCACGAATCTATCGCGCGAACTGCACTTAACTCGTTAGAGAGAGCCTGGGGATTTGCGCTAAAACTGGGATTTGATCCTCCCCCGATACTTAATCCTTTAGGGGAAGAAAAATTTCCAATTTTTTTGGTGGAGGGCGTAGAAAGCGGAGTTGAGCCGATCGAAGAACCAGTTCATCACAAAGACGACGAAGTCTTACATCCGTTTATGGCGCTCGACGTTAATGATTTGAAGGAACCCGCAGCGATTGATTCGTTTATTGCTCACGAGCTTCACCATTTGTTTCAGATTTCTTATAGTTGGGGGCTTCCGACCACAATTCACGAAATGAGTGCAAACTATTTTCAAGAGGCTTTTAGTCCGGGTCAAAATCATAAGGCTTTTTCTGAGGTCCAGGCTTTTCAAGCGCGGCCAGAATGGCCAGTCTTTCTAGAAGATTTCGAATCGGACTTTATGTATGGGGCATGGCTGTACTTTAAGTTTCTCGAACTAAATTATTTCGAGTCACGACCTGAATTTCTCAGAAATTTTTGGGAGCAATTTAGACAGGCTGACCGGGGTACGCGGAAATACGAACAAGAAGATCTGGTGCAAGCTTTGACCAACGTGCTGCCGGGTTCGATTTCCCACGACGAGGCTTTACTCGAGTTTGCGCTTTGGCGTACATTTCTTTTTCCCGGAGCGCGCGAACAGTCACTTGAAATAAGTGAACGCCATTTCGGTGGTATGAAGCTGCCGGGTCCGAAGTTCATGCATCGCATTGATGCCCGAGACGATAGGGTTATCGGAAAAATTGAGCAAGTCTATGGCACCCACTACGTGGAAGTCGCTAACCTCACCGCCTTTGAGGTCGAACTCACCCTAAACGGCTCGCCCGATGTTCGTTGGGTGTTGCAACAGGTGACGTTTGGTGACCGAATGATCGCGGCCATCACGGCGCTTCCGCATTACGCGGGTCCTGCCCCAAGCTCATTGTCCTACGAGCTGAAAATTAGAACCATTTGGGGAGGGCGATCTTTGTTTGATCGCCGGCTACTTAGTTCAAAATAGTTCAGCGAATAGTTGCAATCTCAGTCTAGAATCAATACATTTTTATCAGGATTTAGGTTATGACCTCGACGACCCTTGGTCGAATTGATTTAGTTTCAACGACCAATAAGGCTTCTTTCAGGAGAACAGCGTGCGCGTAAAACGCTTGGAAATTCAAGGATTTAAGTCTTTTAAAGATAAAACCGTTATCCACTTTGACGATGGCGTTACGGGAATCGTAGGCCCAAACGGTTGCGGTAAAAGCAATATCGTTGATTCGTTTTTCTGGGTCATGGGAGAGCAATCGACCAAACACCTCAGGGGTAGTGGTCAGGGCGATCTTATTTTTAATGGAAGTGAAAAATACTCTCCAAGTGGCATGGCGGAAGTAACCATGGTGCTCTCGACCGGCGCAAAAGGTGCCGAAATTCCCGAGGGCATGACGATTCGAGATCTGCCTGCTCACCTTAGATTTGAAGAAATTGCGATTACCCGGCGGTTATTCCGCGACGGCGAGAGTGAATATTTAATTAACGGTCAAACATGCAGGTTAAAAGATATTCACGAACTATTTATGGACACTGGTGCCGGTCCAAAAGCCTACTCGATCATCGAACAAGGGCAAATTTCAAGAATTGTTCAACAGAAACCGGAAGAACGTAGAACACTCATCGAAGAAGCTGCTGGTATCGTAAAGTTTAAGGCTCGAAAGAAAGAGTCTCTGCGTAAGATTGAAGCCACTCAACAAAATCTTTTGCGCATCAACGACATCGTGGCCGAAATCGAGCGACAGCTGGGTTCTCTCGAGCGGCAGGCTACCAAAGCTCGTCAGTATAAAAAGTACAAAGAAGAGTTGCAGGGTAAAGAGTTGCTTTCGGGCCGCAAGAAACTCTTCGGTTTAAAAAAACGCTCGCTCGAAGTCGCCGGTAGGGTGCAGGAGCTTGAGATCACCGACGTCGAACGTCGTAACAGCTTACAGGTAACCGAACTTCAAATTGAAAATCTTAAATTGCAGATGACCGAGGCTCAGCGTCTTGCGGAAGAGACCCAACAGCAGCTGCAAATACTGCAAAGGGAAATTTCCCAAGATGACACGCGAATCCAATTACACCGTCGTAATATACAAGAGCTCGAAAATTCTAATCTGACACTCGACGAAGAGCGCGAAGAGTTAATATCGGATATCGAACGACTGAGCGCTGAACATAGCGCGCTGGAAAATGAGGCTCTAGAACTAGAGGCCCTTTTTAAGAACGCCGATGAAATGCTGCGAGAGCAGCAAGCTCAGCTAGATTCCGCAAAATTGGCGGCCGACGAATTGGGCCGATTGGTCGAGCAAGAAAAACGCGATTTAATGGCGAGCTTGAATCGTCGAAACGAAATTTCGAATCAAGTGCATGGGCTTGAAGCCAAAGTTGATTCGTTGTCGGTCCAGGTAAATAGCTTAAATCTTCGAATCGCCGATCGCGAAGTTGACACAGAATTGCTGACGGAAAAGGCTTCTGCAGCTCGGGAGTTGTATCAAACTTCTGCAACGCAGGCCGATGCTTTGCGGGTCGAAGTTGAGGGTTTGGCGAGTTCTATCGTCGATCTAGACACTCGCCTTGGTGCTTTACGAAAAGAAGACTCAGTTGCCCGTGAAGAAAAGGCAAAAACAGAATCAAAACACAAAACAATTCAGGAACTCGTAGATAACCACGAAGGATTTCGGGCAGACGTTCAGGCGATTCTCAAAGATGAGTCTTTCGCCGGCTCCATTACCGGCGTTTTTGCCGATCGACTTGAGGCTCATCCCGGGTATGAATACGCTCTCGAGGGTGTACTTCGTGAATTTCTCGAAAGTCTATTTGTAGAAAACGCGACCAAAGCTCGAGAAATGATCGCGGTATTAAAAGAGCAGTCCGTAGGTCGGGCCACTTTTTGGCCGGCTGATTTGGTGGCTAAACGATCTATTTCTTCGCCAAATTCCGATCTGGTTTCAACTCTCCGCTCGCGCGGAATTGAAGCCACAGCATTGGCCGAAGTCATTCGGCTAGATGCGCCCAATTCTGCAGAATTATTAAAGTTGTTCGATCGTTACTGGGTCGTTGCGTCGCTTGACGACGCTGTGACTGCGTTTGAAGCTGCGGCGGATCTTGGGCTTTGCTTCGTTAGTCGGGAAGGGGACGTAGTAGACTCCTTTGGACGCGTGGCCGGCGGAAGTGTGAAGTCTTTAGAAACCGGCATATTAGCGCGTAAAGCTGAGCTACAGCGCCTTACTGAGCTACTGACCGAGTGGACCGGTAAGTGTCAATTGCTTTCCGAAAGTTTAGCGGCCGTTGAAAGTGATCTCATAGAGAAGAAGAGTATTCATGCCACAAAAAGCGCGCAACTTCGAGAGGTGGACTTGGCCGCAAAGTCCGCGGAGCGTGATCTCGCATCGTTAGAATCGCAATTGAGTTCGATTCAGAGTGAGTTGGAGCGTCAGAAGAACGAGCGCGAACAGTTGGAAGCTGGTCGTCGAGATCTATGGCAGAAGCTCGATTCGATTCGCCAAGAACTTTCTAGCATGGAAGATTCCACCCGGGCGCGCGAGTCTGTAATTGAAGAAAAATCTCGAGCCCATAATCAGTCGGTAATTAAAGTTTCAGAAATTCAAGGCGCAATGATTCAAATGAAAGTCGACTTTGCGGCTGCGAATGAGAAACACCGTAACTCAAAACAAAATCGGGAACGAGTCGTATCGCAACTTTCCAAAGACAAAAGCCGTCTTGAGGAAGTCGAACGCATGATTAACCGCAAGTTGGACGAAAAAGATCTAGTGGCCAGTGAGCTTGGTAGCCTTGAAACTCGCATGCAGGAGCTCACCGTAAAGGCTCAGGAACTTGAACAGCTGCTAGCCAGTCGCAAAAATGAACTCGAAAAGACTAATCACATGATGTCGGATTCATTTGAAAAGCAGCGAGAAGCTCTTCGAAATGTCGAAGAGGCCTCGTCCGAACTGTCTCGCCTGAAACTGGAACAGGAACGCAGCCAGCTCGAGTATCAGATGGTTTATCAAAATCTGTTTGAAAAATACGGTGTAGAAGAGTCGGCAATCGCTCCGCAAAACGATGAAGATCAACGGGCATTTGACGAATTAACACCCGAGCGCGAGACCGAAATGAGCGAGGAAGTAGAGCGTTTGCGCGAACGCATTCGTAAACTGGGTGAAGTTAACGTTATGGCGGTCGAGGAATACGACGAACAGAAAAAACGTCATGATTTCTTAATGACCCAACGCGAAGATCTTTTGAAGTCGATTCACGACCTCGAAAAAGCAATCGAACGGATTAACAAAACCTCGGAAGAACGTTTCCGAATCGCTTTCGAAGAGATCAATTCACGTTTTCAGCGAATTTTCCCAATCGTATTTGGTGGCGGTGGCGCTCGTTTAGAGATGACGAATCCCGCGGACCTAAATGAAACTGGCGTTGAGATTCTCGCGGAACCACCAGGTAAGAAAATAGGCTCGATTCAACTTATGTCCGGTGGCGAAAAAGCGTTAACCGCCGTAGCATTGATCTTTTCGATCTTTCTAATCAAGCCAAGTCCGTTTTGTGTGCTGGACGAGGTTGATGCCCCACTCGACGACCATAACGTGGGTAAGTTCAATATGTTGCTAAAGGAAATGGCTATTCGGAGCCAGTTCATCATTATAACTCACAATAAACGTACTATGGAGCTCAACGACAAGCTCTATGGGGTTACCATGGAGGAGCCGGGGGTTTCCAAAATGGTGAGTATTCAGTTGCAGTAAATTTTGCTCATATTGTTAAATATTCTTTACTTTTTTTGTAAATAGCTGAAATTATTTGAGTTTTTTCTAAACAAAAGCCCCTTGTTTTAATCTGGATCGCTTAAAATAGAGGTAGGAGTAACACCTCTATGTCGAAGCTGCGGGTAGGACCCGCGACCGAACAATACGCGCAAGTGGCGAGTCAGCGGCTCGAAACTGCTACGGCAATAAAGCAAGGGCCACCCGCTCCGGGAACCCCGCTTGCGGTGCCGTGGGAAACCGCCCACGCTCAGGTAAACATGGCGCTCAATTGGGCACAAAGCATGGCACCCACTCGGGACGGCATCTACGTTGTTGGCCCTGTTTCGGTAAAAAATCCACCCGTAAAACCAGTATCTAGTAGTTGGGGCATGCGTAGTTTTTGGAGCCTAGTATTGTTTGCAGGTGCCACAGTTTTTTCTGGATGCTTCGGATCCAAAATTGTTCCAGCAGGGAACACCGATTCGGTGGTGAATACCCCGGCAGACATAGGTCCTTCAAACAATGCTGTTTGTAACCCGTTCGGAAATGCCAATCACGCTGGCGCCGGTTACGCACACGGGGTCGTAGGGAAATTACAGTATCTCACCGACGATATGCCGAGATACAACAACCTTAATGATTTTATGAATAACGCCCAAGCGGTGGATGCGTCGATTTACTTTGGCAAGATCGACATTCCAACTCGTCCATTTGACCGCGGATTTATTACCTTGGACGGTGAAGCTATTTTAAACAGCAGTGGAACTACCTTGTATGAGTACTTTTCTCTACGACTTGAATCTATGCTGCGATTACAAGATGCCTCGGCCCCAAAAAAATATCAGTTCGGGCTTTTGGCAGACGACGGAGCGATTCTTAGCGCAGATTTTGGTAGCGGTTATGAGACGATAATTAACAATGACGGAACCCACCCCTCGAAGCTAATGTGCTCGACCAGTCCGGTTGAGTTGGATTTTACGAGCGCTCTGCCAATACGGATCGACTATTATCAGGGGCCTCGATACCACATAGCGCTGGTGCTCGTTTGGCGTGAATGGTCGGACGATGCGGCTTTCGATCCAAACGATCCGTTGTGCGGCAAGCAAGGCAATGGTCACTTTTTCAAATTTGCAGAAAATCCGCCGTCACCGCAGCCGGCCTGGGTAAATTTACTGGCTCGTGGCTGGTCGGTAGTGCCTGCCGAAGTATTTGAGCTTCCTTCTAATATCGCATCAAACCCTTGTGATGCAGTCGAGTCGATGACCACCACACTTACTTCAATTAGCCCGAATTCAGAATTTACTCGTTCGCCAGATATTACATTTGAATTTGAATCGAATCGATCGGGTGCATTGTTTCAGTGTAGTATCGATGGCGGCGACTTTAGTAGTTGTACGAGCCCAAAAACCTACATTAACGTTGGCACCGGGGCGCACACTTTTACAGTTCGCGCCATTGATGACATCGGTAACTTTGATGAAATTGGGGCATCACATAGCTGGACGGTCGATCAATCCGTTCCAACGATCGTAGTAACCGCTTCGTCGGTCACTAGTAATTCGATCACCGTTACTTGGACTACCAACGAACCCGCCACAACCAGCTTGGCCTGGGGACTCGGCGGAGACACAAGTCAAATTATTCCTGACGACGGAGTTTACGATACCAATCATAGCGTAACGCTTACCGGACTTACCGCGGATACAGTTTATTCCTATCGAATGATCAGTACTGATCAAGCTGGCAACACTATGACTTCGTCACGTCGCGTGGTTCGTACGAGCCCGTAATCGAAAATAAGCGGCCGTCAGAAAAAGTAAAATAAAAATCCATCCGGACTCGCCATTTTGAATAGTTCCGCACCCGGCGGTAAGCTTCAGGTCGACTTTCGCGAGACCGGAGTCCGCGAAGTCGATCACGATTCGAGACACCTCTGGAGACGCTCCAGCAATAGCAGCAGTGGTGATATTAATTTTGAATTTTAAGTAACGATAATTCTTACCACTCAGTTTAGTGATATCGCTTTCGTAATCCGAAAATACCGATCCATCAACCGATCCAGCGTAAGACAGGCTAATGGTGCCACTATTGAGAGTTTGGGTTACTGTCGGGGCGGTTTTAAAGTTCGCGTTTAGAGTGCCGAGGTCATAAGCCGCACTTTGTATGACGTAGCTCCGAGAAGGGAACACGTCATCGGTGTCGTAGTCCGCTACGTTTGAATGGGCTGGACGATTTCCCGGCGAAGAATCCAATCGAATTTTTCCCACTGTTCCGTCGCTTGCGGCGCCGCCGCAGGCGCTGGTTCCACCTGTCCCGTTAGTCACAGATGGTGCAGGAATAGCGAGAGGGATGTCCGCCAGAGTTTGTAGCCATACTGCGCCTCCGTGGCCGCCGGCGCCCGCACCGGAACAGTTGGCACCGTCAGAGGTAATTCCGTTACCGCCGTTGCCGCCTTCTGCTTCAATAGTTCCGACAGTCAGCGAACCAACAGCTGTGATACGAACGGTGCCTCCTCCTGCGCCACCCGCCCCGCCCGTCGCGTATTGAAAGCCGACCGTATTTCGATGCCCGCCGCCACCGCCGCCGCCGCCACCGCATATGAACGCGGTGGCGTTGTCGAAGTTGGCTCCTGGCAAAGCTGAAGTCGCTCCACCATCGTCTCCGTTGGTCCCGTTTACTTGGCCAAGACCACCGGAGGCGTCGGTAGCGCCGGTGTAGATAACACCGTCGGCCCCGTTTCCTACTGCACCTGCGCTTGCGGTTCCACCCGCGCCCCCTACTGCTGGACACGTGACAGCGGTGCCGCCGCTGGGTGCGGTACTCGAGCCATTTGCCACGCCGTCACTTCCTGCCGTTCCATTTACTTGAATCGTAGGTGTAATGTTGACGGTGGTTAGGGAGCGAATGATCAACGGATTACTTCCAGTAACCGTGATGGTGCCGCCGGTGATGTTTACTCGCTTAAAGTTGTAACCGTTGGGTTTAGCATCAGTGTCGAAACTGTAGCCGCCCGAGGTATCGAGTATCCCGTCGCTGCCGTCACCAAAACTAATTGGTCGGTGAGTACCACCTCCGGCGTCGGCTACTCGCCCAGCTTCGGCTTTCGAGGTAACAGTGTTCCATAGTCCCGTGGTGTTGGTGAGATCTGCACCATCGAGTGACGTAAAGTCCTCTACCAGTTGCCCGCCCGATATCGAGTAAGCATGAGTTCTAACCGCGAGTACGCAAATTACCAAAACGAAGACTCTAGTAATAGTAACCAATTTTAATTGCTCCTCCGTAAGAAATTTCTTTGGTGGATATTCGCCCCAAAAGTTCAGCTTCCGAAAAAAAATGTGAACTCAAATGAGCGTTCGTGTTCAGCGGGCCGAAGCGCATTTTTGCTTTGGCGGAAATGTCAGCGCCAATTCCAGTCATTGCGAAAGGTGCGATCGAAGCAGAAAAAGTACTACGAAGAGGCCTTTTTTGAGACTGTCCGATTCCAAGTACAGCCCCCAAAAGAATCTTGCGTTCACTTTTTAGACTTCTACCTTTCCAGCTCAACTCGTGGGTGTTTGAGGCGTAGAGTCCATAGGTCAGAGCTCGTTCCGAACTAATGTCGCGTTCTTGTCCCAAGGTAATTCTGGCAAGTGGCAATGCTACCTTTTCGACAAGTACGTTCTTATTCGTTGGCTCTCCTTGTTCGGCAATGATCGAAAGACCCATGAACCAATCCGTGGAGTCGTTTTTTCGTTTCCTAACAGTCAGATCAACCAGCGCTGGAACAAAGCCGGAGGCAGTAGCGGTTTCTGGATTGGAGTCGCTATTTAGTTTTCGTGAATGGTAGATAGAACCGACCGCTATTCCTATTCGAATGCGATTTAAACGGGCTAGAGTCGGGTCTTGATAAGGTTCGATCAAAATATGTTTGGTGGGACTAAATTCGCCCTCTTTGCCTCCTCTATCCACGGCGAGTACGCGAAAGTACATCGATCGTTCTTTGGGAGATTGTCTGGTTTGTAATATAAACCGAGTTTTTACAGTCTGGTGTTTTAGTATAATTTCTTTAAATTCAGAGTCTTTGGCGACCTCTAATTTGTAGGCAACCGCCCGATCGACGGGGTCCCATTCTAAATCTACGGCTACGTCCGCGAAGTCTTTTTGGGCGGCGCTAAAAGTTTCGGGCGTCGGTAATTTCCGTTTTATTTTTCGAATGCGTATCCGTGGTTCCTTTACGCGGGGTGCTGGCAACTGTGGTTTCGGTTTGATTTCAATTTTTCTTACATCAGAAATTATAGACTGAGACGGAGAACTTAAAGATTGTGCTCTTACTCGCCAGAAGACCGTACGGGGTCTATGAAATATCAAACTCCCACTCGATTGACTTTGTGAGAGCCACTGAGAGGAAGGAACATGTAATGGCCGTTCAAAATCTTCGTCGTGGGCGAGTTCAATTTTGTATTCTACTGCTTCTTTCGGAATGTTCGGTTCAACTAACCACCGAAAATCAATGCGTTCTCCTGCGAAATATTGGTCGGCAGACCGCAAGTCGTTTGCTTCTTTAATTTTGTGAACTCGAATTGCTTTACTGGCTATGGTTTCTTTTAATAATGGGTCGTTCGTGCGGAGTTGAATTTCATAATTATTATCTGACTCGAGTAATAGTCGTTCGGAAAATTCGTAAGTGTCTTTTTCCAGTATTGTTTCACCGTTACGGGTAATTGTTAACTTCATCAGTGGTTTAGCAATCAAGCGAGAGTCTCGAGAATTGAGAGCCCACTCCAACTGGAACTCGCTGCTAGATTCGTTGGTGACTAGGTGATTTGGTGTTTTATCCAATGAAATCAACGCATCGATTGCATCGGTTTTTTTCAGCCCGCTTTCACTAATTTCCGCCTGTTCTCCGGCGCCCAATGTGTGGCCAGTGTCACTAGTGATTCGGCCTTTGGTCACTGCGATCCGGGCATTGTTGCCATCTTTAATTAAACTAAAACTTGCACCCTCTTGATCCTCGCTAAAGTAGGTATCACCGACTTTGATACGAATGTTCTTAAGCGCCAGACTTGAGTCACTTTTGCTTAATCGGCCCTGCGCGAGCTCAATGGTTGGGTGAGACCGAGTATCAGCTTTCTCAATAGTTACTAGGCTGTTAGCAGCTACTGTTAAAGACCCGCCCTCTTGGAAATTGATTGTTGTATTCGCATTTTCAAGGGTGAGTACCGAGTCAAGGTGATGAAGAGCGTCGCCAGAATTTCCATTGTCCCAAGCAATAGTACCGCGAGCGCGTATCCGAACATCGTTTTGAGCTGCTTTTAACTCAGCGACTTTTTCGCTTTGTGGATTTCTCCGGTTTTCGTAGTCGCCCAAATCGTATAGCAACACGTAGATCTCCACGCACAAGAGTAGTGCACACAAAAACACACCTCTCCAGGGAGAGGGTCGCTTAAGTTCCGTCGACTGATCGACCTTCAATGTTCTTCCCCATCCATAGGGAAATTTCTCGCCATCCTATAGCATTGCTTGCACCGAAACCTGTGACATAATTAAGTCTGTTGTACTCATATATATTCTATGACTCAGAGCTGGAATTTTCCAATTCGCTACAAGATTCTCGGGGTGTTGAGTGTGGTCGTTTGTGCCGCTGTAGCGGTGTATCTGTACCTCGCGTCGACGCTTTTTTTCGAAGACAAAACGTTGCTAATCTATGAACTGAATCAAAGTAACGTACGAGTTCTTGCCAATGAAATGGATACTCATTTAAAAAATTTACTCAAACAAAGTCAGTTAATTGGGGAAATTACTCTTAAACAGGAAAATATTGCCGCATTCGATCGTATAAAAGACGACGATCTAGTCGCCGTGCGAGTAGAAAATAACGGCGGGGAGTTGGTGTTTGAAAAATATTGGACCGATGGGTTGGAGGCTTTTAATTTTTCAAAAGAAAAAATAGCGGCACTTTTTTCCGATCCGTTTCCTAAGGAAAATGAACATTCCAGAATTCAGTTTCGTACCTACGGTATCCAAGCGAGCGATGCATTGACACCGCCTTTGTTGTTAACGCGAAATAAACTTGCAGATGTTCAGGTATTCCTGGTTTCGAAGGCCGATAGTTTGGTATCCGCATTTACTCGTTCCGGTATTGCGGAAGTATATGTGTTCGATGCAAACGGAGACGTATTGTTTGGATCAAATTCAGAGATTAACCAAAAAAAAGATCCTCTCTATTCCGCTTCAAGAGTTGAACAGCTGCGTTCCGAAGTGCGACAGTTCGATCTTGGGGGGAAACAGTACTTGGGGTCTTGGTATCGACTGCAAAGCGCACCGTTAGTGGTGGCATCCCGAGTAGAGTTGGGGCATGCGTTTGCCGCTGCTAGGCTTTTGATACGTAAATCAATTATTTATGCCGTAATCATTGTAACCGTTGCATTCATGGTGGCCCTAATTTTTTCCCAATCCCTGACGGAGCCCATTCATAGAATGATGGAAGCAACCTATCGAATCGCAAAAGGAGATTTTAATAGTACGATTCACGTGCGCTCTCACGACGAGCTTGCGGTCCTCGCGGCTTCCTTTAACGCAATGACAGTAGATCTACGGTCGTCGCGAAGTCAGATTGAAGAGTACAGTCGAGATCTAGAAAAAAAGGTTATTGATCGTACGGCGATGCTGGAAACGCAAAACGCCGCTATACGGGAAGCCCAAGAGGCGCTACTCCGAACCACTCGATTGGCGAGCGTAGGGGAAGTAGCAGGACGAGCCGCCCATGAAGTGTTAAATCCCCTGACCAACATTATTGCTCGACTAGAAAAACGTAGTTTGGAAATTGCCAAAAATAAAAACGAGTCTTTAGTTGTTGCCGAAGAAATTCTTGCGGCCTGGAAAAAGGCGTACGACGCAGGGGGGATTGATTCGTTATGTCGGGATCTAGGTAGCCCCAGCAGCGCTTATCCTGGTCAAAAGATGATCGACGAAGATCTCAAGAACATAGAATTTCTAGTGGAAAAAGCCAAAGCCGACTATGCAGTGTGGCGCGACGACATTGAATTCCTCAATAGGGAATCCTTGAGAATATCGAAAATAGTAAATGGAATGCGATCTTTGACCCGAGTTTCGGGCAATAGACGGAAAATGTCTGTGGTCGAGGCCGTTGAGATGGCTTTAAATGCCAACCACGACGTAATTAAACGGGCAAACATTCAGTACTCTTTGGAGAAAATATCCAATCCAAGCATAGTGGCGGACCGCGACGAACTCGTACAGGTGTTGAGTAATCTGTTAAGAAACTCTATGCAGTCTTTGCAAGATTCTACCCTAAAAGAAAAAAAAGTATGGATCGAAGTTGGGGATCATCCGACCGAAGCAAAATGCCGGTTGCGTGTTTGTGATAACGGTCCAGGCATCGCGGAAAAAGATTTTGAAGAAGTGTTTGAAGTTTCTTTTACTACTAAGAGCGCTGAAGAAGGAACTGGGCTGGGTTTGGCAATTGCACGAAGATTTATTCGGGCCTACGGCGGCGAATTATCGGTCGAAATGAGTGTGCCCAATGAACGCACGGTTTTCCTTATTGAGATGCCAACAATAAGTGAAGAATCACATCAAGAGGTTACGACCGATGTCTGAAGTAAGGAAACCTAACAATTTATTACTGGTCGTGGACGACGAAAAGGACATCGTACAAGCCTATATCGATTTTTTGGTGATTGAAGGAAAATCCGAACGCAAGAGCTCTCGCAGCAAAGGTAACGCCAATGAAAATCTCGAACAAAATACCGAGACCTACGAGATTTTAAAAGCCTATAACGGCCCCGAAGCCCTTAAAGTGGTAGAGGGCGAACTTAAAAATGGGCGGCGAATTGCGGGCGGTTTTTTTGACGTAAAAATGGATGGTGGAATGGACGGTCTGCAAACGATTAAAGAGATCTGGAAACGCGATCCGAAGGTAAACTGTACGATCGTTACGGCTTACCAGGATAGATCTGTGCAGGATATCAACCAGTTGTTCGGCGAAAGCTTTAGAGATCAATGGGACTATTTGAATAAGCCCTTTACCAGCGGAGAAATTCTTCAGAAGGCACGACAAATGTGTGCGTCGTGGAATCGCAGAAGCAACCTGGAAGATTCGCTAAAAATGCTGCAAGAGATGCAAGCTCAATTGGTTTTGAGCGAAAGAATGTCCGCTATTGGGCAAGTAGCTCGAGGAGTGGGCCACGAATTCGGAAATATACTGCAGAGAATACTTGGTAAGGCGGACCTTAGTCTAAACGAAACTGATCCCGGAAAGATTAAAGAAAATCTCTCGTTAATAATTCAAGCGGTAGACAGTGCCTCTGTCGTAATTCGTAATCTTCAGTCTTTTTCCAAAAATAGCGATCAAAAGAAAGCAGTAAGCGTGGCACAGGTGTTTACCGACACTCTCATGCTTATTAATCATGATTTAAAAAAGGGCAATATTGAAACCAAAGTTGAAAAGGGTGAGTCCGCTCTGGTCGAGGGTAATCCGATTGAGTTGCAACAAGTGTTTTTAAATCTAATTATTAACGCGATGCACGCGATGCCAAAGGGCGGAGTGTTGAGCGTTAGTATAAAAAACGACAATTCCCGAGTTCGCATTACGGTTAGCGATTCGGGCGTGGGGATTTCACCAGAAAACCTCCCGAAAATATTTGAATATGCGTTCACAACCAAGGGCGAAAAAGGCAGCGGGCTAGGACTGTCAATTTCTCAGAAGATTATCGAAGACCATAGGGGTACAATAAAAGTGGCAAGCGAACTGGGGAAAGGTACAACCTTCGAAATAACTTTGCCGGGACTCCAACGATGAAACAAAAATCAGATAGTGCAGAGCCAGAATCTAACACTGCGTTTTTAGTAGTCGATGATGACGATCAAGCGCGAAAAACGATTGTCGACTATTTAAATGCCTACGGTTTCAAAAAAATTCACGAAGCAAAAAACGGAAACGAAGCGCTCAAGAAGCTGGAAAATAATAAAATCGATTTTATTATTTCAGATTGGGAAATGCCTGAACCGAATGGGTTAGACCTATTGCGCCAGATCAAACTCGATCCGCGGTTTAGCAGTATTCCGTTTATCATGATTACAAGCCCTACGAGTCAGGAACGCTTTAAGGTTGAAGATGCCGCGTTGTCAAAGGTTGATGGCTACATTATTAAACCGTTTCGTTCACATATCCTACGAGAGAAAATCGAAAACGCCCTTGTCCAAAAAGAGTTTCGCGAACGTCGCGGGGTCTTAGTGGTAGATGACGACAACGAAGTCAGATCGTTAGTGGTAACCTATCTTAGACAAATGGGTTATTCGCCAATTTTTGAAGCTAAGGACGGTGACGAAGGCTTTGCGGCGCTTCAATTACACCAAAAAGAAATCGCCTTCGTCGTGAGCGACTGGGAAATGCCTCGCCTTACGGGAATCGATCTTTTGGCAAAGATTCGTTCGGATGCCGCACTAAGCGAGATGCCATTTGTCATGATTACCTCTCAGACCTCGATCGAACGCTTAAAAGTAAAACAAGCAATCGAAGGAGAAGTGGACCATTATTTGTTAAAACCCTTTCGGTCCGAAGATCTGCGAACCAAAGTGACTTATGTCTTAAACAAAGCAAAGCTGTCGATCGAAGTAGGGCAACTGTTGAAAACAGTAGAAATGCACTTCAAAGACGGACGAGTGGCCGAAGCTGAGAAAGTTCTTCACAACATTTTAGTATTGGATCCCTCGTCAGTTCGGGCACACCTCGGATTAGCGCACGCTCAAATTAAATTGGCGCCCCAAAAAGGTCTAGAAAAGGCAATGAATTACATTCGAAGAGCTATAACAATTAATCCACAATATCCGCAGGCACACATTGACCTCGCGATAGCCTTTGAAAATGCCATGTCGTTAGAAAAGGCCATTCACGCGTTAAAAGAAGCTCTGAAATATTGTAGTTTTAGCCCCGAAATACATTACCACTTGGGCCGTCTGCTGTTGCGGCGCGGTCGAGACGCCGAAGGTCTTGCGGAACTGAATAAGGCGATCGAATTAAATCCAGCTTTTCGCGAAGCAAAAGATCTAATAGATGCCGCCAAAGACAAGTTGGGACTAAAGTAAATATGGATAAAGCGAGAATCGTAATTGCTGACGACGATGCCGAAAATGTGAAAATGTTAGACGAACTTGTACGCGCCGAGGGACATCTTACAAAAACTTGCGGTGACGGTGAGGCTGTACTGCATTTAGTGAGGTCTTGGTCCCCCCATCTGTTACTACTCGACGTTGATATGCCGAAGATGTCCGGTCTAGAGTGCGCCAAGAAAGTACGCTCTCAGATTAGCAGCGACTACGTAGGAATCATGATGGTAACTGCGCAATCAGACCTTTCTACACTTCAAAATTGCTTCGACGCCGGAGCCGATGATTATCTTTTGAAACCGTATCGCTCCGACGAGCTACGAGCGCGAATGAAAAATAATCTTCGTATTAGAGGCGTCCACGACTCGCTGCGACGCATGAATCGAAAGTTAGAAGAGGCGGCGACGATTGATGAGCTCACGGGACTTCGAAACATGCGTTACTTGTCTAAGCGTTTAATTGATGAGGTCGAACACGCAAAGAAGCACCGTGTCCCGCTGAGCTGTATAATGTTTGACATGGATCATTTCAAACAAGTGAATGACCAACACGATCACTTGTTCGGCAGTCAGGTTTTGCACGAAATCGGGCAGCTTGTGATGACGAAGTTGAGAGCGTCCGACGTACCTGCGAGGTACGGTGGTGACGAGTTCTTCATTCTGCTGCCGGGCACCACGCTAAAGTCTGCCGTTGACGTAGCGGAGCAGTTACGAAAGCTGTTTGAGACACATCAATTCAAATCGGGTACTCATGCAACACGAGTTACGGCCAGCTTTGGGGTGTCGGGCACCCACCATCCAAATGATTTCGAAGTCTTAGAAGCTAGGGAATTGATACGTTCAGCGGATTCCGCGATGTATAGTGCAAAAAATGCCGGGCGAAATCGGGTAGAAACCTACGCCTTCATTAAATAGTAGCGATCGTGCTATAGGAGACAGGGGAGAACTCCTATATAAATGTTGGACACCCTTGACCCTAAAGAAGCCGCCAAGCGGCGCAAAGAGAAAATCTGGATTGTCGTTGCCGCGCTGCTTTTCATCGCAACGACCTATGTAGAGATTCGCCTTTCGAGTCTTTCGAATCGTCTTCCCTTCGTAAATTCAATATTCTTTTTCGGTCTTATCAATTTCAATATCGTATTGCTGATGATTCTTACGTTTCTTGTATTTAGAAACGTAGGTAAACTTTTTTTGGAACGCCGGCGGCGCATTCTGGGAAGCCGCCTTAAAACCAAGCTTGTAGCTGCTTTTTTGGGATTTACGATTATTCCCACCATAATTCTTTTTCTAATTTCTTCGTTCTACATTAATTCGAGTTTCGACAAATGGTTTAGCATTAAGATTCAAAACACTTTACAGGCCGCGCTCGAAATAACTCAGACTTACTATAAAAATACTAGTCGAGTGGCCCAACATCTTGCGACTCAGTCTGCAAACGACATCAAAGAACAGTTCGGGAATAAGTTAAAACACACTCAGGCACTTACGCGCTTTGTAGAACGCAATCGTGAAATGTCGGCAGTAGACGGTTTAGAAGTTTATAGAGACCCAATCGAGGAACGAGTGGTATCTTCCAGTCAGCGCGACGATGCTGAATTTATTCCACGCTTGCCTTTGGATATCCTAAATAAAGTATTTCAAGGGGAACATGTAAGTATCGTTCAACACATTGGAAGGGCAGATTTAATTCGTTCCATTTCGCCACTTCTATCACCGGACGACAAGGTGTACGGTGCGGTGGCGGTTACCTTTGTAATACCCGCCAGTCTGGTGAATCGCGTTGACGAAATTTCCTCAGTATTCAAGGATTACAAAGACGTAAATCCGCTCAAGTATCCGGTTAAATCCACCTATTTTATGATTCTCATTATGATGACCGCGCTCATCATCTTCGCAAGTATCTGGATAGGGCTTTATTTGGCGCGCGAGTTGACGGTCCCACTTGAACGGCTGGTTACTGCTACTCAAAAAATTTCAGTGGGAGATTTAGACTTTCAGGTTTTAAATCCCGGTAATGACGAAATCGCTGTGTTAACTGGATCGTTCAACAATATGTTGTCGGACCTAAAAACGCATCGTTTTCAGCTTGAAGCTACCAACCAGGAGTTGGCCGAAAAACGTGGCTACGTCGAAGCCATTCTAAATAATGTGACAGCAGGCGTGTTGTCGGCCGATGAATCCATGACGGTGACAACTGCGAATCGCGAGGCTGGCAAACTGTTGCATCGCGACGTAAAGGACTTAATCGGAAAGAAATTGGATTCCATTTTTTCTGATGAAAATGTGCCACTCGTTGAACTTTATAAAAGCGCGCTCGAGGGGCGTATAGTTCAAAAACAGTTTGCTCTCGGAAAAGAGGGAGAGAGTCTTACAACTTTATTAGCGACAGCGACTCCTTTTCACACTGGAGTTATTTTCGTCATCGACGATACTAGCGCAGTTTTTAAAATGCAGCGTGAGGCTGCTTGGCGAGAGGTCGCACGTCGCATTGCGCACGAAATTAAAAATCCACTCACTCCCATTAAACTTTCTGCACAACGGTTACAGAAAAAGTTCTCTTCGCATCCAAGCGCGGAAGCTAAATTGCTGCGCGAGTGCACTGACACAATCATTAAAAATGTGGATTCCCTACGAGACATGGTGAATGAATTTTCGGAGTTTGCCCGTTTTCCAACGGCCAATCCAACTTCCAATAATTTAAACGAAATAATTAGAGAAACTATACGTTTGTACGAAGAAGCCGAACGTTCCATTTCATTTATCTTCGAACCTGAGACCAGAATGCCGTTGGTGGATGTTGACCGTGAGCAGTTAAAACGCGTGTTGATCAATCTTCTAGATAACGCAATGCACGCTCTTTCCGAAGGAGTGGGTCAAAAGTGCGCACTTCCGAAGAGAGTATGGGTTCGTACTCATTACAACGAGCAGTTAAACATTGCGGTCATCGATGTTGAAGACAACGGTCCAGGAATGTCCGACATCGTTCGAAGTAGACTTTTCGAGCCATATTTTTCCACTAAAACACAAGGTACGGGACTGGGGCTCGCAATCGTTAAGCGTATCGTGAGTGACCATCATGGATTTATTCGAGTCTACTCGGTGCCCGATTCTGGTTCTAAATTCACGATCGAATTACCGATCCGGTTTACCACAAGGGCCCAGTTTGACGAGGTGCCACTCAATGACTCGCTTGACTCACCTCGCGCATAAGGAGATGTTTTTCCACAAATGAGCAGACTTATTCTTGTAGTAGATGACGAGCAAGAAATTAGACACAGTCTTTCGGCGGTCTTCGAAGACGAAGGCCATCGCGTAGTATCGGCCTCAGATAGCGCGTCTGCCCTTGAAGTTTTGACGCGGGAGTCTCCGGACGTTATTTTTTTAGACATTTGGATGAGCGTCGGGCGTGGGGAAAAACAGCAAGAAGGCCTGGATCTTTTGGCAAAGATCAAAGCGCAGTATCCCGAGTCAGTGGTTGTTATGATGTCGGGGCATGGGTCCATAGAAACCGCGGTAAAAGCCACCAAATTAGGGGCTTACGACTTTATTGAAAAGCCATTGTCCTTAGAAAAGGTTCTCGTAACTCTTCAAAACGCCTTTCAACTGCGGGATTTGTCGCGAGAGAATCGAAACTTGCGTCAGCGAGTCGCGCGTTCCAAAACAATGATCGGTGAAAGTGCCGCTATGGTCGCTCTAAAAGCGGCCATTCGGAGAGTTGCCTCTACGAATTCTTGGGTATTGATTACGGGTGAAAATGGGACCGGTAAAGAACTGGTCGCTCACACAATTCACGCCATGTCCTCGCGTTTCGAAAAGCCATTCATAGAAATCAACTGTGCAGCGATTCCAGAGGAACTTATTGAGTCCGAACTATTCGGCCACGAAAAGGGGTCATTTACTGGGGCGACTCAGCTCAAGCGCGGTAAATTCGATTTGGCTAATGGTGGGACCTTGTTTCTCGATGAAATTGCCGACATGAGTCTCAAGACCCAAGCCAAGATACTAAGAATACTACAGGAACAACGGTTCGAAAGAGTGGGTGGCTCCCAAACTATTGAAGTCGATGTTCGGGTAATCGCGGCGACAAACAAGAATCTCGAAGAAGAAATAAAAGCGAATCGTTTTCGCGAGGATCTTTATTATCGGCTCAACGTGGTCCCTTTTCGCGTCCCGTCCCTCAGAGAACGACGCGAAGATATTCCGCATTTAATCCAACACTATTTAAAGGAGTTTTCTGTCGCAGGGAGCGCCCCAAAAACCATGTCCCAAACTGCGTTAGAGTTATTTTCTAATTACACTTGGCCGGGAAACGTGCGGGAACTGAAAAATACGATTGAGCGACTGGTAATATTTAGCGACGAGAGTGAAATTTCTTTAGAAACGGTCCTAGGTGTGGTTCCGGGACTTGCTGCGTCTCAAACGAAAATAGTGAATAACGAATCCGTGCGAGACCGTTCTTTGAAGGGGGCGCGGTCAGAATTTGAAAAAGATTTCATCGTTCGCAAACTCACAGAAAACGACTGGAATGTTTCCCGAACGGCGGTGGCTCTTGGTATTGAACGCAGTCATCTTCATAAAAAAATGAAAAACTTCGGAATTGAGGAACGTTAATTTATGAAAACTGAGCTCATCGTCGCGCTCGACAACATGACCGAAATAACGGCGCGTTCATTCGTTGAAAAGAGCGCAAGCTGCGGAGTTAACTGGTTCAAAATCGGGTTGGAACTATATTCAGCGACGGGACCCGCCTTCGTAAAAGAGTTAAAGCAAAAAGGGTATAACGTATTTTTAGATCTCAAACTGCACGATATACCAAACACGGTTGAAAAAGCCTCACGTGTGATCGCGGGTCTAGGTGTCGACCTCCTGACAATTCACTGCACTGGTGGCGTGGACATGATGAAGGGGGCCCTTGTGGGAGCGCAGGGGAGCAGCACTTCGATTATTGGCGTGACGGCTCTCACAAGTCTCGGCGACCACGATCTCGGGTTGCTTGGCGAGGTATTTGCTTTCAACGATCAGTCCAAACCTCGGCCAGCTCGTAAACGTACGGTCGCGCGGCTCTATCAGGCGGCTCTAGAAGTGGGACTTAGGGGAATAGTGTGCTCGCCCGACGATCTTGCCACTCTTCCTCGAATCAACCCATCGGGCTTTTGTTTCGTAACCCCAGGAATTCGACCCACATTTGCGGATCGCAACGATCAGCAGAGCGTTGCGACTCCCGCTGCGGCGGTGAAAGCCGGCGCCACCCATTTGGTTGTGGGTCGTCCAATCACCGCTCCCCCTTCTGGCATGTCGTCTGAAGACGCAATAAAAAAAATTCTGGAAGAAATGGCCACTGCAGGGAATTAATTATGGCTGCGAAAATCATTTTGAACGGACTTCGAAGTATTGAAGAATGCCTCAGAGTAAATCCTGATCGCATAGCCAAGCTTTATTTTGAGCGCGCAAAACTCTCTCCGCGTTTAGAAGCCATTAAAAAACAAGCTGAAAAAGCGGGGGTACGCGTAGAAATCACTGTAAAAAATGAGGGCGACGAAGGTTGCAGCGCCCTTCTTTCCGACTATCAATACACCGATTTCGATGATTTTTGTGCCCAACTGAAAAGCGAGATCGACGCTGGGGAGCGGCCCTGTGTTCTCATGCTCGACGGCGTTACTGACCCTCAAAACTTGGGGGCGATTTTGCGTACTGCTGCGTTCATGAATGTTGCGGGTGTGGTTTTACCAAAAGACCGGGCATCACCGATTACTGATACGGTCTACCGTGTTGCGTCCGGAGGGCTAGAGTACGTCCCGGTGTGCCAGGTTCCCAATCTTGTTTCAGCCATGGCGAGACTTAAGGAATGTGGTTTTTGGAGCGTAGGTTTCTCAGAGCACGCAAAACAAACGCTCGCGGCGGTACGACGAGACATAGCCCCATTATTGGTAATCGGGAACGAAGAAAAAGGAATTCGACCGTTGGTCCGAGAAAACTGCGATTTTCTCGCAAAATTCGAGGGGCGAGGCAAACTCGCGTCCCTAAATGCCTCCGTCGCCGCGGCCCTTGCCATGCAGTGGGCCGTGTCCGAAGTTTAAACTTTAAAAACTTATTGCCATTTCAGCGAAAAAAAATATAACCTCGAGCGCGCTCTACCTGACTGCAACAAGTGCGAGTAGAGACTTGTGCTGGTGTAGCTCAATTGGTAGAGCAGCTGATTTGTAATCAGCAGGTTGCGGGTTCGAGTCCCATCGCCAGCACCATTTTATTTGGCTGGAGGGATACCCAAGTGGCCAAAGGGAACAGACTGTAAATCTGTCGGCTTATGCCTTCGAAGGTTCGAATCCTTCTCCCTCCACCATAAAATTAGAGCGGGAGTAGCTCATTTGGCTAGAGCATCAGCCTTCCAAGCTGAGGGTAGCGGGTTCGAGCCCCGTCTCCCGCTCCAAAATTTTAGCGCAAGTTGTCCTGTTTGCCCGAGTTGCTAATGTAGCTCAGTTGGTAGAGCACACCCTTGGTAAGGGTGAGGTCATCGGTTCGATCCCGATCATTAGCACCATTTAAAATTTAGACTTCCAAATATTGGCGATATTTAAACGAGAAATAGAAAGGGTAAGAAAAGTTTATGTCAAAAGAGAAATTTGAGCGGAACAAGCCGCACTGTAACATTGGTACGATCGGTCACGTGGATCACGGGAAGACGACGTTGACTGCAGCGATTACGACGGTTTTGGCGAAGCGAGGATTTGCGGAAGCAAGAGCTTACGATCAGATTGACAACGCACCAGAGGAGAAGGAGCGGGGGATTACGATCAACACGTCGCACGTGGAGTATCAGACGGACAAGCGTCACTATGCACACGTAGATTGTCCTGGCCACGCGGACTATGTGAAGAACATGATCACGGGTGCAGCGCAAATGGACGGAGCGATTTTGGTGGTGAGTGCGGCGGATGGTCCGATGCCACAGACTCGCGAGCATATTTTGTTAGCGCGCCAAGTGGGCGTTCCAGCGATCGTAGTGTTTTTGAACAAGTGCGACATGGTGGACGACAAGGAATTGATTGACTTGGTGGAGATGGAAGTTCGCGAGCTTCTGACGTCGTACAAGTTTCCTGGCGATAAGATCCCAGTGGTACGGGGCAGTGGATTGAAGGCCCTTGAAGGGGATAAGGGCGATCTAGGAGAAGAGGCGATCATGAAGTTGATGGAAGCAGTAGATAGCTACATTCCACAACCGCAGCGAGATAAGGACAAGCCGTTTTTGATGCCGGTGGAAGACGTGTTTTCGATTTCTGGTCGAGGAACCGTGGTAACGGGTCGAGTAGAGCGTGGAATCGTGAAAGTGGGCGAGGAAGTAGAGATTATCGGTCTTAAGCCTACGACGAAGACGGTAGTGACGGGTGTTGAGATGTTCAGAAAGCTTTTGGATCAAGGTGAAGCTGGAGACAACATTGGAGCACTACTTCGCGGCACGAAGAAGGAAGAAGTTGAGCGTGGGCAAGTATTGGCGAAGCCCGGCAGTATTCTTCCGCACAAGAAGTTTAAGGCAGAGGCATATATTTTGACGAAGGAAGAAGGCGGTCGTCACACACCGTTTTTCAATGGATACCGTCCACAGTTTTACTTCCGTACGACGGACGTAACAGGGGTGGTGAAATTGGCTGCCAACGTAGAGATGGTGATGCCTGGGGACAACTGCGCAATGGAAGTGGAATTGATCACCCCAATTGCGATGGAAAAGGAACTGCGATTTGCGATTCGTGAAGGTGGCCGAACAGTGGGCGCCGGCGTGATCGCTGAGATCGTAGAATAAGTCCTTTAGAAACCACTTGAGTTTTGGGCTGGGAAGGGTGTAGAAGAGCCCCTTCCCAGTTTATTATTGAGGTTTTAAAATGCGCGTAATCGTTGGTTTAGATTGTACGGATTGTAAGAATAAGAACTATTCTACGACGAAAAATAAGACTAAAACTCCGGACAAACTAGAGTTTAAAAAATATTGTAAGTTTTGCCGAAAGCACACAGTTCACCGCGAAAGCAAGTGATTCCGTTTTGGTGTTTAGGCCAGTAGCTCTAACGGTAGAGCGGCGGATTCCAAATCCGTAGGTTGGGGGTTCGAATCCCTCCTGGCCTGCCAAAGGAATCCTGAAAACTTAAAAAAGGACCTGTTCATGGAAAGTCAACAGCATCAGAAAGTAGTGAACATAGCCTATCTCGCTTTTGCGGGCCTAGTGGCATTCGTACTTCTGACCATGTTTATGAAGCTCTCGGACCTTTACGATCTTGAATCGAAAGTGAAGGCCATAGAATTCATCATTCGAGGGGCTTCTTTGGCTGTCGGGTTGGTCGTATTTGTTGGCTTGTATAAGCACCAAAAGGCTAATCAGTTCATGAATGAAGTGGCTTCTGAACTTCTTACTAAGGTGACGTGGCCGTCTCGTAGAGACACGACTTATGCCACGGTAGTAGTAATGATCACGGTGGTGATCGCTGGGATTATTTTAGCCACCTTTGACTGGCTTTGGATGACAATTCTGAAGTGGGTCCTATAACGGAGTGAATGGCGTGAGTGAGCAAAACGTGAGCGTAGCGAACGGATCAGAAATGAATTGGTATGTAGTACATACTTATTCAGGCTTTGAGCACAAAGCGAAGCTTGCACTCGAAGAAAGAATTAAAAGTCTGAAAAAAGAGACTTTTTTCGGCGAAATTATCGTTCCTGAAGAGAACGTTGTGGAATTGGTAAAAGGTCAAAAGCGCACTACAAAACGGCGCTTTTTTCCTGGATACATCCTTGTGAAGATGATTTTGACCGACGAAACTTGGCATATCGTCAAAGAAACTCCGAAAATTACGGGGTTTGTTGGCGACAAGGTAAAACCCATACCAATCGCTGAGACCGAAGTTCAAAAAATGACCAACCGCATAGCTGAAGGTCAGATGAAACCCAAGCATCGTATCTCCTTCTCGGAAGGTGAGAATGTTCGGGTAGTTGACGGTCCCTTTTCGAATTTTAGCGGAACAGTGGAAGACGTTAACCAAGATAAAGGTAAGCTTAAGGTTCTTGTTTCAATTTTTGGTCGTTCAACCCCAGTAGAGTTGGATTTTATTCAGGTTGAAAAGATTTAACGCTTGATGTAGGAAGGCACTCTTTTTATGGCAAAGAAAGTTACTGGTTTTATTAAGTTGCAAATTCCCGGCGGGCAAGCAAACCCAGCACCCCCTGTTGGACCAGCTCTTGGTCAACGCGGTGTGAACATTATGGAGTTTTGCAAAGCCTTTAATGCGAAGACGCAAGACGCTAAGGGAGTAGTTATTCCCGTAGTGATCACGGTTTATTCGGACCGTTCTTTTACTTTCATCACCAAAACTCCTCCAGCGAGCGTTTTGTTGATTAAAGCGGCTGGCATTCCGAAAGGATCGGGAGAGCCAAATAAAAATAAAGTTGGAAAAGTTTCTAAGAAACAAGTTGAAGAAATTGCAAAAACTAAAATGCCTGATTTGACAGCGGCTACTATTGAAGCTGCTGTGCGAACGATCGAAGGATCTGCTCGTTCGATGGGTGTTACGGTTACGCAGTAAAAAATCATTTTTGAGTGGGAGAAGCCGCAAGCTTCGTTGGCACCACAAAGGAGTCCCAGATGTCCGAAGCTGCTTCGGCAAAAATCAAGAAGTATGGTCATGGTAAGAAGTACCTCGACGCACGCAAAAAGATTGATCCCGATAAAAAATATTCTATCAGTGACGCGTTTCAACTTTTAGATCAAGTTGCTTACGCAAAGTTTGATGAGACAGTTGATGTCGCATTCAATCTTGGCGTTGACCCAAAACACGCTGATCAAATGGTCCGTGGCGCGATTGCTCTTCCTCATGGAACGGGTAAAACCGCTCGAGTCGTTGTTCTAACCAAGGGCGAAAAGGCGAAAGAAGCTGAGCAAGCTGGTGCCGACCTTGTTGGCGCGGAAGATCTTATCGAAAAAATTAACGGCGGATGGCTGGAATTCGACAAGATGATTGCGACTCCGGACATGATGGGTATTGCCTCAAAAGTAGCTCGTATTTTGGGACCGCGCGGTCTTATGCCGAACCCGAAGTTGGGAACGGTGACTACCGATGTTGCCAAAGCCGTACGTGAGCAAAAACAAGGCAAAGTAGAATATCGTACCGAAAAAACCGGTATCGTACATGTTCAGATTGGGAAGAGATCATTTGGGGCTCAAAAGCTTACTGAGAACTTCAATGCTCTTTTGAATGTAATCGTGCGCGCAAAGCCTGCTACAAGTAAAGGCACGTACGTTCGAAATATTACTTTATCAACCACGATGAGCCCGGGAATCACTCTAGACCCGGCTATTGCTCAAACGAACTAAGGTTTAAGGAGATTGCACTGTGAATGCGAATAGAGCAGCAAAATCCGAAGCGGTCGCAGAACTTCGGGAAAGTTTCGGCAAAGCTAAAGCTGCATTCTTTGCGGACTATAAAGGTGTTACCGTTGAGCAAATGACTGAGTTGCGTAAGAAATTGCGACCACTCAATGTTCAGGTAAAAATTATTAAAAATAACTTGGCGCGCCTGGCGGTAAAAGAAGCGAAACTCGGCGAAGGCTCGGAAAAGCTTCTCGATAGCGTAGTCGGACCAACGGTAGTTGCGTTCGCTTACGGCGATACAGCCGCGGCAGCCAAAGTGATCCAGAAATTTGCTGATGAAACAGACGCGTTTGGTCTAAAAGATAGTCTTTTGGGCGTCGCTCGCATGTCTGTTCAGCAAGTCGAGGAGCTCTCAAAGCTTCCTAGCAAAGAAGTTCTCTTGGCTAAGATGCTAGGTTCGTTGAACGCACCAGTTACTAACTTTGTGGGTGTTCTTGCAGCGGTTCCGAGGAGCTTGGTTCAGGTGTTGGCTGCGGTCGAACAAAAAAAGAAGCAACAAGGGTAAAAGTTAACGTTAATTTTGGAGGAAAACATGTCTACTGCTGTTACTAAGGAATCCGTTATTTCATTCATCGAGAGCATGAGCGTTCTCGAACTTTCTCAGTTGGTCAAAGAACTCGAACAAAAGTTCGGTGTTTCTGCGGCTGCTCCGGTTGCAATGGTTGGCGGCGCTGCTGCTGCTGATGCTGGCGGTGCTGCTGCTGCGAAAACTGAGTTCACAGTTGTTCTTTCTGTCGCTGGCGACAAGAAGATCAACGTGATCAAAGAAGTTCGCGCAATCACAGGCCTCGGCTTGAAAGAAGCTAAAGATCTTGTAGAAGGTGCGCCAAAGGTTCTCAAAGAAGGCGTATCTAAAGCTGATGCTGACGAGATGAAGAAGAAGCTCGAAGCTGAAGGCGCAAAGGTCGAAATCAAGTAGTTTTGACGCAGGGTCCAATGCAGCTTCAGAATTATTAAGGTATTTCCTTTTTTTTCTGACTTTTGTGTCGTACATGCATCAATAACTGAAAAATTATTCAAAGATACGGGCCCCCATCGTGTTTATTCATACTAGTAAACACTCGATGGTAGGGCTTCGTGTCTTTTTAGAGGAGTGCGAATGGCCTCATTATTCACGGAAAATAGACGGGTTCGTAAGGATTTTGCAAAGGTTCACACACCGGTGCACATTCCAGATCTTATTGAACTGCAAAAAAAGTCGTATGAGCTTTTTCTGCAAAAAGACGCGAAACTAAACAAGCGTCAAAATATTGGCCTTCAAGCCGTATTTAAGTCTGTGTTTCCGATTGAGGATTTCAATCGAACAGCTTCTTTAGAATTTGAAAGCTACACTCTCGAAGAGCCGAAGTATGACGTGCTCGAGTGTCGCCAGCGTGGCATGACTTTCGCTGCACCTTTGAAAATTACAGTACGCCTGGTCGTTTACGATGTAGATGAGGAAACTCAGACCCGCAACATTCGCGACATTAAGGAACAAGAAGTATACATGGGCGAAATTCCGCTCATGACTGAAAGTGGTTCCTTTATTATTAACGGCACGGAACGAGTAATTGTAAGCCAATTGCATCGTTCTCCAGGCGTTATTTTTGACCATGATCAAGGTAAGACCCATTCAAGCGGGAAAATTCTTTATTCCGCTCGTTTAATTCCACATCGCGGATCGTGGTTGGATTTCGAATTTGACCATAAAGACATTTTACATGCCCGTATCGATCGTAAGCGAAAGATGCCGGCGACAATCGTTCTTCGTGCTCTTGGTTATTCTACCCAAGAACTTTTGACCTATTTCTATCGCGCTGAAACGCTTAACTGTGAAGGCGGAAAGTATTTTAAGAAAATTGACCTCGAAATTCTTGCGGGTCAAAGGGCAGAAGATGACATCGTCGATCCTAAAACTGGTGAGACGCTTGTTAAGAAAAATCGAAAATACACCCGAGCTGTAATCGAAAAGATTGAGCGTTCGGGTCTTAAGCGCCTTGAAGTTCCAAAAGAAATGGTGATTGGCCGCGTTACTGCTGAAGATATCGTAGATGAAAATTCTGGCGAAGTTATCGCGGAATGTAACGTCGAACTTACTTCATCTCTTTTGGACGAGCTGAAAAAACGCGAAATCAATAACATTAAGATTATCTACACCGATAATCTTACCTATGGCCCGTTTTTGCGCGATACGCTCCTAGTCGACAAAGTGAACTCTCCCGAAGAGGCTTTGATCGAAATTTATAAGCGCATGCGTCCAGGCGATCCTCCGACACTAGAGGCGGCCCGACAACTTTTCGACAATATGTTCTTCAATCCGGACCGCTACGATCTTTCGAAGGTTGGCCGTTTGAAGCTCAATTATAAATTCCCAAATAACGGAATATCTCCGGATGTCACTGTTTTGACAAAAACCGACATCATGGAAACTGTGCGCTACCTTTGTGAATTGAACAACGGTCGCGGTACTATCGACGATATTGACCATCTTGGAAATCGTCGTGTTCGCGCAGTGGGCGAGTTAATCGAAAACCAATATCGTATTGGTCTGGTGCGTATGGAGCGCGCCATTCGTGAGAGAATGAGCATTCAAGAAGTTGAAACGCTCATGCCGCACGACCTCATTAACCAAAAACCAGTTTCGGCTGTGGTTAAGGAGTTTTTCGGTTCGAGCCAACTTTCGCAGTTCATGGACCAAACGAACCCGCTTTCTGAGATTACGCACAAGCGTCGTCTTTCGGCACTCGGGCCGGGCGGTCTCACTCGTGAACGCGCGGGCTTTGAAGTCCGTGACGTACACCCGACTCACTACGGTCGAATTTGTCCGATCGAAACGCCAGAAGGTCCAAACATTGGTCTTATTGCGTCTCTATCGACATATGCACGCGTGAATGATTTTGGTTTTATCGAGACGCCTTATCGGCAAGTAAAAGAGCGTAAAGTTCACGAAGAAATTCGCTATTTTACTGCGACTGAAGAGGAAAATAAAATCATTGCACAGACCAATCCGGAAGTATTGAAAGCCGGCAGGTTCGACGCAAATGCTGCTCCAGCACGCCGAAAAGGCGAGTTTGCTTTGGTTAACCCTGATGAACTCGAATTGATGGACGTCAGTCCAAATCAATTGGTTTCTATCGCGGCATCTTTGATTCCATTTTTGGAACATGACGACGCCAATCGCGCCCTGATGGGTTCCAACATGCAACGTCAGGCGGTGCCTCTCTTGAGAACGGCCGCCCCAGTTGTGGGTACAGGAATCGAACGCGTGGTTGCTAAGGATTCAGGTTCCATCGTTGCTTCGCGCCACGATGGTGAAGTTACGATGGTCGATGGCACCAAGATCGTAGTTCGCCGTACAAATGCGAAGAACGACGAAATTGGTTCCGATGTAGATATCTACAATCTCACCAAGTATCAGCGATCTAACCAAAACACTTGTGTCACTCAGCGTCCGATTGTGAAGGCTGGCGATCGCGTGAAGGCTGGGGACATCCTGGCAGATGGTCCTGCTACTGACGGTGGCGAATTGGCCCTTGGGCAAAACGTGTTGGTCGCGTTCATGCCGTGGCAGGGTTATAACTTCGAGGACTCGATTTTAATTAGTGAACGGGTAATCAGAGATGACACGTTCACGTCCATCCATATCGAAGAATTCGAGTGCGTTGCCCGAGATACTAAGCTCGGAAAAGAAGAAGTAACTCGAGATATTCCAAATGTAGGCGAGGAAGCACTAAAAGACCTCGACGAGAGTGGAATTATTCGAATTGGTGCGGAAGTAAAGCCCGGCGATATTCTTGTAGGAAAAGTCACACCTAAAGGTGAGACCCAACTTTCTCCAGAAGAGAAGCTACTGAGAGCTATCTTTGGCGAAAAAGCCGGAGACGTGCGCGATACATCGCTTCGGGTACCTTCAGGTATCTTCGGAACAATCATCAGCGCGCAAGTATTTGCACGCGAAGGAACTGATCCGGACGAGCGCACCAAACAAATCTTGGAAGATGAAGTGGCGAAATTGCGTCGAGACGAGAAAATCGAAATCGATGCGGTTCGCTTGAGTGCGCAGGCGAAGATATACAAGATGCTCGACGGCGAAAAAACTACCGGAAAGCTCTTGAGCGAAGATGGTTCCGAGGAATTGTTGAAGAAGGGTGAAGACCTTAATAAAGCAACCCTTGCAAAAATTCCTTTCGAATTGCTTGCATACATTCCAGTCAAAGACGAGCTTGAAAAAGAAGTTACGACTTTTATGAAAACTGCAAAAGAGAAAATCGATGCAGTAAAAGCGATCTTCAAGGAGCGCTCGGATAAACTGAAACGCGGAGACGAGCTTGCTCCTGGCGTGATCAAGATGGTTAAGGTGTACGTAGCTATTAAGCGTCGTCTTAGCGTCGGAGATAAAATGGCGGGACGCCACGGAAACAAGGGCGTTATCTCCAGAATTGTTCCGCAGGAAGACATGCCGTATTTGGCAGACGGAACCCCAGTAGATATGGTGTTGAACCCTCTTGGTGTTCCTTCACGTATGAATATTGGGCAGATTTTGGAAGTGATGCTTGGTTGGGCAGGTCGCGCGCTTGGGGACAAGTTGCAAACCTACGCAGCTAAATTTCAGCCAGAACAGTTGAGAAAACTAATTAAAGAAGTTTACTCGTCTCCCGATGTCGACAAATACATCGATAAGGCAAGTGAAGCCGAACTTAAGCGAATTGTTTATAGTTTGCGAAAGGGTGTGCACTTTGCGACGCCAGTTTTCGATGGCGCTAGCGAAAAAGACATCCACAAAATGTTGACTATTGCGGAAGTTCCGACTCGTGGACAAACAACTTTGTATGACGGCATGACAGGCGACGCTTTCTCTGAAGACGTAACTGTAGGTGTTATGTACATGTTGAAACTTCACCATCTGGTAGAAGAAAAGATTCACGCAAGAAGTATTGGACCTTACTCGCTTGTTACGCAGCAACCGCTTGGTGGTAAAGCCCAGTTTGGTGGCCAGCGTTTAGGAGAGATGGAAGTTTGGGCACTTGAAGCCTACGGCGCCGCTCACACACTTCAGGAAATGCTGACAGTGAAATCAGACGATGTCACTGGTCGTAACCGAATGTATGAAGCGATTGTTAAGGGTGAACATGTACTTGAACCAGGTCTCCCTGAGTCCTTCAACGTACTTGTGAAAGAACTTCAAAGCTTAGCTCTGAACGTAGAATTGATCGAAGACAAGCAAGAATAGTTTGTTTTTTTAGGAGAAAATCTCGTGAAAGACCTTCTTAATTTTTTTGATAAACCGAAAGACCCATTGAGCTTTACAGGCATCCGAATTTCCCTGGCATCGTCAGAGAAAATTCGCGAGTGGTCCTTTGGTGAAGTAAAAAAGCCAGAAACCATCAACTACCGTACGTTTAAGCCTGAACGCGATGGTCTGTTCTGTGCCAAAATCTTCGGACCAGTGAAGGACTATGAGTGTAACTGCGGTAAGTACAAACGCATGAAACACCGAGGCGTTGTGTGTGAAAAATGCGGCGTCGAAGTTATTCAATCAAAGGTTCGTCGTGAACGTCTCGGTCATATTGAACTTGCGACTCCAGTAGCGCACATCTGGTTTTTAAGAAGTCTTCCGTCCCGTATTGGGGCTTTGTTGGATGTGACGTTAAAAGACCTCGAAAAGGTTCTTTATTGCGAAACATTCGTAATGATCGATGGTGGTAACAGCGAAGTCGAATCTGGGACCATTATTTCCGAGGAAAAATACAACCAACTCATTAAAGACGGCGCTACTTTTACCGCCGGAATGGGTGGCGAGGCCGTACGCGATCTTTTGAAAAAAATTGACGTTGATCTCATGGGGCGTCAACTTCGGAAAGAAATGCGCGCAACTTCGAGCGAGGCAGTTCGTACTAAGATTGCAAAGAGACTTAAAGTAGTCGAAGCACTCAAAGAGTCGGGTAATCGTCCAGAGTGGATGATGTTGGAAGTAGTTCCAGTAATCCCCCCTGAGTTACGCCCATTGGTTCCACTTGATGGTGGTCGTTTCGCTACTAGCGATCTCAACGACCTTTATCGTCGTGTAATTAATCGTAATAATCGTCTGAAGCGCCTCATGGAGTTAAACGCTCCGGAAATTATCATTCGAAATGAAAAACGCATGCTGCAAGAAGCCGTAGATGCGTTGTTTGATAATGGTCGACGAGGTAAAACGTTCACAGGTCCTAGTAAGAGACCACTACGTTCGCTTTCGGACATGCTTAAGGGCAAACAAGGGCGTTTCCGCCAGAACCTGCTTGGAAAACGCGTCGATTATTCGGGTCGTTCGGTAATCGTGGTTGGGCCAGAATTAAAGCTTCATCAGTGCGGTTTGCCAAAGCAAATGGCGCTCGAGTTATTTAAACCTTTTATCTACAACAAGCTTTCTGAGTACGGGTACGTAACGACCATTAAGAGTGCGAAAAAGATGGTCGAGAAGCAGCGTCAGGAAGTCTGGGACATTCTGGACGAAGTGGTTAAGGAGCACCCTGTACTCTTGAACCGTGCGCCTACGTTGCATCGATTGGGCATTCAAGCTTTTGAACCGGTGTTAATCGAAGGAAAAGCGATTCAACTTCATCCTCTCGTTTGTTCGGCATTTAACGCTGACTTTGACGGTGACCAGATGGCCGTACACGTGCCGTTGTCGATCGAAGCTCAAATCGAAGCGCGCGTCCTTATGATGTCGACCAACAATATTCTTTCTCCAGCTCACGGAAAACCGATTATCGTTCCGTCGCAGGATATCGTACTAGGTCTTTATTATATGACCCGCGAGCGTCCGTTCGCAAAAGGCGAAGGCAAAGTATTCGCTTCCTCGACAGAGGTGACATACGCCTACGCTTCGGATGCAATGCATTTGCAGGCGAAGATCAAATGCCGCGTCGGAAAGAAATTGTATGACACGACCGTAGGTCGGGTGCTCTTGAGCGAAGTCGTTCCTCCGGAGATCCCTTTCCAATACTACAACCGTGTATTGGATAAGAAGGCATTGGCTGAGTTGATCGACCATTGTTACCGTCTTGCCGGCAATAAAAAGACTGTGATTCTGGCTGACCAGTTGATGGCTACCGGATTCAAGATGGCGACTCGTGCGGGAATTTCGATCTGCGTTGACGACATGTTGATGCCGAATGAAAAGGAAGAATTTCTCAAGAAGGCCTACTCCCAAGTTCAAGAAATCGAAAACCAATATGTTGATGGTCTCATTACAGATGGTGAGCGTTACAACAAGGTGATCGATATTTGGGCTCAGACCTCAGAAGTTATTGCATCCGCAATGATGAAGAAGTTGAGTACACAAAAGATTCGTGGACCAAAGGGAGAAGAAGTCGAAGTTCCTTCTTTCAACGGAATTTTCATGATGGCGGATTCTGGAGCAAGAGGTAGTAATGCCCAAATTCGTCAGCTCGCAGGAATGCGTGGCCTCATGGCGAAACCGTCAGGCGAAATTATCGAAACTCCGATTACTGCTAACTTTCGTGAAGGTCTAAGTGTTCTTCAGTACTTTATTTCGACTCACGGAGCGCGAAAAGGCTTAGCGGATACTGCTCTTAAAACAGCAAATTCCGGTTATCTTACTCGTCGTCTCGTGGATGTGTCGCAAGACATGATTATCCGAGAAGTTGATTGTGGAACCCTAGACGGAATTTACGTTAGCGCCTTAATTGAGGGCGGCGAAATTATCGAACGCATGGGCGACCGTATTTTGGGTCGTGTGGCGCTTGACGATGTGATCGATCCGATCACTAGTGAAGTGATTGTCTCCGCGAACACTGAAATTGTGGAAGATAAAGTTCGTAAGATTGACGACGCGGGGCTAGACCGAGTGAAGATTCGTTCCGTGCTGACCTGTCAATCTGCAGATGGTACTTGCACATTGTGTTACGGTCGAGACCTTGCACGCGGACGCCTTGTGAATATCGGAGAGGCTGTCGGTGTAATTGCTGCACAATCTATCGGTGAACCAGGAACGCAGTTGACAATGAGAACGTTCCACATCGGTGGAGCTGCGTCTAGACGTGCAGAACAATCAAACCTCGAAGTTAAAACGAAGGGGCGAATTAAGTTTCTCAACGTAACCACAGTGAAGAATAAAGAAGGTCACTTCATCGCAATGAATCGAAATGGTGAAGTTGCGGTCATTGACGACAACGGTCGTGAACGTGAAAAATATCCAGTAATTTACGGTGCTCGCCTCTTAGCTAAAGATGGCGATAAGGTAGAAAAAGGAAAAATGATCGCAGAATGGGATCCTTATTCCACTCCGATCGTTTCCGAAGCTACTGGTACTGTGAAGTTCGAAGATATTGAGGAAGGTCTTACCATGCAGGAGCAGGTAGACCCGGTCACCGGACTTTCCCATAAGGTTATCGTAGAATCGAAGGCATCGGATAAACGTCCGAAAATCTTGATTCAGGACGATAAAGGACAATTGAAAAACATTGAAGGTAGCCACCGTGTTGCGCGCTACATGATTCCGGTGGGAGCTAACGTAGTAGTTCTCGACGGGGATCAAGTACACGCAGGCGATGTCATCGCGAAAATTCATCGTGAGACAACGAAGACCAAAGATATCACCGGCGGTCTTCCTCGCGTTGCGGAACTCTTTGAAGCTCGCAAACCAAAGGATGCTGCAATTATTTCGGAAATCGATGGCATCGTATCATTTGGTAAGGACACCAAGGGCAAACGTAAGATTGTAGTGACTCCAGAAGTCGGTGAGCCGAAGGAGTACTTGGTAGGCAAAGGAAAACACTTAGCCGTCAACGAAGGCGACTATGTGAAGGCCGGAGATCCTTTAATGGATGGACCAATTAATCCGCATGATATTTTGAGAGTAAAAGGCGAAAAAGCCCTTGCGAAGTATCTCGTGGACGAAGTGCAAGAGGTCTATCGCTTGCAGGGCGTGAAAATTAACGACAAACACATCGAAGTGATTGTTCGTAACATGCTTCGCAAAGTAAAAATTCAGGACGTTGGCGATACTACATTCTTGGTCGGCGAACAGGTCGATAAGCAGGTGTTCGAAGAAGAGAACCAAAAAGCATTGGCTCAAAATGGAACGCCAGCAACGGCAGAGCCGCTATTGCTCGGTATTACCAAAGCCTCGTTAAGTACTGAGAGCTTCATTTCAGCAGCTTCCTTCCAAGAGACCACTAAGGTTCTCACGGAAGCGAGTATTGCAGGAAAAGTCGATTATTTGAGAGGGTTGAAGGAAAACGTCATTATGGGACGCCTAATTCCGGCTGGTACGGGATTAGCGAAATATAAGAGGATTATTGTTGAATCTACGGCGGAAACCGTAGACCAACCAGTAACATCCTCGTTGATGCACCAACCAAGTGCTTCGGCAGACGCTACAGTTATGTAAATTCGCAACCTTGACTCGACTTATTTGATCGAGTACAAGGCTGCTTCATAGTTTAGGAAGTTGAAAGGAACAGAATGCCTACTATTAATCAGTTGGTTCGAAAGGGACGAGAAAAAAAGGTTTGGAAAACGAGCGCGCCCGCGTTGGAAGGGTGTCCACAACGTCGTGGTGTTTGTGTGCGGGTTTATACAACCACACCAAAAAAGCCAAATTCCGCTTTGAGAAAAGTTTGTCGGGTTCGGTTAACCAACGGATTTGAAGTGACTTCCTATATTCCTGGCATTGGCCACAATCTCCAAGAACACTCTATCGTGCTTGTTCGAGGTGGTCGTGTGAAAGACTTGCCAGGCGTACGATACCACACCGTACGGGGAACTCTCGATACTCAAGGTGTTCAAAATCGTAAACAAAGCCGTTCGAAGTATGGCGCAAAACGCCCAAGTAAGGCTTCTTAAGAAAGAATTTCAGAGGAGTAGATTTTAAATGTCTCGTAAAAAGTTCATCGCAAAAAGAGAAATCCTTCCCGATCCAAAATTTAACGATTTAGTCGTAGCGAAGTTCATCAATTCATTGATGGTTGATGGGAAGAAGAGCGTGGCTGAAGGAATTCTTTATTCCACGTTAGATATACTTCAGAAGCGAACTAACGATGATCCACTGAAGGTGTTTAAAAAGGCATTGGAAAATTTGAAGCCGGTTTTAGAAGTAAAGTCACGTCGCGTAGGTGGAGCTACCTACCAAGTGCCAGTAGAGGTAAAACCCGCTCGCCGTCAATCTTTAGCTAGTCGTTGGTTAATCGAATTTGCTCGAGATCGAGCAGAGAAGTCGATTGAAGAAAAATTGGCATCGGAAGTTTTAGATGCGCTTGCTAACCGCGGTGGTGCAATGAAGCGTAAGGACGACGTTCATCGCATGGCTGAGGCCAATAAAGCGTTTGCTCACTTTCGTTGGTAATCGAGCTTTTTTCAACGAGCTTGGTCGAATGTTTGCGGCTGTACTTTTCGGAGTACGGCCGCTTTTTTTTTAGGGGAAGTCCGTGGCTGACTACAACTTAGAGTCTACTCGCAATATCGGCATTATGGCCCACATTGATGCCGGAAAAACGACGACTACCGAGCGAATTCTTTATTACACAGGAAAAACCCACAAATTGGGGGAAGTTCACGAGGGCACCGCAACCATGGATTGGATGCCTCAGGAACAAGAACGCGGAATAACGATTACCTCGGCTGCGACCACATGTTTTTGGAAAAACCATCGTATTAATATTATCGATACTCCCGGCCACGTTGATTTCACTATCGAAGTTGAACGAAGCTTGCGCGTATTAGATGGCGCAGTCGCAGTGTTTTGTTCAGTTGGCGGCGTAGAGCCGCAGTCGGAAACCGTTTGGAGACAGGCTAACAAATACAAAGTCCCTCGAGTTGCATTTATCAACAAAATGGACCGCATCGGAGCCGATTTCTGGTCGTGTGTCGATCAAATGAAAGAAAAGCTTGGCGCGAACGCAATTCCGTTTCAACTCCCTTGGGGAGTCGAAAGCGAATTCAAAGGTGTAATAGATCTCATCTCGATGAAGGGTGTTTTTTGGCAGGGAGAAAATCTAGGAGCCTCGTTCGAGGAAAGTGACATTCCTAACGAACTTCTTGAAGAAGCACAGTCCGCAAGAGAGGCTCTGGTTGGAGCGGTTGCCGAATTCGATGAACAGTGCATGGAAAAGTACGTCAATGGCGAAGACATTCCGGTTCAAGATTTGCGACGTGCGGCCCGAAAGGCCTGTGTGAGTCTAGGTGTTACGCCAGTGTTTTGCGGGTCCTCCTTTAAAAATAAAGGAGTTCAGCCACTTCTCGACGCAGTGATAAATTATCTACCTTCGCCCTTGGATATTCCGCCAGTTGCTGGGCACGACGTAAAAAATCACGATAAAATTATTGAACGAAAGGCCGATTATAAAGAGCCGTTTGCTGCACTTGCGTTCAAAATAATGACAGACCCATTCGTAGGTACGTTGACCTATTTTCGCGTCTACTCCGGAACGCTCGAAGCTGGTTCACATATTTATAACTCGATCAAAGAAAAGAAAGAGCGAATCGGCCGTTTACTCCAAATGCACGCGAACAAAAGAGAAGACGTAAAAGAAGCCCGAGCCGGAGAGATTGTTGCAGCCGTTGGTCTGAGATTTACGACCACGGGAGATACTCTTTGCTCCGAAAATCAGCCAATAATTTTAGAAAAAATGGATTTTCCTGAGCCAGTTATAAGTATTGCAATTGAACCAAAAACAAAGGCTGACCAGGAAAAGTTAGGCCAATCGTTGCAGAAATTGTCGATCGAAGATCCGTCCTTTCGCGTAAAAACGGATGAAGATACTGGCCAGACAATCATTTCGGGCATGGGCGAACTTCACCTCGAAATTATAGTGGATAGGATGCTACGAGAGTTTAAAGTAGAAGCGAATGTCGGCAGTCCACAAGTCGCCTACAAAGAAACTCTCACCAAATCGGTTAAAGTAGAGGGTAAGTTTATTCGACAATCCGGCGGAAAAGGGCAGTACGGACACTGTTGGATCGAAGTAAGTCCCAACTCTCCGGGGGCGGGGTATAGCTTTGAGAGTGCCATTGCTGGAGGGGTCTTGCCTAAGGAGTTTATAGCCGCAGTCGATAAGGGTATCCAGGGAGCGGTTTCCAACGGCGTATTGGCGGGTTACCCAGTTGTTGACGTCAAGGTACGCCTGGTAGACGGGTCTTTCCACGATGTAGATTCCACCGAAATGGCCTTTAAAATTGCGGGATCAATGGCCTTCAAAGAGGCCTGCAAATTAGGGGGGGCGATTTTACTTGAGCCAGTAATGTCCTGTGAAGTTGTTTGTCCCGAAGCCTATATGGGTGATGTTATTGGGGATTTGAATGCCCGTAGAGGTAAGATTCACAGCATGACTCCGCGAGGGAACGTCCAGTCTATCAAGGCTGAGGTTCCATTAGCCGAAATGTTCGGCTATTCCACCGAGCTGCGTTCGAAAAGCCAGGGGCGAGCGACCTACACGATGGAGCCCGCCCGCTATGAGCCTGTACCCCCGAATGTCTCGGAGAAGATCATTTCGAGGATGTATGGGTAAGCCCCTACAACGACAAGATTTTCGCGTCATTTCTGCTTTGAAATTGCAACGCAATGTTGTAAATGCTTTCAACAAACTTTAACACTCATAACGTACGAACTAATAGGGAGCGTTTATGTCAAAAGAGAAATTTGAGCGGAACAAGCCGCACTGTAACATTGGTACGATCGGTCACGTGGATCACGGGAAGACGACGTTGACTGCAGCGATTACGACGGTTTTGGCGAAGCGAGGATTTGCGGAAGCAAGAGCTTACGATCAGATTGACAACGCACCAGAGGAGAAGGAGCGGGGGATTACGATCAACACGTCGCACGTGGAGTATCAGACGGACAAGCGTCACTATGCACACGTAGATTGTCCTGGCCACGCGGACTATGTGAAGAACATGATCACGGGTGCAGCGCAAATGGACGGAGCGATTTTGGTGGTGAGTGCGGCGGATGGTCCGATGCCACAGACTCGCGAGCATATTTTGTTAGCGCGCCAAGTGGGCGTTCCAGCGATCGTAGTGTTTTTGAACAAGTGCGACATGGTGGACGACAAGGAATTGATTGACTTGGTGGAGATGGAAGTTCGCGAGCTTCTGACGTCGTACAAGTTTCCTGGCGATAAGATCCCAGTGGTACGGGGCAGTGGATTGAAGGCCCTTGAAGGGGATAAGGGCGATCTAGGAGAAGAGGCGATCATGAAGTTGATGGAAGCAGTAGATAGCTACATTCCACAACCGCAGCGAGATAAGGACAAGCCGTTTTTGATGCCGGTGGAAGACGTGTTTTCGATTTCTGGTCGAGGAACCGTGGTAACGGGTCGAGTAGAGCGTGGAATCGTGAAAGTGGGCGAGGAAGTAGAGATTATCGGTCTTAAGCCTACGACGAAGACGGTAGTGACGGGTGTTGAGATGTTCAGAAAGCTTTTGGATCAAGGTGAAGCTGGAGACAACATTGGAGCACTACTTCGCGGCACGAAGAAGGAAGAAGTTGAGCGTGGGCAAGTATTGGCGAAGCCCGGCAGTATTCTTCCGCACAAGAAGTTTAAGGCAGAGGCATATATTTTGACGAAGGAAGAAGGCGGTCGTCACACACCGTTTTTCAATGGATACCGTCCACAGTTTTACTTCCGTACGACGGACGTAACAGGGGTGGTGAAATTGGCTGCCAACGTAGAGATGGTGATGCCTGGGGACAACTGCGCAATGGAAGTGGAATTGATCACCCCAATTGCGATGGAAAAGGAACTGCGATTTGCGATTCGTGAAGGTGGCCGAACAGTGGGCGCCGGCGTGATCGCTGAGATCGTAGAATAAGTCCAGGCCCATTTAGGTTTGTAAAAACCGCCGAAAAACAAGTGAGAGTTTTTCGGCGGTTCTTTTTTAGAATCTCACAAATGGGGAATATGGAAATGCCCCGGATAGGCGACCAGTAGGTCTTGCAGGGATTGCGGTAAAGTAACTATCGAAGAAGGGTTAATAAAAAATGGAACACAAAATTAGAATTAAACTCAAAGCTTTTGATCATAAAGTTCTAGATCAATCGGTTTGGGAAATCGTGGACACTGCTAAGAGAACAGGTGCCAAAGTACGCGGTCCGATTCCGTTGCCAACGGTAATCAATAAGTACTGCGTATTGAGGTCTCCTCATATCGACAAGAAGTCGCGCGAGCAATTCGAGATTCGCACTCATAAGCGTCTCATCGACATTCTCGAGCCGACTCAACAGACGGTCGACAGTTTAATGAAACTAGATCTTTCAGCAGGTGTTGACGTCGAAATTAAGTCATAGTATAGACCAGCTTCCTTCCGTGAGCATAAGCGTCCACGGATGCATCCTGCAGATGGCAAGTTAGGTAACTGACGAGTGAACTGCCAGGTGATGCTGTGGCAAATAAGGTGTAGACCTTTCGCCAAAAACGAAGACGCAATAGATCTGCATAATCGCCTCGCGACTGGGTTTCCAGTCGCAAAGAGGGCGACATGTTGTGAATAGTTTTCGAGGTAAGTGATAGAATGAGCGATCAAGAAATAAACAATACAACGACAGCAGCTGGAGCTAGCGCTTCAAGTGATGTGGTGCTTTCTGGCATGCGGTCCGGGATTTTCGGTCTGAAGTCCGGAATGACACAAATATTTAATCAAGCCGGCGACATGGTTCCTGTAACTGTGATCGACTTGACCCCGGGTGTAGTTACCCAGGTTAAGTCTACGGAACGAAATGGTTATAACGCTGTTCAGATCGGTATGTTGCCAAAGAAGGTTCAACGTACCACCAAGGCTGAACGGGGCCATTTCAAAAAATCAGGAAGCCCTGGTTTTTACCATGTGCAAGAGCTTCGCGTAGATTCGGTTAGCGGTATCACCGAGGGCGCGATTATTTCCCCTGATTTCGTAAAAGAAGGGGATCTTGTAGACGTTACGGCAACGAGTAAAGGTAAGGGCTTTCAGGGTGGCATGAAGCGTTTCAATATGTCGGGTGGTCCAAAATCACACGGCGCTTCCCTTTCACACAGAAGCCTAGGATCAATCGGAAATCGAGCCGATCCAGCAAAATGTTTCAAAAACAAAAAAATGCCCGGACAGATGGGGCAAGAACAAGTCACGATGCAGAATCTGCGAGTGGTGAGCGTTGATCGCGAAAACAACCTCATGCTTGTAAAGGGTTCAATTCCGGGTCCTAAGAACGGCGTTGTACTGGTTCGTAAAGCGGTCAAGACGGCAGGGTGATATTTATGGCAAAATTTGATGTAGTAAATTTAAAGAACGAAAAAGTGGGCTCAGTGGACCTTCCTGAAGAAGTCTTCGGGGTAAAAGTTAACCAGCCTCTAGTTCTTCAAGTGATCAAAGCACAACTTGCAGGTCTTCGGCAGGGTACGGCTTCAACAAAAACGAAAGGTTTAATCCGCGGTGGCGGTAAGAAGCCTTTCAAACAAAAAGGTACGGGAAATGCCCGTCAGGGTTCGAGTCGAAGCCCATTGAATCCGGGCGGTGGTAGCAACTTTGGACCACAGCCTCGAAAGTACAATCAACGAACTCCGAAAGAAATGGTGCGTGGCGCACTACGTTGTGTTCTTTCGGATAAAGCGCTGGCGCAACATCTTGTGATCGTAGACCGCTTTGACTTGTCCTCTGGCAAGACGAAGGATCTCGCGTCCACATTGAAGAAGTCATTTAAAATTGAAAGTGCTTTGTTGATTGATGCGCAGAACCAGAAGCTTTCACTCGCTTCTCGTAATTTACCTCGCGTAAATTACGTAAAGACTGAAGGCACCAATACATACGACATCGTTAAGCATGAGTGGCTCATCATTTCGAAGGAGTCCGCACAAGCACTTGCTGCGAGATTGGCGTAAGGAATATTTATATGGAAACATCAGCACTCAGTATTATTAAGCGACCGATCATCAGCGAAAAAAGTACGATTCAGATTGAGTCTGCACGAACGTATGCTTTTGAGGTGGCCAAGGCTTCCACAAAACAACAAGTGAAAGAATCAATTGAAAAAGCCTTTAAGGTGAATGTGCTCAGAGTTCGAACTATGATCGTTCATGGAAAAGTGAAACGAACTGGTCGCTCTGTGAACAAACGCTCTAATTGGAAAAAAGCACTCGTGACCCTTAAAGAAGGTCAGAAGATCGAAATTTTTCAAGGTGTATAAAAATGGCAATTAAATCATTCAAACCAACATCTGCTGGCCTTCGTCACAAAAACGTGGCGGATTTTTCGATGCTGTCGAAAAAAGCTCCAGAAAAATCTCTTTTGGAAATTAAAAAGAGGTCCGGTGGTCGAAATGCGTACGGTCGCATTACGACTCGTCATATCGGCGGCGGACATAAGCGCAAATACCGTATCGTGGACTTTAAGCGTGATAAAATGTCTATACCCGCGAAGGTTGCAGCGCTTGAGTACGATCCAAATAGAACGGCATATCTTGCGCTTTTAAATTATGCGGATGGTGAAAAAAGATACATTTTGGCTCCGGTTGATCTCAAGGTTGGCGATTCGGTTCTAGCAAGCGATTCCGCTGACATCAGGCCGGGCAACACTTTGACATTGGGTGCGATGCCAGTTGGTACGCTCCTACACAATCTCGAGTTGCTTCCAAATCAAGGGGGCAAGTTGGTCCGATCGGCTGGCGGTGTAGCCCAGTTGATGGGTCGCGAGGGAATATATTGTCAGATTAAAATGCCGTCGGGCGAGATGAGAAAATTTCATCAAAACTGTCGCGCAACAATTGGTCAGCTTTCAAATCCAGAGCACATGAACGTTGCTATAGGTAAAGCTGGACGCGCTAGATGGATGGGCGTGCGACCAACGGTTCGTGGCGTCGCGATGAACCCGATCGACCACCCACACGGCGGTGGTGAAGGTAAAACATCAGGTGGTGGGCATCCAAGAACTCCTTGGGGTCAACCGACCAAGGGATACAAGACGAGACATAATAAACGCACAGATGCATTTATTATCAAGCGTCGAAGATAAGTCGGAGGAACAGTGGCTAGGTCAATTAAAAAAGGTCCATTTATAGATGACCATCTTCTGAAGAAGGTCGAAGCGTCTCGCGCAGCGAATAGCAAAAAAGTTATTCAGACTTGGTCGCGACGTTCAACGATCGTACCAGATATGGTTGGAATGACGTTTGCTGTGCACAACGGTCGCAAATTTATTCCAGTTTATGTCACCGAGAATATGGTCGGCCATAAACTCGGGGAGTTTGCTTTGACTCGTACGTTTCATGGTCATACTCCAGCTGATAAGAAGGCCGCAGAGTCTGGCGGCGGAGCGGCACCAGGAGCCCCTGCAGCACCAGCGGCAGCTGCCGCAAAACCAGCTGCGGCGGCACCCGCAGCTAAGGCTTAATGAGGTTGAACCATGGAAGTTAATGCAAGTTTGAAGTTTATTAGAGTAACTCCACGAAAGGCGATGCTCATTGCAGATCTCGTTCGTGGAAAGGGAATTAACGAGGCACTTGGGATTTTGAAGTTCTCTCGACGTAAGAGGGTAGCCGGATATCTTACCAAGCTTCTTAAGTCCGCAGTGGCAAATGCGGACCAACATGGGCGTATCGATGTTGACACCCTTTACATAAAAAAATTGGAAGTCGGTAAAGGGCCTACCCTGAAGCGATTTCGTCCACGAGCCATGGGAAGAGCTTTTGGAATTAAGAAAAAGACTTGTCACATATTTGTAAGTTTGGCGGAGAGGTAAAAAAATGGGTCAGAAAACTCATCCCATCGGATTTCGTCTGGGAGTGATTAAAACTTGGGATTCGCGTTGGTATTCGAAGAAAGATTACGCGAAGCTCTTGCATGAAGATATTAAACTTAGAAAGTACATCACCCAGAAACTTGCGGGTGCAGGTATTGCTAAGGTTGAAATTGAAAGAGCAGCCAGCAAGGTGAAAGTGAACGTTCACACTGCGCGGCCCGGAATAGTGATTGGAAAAAAAGGTGCAGGGGTGGAAACCCTAAAAGCCGATCTTCAGAAACTTTCCAAAAATGAAGTGTTCTTGAACATCGTAGAAGTTAAAAAGCCGGAATCTAACGCACAGCTGATTTCCGAAAACGTAGCTGGTCAACTCGAGAAACGCGTAGCCTTCAGACGTGCGATGAAAAAGTGTATGACCGCTGCTTTCAAGCAAGGGATTAAAGGAATTAAAATTCGTGTTAGCGGTCGTTTGGGTGGTGCGGAAATTGCCCGCACGGAATGGTACAGCGAAGATTCTGTGCCTCTTCACACGCTACGCGCAAACATTGATTTTGGTTTTTCTGAAGCTCAGACAACTTACGGCAAGATTGGTGTTAAGGCCTGGGTTTATCATGGTGAAATTTTGAACACCAAGAAAGAGAAAGCGAGCGCTTAGTTTATGATGTCACCAAAACGCGTCAAATGGCGCAAACATCAAAAGGGTAAGATGCGGGGACGCGCTGATCGTGGCTCAACCCTCTTCTTCGGAGCATATGGACTTCAGGCTACGGGTTGTGGAAAAATCACTTCTCGCCAAATTGAAGCTGCTCGTATTGCAATGACTCGATACATCAAGCGTGGTGGAAGAGTATGGATTCGTATTTTTCCGGATAAAGCGCTTTCGAAGAAACCTGCTGAAACGCGCATGGGAAGCGGAAAAGGAAATCCAGAAGAATGGTGTGCAGTGATTCGTCCAGGACGTATTTTGTATGAAATGGACGGAATCTCTAAACAAGAGGCAACCGAGGCACTTCGACTTGCAGGGCATAAACTTCCCATCAAAGTGAAAGTGATTTCGAAACCTGAGGTAAAGGTAAATGAGCAAACAAAGTAAAGAAATTAAAGCTCTATCAAAGGATGAATTGCTTATTCGCGAACGCGAGCTGCGAGAGCAACTATTCAAGTTACGGCTACAGAAAGTTACAGGACAACTTGGGAACACCTCCGAGCCAAAATCTTTGCGTAGGGAACTTGCTCGTATCAAAACAGCCCAAACAGCTAAAAATTTAGCTGTGGGTGGTTAAACCAGGCGAAGAGTAGAGAAATTTATGAAAAACCAAACTAAAAAAACCGACGAACCGACGCTAACTAAGACTGGTCACAAGCGCCTGCTTCAAGGTGTTGTCGTAAGCGATAAGATGCAGAAAACCATAGTGGTTAAGGTCGATCGTCGAATTATGCATGAAGAATATAAAAAATACGTCACTCATTCGACTAAGTACAAAGCGCATGACGAAAAGCGAGTTGCTAAGGTTGGTGATCGCGTAGAAATCGTGGAGTCAAAACCAATTAGTCGCGAAAAACGTTGGGCACTCTGTCGAGTACTTGAAAGGGCTGCGCTCTAACGAGCTTGGTGAGGAGTAGAACATATGATTCAAATGAGATCTCGTTTAGATGTCGCCGATAACACTGGGGCAAAAAGCCTCATGTGTATTAAGGTATTGGGCGGTTCGCGGCGTAAGTACGCGACGATCGGTGATATTATCGTTGTTTCCGTTAAAGACGCTCTTCCCAGCGCCAAGGTTAAAAAAGGTGATGTAGTGAAGGCTGTGATCGTACGGACGAAGAAGCCAGTTTCGAGAAGTGATGGCTCTTATATTCGATTTGACACGAATTCGGCGGTGTTGATTAATCCGCAGCTGGAACCGATTGGAACACGGATCTTTGGACCTGTCGCTCGCGAGTTGAGAGCTCGTAAGTTCACAAAGATTATTTCGTTGGCACCTGAAGTGCTTTAACGAAGGAGGATTTATGGCTTTAGAACAAATGGAAACAGGAAAATTTTTGATTCGGAAGGGCGATATGGTTCAGATCATCGCCGGACGTGAAAAAGGTAAAACTGGCAAGGTTTTGCGTGTTGTTCGCGACAAAAACCGAATCGTTATTGAAAAGTTGAATATGGTTAAGCGCCACACCAAGCCTACGCAAACTAAGCCGCAAGGTGGGATTGTTGAGAAAGAAGCCGCTCTCCATTATTCGAATGCATTGCTATTGTGCCCGAAATGTAATCGTGGAGTTCGCATCGCAGCTAAGATCAAGGGAGAAAATAAGATTCGCTCCTGCAAAAAGTGTGGAACGGAACTTTAATTAACATAGGTGTAGATAATTATGTCTGAGCAAAAAGATTCTAAAACAAAAGAGACTTCCCCCGGTAAAAAGCCGTCTGCCCAAAAAGAAGGCGGCAAGGGAAAAAGTAAAAAGGATGCAGGCGGTGGCGCCTCTTTCGAAGTTCAAATGGAACGCCCTCGTGGGCCTTCGAAGCCCCCTAGGCTGAAGGCTCAGTACGATAGCAAAATCGTTTCGGCATTAATGCAGCAACTCGGGCTTAAAAACCGAATGGAAGTTCCTCGACTCGAAAAAGTTGTTGTAAGCGCTTGTGTAAAAGAAGCTCTTACCAACCCTAAAGCATTAGATAACGCTGTTGAAGAAATCGCTTTAATTACAGGTCAAAAACCAAAAGTGACTCGTGCAAAGAAATCGATCGCGGGATTTAAGCTTCGGGCAGGCCAGGCGATTGGTGCGACCGTTACCTTGCGGCGTGCGGCAATGTACGAATTTTTGGATCGCCTTGTAAATGTAGCTCTTCCTCGGGTTAGGGACTTCAAGGGAATTAATCCTAAGAGTTTTGACGGTCGTGGAAATTATTCGTTCGGAATTAAAGAGCAGATTATTTTTCCAGAAATTAACTATGATCGAGTCGATAAAATTCGTGGAATGAACATTACTGTTGCTACGAGTGCAAAAACGAACGATCACGCCAGAGCATTATTGGCGGAACTTGGAATGCCGTTCAGGAAGTAAGGCAAACGGGGAAAAAGAGGCATTATGTCGAAGAAATGTAAGTTAGAAAAGTTAAAGATGAAACCGAAGTTTAGCATTCGTAAGCGAAACCGCTGTCCTCTGTGCGGACGCCCGCGTGCTTATATGCGCAAGTTTAACATGTGCCGCATGTGCTTTAGAGGGTTGGCTCTCAAAGGTGCATTGCCAGGCGTAATCAAGTCCAGTTGGTAGGAGTGCCGAAAAATGAGCATGACAGATCCAGTAGCAGATCTTTTGACTAGAGTACGGAACGGATATCGGGCGAATCTCGAAAAAGTAGATGTTCCAGCCTCTCGTTTGAAAGCAAACATTGTAAAGGTTTTAAGGGACGAAGGTTTCGTTAAGTCTTTTCGACTTGTTCGAGAAGAGGGGCGAGCATGGATCAAAATCCAGCTTCGTTATGATGACAAGGGAGACGCGGTTGTTCGCGGAATTCGACGAGTTAGTCGCCCCGGTTTGCGACGTTACGTTGGTTTTGAAGACGTAGCGCGTGTTCGCAGTGGAGCCGGAGTAGCAATCGTATCTACCTCGAAGGGCATCTTAACCGGTGAAAAAGCTAAAGCCGCTCGCGTTGGTGGCGAATACCTGTGTGAGGTTTGGTAAAAAGTATGTCACGAGTAGGAAAACAACCAATTAAGTTACCGTCTGGTGTCAAAGCCGAAGTAAAAGACGGAATTATTAAGGTCGAAGGCCCTAAAGGTAAGTTGTCGTATAAAATGCCTTTAGGTCTCAACGTTAAAACTGAGGCCGGAGTGCTGCGTCTTGAGGCCGACGAAAAGAAGGCTCCTAATGCGCGATCACTTCATGGGCTTGTGCGGACCTTAGTGCACAATATGGTTCATGGAGTTAGCCAGGGGTTCACAAAGGAATTGGAAATCGTAGGCGTAGGATATCGAGCCCAAACTAAGGGAAATGTTTTGAACCTTACGTTGGGATACTCTCACCCCATCGACTACAAATTGCCTGAAGGAATTCAAGCGAAGGTCGATGCCAACACAAAGTTGACGATATCGGGAGCTGATAAAATGTTGGTCGGATTAGTTGCTGCTAAAATTCGATCGTTTAAAGAGCCTGAGCCATATCAAGGAAAAGGCGTTCGATACACGAATGAAACTATCATTCGTAAGCAAGGTAAAGCGGCGGGAGCGAAGTAACAATGGCTACTAAAGTACGTAAGCACACCGACGAAAAAAAGGTGATTCGTTTTAAAAGAAAGCGAAGAATTCGTGGGACCGTTTTTGGAACTGCGGAGAAACCAAGATTTGCAGTGTTTAAGAGCAATGCGAATCTCTTTGTTCAGTTGATCAATGACGACGGCGGGGCAACTTTAGTAGCGGCGTCGACCTGCGAAAAAGAGACTCGTGGCAAGGTAAAAAACACCCGTGAGGGCGCGAAAGCCTTGGGCGAATTAATTGCAAAACGGGCATTGGAGAAAAAAATCGATCGAGTGGTTTTCGATCGATCTGGGTATTTGTATCACGGAAAAATTAAAACTCTGGCAGATGCTGCTAGAGAAGCCGGCTTGAAATTCTAAGTCTGGAGGATAATCATTTGGCTAGCCAAAATTTTAAGGGAAATAACGAAGATAACGAGTTCGAAGATCGCGTAGTGCATATCAATCGATGTGCGAAAGTGGTCAAAGGCGGACGTCGTTTTAGTTTTGCCGCAATCGTTGTCGTAGGTGATAAAAAGGGACAAGTTGGTATCGGACTTGGAAAGGCCGGCGAAGTTCCTGAAGCTATTAAGAAAGCTACGAAACAGGCGCGAAAGAATTTAGTGCGAGTGTCGTTGCAGGGCACGACAATTCCACATGAGATCACCGGTGTATTCGGAGCGAGTCGTGTGTTAATGAAACCGGCTCCGGAAGGATCGGGCGTTATTGCGAGTTCCTCGGTTCGCGCAATATTAGAATGTGCAGGAATTCAGAATATTCTTACGAAGTCCTTGAAACGCGATAATCCCCACAACGTAGTGAAAGCGACGTTGGAAGGACTTAAAGCGCTTCGTCAGATTGATGAGATCATTCGAGTGCGTTCCAAGAATAGTGGGATAGAAGCAACCGCTTAAGAAAGTGTGAGCATTTTATGAAGGCTAAGAGCAAAGGTACAATTACTGTTCGTTTAAAAAAGGGCCTCTCACAGTGTACGGTGGATCAACGTTCTACCGTCAAGGGTCTCGGGCTTCGTCGAAGAGAGGATTCTCGAACGCTGGAAAATACTTCGGCGGTTCGCGGAATGATTAAAAAAGTTTTACATCTTTTAGATGTGACCGCAGAAACAAGATAGTAGAGGTAGGAAATGCTTAAATTAGGCGAAATTCGTAATGCAAGAGGCGCGACTAGCGAAACACGGCGCCGTGGACGGGGTTCTTCTTCGGGACGAGGTGGAACAGCCGGTAAAGGTCACAAGGGACAGCTCGCGAGAGCAGGTGGACGTGTTCGTTTGGGCTTCGAGGGTGGTCAAATGCCGCTTTATCGTCGCCTTCCTAAGCGCGGCTTCACAAATCACTTTTCGAAGGAATTCGCTGTTATCAACTTGGCGGACCTTAATGAGTCCGAAATTAAAGACGTTTCTATCGAATCCTTGAAAGAAAGCGGACTTCTTAAGACCAAGCTGGATCGACTTAAGGTTTTGGGTACGGGGACTGTAGAAAGAGCGTTAACAGTTAAGGCCCATGCGATTTCTGAATCCGCTAAGAAAAAAATAGAAAAAGCAGGCGGAACCGTTCAGATTTTGGGCAAGTAGTTAACTTCAAAACTTGGTATTTCGAAACACGCGGGAGAATAAGCAACAATGTCTGGCGCCCAAGGTTTAGTTCGGATCCCTGAACTTCGTAGACGCATTATCTTCACTTTAATGATGTTGGCTGTTTATCGAGTGGGCGTGCATGTCTCAACTCCCGGTGTGGATACCGCTGCTCTTTCTCAGTTTTTTGAGAATTCCAAGGGGACCATTTTTTCTTGGTTCAACCTTTTCTCCGGAGGGGCGCTTGAGCGATTTTCGGTATTCGCTCTGGGCGTAATGCCCTACATTAGCTCCTCAATTATCTTTCAGCTATTAACGGTCGTGTGGCCCTATTTGCACGAACTTCAAAAAGAAGGCGAGCAAGGGCGAAAAAAAATTACTCAGTACACTCGTTACGGCACCGTATTGCTTTGTATCATTCAAGGTTACGGCATCGCGGTTGGTTTAGAGCAGATGGCGAACCCGTCGGTGGTTATTCAACCCGGCTGGGGGTTTCGTTTATTGACCACCATTACTCTCACGGCTGGTACTGTTTTTCTAATGTGGCTTGGCGAGCAAATCACTGAACGCGGTATTGGAAATGGCATGTCCCTCATTATATTTGCGGGGATCGCAGCTGGAATTCCAGGTGGCTTTAGTCAAACGGTAAGTTTGGTGAGAACTGGCGAGATATCCTTTATTTCGCTGTTAATGGTTGGCGCCGTCATTGTGGCGACTTTCGCCCTAATTATTTTTGTCGAGCGTGGGCAGCGGCGAATTCCTGTCCAATACGCAAAACGTATTGTCGGTCGAAAAGTATATGGGGGTCAAAATACACATTTGCCTCTCAAGATTAATAGTGCGGGCGTTATTCCTCCTATTTTTGCTTCTTCTCTTATTATGTTTCCGGCAACCATTGCGAGTTTTGTTAGCAATCAATGGACTCAGAAATTGCAGGACTTATTGCAGCTCGGCGGCATGGCGTACAATGTCGTTTACGTTACTCTGATAGTATTTTTTGCTTATTTCTATACTGCCGTTACCTTTAAGAGCGAGGACGTCGCTGAGAATTTGAAAAAACATGGTGGATTTATTCCTGGAATTCGTCCGGGGCAAAAGACCGCAGAATTTCTTGATCATGTGCTTTCCAGAGTGACATTAGGCGGAGCCGTATACATATCTCTCATATGCGTGCTCCCGACCATACTTGCTGAAAAAGCGAAGGTGCCATTTTTCTTCGGCGGAACCAGCGTTTTGATTCTTGTTGGTGTAGCTCTAGATACGGTCGCCCAAATTGAATCGCACCTGCTTACTCGAAACTACGAAGGCTTTGTAAAGAGCGCACGTATCAGAGGTCGCCGAGTATAATTCATGGTGATTTTGTTGTTAGGCCCTCCAGGGTCCGGTAAGGGAACACAGGCAAAAGTATTGGTGGAACGCCTGGGCATTCCTCAGCTTTCGACCGGTGACATGTTGCGGGCAGCTGTTAAGGACCAAACGACCCTTGGAGTCAAAGCCCAGTCCTTTATGAAAAAAGGGGAGTTGGTTCCCGACAATCTCGTCATTGGGTTAATCGAGGAACGCGTTGTTCAAAAGGATTGTCAAAAAGGCTTCATTCTTGATGGGTTTCCTCGGAATGTGGCGCAGGCAGACATGTTGGAGACAGTCCTTTCAAAAACTCAGAAGAAAATCGATCGAGTTATAGCCTTGCAAGTCCCAGAGGCCGAGCTTGTTAAACGATTAACGGGAAGACGGACCTGCCGCCAGTGTGGCACTGGGTATCACGTCGATTTTCAACCTCCGCGAGCAGAAGGTGTTTGCGATCGGTGCAATGGAGAGCTTTTTCAACGTAACGACGATGTTGCCGAAGTAATCGTAGACCGTTTGCGAGTCTATAATGATTCAACAGCGCCGTTGTTGAAGTACTACCAGGATAAGGGTGCTCTTCGAGCGATAGATGGAACGGGTTCTATGACCCAAATCACCGCCACTATTATTGGTTATTTGGAAAAATAGGAAGTGATGGCGTGATACACCTAAAATCCCCCCAAGAAATCGAAATTATGCGCCGAGCAGGTCGTGCAACTGCGAACATCTTGAGGGAAATGGCGAAAAATGTTCGGCCGGGGATTACAACCGGTGAACTTGATCAAATTGCCGAAAAAATGTGCAAGGAATTAGGCGTAAAACCTGCTTTTAAAGGTTACAAAGGTTTCCCAGCTTGTGTCTGTATAAGTGTCAATGACCAGGTCGTTCATGGAATACCAGGGGACCGGGTTCTTGAGAACGGTGACATCGTAGGGCTTGATTTTGGGGTGATCCATGAAGGGTACCACGGAGACTCGGCTATAACTGTCCCCGTAGGAACAATCACCCCGCAGGCCCAAGCTTTAGTGGATGCTACCCGAGAGTGTTTAATGAAAGGAATCGAGCAAGCGGTGGTCGGAAATAAGCTGTTCGATATCTCTCATGCAGTCCAAAATTATGTTGAAGGGCTTGGATTTTCCGTGGTAAGGGAGTTCGTCGGTCATGGCATAGGTAAGAGTCTGCACGAGGACCCCCAGGTTCCAAATTATGGGCCTAAGGGGAGAGGTGTCCCTTTAAAAGAGGGTCTGGTACTGGCTATCGAGCCTATGATCAACGCTGGAACACATGCGATTAAAGTAGAATCGGATGGTTGGACGGCGGTTACGATCGATGGTTCGTTGTCGGCGCACTTTGAACATACGATAGCGATAACGAAGAACGGTCCGGAGATATTAACGCTTCCGAATTGATGGCGGGAGCTGTTTTTGTGGGAGAAGAGAGGGCATGGCAAAAGAGGATGCCATTGAAGTAGAGGGAACAGTGCTTGAACCTCTACCTAATGCGATGTTTCGAGTGGAACTAGCAAATGGACATAAGATTCTTGCCCATATTTCCGGAAAAATGCGGATGCATTACATCAAGATTTTGGCCGGAGACAAAGTTACGGTTGAATTGTCTCCATATGATTTGACCCGCGGTAGAATTACATATCGCGTAAAATAGATTGGTAGGTGTGGAATGAAAGTACGAGCGTCTGTTAAAAAAATTTGCGACAAGTGCAAAGTTATTCGCCGAGTTGGGGTTCTACGAGTGATTTGTTCGAATCCGCGGCACAAGCAGCGTCAAGGTTAGTCATTAATAAGGAGTGAACAGTGGCACGCATATCTGGTATCGATCTTCCCAGAAACAAAAGAATGGAAATCGCGTTAACGTATATTTACGGAATCGGGCGATCTTCCGCGAAGAGAATTCTCGCAGCAGCAAACGTTGATGGAAATAAAAAGAGTGACACTTTGACTGAAGTCGAAGTGTCTCGCATCCGAGACGTTTTGGATAAAAGTGAGCGCGTTGAGGGCGATTTGCGTCGTGAAACGAGCCTGAATATCAAGCGACTCGTTGACTTAGGCTGTTATCGCGGAACTCGTCATCGTAAGGGCTTGCCAGTTCATGGCCAGAGAACCCATTCGAACGCCCGCACACGAAAGGGCCCAGCTGTCGCAATCGCAGGCAAAAAGTCTGTTAAGGCGATGAAGTAAAGTTCGAGTAGAGAAGATTTTTTAAGGAGACCGAATGAGCGAAGTGAAACAAGAAAAAGAAGAGAAGGTCGCCGCACCAGCTCCCGTCGAGGGAACTGCCGCTGCAGCCGGTGAAACAACAACTCGTAAGAAGAAAACGAAAAAGAATGTTTCTACTGGGAATGTTTATATTCAGGCGTCTTTCAATAACACGATTGTAACCATTACCGACTCGATGGGTAACGTGGTTTGTTGGTCTACTGCTGGAGCAAAGGGTTTTCGAGGATCTCGCAAGAACACTCCCTTTGCGGCGCAAGTCGCAGCTGAAGACGCTGCCCGAAAGGCCGCCGACAACGGAATGCGAACAGTACAAGTTTTCGTGAATGGCCCCGGTGCAGGTCGTGAATCTGCTGTGCGGGCAATGCAAGCAGCTGGTCTTCGCGTTACATTTTTAAAAGATATTACACCTATTCCACACAATGGGTGCAGACCACCGAAGCGTAGGAGAGTTTAATTCATGGCTCGTTATTGTGAATCAGTTTGTCGTATTTGCCGAAGAGAAAACCAAAAACTCTTTTTGAAAGGCGATCGTTGTTACACTGAGAAGTGTTCATTCGAAAGACGTGGATATCCCCCAGGTCAACACGGCCAAGGGCGAATCAAGTTTTCCGAATACGGTCTTCAACTTCGAGAAAAGCAAAAAATTAAACGTTTGTACGGTCTTCTAGAAGATCAATTTCGTTTGACCTTCGAGCGTGCCGAGAGAATGAAGGGTGTTACTGGTAACAACCTTGTAAGTCTTTTGGAGCGCCGTCTTGATAACGTAGCTTATCGGCTAGGTTTTGCGAGCTCCCGAACAGAGGCGCGCCAATTGGTTCGCCATTGCCATTTTCTTGTAAACGGAAAATCGGTGAATATCCCTTCGTACACCGTGCGCAAAGGCGACACTGTAGAAATTCGAGAAAAGAGCAAGAAAGTTGTTCGCATTCAAGCAGCCTTGGAAGGTTTGAAGCGACGAGAAGTTCCGCAGTGGTTGGAAATTGACCCTGCTCAGTTTCGAGGCAAAATTCGTGACTTGCCGTCGCGCGAAGACGTAACGGCACCGATGGAAGAGCGCCTAATAGTAGAATTGTACTCCAAGTAATTTTTGATTTGAGGAGATTGAAATGTCGAGCGTGACAGGTTTCATGGCGAAGAATTGGCGGGATTTAATTAGACCGAAGGCGTTAGACGTCGATCGGGAAACGTTAAACTCAGGATATGGAAAGTTCGTAGCACGACCACTTGAGAGGGGATTTGGTATCACTCTTGGGAACGCGCTTCGCAGATGTCTTTTGTCTTCGCTTCAGGGCGCGGCAGTGACGGCTGTAAAAATTGACGGAGTATTGCACGAGTTTACAGCGATTCCAGATGTGAACGAAGACGTGACCGAGATTATTTTGAATCTTAAGGAAGTGCGATTCAAGATGTTGAATACGGACCAAGCTACCATTTTTATCAATAAAACTGGTGCTGGTGACGTTTGCGCACGTGATATCATGACCGGAGAACAGGTGCAGATCCTGAACCCCGATCAAGTCATTTGCTCTCTTGGAAAAGACGGGAAATTCAAGGCGGAGATCATCGTACGACGCGGGCGTGGTTATGCGACCGCTGAAACGAACAAAACCGATGATATGGGTATTGGCTGGATTCCGGTCGATTCTTTTTTCTCCCCAGTGCGCCGAGTAAACTACACAGTGACTCAGTCGCGCGTCGGACAACGTACTGACTACGATAAACTTACTCTCGAAGTGTGGACCGATGGATCGGTTGTGCCAGAAGATTCTGTTGCGCTTGCATCGAAGATTCTGAAAGAACAACTTTCGGTATTCCTTAATTTTGAAGAAGAGAGCGAAATTATCGAAACTGCTCAAGAGCCAGAAAGCGCAGAGTTCAATCCGAACCTCTACCGCTCAGTGGATGAACTTGAGTTGTCAGTTCGCTCTGCAAATTGTTTGCAGAATGCGAGCATCAAGTACATCTATGAATTAGTTCAACGTACCGAAGCTGAAATGCTTAAGACTAAGAATTTCGGTCGCAAGTCATTGAACGAAATTAAAGACATTCTCGGAGAAATGGGTTTGAGCTTGGGAATGAAGTTGGATGGTTTCGTGCCTCCTACCAACCCACCAAAGCCTGCTGATACCGACGTAGACGAGAACCGAATCTTAGCACGCAAAGACTCGGCCGACCTCGAAGACGAAGAAGACGATCTGGAGTAGTTCATGAGACATTTAGTAGACGGCCGAAAATTTGGGATGAATACATCGCACCGATTGGCGATGTTTCGTAATCTCGCAGTAAACTTGATTTGCAAAGAGCAGGTGACAACTACCGTTGCGAAGGCAAAAGAAATTCGTCGCGTAGTGGATCGCCTGATTACTCTTGGTAAAGAAGGCACCCTGCACGCTCGTCGTTTGGCTTTTGCGCGAACTAGAGACGAAGAAGCCGTGAATAAGCTATTCACGTCGCTCTCAGAGCGTTATGCGAAGCGCGCTGGTGGTTACACTCGCGTTCTTCGACGTGACGGCACCCGCTGGGGTGACGGCGCAGAGCTCGCAATTATAGAGCTTGTCGATCGCCCAATTACCGAGCGTAAGAAGAAAGCAAAAAAATTCGATAAAGCTCAAGAGAACGAAGGGCACGAGGGGCACGAGCACCACCACCCTGAAAAGAAACACGGTCGAGCTTCCGCCACTGGAAAAATTTCTGGTGGTTCGACTAAAGGGAAAGCTGCAAAGACCTCTACAGTTCGAAAAACTTCGACCCAAAGCTCAGGCGGTGGACGAAGCGGTGGATCAAGCTGATTACCGACGTCCTGTTTGCTTGCTAGCTTAGGCTAGTTTCAAAAGTTAAAGGCTGTTTAATCTTCGGGTTAAACAGCCTTTTTTGTTTATCTAATTGATATTAATAGGGAAAATATGACCCTTTAAGGTTTATTTAGACCCCTATCTAGGTTCTCAAGCTAGTTGAAATTTGCTACAATTATCGACTGTTATGGTCCGAAAATACTTTTGGTCAATTTCAGTCATTCTAGGTTCTCTGCTGGCCCCTTCGGGGTTCGCGCAGACGCCTTCGCTCGAACAACAGTGTGCGAACCAACAGACCCGCGACGAGGCCCTAGCCGTCGGAGGCGACGAATTAGCACGCTTCAACGCCCTATGCGGACATAACCGCCTGGCAAGTGAGAGTATCAACCTATTGAGAATGAATCGTAACTATCTTAGTCGGGTTATCGAAGAGCTCGAACATTTTAAAGCAAAGGGCGCTGGTCGTCACACCTCTGCCAAGTCGTACGCCGAATATCAGGACGACGGAATGTGCCTGCAAACCGAGGGAATCGACCGTTGCATTGGCCGGTGGAAAAGGGCGCGTCTCGATGCGGACGCTCAAATAAGGCGGCAAGTGCCCAAACTCAATAGGGCCCGAAAGGAATTGCTCAGCTCCCAAGGACAGCTCGAGGTGCTCGACGTAACTACAGCCGGTGCAACAATCGAAGGCGGCGTCTTGTATGACTTATATTCAAAAAGCCGAGCCAACGCCCAAAGCATTCGAGCTAAAGATATTGATCGCGCAGCCATTAGTTCACACGGTTCCCAGGTCTATAACTCAAACGAATCCTACAACGCCGTATCTGACGTCGATGTAACCGACCCACATATTGCTTTGGGACTTGGTATAAAAGGTGTTCCAAGGCCAGGGATCGAAGTCGACTCGGGAGCTCGCGATGAAGCGCTTAACGAGGCTGTCGAAAAAGTGAATCAACGAGTTGCGGCAAAGTACGGTCTCGACACAGAGAGAGCGACCCTCGCAGTCCAAGACGCCGCACGCCAACAGAAGGTCTATACTGGAAAATTATCGGCTCAGATATTCAAGGGACTCATGGATAAAATGGACGTACTTATTCGTGACCTGGACCCCAAGGAATACGCCGGTGGACTTAAAAAAGCCCCGAAAGGGAAAATCGAAACACTAACCATCGTGAACCCCATCACCAAAAATGCCGTAAATCGGTCTTTGGCAAACGATCCTAAAAATGCTCAAGGCAGCGATCCCAACAGCCCGGGCAGAACGCCCGCAAAGCCGACCGAACAGCAGATTCTCGATGGTTTGCAAACACTAATGGACCCCACCAGCCCCTAGCAATATTAAGAAAATTTCTAAATTCTCTGAATCCAGATTCGGATTCTGGCTTTTCCGGGAACTAATTTCCCCTTCGCGGATGTAATAATTAGCTTTGAGTCACCGAGTTTAGTGACCTCATTGATTATCGAGGTGTAATTCTTCACGGGAACATAAACGTCAATCAGTACGCCACCAGGAATCTGGGATCCGAGTGGGATCGCATCATCGGCAGCCTTGTGTTCAACCTTTGATAAAATCTGCAAAACATTTTCCGAAAGCGATTCGGGAGAGTCGGTTTTCAAAAATACCCTGAAAATTTTGGAAGAAGCTGTTGCAAGAGACTCGCCCCCACCAAATTCGGTCTCCGCTTGTATGGCGATTTTCTCTTGCGTTGGCTTGGAAGACGGGAGCTCTTTTCTGGTTCGCGCCACGACGGCTAGTGAATCCGTCGTCGGAGGGTCTGCTGGGCCGTATATTTCACTTTCCGATGGCTTTTCCTCTGAGATGGTTTGGGCCACGTCAACCAGTTCCGACGAAAGATTCGAAGCCACCTCGGTTATGCTGTATAAGTCGAATCTTTTTTCTAGCCAGTACTCGTAGAGTGATTTGATGCGAGGAACTGCCAGCACCACTCCCACAATTAGGCTAGTTGCGAGAAAACCCTCAATAATGATCTTTAGATACCAAGGCGCAGCTTCCCAGTTTAAAGAGAGCGAATGTTCTTTTTTCTCTAGGATTGCGCGAATCGGAAAATCTGACTCAGAGTCCGCCTGGTTTGCCTCAAATTCAGCGGTGCCAATCTGTGATCGGTCAGACGTTAAATTTAAATTCTGCCGCTTTTGCGCATAAATGTATCCGCGAGCCCGTGCCTCGGCATAGTTTACGCAACCCTCGCAGCTACCAGTATTCGAATCTAGGCTCTCGGCTACAACTGCTGGTAAGTCGACGGAAAAATTTGTTCGTAGCGGTCCGGTGGCTGATATAACGGGCGTCCAGTTTTCAACGATTTCTTGAGACTGAATACAATAATGATGAGTCGTCTTATTGGATTTTCTTGAAAAGTTTAGTTCGATCGGTTCAAGCGAACGAAGCCTCTCCAACGTAGTTTTACGGGATTGCAAAATTCTTGTTCGAACAGTTCCTTCGGAACACCGTACGGCCGCTCCGAGGTCGCGAGGTGAAAGATCGTAGCGATCTCGGAGCCATAGAAGGTAGCCCCGTTCAAACGGTAGGTCTAAGTATTCGAGTAAGTCGGTTCGTGAAAGTAAAACCTGGAAAAGTACTCCGTAAACCCCCAAATGGGTGTACTTTCCATTAGACCACTCGTAACCCTCGACTCGAATTCGACGAGCGTACGAGACCTTTACTTCATTCCACGCTTCCGGCGGTACGAAAGTCTCGAGAGCCTCTTTTAGGAAGCCAAAATGCGCCTTATAAACTCTTTCGGCAAATGACGGGAGTTGTTTGTCGCGACCCTCTATGCTGAGCCGGTTTGAATGTTCCACGAGAAATACAGTTTCCAGGTTTCAGGAGCGGAATTCAAGCGATAACGGATCGTAAAAGTGGGTAACCACTGCGGCTCCGCTGGACGGCAAATCAAACGCATTCCGGCTTCGTGCGGAGTGCGCCCGCCCTTTCGTTGGTTGCATTGTATGCAGGCGGTGACGATGTTTTCCCAAGTTTTTCGGCCACCCTGGACCACGGGAACAATATGATCGAGAGTGAGCTCGTGGCGCGCCCGCTTTCGACCGCAATACTGGCAACAAAAACCATCGCGTACGAAAATATTGGCGCGTGAAAAGCGCACGATGTTCTTTTTTCGAGCAATTGGGATGTATTTGATTAAACGCAATACCGAAGGCAGACGAAATGTAAGACTAACTGTGCGAATCTCCCGCTCGTATTCTTCCAGGACCTCTACCTTGCCCTGAAACAATAACTGCATGGCCTTTTGCCAGTGAATCACTACGATCGGTTCGAAAGACGCATTGAGAACCAAGACATGGTCCATACTCCCCAAGTATATGAAGATTTTCGTCCGAGTTCAAATCGGCAAAGAAATGTGGTGCGATGCATTATTTAGGGTGTCTGCCGGACATGGTTGTAAAAGTAGAAAAATTTGCCGTATGGTGGGGCGCTCAAGGGATGAACCATGAATAGAAAGAAATTTATACAAATCGGACTTATTGGATCATTTTTTCTGGTTGCGGTCGCCTATTGGTTTGGGTCCAAACCCACCACACCGATCGAAATACCTCAGGAACGCCTAGGCGGCGGCGCAGAAATGCCTGCGCCCCCGTTTCGTTTACCCGAGCATCGGGTAGCCAAGGAGCACTCGTTAGAAGACTATCAAAACAAGATTGTCTTGGTTAACTTCTGGGCGTCCTGGTGCCCACCCTGCATCGAAGAGATGCCTTCGCTCCTGGTGTTTTCTGAATGGGCGAGCCGCGAACTGGGCCTGGTCATTTTGGCTCCTAGTGTCGACGAAGACGTGGGCAGTATCGACCGCATGTTTGCCGAAAAGAAGTTTTGGCCAACTGCCAAGTTACCGTTTACGATCTTGATAGACACTCAGGGAAAAGTAGCCGCGCAATATGGAGTTCAAAAGTTTCCCGAGACCTTTGTAGTAAAAAATGGAAAAATCCTCAGGCGTTTCGACGGAGCCCAGGATTGGAATAGTAAGGAGATAAGGCAATGGTTTTCGGAACTCTTCAAGTAAAAGCACTATTTCTCGCAGGCCTTGGGTTTTTTCTAACCTCTGTAGCTCTGGGTCAGACGGCCAAACAAAAAGCTAGAGAAGAAATTAGCGAAAATCTTGCGAAAATTAGGCGTAATATCGAAGACATTACCAAAAATCTCGATACGCTATCTGCAAACATTCGCACCGGCGAAAAGAACCTGACATTGCTGGAACAAGAAATTGAGGCCAAAAAAAATGCTTCAAATGACGTGAAAAAAAACTTGGAGCGCGTTCAGCGATCTTTCGAGGAAACCAAAAAATCTGAGGAAGATTTCAAAAGGACCTTACAAAAAGACGAAGAAATGGTCGAGATGACCAAAAAAGACATTGAGATCACCAAAAAAAGAGTGGCGCAACTTCAGGAAAATCTAAAGTTGCTGCAGGAAAATATAGAAGTGGATCAGGAAAATATTGAAAAAGTAGTAAAGGCTCGAGCCCTTTGGGAAAAAAATGTTGGATCCTACAAAAGTGCGCTTGAGGACCTAAAAAAAATGGAAAACGAACTAGAAACTCAGCTCAAAGGCCAAAGATCCTCTGTTGAGGCCAACAAAGGTGAAGTTAAAAAGTGGACCAAGCAACTCGAAATGCAGAAAAAAGATCTCGACGCTTTCGAAAACGAGCTTCAACGAATTGATAATTTAAAAACCAGCAATCAGAAGAATTAGGTGAAAACTTTAAGAGAATCAGTGGCCAATTCTCAAACATTCATTGAGAGCTTCAGCTAGAATATCCACTTCTTCGACAGAGTTTTTGACCGAAAAACTGGCCCTAAGTGCACTCTGAGCCCGCGAAGCACCCAGACCCATTCTTAAAAGCACCTCGCTTCCTCGAGATCCACTTGATTGACACGCGGAACCGGCGGAGATGCATATACCTTTTGCGGAAAGAACTTCGACCACCGAAGAAGCTTGAACGGGTGTGAGTGAAAAATTAAGCGTTTGAGGTGCCCGAAACGGACTGTTAAACGACAAATCCGAAGGACCATTGACGGTTGCAATTCCATTCAGTTTCTCGGCCAATCGATTTCTTAGAGTTTCAAGTGTGCGGCGTTGATTCTCGAGTCGACTAATTCCGAGCTTGGCCGCAGTGGCAAACGAAGCGATGAGCGGCACTGGCACCGTTCCAGGTCTTAGGCCGTCTTGCTGGCCCGAGCCAGCCAAAATCGTGCCTAGTTTGGGTTTTCGGTCGGCAAATCTTCGTCCTAATACTAGAGCGCCAATTCCCTTGGGGCCGCCGATTTTATGACCACTAACACTAACGAGATCAACGTTCAGCGCTTCAAGGTCTACAGGGATTTTGGCGAAAGATTGGATCGCATCGATATGTACGAGAGCTTCTGGAGAGTGTTCTCGAACTTGATCGGCGATTTGGCGGATTGGTTGTACGGCGCCGATCTCGTTTTGAACATGGTGCAGGCTCAAAATTCGAACTCTTTGATTGTTTGCCAAAGAGTTCGAAAGAGTATTGCTATCAATTAAACATTCCGAGTTTACTCCGAGCCAAGACACATTAGCTCCAAGAAGGTCAAACTGTTCGAATATTTTCTGGGTAGCTGCGTGTTCTACAACTGAAGTAAGAATTTGCTCGTCCCGCGCTCGAGGAGATTTTAGCCAATGGAAGACATTAACGATTCCGCCTAGAGCGCCCCAGACCGCTAAATTGTTGGACTCCGTCCCACCGGACGTAAATACGACGTGCTCGGGGGGAACTCCGAATAGTTCCGCGAAAGTAGCTTTGGACTCGTTCAAAATCGCTGACGATCGTTTTCCGATCGTATGTGCAGAGGAGGAATTTCCGTAGATATCCCTGCTAGTTTCGGTTAGGCATTCCAATGCTTCCGGTAAAAGTGGCGTAGTCGCCGCATTGTCAAAATAGATCTGAAACGGTAGGTTGCCAGCGCCCTTAGATATGTTCCCCATAGGGAACCCAATATCAGCTCCGAATCAGGTTTTCAAATAGAGAGGCTTGCTTGAAAGAATTAGAGACCGCTTTTGGAAAAAGCCTTGCAGAGAACTTTTCCAGCGAGATTCAGTCATCCGGATTTGAGGTGGTTGACGATCTTTACGCCAGACGGGTTTATAGCAAGGATCTTTGGCCCCGCAATTTGATTTTAGACCGTGAAGCGAGTCTTCCGAACGATGCGAATATCGATGCGGTGGTCCGACCGGTTGAAGTAGGGCAGATTTCTAAATTACTAAAATTAGCCAACGAAATGAATTGGGTCGTGATTCCCTACGGTGCTGGAAGCAGTGTGTGTGGTTCTGCCTCTGCACCCTCGCGGAGTTCTGCCCCCAAGCGACCTACGCTAGTGCTCGACTTAAAAAAAATGGATCGCATCGAGGCTCTCGATGAAGTTTCGATGGTTGCCAAAGTTCAGGCGGGTATTCTTGGGCAGGTTTTAGAAGAAAATTTAAACGCTCGTGGTTTTACGATGGGGCATTTTCCATCGTCAATTTATTGTTCGTCCTTTGGAGGTTACTTAGCGACCCGCGCAGCTGGTCAATTGTCTACTCATTACGGCAAGATCGAAGACATGGTTTTATCTGTCGAAGGTGTGCTCCCGACTGGCGAAATTTTTGCGACGCCCTTGGCTCCGCGCCTGGCCGTTGGGCCCGACTGGAATCACGTGTTCGTAGGTTCAGAAGGAACACTGGGAGTGCTTACCTCGGCATGGGTCAAGGTGCATCGTAGTCCTCAGGATCGAAAATTTTTAGGGTTCCATGTGGCCAGCACCCCGGATGCGCTTGATGGCGTACGCAAGTGGCTGCAAGCTGGGTTACGCCCGGCCGCCGTGCGCATTTACGATGAAGAAGAGAGCAAACTTCTGCACGGATACAAATCAGGCGTAAAGCTCATCGTGGTGGTCGAAGGAGATTTTCCGTACGTCGATTTTACCATGCGAGAATTAGATAAAATGGCTTCGCAACTCTCTGGCTGGGAAAATTTGGGAGCTGATCCCGCCGAAGAATGGTGGGCCAAACGGTATGACATCAGCTATCGTCAGCAACAGATATTAAGTCATAGAAGAATGATCCTCGACACTTTCGAAGTATCCACGACGTGGTCCAAGCTTCCACAGCTACATTTGGCGGTAAAAGCTGCAGCCAAAAAAGTTTCGGAAGGTGGATTATTGGTTCTTCTTGCTCATTTTTCACATTTCTACCACTCCGGCGGAAATATCTATTTTACGCTTTGTGGGCGGAATCCAGACGAAGAAGGAACTGAAGTGTTCTATGATCAAGTTTGGAATGCATTGCTGGAGGCATGCCAAGAACAAGGTGCAGCGATTAGTCACCATCATGGCATTGGCCGTTTAAAAGTAGCCGCATTTGTTCGTAGTCACGGTGTATTATACGAAGCCTTAAGGAAGTTTAAAAATGAGTTGGATCCCCGACGTATTCTCAACCCTGAAAACTTGGGTCTTTAAAAAGAAACTTCTTAAGTTCAGTAGTCGGTTTCGACGAGACACTCAGGCATGTTTTTATTGCCCTGAAATGTGTCGGTTTGCATGTCCTGTTTCGGAAACTTTGCGCGATAATTCCGTAACCCCGCGAGGGAAAATGTCCATTCTACACTGGATGGAAAGGGGAGAAACCCCAGATAAAATCACGGGCTCCGCCGAAAATGCACTTTGGTATCTTGAGCAGTGCACCGGTTGTGGACGATGCACAGAGTATTGTTTACACGAAATCGACGTCGCGGGAGCATTAAGAAAAGCTCGGAAAGACTTTTACTCGCCTACTCTGTTGCCGACGTTGCCGTCAATCGGACGTGATAAAAATATTTTATTTTGTGAACCCGGCCGACAGAACTGGTGGCGAAGCCGCGCAAACTTATTAACCCGAATGAATTCACCGGAAGTCATTGAATGGACTGGGCCGCATAAAGAATGGTTGCAGGGTAAGATTACAAGTCAGGCACTGGCGTCTTGGATCGATTCTTTTTCGGACGCTACAAATCTGTGGTTTGAATCAGCTGAGGTCGCGTGGTTTTTCTTGGAAACCTGTGAAGAGCTGGGACGCCCCGTGGCCAAAAAAGTTCGGCTGGTATGGCAGGAGTTTTTCAAAGACTGGGCTTCCAAGGAGCTGAGCGCAACCGAAGTTTTTCATGAGAGTTATCACTTAAGTCGCCTGCTCCCTCGGGTGGGAGTGTCAGTGCCAATGTACGAGCGTGGCCTTTTACCCCAACATTCCGGTTGGAACGTAATCGATTGCGGCGGTGAAGGGTTTTACCGTGAGGCTCACCCAGAGAAGGCAAATGCTCTTAGAGAACGTTTTTTGAACGACCTCAAAAGTGATGGCCGAACCGCCACGACAATCATCAGTCAGTCACTCTGTTGTGTAGAACACTTGGCTGCGGACAAGCAGGGGTCCGTGTACTGGCTTGATCACCTTTTTCCCTCCTAAGTAATTGAAAACTAAATAAAAATTAAATGATAATTACACTCAAGTAATGGGTGTTTTTTGCCGATGAGTAATTAGGGTGAAAAACGCCCACGAGATCGAACGATCTCTAAATGAGGAGGAATTCGTATGTCACGTCCGTTAAAAATTGGTGAATGGAAAGACAAGTCGGTTGAAGCAGTGAGCGACGCGGTCGATAAGGTCGTGCTCGTTTCTAAAAATGCTGCAACCACGGTAGACAAAAAGGCCCACAAACGTCCCTGGCTCTTCATGGGCGTGGCGGCGTTGTTTTCGAGCTTTTTCGGGTTCTTTCTTGGTCGCAAGACAAAGAAGTAGTCCCGATCTTCGAATTTTTAGATTTCAAAAACCGATACCAGCAAAGCGGGTAACTTCTTTGCTGGTAATTGGTTTTTTTATTTTTGCGCATGCCTCCTATGCATCAGACGACTGCGCAACCCTTTTGAACTGGTTTCGAGAGGGTAAACTCAAGGCGCGCATCGAAAAAATTAAAACCGCCCTTTTAGGCGATATTGACTGGTCAAAATTGGACTCCCGATCACCTCAGGCCGTGGCCTTAGCGGAGTTCACCTTAACACGAGATTTAGTCGACGTACTTTTCGAAACCGCGAGCTCCGACCCAAAACTTATGAAAGAAGTAGCGGTTAGCGTAGGTAAAGACGGCACTGGACTTCGAAAAACGTTGAACGAGGCCAGTAGACTACGCACCGATGTGGCCGATCGCTGGCTTCACCAAGCGGATCCGAAATATCGCGCTGCTTTAGACGGAGCGCTTCATACACTAGTGGAGTCGCGAAAAAAAAAGGCGGTTCCTGTTCTGCCGGAGACTGACCTTTCAAATATTGAAGTCGACGATATTGTCGTTGTCACCCACCAACAGCCGGGACTTCAACAAGCTACTGCCGAGTTCCTGGCGAAGAATAAACTATTAAAAAAGGCACCTAGAGTCGCGCTGGTATCGCCCGACTACCGCGTTGTTACTGAAGACTTCGTAAACCAATTGAGCACTGCTCGATACTCGTCGGACGGACGTGCACCAAAACTGCCCGCTAGCCGACGAGTTCACCTAATGGGCGGCAATCTCGAAGAATGCTTTTCGAAGACGATAGATGACATGATCGCTCAGTACATATTCAAAAATGAGGAACGGAGCGGCGACTTGCAGTTTTTCTTCTATCGCGACCTTATTTATTCGGGACCGAAAACGTTGAGAGAAATTTTAAAAGAAAAATCCAAGTTTACGGACCTAAGTGATTTAATTGAGGCCGAACTTCTGATGCCGGATTCACTAGATGCCCTAGGTCTAGTGCCGTACACCCCACCTTTAAAAGAAAAGGGTAAAAAGAGTGGGTTAGATTTTTTTTACATCCATAAGACGTCTGGAAAGATCATTCACTTTCACATACTGTAGCGTCCATGAAGACTTTGACGGGAGTCATTGAAATCGTAAATCCGCGCAGTGGGAACGGTCGAGCCCAGCGACTCGCCGATACGAGTGAACTGAAGAAAAAGGTTTACGATTCAATTCTGAATAATACGAACGGCAATGCTCGGCACAAAATCGAGACTGACCTCGAGGGACGCTGGTTAAAAGAACTAGTCTCTGTTGCTAAATCGCAGCCCGATGCACTTCTTGCAGTATTTGGCGGCGACGGAACGTTATCGTTGGTAGCGCAGACGGTGCTTGCCCATGCTTTAGCGACTAAACTTCTATTCATTCCAGGCGGTCGAGGAAATGATTTTACACGCTGTTTATTTGGGCGTGAGTTTCAGGAAAAGGACTTTTTAGACTGGGCCGTTCAAAAACATTGGCAGGCGAGTCCCATCGATCTCGGCCAGTGCAACGAACGCGTATTTCTGAATATGGCGAGTATTGGGTATGGCGGTTCAGTAGTAGAAAATGTTCACGAGCGAAACGCTTTTTGGTCCAAGTCCCCAGCCGTTTATCAGGTGGAAGGGGCATTGGCGCTTTTGGCTGAACCCGAAGTTTCGGTCGCAGTTGACGAAGGTGATTCGACAAAAAAAATATATATTGGACCCATATTTGGTGCGTTCGTTGGTAATGGTTGTGCAAACGGGAGTGGACTTTATTGGGTTCCTGAGGCTCGCTGTGATGATGGTAAACTTGATTTGTTTTTGCTCAGAAAACCTGGCTTCTTTTCCATGCTAAAAGCGCTCAAGGAAGTGAAACTCAAACAGAAGCTAAGCTGTGACCACCAGATCGCTACCGCAAAAACATTTCGGTTACAGTTTGAGAAACCAGTCGCACTAGAACTCGACGGTGAATATTGCGGGCGTCATCAAAGTTTTGAGATTAAAACCGTCGCGCGTGCAATCGAAGTTTATCGCCCCATTTAGTAGGGTTTTAGGAAAATTTTTCCCACTGATTAAACTTTAATCAGGCAGTGTCGATAAATTAAACATAGAATGGAATTTTAAGGACATTGGGAGAGGGCGCCATGCTCAACTGGGATGAATTAAAACACATTCACGTAATTCGAAAACTCGAAGAAATTCTTGGTGATTGGTTTTATACCGATATTTTTTTCGTCGATGAAAAAGGCGAGTTTCAGAACTGGGTTCCTGGTGAAAAGAAAGAATTTCGAAATCTGCTGACTTCGGTCTTGGTTTCTAAACCAGGCGGGTACCAGTCCTTGATTCAATTCGGTGCGCAGATAGTCGAAAAAAATATACGTTCGGATAAATCAACCCAACTCATTGACGGCATTTTTGGATTTGAAAAAGTAATGGCCGCGCGAATTGCGGTGGATTCTGAGTTTTTGGGCTGCGTTGTAGCGATGCCGGTTCTCGGACACGATATTCTTTCGGCCGATAAGACCAAAGCAAAAGAGTTAGCGAAAACTCTAGGTCTCGACGCTGGTGACATGGACAAGGCTGTTAATGGGATCAAAGCGATATCTACTGCAGATATGGAGTATTTTCGGCAGTTGGTTGAACTCGTTGCGCAAGAAATTGTTACTTTTCATACTGAGATATCGAGACGCGAAGAGCGAATAAATGCGTTGAATCAGGAGTTGGGTACGCGTTATCGCTACGACAGCATGATCGGCAAATCGAAGCCGATGCAGGATCTTTATGCTTTGCTAGACAAGATTAAAGCAAGTGAGAGCACTGTGATGATCCAAGGTGAAAACGGAACTGGTAAAGAACTTATCGCAAAGGCGATTCACTACAATAGTCCACGAAAAGACGCGGCTTTCGTGACTGTGAATTGCTCCGCCTTCAATGAAAATCTCCTCGACAGCGAACTTTTTGGCCACGTAAAAGGGGCTTTTACTGGCGCGGTAAAAGACAAAAAAGGCCTATTTGAGAGTGCCGACAAGGGCACATTGTTTTTAGATGAAATAGGTGACATGTCGCCCAGCATGCAGGTCAAACTGTTACGGGTTTTGCAGGAAGGCACTTTTATTCCCGTAGGCGGCACCGAGGCCCGAAAGGTGGACGTTCGGGTTTTGGCAGCAACCAACAAGGATCTTAAAGAAATGATCGAAACCGGCGCGTTTCGTGAAGACCTGTACTATCGGGTTAACGTAATCAATATCACGGTCCCCCCTCTGCGCGATCGAAAAGAGGACATTCCGCTCTTGGTAGAGTTCTTTATGAATCGTGGCTGTAAGGAAAAGGGAATTCCGGTTAAGCAACTTGCCAAGCGCGCTATCGAAAAAGTTTACGACTACGCCTGGCCCGGCAATATTCGAGAGCTAGAAAACGAAATTGAACGACTACTGGTATTGGCCGGAGACGAGAGTAAAATATCCGCGGACTTGCTCTCGAATCGCATTCGGGAATGGGGCGAAAAATCAAAAATTCAAGGCGTGCGCTTGCAGGGGAAACTGAAGGACGCGTTGGAAGAGCTAGAGAAGACGATGATCCGCGAGGGGTTAAAGCGAACAAATTGGAACAAGTCGAAGCTCGCTAAAGAATTGGGCATTAGTCGTGCAGGTTTGATTATGAAAGTCGAAAAATATGGACTCGACAAGAGGCGTCTGATGCGTTCTTCTAACGATTAATATCGTTAGTGGGACGGCATGAATTCAACTGAAAAACTCGCACAAAAGAATCAACAGGCGCTAGAGGGCGGCGGAAAAGAACGCCTCGCGAAACAAAAAGAAAACGGTCGACTAACCGCTCGGGAACGGATCGACGTATTGCTCGACCCAGGGTCTTTTTTCGAGATCGATCGTTTTGTAACTCATCGTTGTACGGATTTCGAAATGGCCCAAAAGAAATTCTTGGGCGATGGTGTAGTAACAGGGTTTGGCACGATCGATGGTCGTAAAGTATACGTTTTTTCGCAAGACTTCACTGTGTTTGGCGGAAGTTTGAGCGGAGCGGTAGCGAACAAAATTTGTAAGATCATGGACCTTGCCGTTAAGGCTGGCTGTCCGTTAATTGGACTCAATGACAGCGGGGGCGCCCGCATTCAAGAGGGAGTTGAGTCGTTAGGCGGTTATGCTGAAATTTTTTGGCGAAATACTCAAGCCAGCGGAGTGATTCCTCAAATATCGGTGATTCTCGGACCATGTGCGGGTGGTGCGGTTTACAGTCCTGCGATTACTGATTTCATTTTCATGGTGGAAAACACTAGTTACATGTTCGTGACAGGTCCCGATGTCATCAAAACGGTGACTCATGAAAGTGTGACAAAAGAAGAATTGGGTGGAGCTCATACTCACGCGTCCAAATCGGGTGTTTGCCACTTTGCGTACCCAAACGAAGTTTCCACGCTTAACGCGGTTCGTGAGCTTGTAGCTTATTTACCAGCAAATAACTTAGATGTAGCACCCGCTGCCGAAAAACGGGATCCGTCGGATCGGGATTGTGCGAAAATCGCGGGAGTAATACCTCAGAACTCTCGTAAACCCTACGATATGCGGGCCGTAATAACTGACGTGGTCGATGACGGTCGTTTTTTTGAAGTTCACAAAGACTTCGCGGGAAATATGACGGTAGGTTTCGCTCGACTAGATGGGAGAACCATTGGTGTCATTGGAAATCAACCAGCTGTATTAGCTGGTTGTCTTGATATTGATGCTTCTACTAAAGCCGCTCGATTTGTGCGGTTTTGCGATGCCTTTAATATTCCGCTTTTGACGTTTGTTGATGTGCCTGGTTTTTTGCCTGGCACGAATCAAGAGTTTGGCGGAATTATTAGACACGGCGCCAAACTCTTATATGCCTATGCTGAAGCGACTGTGCCGAAAGTTGCAGTCATTACTAGAAAAGCTTACGGCGGTGCTTATGACGTGATGTCCAGCAAACATATTCGGGCCGACTTTAATTTCGCATATCCATCGGCCGAGATCGCGGTGATGGGGGCTGAGGGAGCCGTGAACATATTGTATAAACGCGAAATTGAGGCTGCCAAAGATAAAGACAGCGAACGAAAGAAGCGGATTGCAGAGTATGAAGAAGTTTTTGCAAACCCTTACAAGGCAGCGGAGTTGGGTTACATCGACGCAGTCATTGAACCTGCTCAAACACGTCGCGCACTGTGTCAGGCGTTCGATGTATTAAAATCCAAACGCGAGCGAGGGCCAGCTCGAAAGCACGGAAACCTACCTCTCTAATCGGTTCTTGTTCGGATCAATACGCTCCGGTAAACTAAGCACTAGGGAATAATAAAAAAGGGGCTTTCCATGCAAACCCGACCTTGGTCTCTAGTCGTTCTGGCGTTCTTTCACTTTTTAACTCCGGTTGTGAGCGTAGTGATCAACTGCTACTTTCTGCAGGTTAATCCCATAGAATTGATGGGGATTATTTGGGATCAAGGCGTCCGAGAAATGATCGAATTCGCAATTCTGCCATTCGTAGCGGGTTTCGCGATCTACAAGACGAAAAAGTGGAGCTACCCAGTTTTTATTGCGGCCATGCTTTGGATATCGGTTTCGAATTACTTCGCGTGGAGAAGTTCCGAACAAGTGTTTCCGCTCTGGCTCCTTCTGACACTCTACATTCTCGACTTTGTAATGGTGTCTTACTTTTTATTGCCCCAAGTTCGAATTACTTACTTCGATTCCCGAGTGCGTTGGTGGGAAAATCACCCGCGATATTGGATGTCGTCGGCTGTAAAACTTCAACTTATGGAGCGTGTGGTAGAAGCCGAAGTCGACAATGTGAGCGTGGGTGGCGCCTATCTCTTAACTAAAGAAACGTTTGAAATCGGTGATTGCGTACGTCTTCAGTTTAAGGTTTTTAGCAACGAATACGACGTCAACGCGGAGATTGTTCACAAGGGGAAGGGGTCCGGCGGGTACGGCGCTCGATTTGTACATACCCCAGAGACGCTAGAGGCCTTTGAGCGGCTCACCCGAGCGATGGAGATCCTCAGAATTCCAAGGCGGCCCGATTACAAGAACTCCTGGGAAGGGTTTCTTGATTGGGCTAGAACCCTGCTTAAAACGGGGCGTGGCATTGTACCAGAGGTACCCGAGGCATTTATTCATCGTCCGAAGCAAAACTGATATCTTCGCGGGAGTAAGCAGCCGTATTAGCCTCGGCGCTTGCATCTCCCGTGAAGATTTGTCAAAACCACCCAATGCAGTCACTACGTAAAGTCCTGATCGCTAACCGTGGCGAAATCGCTATTCGAATTGCGCGAACTGCCCGAAAAATGGGACTGAAGACTGTTGCGGTGTATTCAGAGCTCGATCGTCGTAGTCCCCATCTCGATTATTGTGACGAAGCCTTTTACCTGGGCAATGGTCCAATATCTGATACCTACCTCGCGGTCCCTAAATTGATAGAAGCTTTGCAGAAACATGGCGCGGGCGCAGTTCACCCTGGGTACGGGTTCCTCTCAGAACGGGCGCACTTTGTTCGCGCCGTCGAGGCCGCTGGCGGAATATTCGTAGGACCTCGTGCTGAGAGCATGGAAGCAATGGGCGATAAAATTCAGGCAAAAATACTCATGAAAAAAATGGGCGTGCCGTTGCTTCCTGGAACAGACGGTGGTGCGACGACTTTGTCTGAAGTCAAAAAAAACGCTGCACGTATAGGTTACCCAATTTTACTCAAAGCTGCGGCTGGCGGTGGCGGAAAAGGAATGCGGATCGTTCGCACCGAAAAAGAGTTGCCCGATGCCTTAGAGGCAGCATCCAAGGAAGCTCAACGCTATTTTGGAGACGGCACAGTTTACCTGGAAAAATATTTAGAGAATCCGCACCACGTCGAGGTCCAGGTATTGGGTGATGGACGGGGTGGAGGTGGTCATGTCTTTGATCGTGAGTGTTCGATACAGCGCCGACACCAGAAACTGGTAGAAGAAAGTCCAGCACCGTTATTGTCGAAGTTTCCAAAATCAAAAAACGAAATTCTCGAGGTCGCTACCCGCGTTGTTGAACAAATGAAATATGCAAACGCGGGAACTTTAGAGTTCTTGGCAGATGACAATGGCGGATTCTATTTCTTAGAAATGAACACCCGGTTACAGGTTGAGCATCCCGTGACCGAGTGGGTGACTGGCCTTGATTTGGTTGAGCGGCAGTTTCGAATAGCTGCGGGCGAGACGTTGGCGAAGGGGCCAATCGTGACGGGGCAAAATGGGCACGCGATTGAAGTGCGGGTCTACGCCGAGTCACCATTCGACTATTTGCCGTCAGGTGGCGCGATCGATGGGCTGGTATTGCCCCAGGGGCCATTTGTTCGAGTGGATTCGTCAATTTACACTGGTTACAACGTACCGACGGAGTACGATCCCACACTCATGAAACTTTCTGTATGGGGCAGTGACCGGGCCGCCGCAGTAGCGCAGCTACGATCGGCACTCGATGAACTCAGAATCCTGGGCGTTACTCACAACCAAGGGCTTTTTTGGGCCATTTGTCGCGAAAGAAATTTCATCGAAGGAAATTACGGAACGCCTTACTTGGAAAAAAATCGATCGGAACTTTTGAAAATTTACGGCACCGAACTTGAGCGGTTAAAGAAATTTTTTAGACCGATTTTTGAAAACTCCTATGATGGGCGCCTCGCCACGGCCCAGTCCAATGCAATTCATTCGATCGATTCAAACTGGGAACGTTCAGCTCGCTCCGAATCGTTGAGAGGTAACTTGTGAAATATTGGGTTACTTGTGCCGGAAGCGAGCAATTGTTCGATGAGCTAGAGTCAGGCGTTCGCACCAATGCCAAGGTGGATCGTTTTGGTTCTTTTACCCGCGTTGGGCTTGACCAAGAGAGCTGCTATTTTGGCGTTACGGTTCGCAGTGGGAGTATGCCAGGTGAGCGCCGAGTTTTGATTGCTTGTGGCTTGGGAAATATTGAATTTGGCATTGAACGTGGCGTCGGAACTAGATCGGACGCACAAGGGAGCACGGGTTCAAAAATCTTAAAGAGTTCGATGCCCGGACGCATAGTCCGTGTTTTGTGCAAACCCGGCGATCGTGTTTCTGCGGGACAGCCACTATTGGTACTCGAGGCTATGAAAATGGAAAACGAAATTGCAGCCTCGGTTTCTGGGTTGATCGAAAAGGTGGCGGTGACCGCAGACCAAAAAATAGAAACCGGAGAAATTCTTCTTACAATTGACGCCGGGAGTGCTTCAAAAACATGAAATCGAGTTCAGGAAAAGCACCATCGAAAGGGTTCGACGGTCGAAAAATAACTACGGCTTCGGGTATCCCGGTAGACAGAATTTATACCCAAACCGTGAAAGCGGACGCGCTTGGAAATCCGGGCGAGTACCCGTTCACTCGCGGCGTGCAGCGAGACATGTATCGAGGTCGATTATGGACCATGCGCCAATACGCCGGCTTTGGATCGGCGAAGGAATCAAATAAACGTTACAAGTATCTGCTCGCACAGGGGCAAACCGGACTTAGCGTGGCTTTTGATTTGCCCACCCAGTTGGGATTAGACCCGGACCACCAACGCGCCAAGGGCGAGGTAGGAAAAGTTGGCGTCTCGATCGCGTGCTTAGACGACATGCGTAGACTATTCGACGGAATAGATCAGGCTAAAGTAAGCACATCGATGACTATTAATGCGACAGCAGGAACTTTGCTGGCACTTTACGTTGCGGTGGCCAAGGAGCGTGGTGCCAATTTGAGAGAACTGCGTGGCACGGTTCAAAACGATCTCCTAAAGGAATTTGCAGCGCGGGGAAATTATATTTATCCACCGCGCCCATCACTTAAACTGACGACTGACGTGATAGATTTTTGCGCCAAGGAATTGCCGAAATGGAACCCAATTTCGATTAGTGGTTATCACATACGTGAAGCCGGCTCGAACGCAATTCAGGAACTTGCCTTTACTTTAGCGAACGCAATTACCTACGTCGAAGCTGCTCTGGAAAGAGGGCTAGATATCGATGATTTCGCAGGCCGTTTGAGTTTTTTTTGGAATGTTCACAATGATTTTTTAGAGGAAATATCCAAATTTCGAGCCTCGCGGCGCCTTTGGGCCGAACTAATGAAAAATCGTTTTGGAGCTAAAAAGGAAACCAGTCTCATGTTGCGGTTTCATGCCCAAACAGCTGGGAGTTCGCTAACAGCCCAACAACCCGAAAATAATATAGTGCGAGTGGCTTATCAGTCACTTGCGGCAATACTTGGCGGCTGTCAAAGTTTACACACTAATGGTTTTGACGAAGCTTTGGCTTTGCCTACCGAACGTTCGGCACGGATCGCTTTACGTACTCAACAAATTCTGGCTCACGAAACGGGAGTCGTGAATACCGTTGATCCTTTAGGGGGATCATATTTTATTGAGCATCTTACCGAAGAGTTGGTGCGAAACACTCGAACCTATCTTGCTCAAATTGAAGAGCGCGGGGGAGTGGTTCGGTGTTTGGAAACAGGTTTTATTCAGAGCGAAATTTCGGCCTCCGCCTACAAGGTCGCCCAGGCGATGGAAAAAAATGAAACCATCGTCGTGGGAGTAAATCAATATGTAGAATCTCGCGCGGAAAAAAACGCGATCTTACGAATTTCTGAAAAATTAAGAACCGAGCGAACACGGGAACTGGCGCGTAGTCGCAAGAATCGTAACAATAAAAAAGCTAAAATGGCCTTGAAAGAACTTGAAATGGCCGCAAAAGAAGATCGAAACACTATTCCTTATGTTCTCGCTTATGTCGAAAACGGTGGTACTTTGGGTGAGATTTCAGATGTTTTTCGATTAGTTTACGGAGTGCATTCCGAATTTACCGGAATCTAATTTAATAACCGAATTGTTCCTGCGACTTCTTTAGCAAACGAAGGGTCTTCTCCGATACGTTCTCGAAGAAATTTTCGAGCAAGGTTAAGTTCTTTCGGGCCAGTATTTTTTACTAGCTGTCTGGTGAATAGAAAAATTTGTTGAGATGTTCCGTTTTGAAAAACTGCGCGAATCATGCGTGGTTCATTCAAATGATTCGTAGCCTGTGCCCAGGCTTTTTCGTTTTGATACCGCATTTCGTTAATGATCTTCGTAATCGGATCATTTTCATTTTTGATCTTGTTACTTTTAAGGACCCCTTCAACCAGCGGAAAAGCAGGTTCGGTGTTGGAATGTTGAAGTACGTCTTTTACTCGAGCTTTGAGATCGCCGAGAACTTTAAGGGTAAATTTGGGGTTTTGATCGCCTTTTGCCACAATTGCAGCGATTACTGAATCTAGGTCGCGATCACTCGCGGCGACGAAGTAGGCCCGCCAGAGGTCTGATACGATCGGATGACTAAAATGTTTTTCGACGAGAAAAGCGTATGCCATTGTGCGCACTACGGAGTTTTCATCTAGAATGAGCTTTTTAAAGTGGTCAACGGCTTGGGGAGTAAGGTCGTTTGCCAGCAACGGAATAGCGATTTCTCGCACGTCCGGATGATCGTCGTTAACTATTTGAAGCAAGATCGATGCTCGGGTACTTTCCGGCATCTTATGAAATGGATAGTGAACCATGTAGCGATAAGCGGCGACACGGATTGCGGGGTTTTCATGAAGAATACCTAACGAAACTATTTTCCTGAGAAGATCCGTGGGAATGACTCCGGCTAGGATCGACAGATTTTCGGTAACGATCGTTTCGAATTCCGTATTTTTTTCAGCCAAGGCGTCGTTCACAATTCGAACTAAACGTTCGTGATGGTACGGGTTTTTGCTTCTTCCATAGAGTCTGATTATCGCTTCCAAAGCATGTTTACGAACTTCCGCGCGTTTGTTGTAATAAAAATAGGCACGTATTGTATTACCGAAACTCACGACCTTGTATTTGTTGGCCAGGGCAAATACCGTCGCGATCTGGGTAGGCGTAAAGAAATTACGGATACCGCTGTTAAAAAATCGCTCTGCTCCGTCGCCATAGGCGTGCCCTGCAGCTTGTAATGCAGGCTCCACAAATGCCCACGCGTAAGTCGTTTTGTAATTGCGTTCGGTGAGATCTTTTACGTCAGGGTCCTTAGCGTCGAAAAAATCGAAGCGATCGGCCCGAATTCCTTTTTCGATTTCTAAGTCGAGTGCAGTTTTTAATAGTGCGGCGCCTGTGCGGTCGCCGGCGCTGATGGTGGCACGGTACTGAAGTGCGCTCTTGGCCAGCTGGCTCTGGAAATGGCTGACTGGCTCAAGGGGGCGTAGGTCTACCTGAGTTGTCGATTCAAAATCTACTTGTCCTTCAGCCACGCGCGAAACCTGGTCGGTACCCTTTGGAAAGCGGCGAGGCGCGTTCGGAAATGAATTGTTGATACGGTCGCGCGTTTTTTTTACGCCTAAAGAAATGGTCTGGGAGATAGTTTTTTTAACGACCGAGACGCCTTGGTCAATGAGTTCGCGACAGGAGCTAAGAAGCCCCGCTTGGGACGTAGCCGGGAAAGCCATGAGGCCCATAACGCACAGAGGGATGATTTTTTTCTTTATTGCCACCAAGTTCACTTAATTTATGCCCCTTACCGCTGTTTTTCGCACGGCGTTAAATACCACGGGACGGTGGATTGTTGAAGCGAAATGGTATAGCTTTCTAAGTGTCTGATATTTATTGAGATTTTAGAGTTTTAAGAGCAGGGGCGAGTCACGATTTCGTGTCCATTTCTTCGAGGCGCTTTGCGAGGGCCAAGTGGGTGTCGATTCCGACCAGCTTTTCAACCGCTGGAATATCTACTAGCTGCGACTTATTGAGGTAATCTCGCTTGGCAACTGCAAGGCGTTTCGCTGAATCTTGAAGGCCAACCAGGGCTTGTTTACCGGACGGACTAGTGAGTTTAGTAAGTAGTGGGTCCCAGACTTCGTTTTGAAACGGTTCGGTGTGATAAAGTAGCACGTTCACACCGGCTTCCAGCGCCATACAGGCGGCATCGACGGAGCCGAAGTGGTCGGCAATAGCTTTCATTTCCATGTCGTCTGAAATAATTATTCCTTTGAAACGAAGCTCTTCGCGCAAGAGACCCTGGAGGATTTTTTTGGAGAGTGTTCCAGGTAGTTTAGGTTCGACTGCCTCAACGATGATGTGTGCACTCATAACGAAATTGGCGTGGGCCTTAAAGCCTTTTAGAAACGGTTTAAGTTCTCGGTCGCGAAGAGTTTCAAGCGAAGTTCGAACCGTAGGTAAATGAAAGTGAGAGTCTTGAGAAGTGTCACCGTGACCGGGAAAATGCTTGAGAACGGGTTGTACGCCGGCATTGAGAAAGCCGCGAACATACCCCGATGACACCTTGGAGACGCGCTCTTCGGTTTCTCCAAAAGACCTTCTACCGATTACGGGGTTTTTGGGATTCGTATTAATGTCCACCACCGGTGCGAACACCAGGTTGACACCTACGGCTTTTAGTTCAGTTCCCATTATCTGAGCGCACTCATAAGCGAGTTTGGGTGAATCCTGATCACCGATCAAACGAGCTTCCGGAAAGCGTGTAAAGCCTTTACGAAAGCGTTGTACGCGGCCCCCTTCGTGATCCACGCCAATGAACAATGGGGTCTCGGGGTTGCAGCGCTGAATTTGATTTACGAGTTCGGCAACTTGCGCAGGAGACTCATAGTTATTCGCAAATAGTGTTACGCCACCAATGTTATTTTCTCGAATAAATTTTTCAACGCTCGCGGGCAATTCAAGTCCAGCGAATCCAATAAAAAAACTTTGACCGAGCATTTGTTTTATTTCATTCGTAGTTGCCATTTTAGTGTCTGTCCCTGTGTTGAATTTTTAGTTAGTTCCATCCAGAAAATCTAGCGCTTCTTTCTGGTTCGCGACTCGACGAATCGAGATAGCTTCTTTGGGAATGGCCATTTCTTCGTAAACACCATTTTGTTTAATACACCAAATCGATTCCACGCCCTGAAATTTCAAAGTAAGTGTTAAACAACTTTTTCGGGTCTGTTTACTGGCCACCGAAACATTAGCAGTCGTGGCTTGAAACTGTCGGGTCTGGGCATTTTCCGCAAAGACCGCAATGGTGTGCTTTGAGCCAGGTGCCAAGCGGGTGTAATTTTTTTTAAACCAGGTCGGAAGGTAACACTCTAGAATTGTACCGGTCGGGATTTTTCGCGGGGGAATAGAAAGGTTTTTGGTTCCAGTAATTCTGACGCGCATACCCGCTTTGGGGTCTAGTTTTCCGTCGATGATTTCAGTGCTCCCTGTGTTGGTGCTGGTGCGGCGCAAATTAAAATATTTAGGTGTTATTTGTGCATCATCATGAGCCATTGCACTTAGAAATTCTTGATATTGGCCGGCGCCTTCTTTTCGTCTGATTTCGACTCTACAATTCAAACCGGCCGAAGTTTTTTCAATGGATTCATGTATGACGCCTGAAGGAATAGGTCCAGACTGCATGGCGTACCATTCGTCGTGGGCCAGACCCGGAAGGGTCAGTAGTAAAAGAGTGACTGGTATTGTTAATCGAAAATGTTTCGTAAAAATTCCTTCCGGCTTTTACTTGCGCGACTTCTGCAAAACTCGAATCCAGACAGCGCCAAACAGACTAATATACCAAGCTAAATAGACCCAGAGCAAAAAAAGTGGGATCGCCGCCAGGGAGCCATAAAGGTTTGCATACTGTACAACCCTGGTTGTGTACAAAGTATAACCTGATTTCGTCAGTTCCCAAAAAAACGCTGGCAAAAACGCGCCGCGCAATAGGACGCCGAATGGAATTTTAGTATTCGGCACCAAAAGGTAGAACGCGACGAACAGGATGTAAGTAATAGCAAAAGCTGCCATCTGCCCCGACCACGGCACGAATTTTACCTGAGCAGCCACCGCGGTCGTCAGAGTGATAGAAGCGGTTATTAACACCGGCGCCAAAATCAGGAGTGTGATTAAGCGCACGAGGCGCTTAAATAGGGGATACTTGTTTTGTATCTGCCAAATTTTTCGAAACGATTCTGAGATTTTGGTGTAAGTCGCGGTCGTCGTAAATAACAACGCGGCAAAACCAAACCAGCCCACGCTCGATGTATGGGCGTTGTCCACAAATCGTTGCAAAGTGTGCCGAGCGGTGTCACCGACACCCTCTGCCAACATATTGATTAAGATTGGTTGAGCCTTTTCCAACGCGTATTTGAGACCACCTAGGCGCTCAAAAATTACGTAGAGTATTGCCAAAAATGGCACAATCGAGAACACCGTCGTGTAGGCTAAACTTCCCGCGAGGGTAGAAATTTCCGCCTTTTTTGCACTTTTTGCCGACTCTAGCACCAAAGAACAAAAATTTCGAAGTGGACGCGGCGTTTTCGCCCCAGTCGTTCGTACGAACCGCAAGATTAAGTTAATGATTTTGCTCATATTCCGAATAGTAACACAGGAGAGAAGGGTAAAAGCATGAACTTTGCTTTGCTCATGGATTCGTTCACAGTAGTCGTGGCAATGGCGTTTGTCTTTGTGTCGGTATACCTAACGGCACGGGCATTCTTTCATTCTGAAGAAACGCGTTCAGCGCGCGAACTCTTGGGCGAACAAAATCAGACAAAAAAGTCGCGCGACGCCATCGTAAAATATAGTCGATTGGTTTTCTCGCGGTATTTCGTGCCAGTAGTCGCCAACCTCAAAATCGAAGAGGTTAGGAAGAAAACTCGCCGTAAGCTAATTTCTGCGGGAATGACCGAGGAATTCACCGCCGACGAATTTTTGGCATTCAAAGCGTTCATGATTTTCGGTGCACCTGCCGCAACTGGAATTTTTATATATATCATGGAAATTCCACTGCCTTGGTACGGATACTTCATCGTGTCGCTCGTAGGTTTTTTCTATCCAGACATGATGGTTAAAGGCGCTATCGAGGCCCGCCAGAAAGAAGTGCGTAAGGCGCTGCCGTTTGTAGTCGATTTGTTGGCCCTCTCTACCGAAGCCGGACTAGACTTCATGCAGGCGGTGGGTAAGGTCGTAGAAAAAGCTACGCCTAGTCCTCTGATAGACGAACTTTCGCAAGTAATGCGTGAAATAAAGGTTGGGGCCTCTCGATCTGAGGCGCTCAAAGAAATGGGAGTGCGTTTGAATATGCGAGAAGTTTCGTCATTCGTAGCAATTCTTGTTTCGGCCGACCAAATGGGCGCATCTATCGGAAAAATACTACGTCAACAGTCTGAAGCGATCAGAAACGAGCGATTTGTAAACGCGGAAAGCCAAGGTGCCAAGGCCGCTCAAAAAGTAATGGGTCCACTATTCGTATTTATTATTCCAGCAATCATCATTATGATTTTCGGTCCAGTTGCGCTGCAGATGATGAAAGGCGGAGGAATGGGGCCATGAACACACAATTCAAATCGATCACGAGAAAGTCTGACGGGTATTGCGTAGTACGAGAGTTAGAAAACGCGACCAGTGTAATAGCGCGAATGAAAGGCCTATTGGGGCGTAACAACTTGCCGATTGGACGTGGCCTTCTGATCGAACCATGCAATTCGGTACATACTTGGTTCATGCGGTTTTCTATAGACGTCGTCTATTTGTCGAAAGAAATGCGAGTTTTAAAGATAAATCGCGACATGAAACCTTGGCGAGTGGATTTTCCAGTTCGGCACGCGCGTAGTGTGTTGGAGCTCGCGAGCGGAGCCGCTTATGTTTTAGCAGAGGGGGACGAGTTATGTATAAACTAACTGTCGTCGGTGGTCCCACTCGCGGCTCGACTTACTCCGTGAATGACGGCAACGTATCGATCGGTCGGGTCTCTGGAAACGATATTATCTTGGAGTCCAATCGGGTCTCGAAACGGCATTGTGTTTTGGTAGTGGACAATACCGGGGTCACAGTAAAAGACGCGGGTAGTTCGAATGGTACATTCGTAAACGGGGTATTGGCGAAAATTAAAAAACTCGTTCCGGGTGACCGCATTAGCGTAGGTGAATACATCTTAGAACTCACCCGAATTGAAATCGCAGCGCCGCCTCCTAAAGTAGAATCAAATTTTTCTAACGTTGTTCCGTTTCCGAGTTCAGGCGCGTTGGTGCCGTCAAATATGTTGCCCGCAGATCAGCTGCCGCTCTCGGGCACCCCAGTCTCAGGAGGCGCATCAGTAAATTCTAGTTCTGGCGCGACGCCCGCGAAGACTTCGCTACTCGAAAAATTGAAGTTTAATTTTGAAAAACACGTAATTAATTTTCTCTATAACTTAAACGAACGCCACGAATGGCGATCGATCGTTTTGACGATCTTCGGATTTTCGATACTATTTAGCATTAGCATTTCAGTTTTTCTCGTCGTGTCGCGAACCGAACAGAAGCTCCAGTCAGAGGCGCGCGGCCGCGCCGGACTGCTGGCACGACAAATTGTTGATCGCAATACATCTTTTATTTTAGAGCGGATGGAAACCAAAACCGATGTGACCTTTGCCGAGAAAGAACGCGGGGTCTATGCGGCCTACCTAATTGATATTGAAGGCCGAGTGTTGGCGCCCGGTCGCAAGTTAAACCAGTATATTACCGAAGATCGGTTTCAGGCGTCATTCGCTGCGGCGGCCCGAAAAGCGTTTCAGGACCCAGAGCGTAACAGAATGTACTTCGAAGGCGACGGAAGAATTATCGCGGTCGCGGAACCCGTGCGGGTAATGAATCCAGCTCAAGGCAAAAATGTAACCATAGCATTGGGTATGGTTTTCTTTGATCAGCGACTTGTAACTTTCGATTCTGGCACCGAGTGGTTAATGTTTTTCTATTCTGCGATATTAGCGGCGATTTTTGCCGTTGCTGCGTTTGCTTCAATATACCGTTTAACCTTACGCCCCATTCAGCATTTGAATGAAGAGGTAGACTCTGTGCTGAAGGGAAATAGTCACGTTGTCACTAGAAAATTTAAAATGAGTGAGATGGACTCGCTGATCGACGTAATCAACGCGGGACTGCAACGGATCGGCGGTGGGATGGCGCAACCGCTTGGCGGCAACGAAGGCGTATCGGGCGAATTGGCGTTAACCGTATTGAAGGTGATCTGCGAGAAGGTAACAAATTCGGGCGTGATGGTCTTTTCGCAAGACAAACGAATAATTTCGCTCAATGCATTTATGGAAGAGCTCACGGGAATTCGCGGGGACTCGGCCATGGGCACTGAAATTGGAAACGTAGCGCGGGAATCGGCATTCGCTGCGTTTGTTGAGGATTTGTTAGATCGAACACAGCCCGGTTCTGCAGGGGTGGTTCAGGAAAATTTCGAAGTATCGGGAGCAGCTCACCGGTTCGAGTGTCACGGTCTTGGTTTTGAGGGAACGCCGTCTAAGGGGTTTGTATTAATCGCGGAGCGGGAAGGATGATCGATTGAGTAAGAAGGTTCTACGCTTTAAAAACATGACCGTCGCTCGCCAGCAGGGTGAAATAGCGCGGCTCCGCGTCGTCGGAGGACCCGATACCGGGGTCGTGTTTGTATTGCTAGTGAACCGCGTATCCATTGGTCGCGGTGAAGAAAATGACATCGTTCTGACGGACATTAAAGCTTCCCGTACTCACGCGGAACTTATTTTGACTGCCAGTGGAGTGGCAATGTTACACGACGCCGGAAGTTCAAACGGGTTGGTAATAAACGGAGTACATCAGTTTAAAGGTCAATTGAGAACTGGGGACAAAATTGGAATTGGCCTAACAGTGCTTGAATTTATTGGCGCGGAAAAAGGTGGAACTCAAGTCTTAACTCAGCCGCCGAGTGCTACCGCAATGGCAGTTGGCACAGGGAGCAGCGGACTCACGCAGTTTGTTCAGCGAACCTCTCAGGCGGTACGAGAAGTAACCAAAGATTTTACGAAGTCCCCCCCATTATTGGACTCCTGGAACAATGCAGGCAGTAAGCCTGGCAGCAGTACAGGAGGAGCTCGCGTTTCGATAATTGAAAAAAATAAACGGCTGGTTATGATTTTGGCGGCGCTTACCGTTGTAGCTACTTTGATGCCAGAGGTAGAAAAAAAACAACGCGAAAAAAATCGAGAATACAACGATCCGTTTGCGAATGAAGCAAGTCGCGGATTAGCATCTCTGCCGCCACCGGTAATCGACAAAGAAGCAAAAAAACAAGCCGATATCTTCTTTAAAGAGGGCTTTCGCGAATACCGGGAAGGCAACTACCTGCGTGCTCAAGTAGCTTTTGAGACTGCGCTTCAGATTTATACCGATCATCATTTGGCGCGACAGTATTTAGATACGGTAAAAAAAAACATGGCTGAAGAGGGGAAAGAGCGATTGAAAATAGGTAAACGCGAACAAGAGGCCAATCGGTTTGTCGCTGCGTATTCCTATTACGATAGTGTGCGTCGTATGTATTTTCGCGATCAAAGTAATCCGCTTTTTAAAGAGGCGGAAGAGAATATCAACGAGCTCGAAAAAAAAAGAAAGGAGTGGGATCGCTAAATTATGCCTGTTTTACGCTTAACTCGTGACGGAGTTGAAATCAAAACCGTCGACCTATCGGATCTAGGTAAGTCTGACATCGTTATCGGACGCGCCGAAAACGCGGACGTGCGAGTAGATGACCGAGCCGTAGGTCGTAGTCACGCGTTACTAAAATTAGGAGCAAAAGGCGTAGCGATTCAAAAGACCAGCAAATTTGGCCGTCTTACGCTCAACGGTAAAGATATCGCAGAAGCAATTATTCGCGAAGGAGACGTAGTCCACTTAGCCGACTACACCGTACATATTACAGCCAGTGTTCTTCACTCAGAACACCCGGCGGCTATGCCAGAGCTAGGAACGAGTGCCAGCCCAATAACCACGGGCGCGGCACCGAAAGAATCAAAGAAAGATATCGACCTGACTACCACGGGTGCCAGTGATAATTTTGCAATTGGTCTTGAAAGCCCAACTCAGACTTCCTCGACCGACAGTGGGGCGTCGAATAATAAAGAATCGGGACTAGAGCTCGGTCCGATAGATGCAGCCGGAATGGCCAATGCTGATGAGTCGATTCAGTCTGGCGCAATTGAAGTTGAAACAAAATTACTAGAAGTACCGGTAACGGCCGGTGGTGAGGCCACTCGAACCCATTCGTTGGTAGGCAATCGATCAAGTGAGGAAACAGGATCGCTGTCCCAAAGTAGCCAGTCAGGTTCTGGCGCTAGCGGCGATATAGGAATCGACGATCGCACGGCGGTGGTTGCGCCGGCCAAAGTAATGGCGGAATTACAGTTTAAGTCCGGTGACGCCAATGTAGAAAGTTTCGAAATCAAGCGAAATGAAATCTCGCTGGGACGAGGCTCTACGTGTGACGTAGTGTTGGCGGACAAAAAAGCTAGCCGTAAACATGCAGTGATAAAACGCGCTGGCGCAGCCTTTGTAATTCGCGACTTGGGGTCGGCCAATGGCACCTATGTTGCTGGCGAGCTAATCGCCGAAAAAGAGTTGCAGGGTGGCGATCTAGTTCGCATTGGTGATACCGAATTTATTTTTAAGGCCGTTAGCAAGGAATACGAAGATCAAAAGGCAAACTTACTTTCCGTGCCCTCGGTCGAACAGCTACCGGACTCACCCGAAATTGAACGACCCCAACCTTCGTTTTCCCAGGCGTCGAATTTGCCAACAGACAACGGTGGCGCAGTATTTTTGCAAGGAGCTGACGCTCTTGCGGCCCAAGCCGAACTTATGGGTAAAGCCTCGGATGCCCCAGTGATCACGGGCGGGCCCAAAGCCCGGGAAAGTTTACTTGCTAAGTTTCGTCGGCAGAACCCGGTTCGGCGGGTGAGCATTTTAATTGGGTTGGCAATGCTGTTTTATCTCGGCCTTGAATTAGACAAGGAGCCTGGTAAGGGGCGAAGCCCTGCCTCGAAGGTAGAGAATGAAGCGGGTAATGCGGCCTTCAATGCGCTTCCGCCAGAAAAGAAACAATTTATATTGAATACCTATGATTTCGCCTTTGATTTGTACACCCAGGAAAAATACGAGGAAGCCCTTTACGAAATACGTAAGGTCTTACAGATACTTCCTAACGGGTATAAACAAAGTAAAGACGTAGAAGCTTATGCCCTAAAGGCTATCGATCAAATCGCGGAAAAAGCGGAACGAAAACGAAAACAAGAGGCAGAAGAAAAAGTCCGAGCCGAAGTAGCTTCACTCGTAACTCAAGCTGAAGAGGCAGTGGCAGCAGATAAAATTGGAGAGGCTCGCGAATTGTTTGCACAAATTCTGGAACGAGATCCTGAAAATCCGACCGTCGCACGCTTAAAAGACGAAATTGAGCAAAAAGAAGAGCAAAAACGGGTTGCCGAAGCCGCGCGTCGCGAAAAACTAGCTAAAAAAGAAACGTTTCAGGCCTTATTAGACGAGGGCCAAAAGTTACTTCGACAAAAAAAATATTATGAAGCAATCGACAAAATGAACGAAGCGCCGCTCATGGGTTATCAGGACGAGGGCATGTTGAATGAAGCCAAACAAATAGCGAGCGAAGCGCGCAGAAGGCTTCGGGAAGATGTTAAACCATTTCTCGAAGACGCAGTTCGGGCTATGGCTAGTGGTGACATGGCAAAAGCCCGAGACGGTTATATGGCAGCACTTCGGATCGACGCGCGAAATAAAACGGCCCGAGCGGCGTTAGACGGAATCAAGAAAATGCTTTTTGAACGCGCCCGACGAATTTACACTGAGGGGCTAATTGCCGAAGGTGTGAGCAGCTATCGCGAAGCTCGTTCGAAATTTAAAGAATGTCTGGATATCGCAATGCCAGATAGCGTTTATCATGGGCGATGCTCCCGAAAATTTAAACGATTTGAACTTTTGGATCGCCATGTGGCCGGTGGCTCCGACACTTCAAACGTAGAAATTGAAGGCGATGGAGGCAGCGATGAGTAAGACGATCGTTCGGGCCTATGGGAGCGTGTCGGACCCAGGACCGAGTAGAGATTTAAATGAAGACGCGGTGATCGCAGTACCCGCACACAAACTCTTCGGCGTGGCTGACGGATTTGGCGGTACTGGCATTGGAGATGTGGCCGCTACTAAAACGCTCGAGGACGTAAAGTATTTCGTAGAAAACGGCCTAGGCGACTCAGAAGTTACGCTACCTTTTATTTATCGAACCTATTTGAGTGCAAGCGCCAATCTTATTTTCAATGCGCTTCTTTATGCCAATGAACGTCTCTGTGCCGAAAATAAATCGAAGCCACTTAACTTGCGAGCTGGCGCCAGTCTGTTGTTTGCCTTTTTTTCCGGCGATCATATGACGTTGGCCCACGCTGGTTCCTGTGCAGCTTATTTAGTGCGCCGCGGTAGGGCCATGCAAATTGCCAAGCCCCGTTCGTTTAACGCAGTCAAAGGGGTGTTTCCGGGGTCTTGGAACGGTAAATGGGCGTTTCCGCTCATGGCATTGGGCATTGCTAAGGACATTGAGCCGGAAATTATTGAGTTAAAGATCCAACGAGGCGACCTTTTAATGCTCGCCACCGACGGGGTACATGGTCGTTTGACTGACGAAGATTTTTCCCAGTCTTATTCAATGCTTAGCGAGAAAACCCCGCTCGACATACTAATTCACAAAGAAAATCAAAGGCTTATAACGACCGCCAATCAAAAGGGTAACCATGATAATCAGGCAGTCATTACAATGGTTTGCGCATAAATTGACAGGAATAGACAATAAACCCTATAATTTTTATAGGGAGAGTCCGATAAGGGCTCTGAGGGCTATCTAAATATGAGAGCATTGGTGTTTCTCAAAAAAAGCAAAGACTACGTTCGACGCGAGCTTCGAACCCTAATTCGGGATGAATCGGGCCAGACCACGGCCGAGTACATCTTTTTGCTGGTGATCGTCGTGATGGCCGTAAAAGTATTGGGCGGAAATCTGCAGGGCAGATTGAAGAAAATCATGGATGCCGCTTTCGACACAATGGAAGCAGAAGTTAGCGGCAATTAGTCTTACAACCATTGGTAAACGGCTCAAGGATGAGACGCAGCAACTATCTTACCTCTAAATTAAAACACAGGGCGCAGCTCGGTCAGGCTTTGACGGAGTACGTACTTTTATTGGTACTTGCCGCCGGAGTTTCGATTACCTTTTTTACGGTGTTTAATGGGTTCCTTCAAAATGGATTCACGCGATTCAATGCGGTGTTGGAATCTGAAATACGCGTAGGTGGGTTCCCTGAAAATCGCGTGATGTGGGAGAACTGACTCATGTTTCAAATGAGTTGGGACTATTCTCTGCTCTCAACTTCTCCTCGAATTATCTGGGGGGTCCTGGGGACAGTTTTTTTTCTGGCCGCTTTGACGGACTATAAAAAAGGTAAAATCTACAATCTATTAACGGGTCCGGTGCTTTTATTTTCAGTCTTGGTGGTCGCCGTTGCCTCGTTTGGTGTTTTTCGCGTGCCGGTGTGGTGGTTACCTCTGGCTTCGGCGATCTTGGCGTTTTTTCTTTCGGCGCTGTTGCTGTTTTCATTATTTGCATTGCGTGTTTTAGCAGGCGGGGACGTAAAATTGCTGGTTGCGGTGTCGCCGGTATTTGGTGCGAAAGCATTTTTAAATTTCTTTTTCTGGAGTTTAGCCATCGCAGCGATCGGAAGTTTTGCCCTGATGCTTACGAATCGTAGATTAATTCCGTTTTTTAAAGAAATCGTTTCGTTTTTTAAAAGCATGTTGGTGCCTAACTCTAAAGTCGAGTGGCCCAAGCTGCGCAGTGACATAAAGGCGCCATTCGGTGTTGCAATTTTTGTCGGGTACATCGTGCACACTTTTTCGGAAGGAATTTTCTAATGCTTGCACCAAAAATAAGGAACAAGCGTCAGAGTGGGCAATCGTTACTCGAGTACGTGTTTTTGTTGCTCGTAGTGGTAGGTTTAGTTTCGATTGTCTATGGTCGCTTGGGTGGTACGCTCGATCTGCTAGAAACACCGCTGACACGTGATTTTCCTTACACCTATCGCTACGGTGATCCCAAAGCGCGGGGATTTGACGATGGCGAACCAACTCGACATCCAGGAATCTACCGAGCCGACAATTTTAAATTCTTTGCGAGAGGAAATTAGCCCATGGTGCGCTCGCAAAAAAATCGACGTTCGAACGAAGCGGGACAAAGTCTTATCGAACTCATTGCCATGATCGTGCCGTTTTTCACGATTCTGTTTATGTTCGTACAGGTTTCTTTAAGCTTGGGCGTGGCCAATTATTTTCAATACGCCACCTATATGGCGGCTCGTGCACTTTTGCCAAGCCGTACTACGATGCAAGATCAAATACGTGCCGCGCGCGAGACGTTAGAGTCGCTGGTGATGGTAGAAGGCAGAGACCGGTTTCCGAGTATCGCGCGCGCGGAAGGTGAGGGGGAACCTCCTGGTTCCACGGTTGGTCCTTCTCCGAGGGTGCGGCTTGGCGCCGAGGACTCGCGTTACTTTGCGTGGGAGCAAGGCGTAAGTTATAAATTTGCAGTTAAAATGTACATGTTGCCGATATTGCGACGCTCACGCTCCAACAACAAAGTGATTCTAGAAAGCGAAAGCGTTCTCGGGCGAGAACCCAGTGAGGCCGAATGTCTGCAACAAATGGCCGCGAAACGAGCGCTATATGACAATGGCTGCTAAATCTGCGCGGTTAGGAGTGGGTAAAAATAAATTAAAGCGAGGCGCAAGAGGGCAGAGTGTCGTAGAGTTTGCCTTGTTGTTGCCGGTACTGGTGGGGCTTTTTTATATTTTGATCCAGGCAAATTCCGCCATCACCACTGCGATCGTGCACCAAAAGTATGTTCGAATGCGATTGCATTTTATGGCGCTTAATCACCGATATTATCCACAGTTGGATACTTTGTCGGGCCGAGCGAGTGATAACGTGTTCCAACGCTGGTGGATCGGTATTGGCGATCCGGTTACCTACGGACTTATTGATCCCCCAACCCGAGCGCCCGAAATATCGATCGGTCGGGTGAGCGTAGCAGAAGATCAAATGCCAAAGGAGGAATATCCTTCCATCCAGCGCCGGCAAAAAGTGCGCGTTCGAGTTGCAGCATTTACCTGTTTAGCCCCCACTGCCGCTAAGTTTGGGCAGAATTACTCCGAAGGGTATCTAGGAGAGGAAACGTTCGCGGGCGGCAACTATCGGTATTGTCAAAGATAGTCTTTTGGCCCTGCCTTCGTTTTCAAGTACTAGATGAATAACAAGGCATTCACATTTAGTTTAGCACTCGCGTTGCTTGCAACGGTGATGGTCTATAGCTACATGACCTCGAAAGAGGAGGAGTGGCAGACCAAGTATGGCACCCCTACGGCAGTCGTAGTTGCTAAGGAAGATATTAAAGAACTCGAAACAATTGATGAAACCAAAATCGAGATTCTAAAAAAACCACAACAGTACGTCGAACCAGGTGCCTTGACCTCGAAAGATGAAGTGGTTGGATTTATCGCATCGGTGCCGCTCAAGCGCGGTGAACAGGTGACACTTTCGAAGGCAATGACACCGGGGTTGCGCACTGGTCTCGCGCGGCAGGTGTCGCCCGGCAAGCGCGCCATTGCTTTATCAGTGCGCGACGACAACGCAGTTGGTCGCCTGATCAAGCCCGGCGACCGAATCGACGTGTTGGCCATTATTCAACCGCCCGGCCAAAGGGGCTCCGACATTGCCAAACTCGTTTTACAGGACGTTTTAATTCTCGCGGTTGGCGAATACATAACAACCCTTCCAGCTCGTAAAGTTCAAAAAGACGAGATGAGCGGTAAGGTGATTACAAAAAATTTAAATCTTGATCGTAATTTCAATACGATCACACTCGAAGTGGACCCCAATTCCGCACAACAAGTTCTGTTACTGCAAAGTATGGGAATGGGGTTATATGTGATGTTGCGTAACAACGACGACACGGAACGAGTCGCGTTGGGAGCGTCAACTCTTCCTGAGATTTTAAACAGTGGTGGTACGAGAGGAGTCGCTACGCAGCGATAATTGGGTGAGAAAATGAAAGCAACGGACTTGCGAATCGCCCTAATAAAAGTTGTGGTTGGATGCACAATTTTTTCGACCGTTCTGAGTCACGCGGCTCAGGAGAAGGCCGGCGCATTTAATATTTCTGAACGCCGGGCAGTAAAACAAAACCTCGAACTCACTACGGGTATACAAAAAACGGTAGACCTAAATTTTGATCCTTGTCCCAATTTGCAAGATTGCGTGCGAGTCACCAACTCAGACCTATTTAAAATTCAGTATTCCAAAGACAAACGACAGCTCATTTTTACGCCAGTGAAAGACGGCGACACCACCGTAACGATTCGTGATCAAAACGGCGATATTCGTTTGATTCTAAATACTCTGGTGCTTAAGGCGAACCTATCGCGTCGAATTGGGGAGCTAAAACATTTGCTTCGCGATGTTGAGGGCATTGAAATTAAACCTCTGGGCGACAAAATTTTAGTAGATGGCGAAGTGGTCGTAATGAACGATCTCAATCGACTATACGCGGTCCTAAGCGATGAGTCGTATAAAAGTTTTGTACTCAATCTCGTAGGGTTAAGCCCGCTCGGTATGCAAGTATTAGCGGAAAAAATTCAAGCCGAAATCAACAATCCGGGAATTCGGGTTCGTATCTTGAATAGTCTTTTTGTGGTTGAAGGCCAGGTCGACAATATTGATCAAGCGAATACTGCGCTCGACGTTGCTCGCAATATGATTCAAGGCTTTTTACTCCCGAATTTTAACTATGAAGGTAGAAACCCATTTGACGTGAAGAAAACTTTAACCAAGGACCCGGTGGTACCTCGCATTACCATTGCAAAACGGAAGGATCCACCACCGCCCAAGCTTATTCGTATCACAGTCGACTTCGTGGAATTGTCAAAAGACTACTTACGTAATTTCGGGTTTTCTTGGATTCCAAGTCTAGAGACCGGTGGAAGCGTCGCATTTGGCCAGGGCTCCCAAGGTGGTGTGACAACCGAGGGCACAGGATCTCTTTCTGGAACTATTGGTAACCTGTTTCCCAAGCTGAATTCAGCTCAAAATGCTGGCTACGCGAGAATTTTGGAAGAAGCAGTGCTCGTGGTGAAAGAGGGTGCCAAGGTCGCACTCGATCGCCAAACGCGAATACCAGTGCAAAGTACGAATGCGCAAACCGGTCAGATTAACTACCAAGGCGAAACTATAGGACCAAAGTTAAGCATTGTTCCCAACATGCAAGGCGAAGAAGACATCGAACTAAATATCGACTTCAACTACAAAGGTTTGGTTGGGCAGTCGGGTGGTGCACCGATCACCCAGAACCACAATTACGTCACGGTACTGGCGGTACGTAACGGTCAGAGTGCCGCCGTGGTGAATGCGATCAGTAATGTAGTGACGACCAACTTTAATAAAGATCCTCCAGGCGGCAAGGTGCCAGAGAATCCATTGTTTACTTTGCTGCGATCCAAAGCGTTTCAAAAGAATAAGAGTCAGTTCGTAATTTTTGTTACGCCACAGGTTATTGAATCAGCCTCTGGTGGAACCGAAGATATAAAAGCGAAGTATGGCTTGAAGAGGAAACAATGAAAACTTTTGCAATGAGGAGGGCGAACTAATGCCTGGCCATATCATTGCAGTCGTAGGTGGAAAGGGGGGCGTGGGAAAGTCAGTATTTGCCGCCAATCTCGCGCTCGCCTATTTGATGGAACTGCGACAGCGACCTCTCTTGATCGATCTCGATCTCGGAAGTTTGGGAGATCAAAATTTAATTCTAGGAGTGCGCCCCCAGAAAACTGTGGTCGACGCTAGTAAAATTCAAGGGGCAGTCGATCTAAAAGCGCTTCAGAGTATTATGGCGACGACCTCGACCGGTATGAGTTTTATCGCGGCTCCCGGAGATACTATGGCCGCACGGGAACTTGACCTGGACGGTGTCGGGCGACTTCTGAAGGCGGCTGTGGGGATTTTCCCGTTTGTGGTGGTGGACTGCGGTTCAGTAGTAGATGCTACAACTGTAAAAGTGTTCGAACAAGCTACCGCGATTTTCACAGTTACCACTCAAGATGTGATCGTAGTAAACCAAACACGTCGATTGCTCGGAAAAATTCAGGAACATCTTTTTCCTCCGGATATGGTTCAAATAATTGTGAATCGCTTCTCGCCAAACGCGATAGTGAATCCGCAGGTTATTCAGAAAAATTTAAATAAAACAATTTTTGCAGCTGTGCCGGAAGAGGGCGAAACCTGTTCCGGGGCGTTGGCGCGAGGGCAACCATTCGTTGGTTCTGCGCCCCAGGCTACTATTACGAGAGCCTTCCACGACATTATACGTCGAATTCAACAGACAAATTTATTGGTTTCGCTTTCGAATTTAAAAAAACCAACCGGTGCGGCCGCCAAGTTGGCCAACTCTGTTCCGAATACCGTTGGTGCGGGTGCTTCGACCACGTCGTCCGGCGGTAGTTCAATTTTTTCCGCCGGAAAATCAACCGACGCTTGGACCGCGCTTAAGCTACGCATTCACAAGGGATTGGTAGAGGGTCTTGACCTCAAACGTCAAAACGTAGACACCAGCGACTCGAAACAACGAGAAAATTTGAGAGAAAAAACCCGCAAAGCGATTCTCGACATTTTAGGACGCGAAGACACCGGCGGCGTTTTACAGAGTCGCGAGTCCAGTGCGCAAATCGTAAAAGAGGTGCTCGACGAGGCCCTTGGATTGGGGCCGCTAGAGGATCTTTTGTCTGACGACACGGTGACAGAGATCATGGTGAACTCACGGGAACAGATTTACATCGAAAAAAGTGGCAAGCCGATGTTGAGCCCGACAGTGTTTTCCAGCGAGCAACAAATGATGAATATCATTGAACGTATCGTCACCCCGCTCGGTCGAAGAGTCGATGAAAAAACTCCCTACGTGGATGCGCGCCTGCCTGACGGGTCACGTGTGCACATTATTATTCCACCTTTGTCTTTACGCGGACCAACTATCACTATTCGGAAATTTCCGAAAAAGAGAATCACCTACAAGGATCTCATAGGTTTCGGATCGATGACCGATGACATCGCCGACTTTTTGCGAGCCTGCGTAGAAGCCAAACTAAATGTAATAGTTAGCGGTGGTACCGGGTCTGGTAAAACAACGTTACTAAATGCGCTTTCGAATTTTATTCCTTCGACGGAGCGAATTATTACTGTTGAGGATTCAGCGGAACTTCAGCTTGGCCAAGAACACGTAGTGCGCCTTGAAACACGGCCAAAAAATATCGAAGGTGAAGGTGAAGTGTCTATCCGAGATCTAGTTAAATGTTGTTTGCGGATGCGGCCCGATCGCATAGTGGTCGGCGAGTGTCGCGCCGGGGAAGCTCTGGATATGTTGCAGGCCATGAACACCGGTCACGACGGTTCGTTAACTACTATTCACGCAAATAGTCCGCGCGACTGTATAGCTCGTTTAGAGACCCTCGTAATGATGTCGGGCGTGAACATGCCACTAAAGGCGATTCGAGAACAAATTGCTTCGGCCGTACATTTGATTATTCAACAGGCACGATTGAGTGATGGTTCGAGAAAAGTGACCTACGTTACCGAAGTGGCTGGAATTCAGGGAGATGTGGTTAGTTTGCAGGACGTTTTTGTCTTCAAACAAGAAGGCGTCGACAAAAAACGAAAGATAATTGGAAAATATGTTTCGACCGGTCTTGTTCCTAAGTTCGTAGAGGAAATGGAAAGCAAGGGCCTAAAAATTCCACGCTCCTTGTTTTCCGGGGTGAAGTAAGATGATTGCCACAGCGAGTGACACGGGTTGGCGGCTCTTTTATTCGTTACTTTTTGGTGCCGCAATTTTCGTGGTTGCCCATTACTACATGAATCGGTTTTTGGATTGGGTGCGGTTTCAGAGCATCGGTACCCGCGACTATATCGTTGAAAAACTAGGGCTCATGTTTATCGATTTTCCTGCCAATCGAGTTGTGTTGGCACTCGTTCTTTCAGCAGTAGTTCCGTTTTTTTTGGTTTTTTTACTTTTCTTACCGAAGTTAATTCCTGCCCTAATATTTGGTTTGGCCGCGGGATTCGCCGGGTGGAGCGCCCCCAAGTTTATCATTGGGTATTTGTTCGAAGAGCGTATCTTAAAATTTAATCTGCAAATGGTTGATGGACTGGCGCTGATGTCGAACGGACTAAAATCCGGGCTAAGCGTTGTTCAAGCGCTCGACATGGTAGCAGAACAAATGCCGAATCCGATGTCACAAGAGTTTAAACTGGTGCTTTCCGAAAATAAAGTCGGCGTTTCCATTGAAGAGGCATTTAACAATTTAGCCAAGCGCGTAAAATGCGAAGACGTCGAAATGTTTGTCACTTCAATTAACATTTTGAAAGAAACCGGCGGTAATCTTTCTGAAACGCTTGATACTATTGTTTACGTCATACGCGAGCGCGTAAAACTCGAGGGTAAAGTTCGGGCCATGACTCGTCAGGGGTTCTATCAAGGCATGGTTTTGCTTTGCGTGCCGCCATTTATTGGGCTCTATTTTTCGACCACCGACCCAGAGTTAATGGGCATTCTGGTAGAACATCCAATTGGCTGGGTAATTCTTGCCGCAGTGATTACTCTCGAGCTAGCCGCCTATTTTACCATCAAGAAAGTCGTCAAAGTTGACGTATAGTAGAGGGAAGAGAGTTTAAGAGGGGGAACTGCCCATGAAACGGGTTGCTATACTTGGATCAATTTTATTGTTCGCTACGTACGCCGAGGCAAACGTAAGTTTGAAGAACGGAAATTTCTTCATCGGAAACGTTGACTTGGTTTACCACGGTGGATTCGAACCCAAGATCCAAACCACCTACAACAGCAAGTCCTCCCACAACGGGATTTTTGGTTTTGGCATGGGGAGCGAATTCGAGCCTTATTTGGTGCCGTCGATTGACGGTGCTATTGTCGTACATGAAAACGGTGGTGGCGCCACCAATCGGTTTTTACCAGCTGGAGCTGCGCCCGCTGAAATTGAAGCCAAAACCAAAGAAGCAGTAGAAAAAATTGCAGCAGCTCGTTCGAAATTAGGAGCTGGATTCGGCGCCTCAAGTGCGCAGGACTATAAAAAGCGACTTTTAACGGATGTACGCTTTCGCGTCGATGAATGGGATCGAGTTTTTCGTGCTGGCTTAGTGAAGGCCAACCCAGTTAAAGACGGCACAGTATTCAAAAGCAACAAATACAGTTTTCAAACGATTACTCGAATTAAAGACACCTATGTGCGTAAATTCGATACCGGTCGCGTAGAGGTTTACGGCAACAATGGTCGTCTCATGCAGGTATTTGACCGCAATAAGAACTTCGTCCGATTAATTTATAATAAATCCGGTCAGATGACCCAGCTCGTCGATAATCTTAATCGCAAGATGACTTTTTCCTATAACAAAAACGGAAAGGTCGAAAAGATCCTCGGTGAAAACGGAAAAAAAGTCGAGTATCGCTACGACGGTTTCGTAATGGTCTATCGTAAAAATTCAGACGGCCAAGTTTACGAATATAAATATTCTAATAATGGCCGATACAATTTGCTCGAAGTAAAATTTCCCGACAAAAGCACCATGAAGATCGACTACAACGATGTAGCGAAAGGCGAAACCGTCGCCAGCCTTCGCGATCGTGATGGTACTCTTACAAAGTACACCTACATGAATGACGGGGTGAACGGCTTGTACCGCGGCACGGCCTTGACGGTGTTCTCGTCTGACGGCAAAGAAATCTCTAAAGCAAAATACGAATATTGGGACAAAAACAAACTCGACGGCGAGCGATACACTTATAAAATGAGCACCGATGTCGACGGTGAAAAGACCGAAACAGTATATAACGAATGCTGCGGTCTTCCCTTGGTCATTACGCGCAATGGTGAAAAAACCAGTTTTGAGTATGACGCCCGAGGGCATGTTACTCGAAAAACTACTCCGTTCGAAGTTACGGAGCTAACGTACGATCCACAGACTAACAAAGTAGCCAAAGTTGCCCGTTTCCCGATGGGCGAGAAAGACCCCAAAAAGGTGAATTGGGCTACTTACAAATACGATAGTAAGGGCAACTTGGTAGAAGCTCGCAATTCAGCAGGGCAGGGTGTGAAGATCGCATACAATAGCGGCACTGGGCAGATCATGGCGATGGTCGACCAAGCGAAGCGGCGTTTAGAGTTTGCTTACAATGAAGCCAACCGACCAGTCGAAATTCGCGATCCGGCGTTAGGGAAAATCAAAGTTCAGTATTCTGCGTCGGGCGATGTGCAAAAAGTTGATACCGTTGGAGACCGGGCGATTGCCGGGCAGATCACTTCGGCTTTTCAGAACTTGATGGAGCTCATTCGACCAGCGGGAGTGAGTCTCACTTCTAAGTAAAATCAAAGGTTTATAATTGTTGATTTTATTAGGTGGTTTTTAGGGTGAGAGCTGATAAAATATTAGAAGTGTTGGGGAAAATTAAATGAAGTTATTGAAATTACTGCCTTTTTTAGCGATCTTGGCGACTTCGGGACTTGCGTTTGCTGAGCAGGACAATTGCACCACTTCGCCCGACGACGCGGACCAATTGACCGTTCGTGACCTCAGCGGCTTGCAGGTGGCGGACGCCGCCGCTGCTCCCAAACACAATAATAACGACGAGATCACTAAGAGGCCAGAGGGTAGCTCTGGCGGCCCAGCTAAGGGCAACTCGAAGTCGATTACTACCGACGATAATTAAGCCACTCGGCACTGTCTAAATATTAGACACTTTTAGCAGCTCCTAACAGCATTCATCCCTTGTCTTAGAAGCCGGGACCCTGCGTCAATCTGGCACCCCCCTTGCAAACTCCTATCTCTGTAGAGCAATAGCGGAAATTGAGCTTCACCCGTTTTGGAAGCTCATGTGGATGTTGTAGCAGAGGAGAGTTGTTGTGAAGAAGCGGATGTTGATTCGTTGGTTCCCTGGACTTTTGGGTCTTATGGGAGTTCTTTTTGCCCCAGTTGCCGGAGCGGCCTTAAAAGTAGGCGAAATTAAAAATACAGACGACATGTTGTCGCACCTTGAGTGCAATCGCCAAGAGGCCCGCGAGGTACCGCAGTCTATAAGTGATTCTCAGATAAGAGATCAATCGAGTCCGACTGTGGGTCGAACGGTAGCACAGAGAGTCGAATAAGCGATTAGGTTAATCTTCGTTCGAAGCCTCGTCTTCATCGAGACTGTCCTCTCGATCAAGATGGGGCTTCGCTATTTTCTTACCGGCACTTTTTAAAAGTCCGCTCAATTCGGCGCGCTCCATGATGGCGTGCTCAGACGAAATGTTAGCAATGGCTTCGCGGTTTTTCTTTTGAACCGCCTTTTGACCGTGACCTGCGATAAAATCGAATTTGGATCCCGCCCACCGAATCGGCGCTTGAATAAAATCTTTAGAAGTAAACTCTGCGACATAATCACTAACTGTGGTGATTCGACCTTTAATGTCCTTCTTTAAGGGAATTTGAGCTGCTAACAACACTACCGCAGCGAAAGCAGCCACTTGAAAACCGAGAATGAGTAAACGTACCACCGAGTTCTCCTTTCAGAGCGCTTAAGGTCCTAGAAACGTTAGGCGTTTCCTGCGACCGCAGCGATAAACAGCATTCGAATGAAAAAAGTTTCGTGCTCACTTTGGTATGAATATACTCTTGATCCCTGTGTTTGCAGGGCAGATTCGTCATACCGAAGTGTAGAAAGTTGAGAAGGGCGAACGATCACATTTGCCCCGATTTCTTGCGATACTTTGTGAGCCAGCTGTGACGCCAGTATATTGGCTATTTCGAGTGCCATCGAGCGGTTTTGCGGTAATTCGCTGAATTGGAACAAGCATGTACCTGCGCTGGCGGTGGCAGAATCTGGCAGTCCCAGAAAGTCACTGTCTATGAGTCGTGTGACGATGACCGGATTTGTTTCCGGAAGCCCACTGCCTTGAAATTTTTCCGGCGATTCACTCTTCACTTGGCCTTTTCCATAGAAATCGATCGAATCCGGAAACAGATGATCACGTTTAAATTTTTGCATGGGCACCACCCTTAGGCTCTTCATCTTCATCGTCTTTAAGGACCTTATCAGCCGCTTTTAAAAGGTCCTCAGCACCGAACGGTTTAAGTATGTAGTCGCGAGCTCCCGCATTAATGGCTTCCATTAATAGCTGTTCGTGGGCCAGCGCCGATATCATTATGATTCTGGCGGACTTATTGCGATCGATGATCGTACGTGTGGCTTCGATACCGCCGCGAATCGGCATGACGACATCCATGGTTACCAAATCAGGCCGATATTTTTCGTACATCGCTATGGCCTCGTCGCCGTTGGAGGCTTCTGCCACTACGTTGTATTTTGCGCGCGTAAGAATTTCTTTGATTACCTGCCGAGCAAACGCGACATCATCGACCACCATTGCTGTTTTGGCCACCGTTCCCCCTTTCTAGAGAGTAACACGACTCTCGAAAGTAGGGATGGGAAGCAAATGCCTATCGATTGACGTAATGCGTTGAATTGAAAGAGCTACGGTCGAGAAGAATTCAGGCGGCGCGGTCCAAGCCGCCAGCTACTTTACGCAGCTTTGACGGCTTTCCCGATTTCTTCTTTTTTGTGAGCGTAACCTCCAAAACTTCATCCAGAGTTTTTACTGGCACGAAGGTTAGTTTTTCCCGGTATTCCTCGGGAATGTCTTCGAGGTCTTTTTTGTTTTTATCGGGGATTACGATGGTTTTAACCCCGTGTCTCATGGCGGCTAGCGCCTTTTCCTTTAGTCCGCCAATCGGAAGCACCTTACCGGTGAGGGTTATTTCACCGGTCATGGCAACGTCTTTGCGTATGGGCACGTTCGTTAACTTGCTAATAATGGCGGTGGCCATGGTTATTCCGGCCGAAGGACCATCTTTAGGGATGGCGCCTGCCGGAATGTGAACGTGAACGTCCAATTTGGAGAATACGTCTTCGTCTATTCCGTATGCCGAGGCCTTCGAGCGAATGTAGCCCATGGCTGCTTGAGCGGATTCCTTCATGACCTCACCCATTTGCCCGGTAAGAGTAATGGCACCCTTGCCCTTCATTGTGGTGGTTTCAATATAAAGAATTTCTCCACCAAACTGAGTCCAAGCAAGGCCAGTCGCGATACCCACTTCGTCTTTGTCTTGTTCGTCTTCTCGCACGAAAGTTGCTGGTCCTAAGAGTTTAGCTACAGTTTCTTTGTTAACTATAACCTTTTCTTCGTTACCTTCGGCCACACGCTTCGCAGTTTTTCGGCAAATAGTACCAATGTTTCGCTCGAGACTACGTAAACCTGCTTCACGGGTGTAGCCAGCAATCACATTTTTTACACCTTCTTCTGTGAACTCAATGTGTCGCGGACTAATACCGTTTTCGCCAATTTGTTTTTTAATCAGATAGTTTTGCGTAATACGTACTTTTTCTTCTTCGGTGTAGCCGGGGAGTTGAATGATTTCCATTCGATCTCTTAGGGCCGAAGGAATTGTGTCGAGCACGTTCGCGGTGGCCAGAAACATGACGTGTGTTAGGTCGTAGGGCACGTTCAAGTAATGGTCGCGGAATGCGTTATTTTGTTCAGGATCAAGCACTTCGAGTAGGGCAGCCGAAGGGTCACCACGGAAGTCGCTACCAAGTTTATCGATCTCGTCGAGCACGAATACTGGATTATTTGTACCCGCCTGTTTTAAGCCTTGGATAATACGGCCCGGCAATGCCCCCACATATGTGCGGCGGTGTCCCCGAATTTCCGCTTCGTCTTTAACTCCGCCAAGGCTGATTCTTACGAACTCTCGGCCAAGAGCACGTGCGATTGATTTTCCGAGACTTGTTTTACCAACGCCTGGAGGACCTGCGAAACAAAGAATGGGGCCCTTCATTTTTTCTTTCAACTTGCGCACTGCTAGATATTCGAGAATTCGTTCTTTAATCTTGGTCAAGTTGTAGTGATCTTCATCGAGAATTTGTTTAGCGCGAGCGATGTCTAGATTGTCTTTGGTGGCTTTTGCCCACGGAGTTTCAATCAACCAATCAATGTACGTTCGAAGCATTGAGGCTTCCGAAGCGTCGGGATGCATGCGTTCCAATCGCGCCATTTGTTTGAGCGCCTCTTGTTCAACTTCGGGCGGCATGCGACAAGCGAGGATCTTTTCTTTTAATTCCTGCAATTCCTCACCCTTTGAATCGGCGTCACCCAGTTCGGTTTTGATCGCACGAATCTGTTCACGCAGAAAATATTCTTTCTGCGTTTTCGTCATCTCGTCTTTAGCTTGTGAACGAATTTTGGCTTGTAGCGAAAGTACTTCGAGTTCTTTGTTTAAGATGTCGGTGATTCGTTTGATGCGCTCGATCGGACTTGTGGTTTCGAGTATTAGTTGGGCTTCAGCTACCTTTAAACCCAAGTTGCTAGCGACAAGGTCGGCTAAGCGACCGGGGTCGGTAATATCGTCGAGCACCATGAGAATATCGGGCGAAAGCATTTTTCCAAGGCTTATTACTTTTTCAAGTAGCTCGCGCACATTGCGCATCAAGGCTTCGGTCTCGAGTGAAGTTTCGTTGGTATTGTCTTGTAAACGGGTGACCTTCGCTTCGAAAAACGGATTCGTTTGCACGTACTCGTCTATATGAGCCTTACAAAGACCTTGGGTGAGAATTTTAATGCGGCCGTCCGGCAACTTGCGCATGCGCATGATCATTGCCACGGTGCCAATTTGGTAAATTCCGTCGGGATTTGGATGTTCGTCCGAAATATCTTTTTGACTGGCTAGCAGTATTAAACGGTCATTGCGAGCCAAACTCTCTTCTACTGCTTTGATCGAAGATTCGCGTCCCACAAAGAGCGGAATGATCATGTAGGGGAACACCACGATATCCCTTACAGGGAGCATCGGGAGAGTTGCAGGAACTTCGATTTGTTCGCCGTCGTAGTTTGTTACCATTGAACTTAGTCTCCTCAGCGTTGGCAATCTTCCTTGATGCCTATTGACTAGCCTCTTGAGAATCGATTCGGTGTAGGCGGGCCAAAGCTTTAGGATTCTATTTTCGAAAACAGCTTGAACGGGGCGGGGTTAGGACGTTTATTGCCCGGGAAGCCTTCAGGGGTAAAAAAGACGAGCCCGAGCCTTGTTTGGCCAACAGGTCGTTAGGGTTGGATAATCGCTCGGTAACGGTTAGGCGAAGATCTTTTCTTTATGCTCTTCGAGTTCTTTGCACGATAGGCAAAGATTGCTTACAGGTCTCGCTTCGAGGCGGCGAATCTCTATGGGTTCTTCACAAGTTTCGCAGATGCCGAAAGTACCCTCTTCGATTTTTTCAAGCGCCTGGTCGATCTTAGAAAGCAATAGGCGTTCGCGGTCGCGTAGGCTAAATGCAAGCGCTTGGCTGACCTCACTTGCCGCTAAATCTGTTTCGTCTGCTAAATCGTCGGAATCGACAATTATGTCATTTCGATCTTTCTTCGAGTGATTGAGAACGTTTTGGCGTTCTTCGAGCAGCATTTTTTTAAATTTCGTTAAGCTTTTCTGGTCCATGTACCAAACCCCTTCCGTAAGATCCGATTGCAAGGCCACCGAAGATTGTAGCAGAGCGAATCCTAAAGAACGCTATATTTTTTTTGACTCTGGTGTTGTCGTCAAAAAAATGACGAAACCCCCGAGTTGATAAAGACAATCGGTAAGAATTCGGTAAAACTTGAGTCGAACGTGAATATGAAAAATCGGCAAATACTGCTCGTCTCCTATTTTTTTGAACCACTTCAAACGGTGGCCGCAGAACGTTGGGCCCGCTTTTGCGCTGGACTCAAAAAACGAGGGCTGGATCTACACGTTTTGGCTGGTCCATGGAAAAGTGGCGATACCGATTCTTCGCGAGATATAGAGTATTTGGACGACCCAGTCTCAGAAGACAGCGGTAAGTATAAAACCGGTTTTGCGCCGACCTCGGGTTTTCGAAGTACGATGAGAAAGTTGATCCCGCTTTTTCTGTTGATCGATGGCAAGTGGTTTTGGAGTCTGCGCGTTTTCTTAAAAGTTATTCAGCGTCGCCACTCCACGAGCGTTTTAATTGTTACGGGTACGCCTTGGTCGTCGGTAGTGGCGGCCGCGCTGGCTGCTAGAGTATCGAGTCTGCCATATATCGTAGATTTTCGAGATCTGTGGGCGACCGAACCTTTTTTAAGGTCGCAGTCGGCATTAGCGCGGCGGTACTTTGCTTGGCTTGAACGTTGGGTCGTGCGTGGAGCCATGAGTATCTTAACGGTGAACGATCCGTTAACGCAGTATTTTCAAAACCTCGATACCACCAAGAAAGTCGTCTGCATTCCAAACGGTTTTAGTGGAGAGCTCCATTATAATGAGGTCACCTTTAATAGTATGGCTACCGCCCAGACTCACTTGCTCTACGGGGGGAGCATTTCGGGGCACTCAGGAGTGGCGGAGTTTCTCAAGGCGTTCGATCTGGCGCAGGTTCCTGTGGACTTGGCGTTTATGGGCACAGATTTCCTGGGGGTGCTTCCCCATCCTCACGCAGCCCACATACCTCAGGTTTCCGGGCGCGAAGCAGAAATGGAAATGGCGAGAGCAGGCGTATTGCTTCTAACCCTGCACCGAAAAAGCGTTCACTATGTAACGGGCAAACTTATGTCCTACCTCAAGGCCGGGCGACCAATTTTGTATTGGGGGCCCCTTGAGAGCCCCGCCGCCAAGATCGTTAGAGAATGCGGTGTAGGCTGGGTGATCGCCAACGATGATTTAGAGGGGTTAAAAAGAGCGCTTACCGAGATAAATGAACGGTTCCATGATCGTCATTCGTTTGCGTTTGCTCCGAATTTAACGCAGATCCGCGAATATTCCGTGGATCGCATGGTTGAAAGAATTGAAAGGGAAGTGCGACTTAGTTTTGGTATTCGTCGGAACTGATAGGGGATCCCTCGATCAAAGCCGCCGGTTGAAAGCGGACCTCGAGATCGCCGGTCTCTGGATTCAAAATTTCGAAACGCTTGCACGAGGTTTCAACCACGGTTTCGCCCTCTTCCACAGAGCTATCGACGATTATTTTTAGGTTTTTTTGACAGAGTGCGAACGAATCTACTGGGGCGCCGATCACCGAGGTGTTCGACGCTTGGGCGTTCGGTGAAAACCAAACGCTAGCAACAGCCAGTAATATGAGACCCAATCGCAACTTCAACTTCAGCTCCTAGCAACAACAGCAACCACAAGGGTGTTCTTACCCGATTAGAATGCAACGCAGGGGCCAGGCGGGTGTTTGGTTGAAAAACTAAGAATATCAGGGGTATAGTGAAGACCTCTGAGAGAGGGATCCACTCATGCGCTTATCGACTGTAAAAAAAATAGACAGTTTGGAGATTGTCGTACTGGCAGCGGGTAAGGGTACGCGCATGAAAAGCGAAGTTCCAAAAGTACTGCAGCCGATATGTGGTCATCCAATTCTTGAGATCGTACTGCATTCGATCGAAGGGGGGCTGCAAAACCTCGGTCGTGAATTTCAAATAAACAAAAGTACGATAAATTTAGTGGTGGGCCACGGCCGCGACCAGGTTAAGGCAATGGTCGCCGGACTTGAGCAAAATAAGCGAATTTGTTCCACCGTAAACTTTAGTGTACAGGAACAACAACTAGGAACCGGTCACGCTGTAAAAGTTGCGCTCTCGAACTCTATAATTTACCCCAAGGCCGGTTCGGTGGATCTTTTAATGGTAGTGAGTGGTGATCTACCACTGCTTACGCCAGATTCTTTAGCGCAGTTCGTGCGAGCCCACTTGGCAATGCGTTCGTCCGCCTCCTTGATGTCTGCCCGGCTAACGAACGCGGGCGCTTATGGCCGGGTGTTGCGACGAGGTGGAACCTTTTACGGTGTGGTTGAAGCCAAAGATGCCACTGCAAAACAACTATCGATTCAGGAATTCAACGGTGGCGTCTACGTGTTTGATCGCGCTGTACTTCAAGACGCGCTCGGAAAAATAGATTCAAAGAATGCTGCTAAGGAATTTTATCTCCCCGACGTGTTTACAGTGGCGATGAAAAAACGAAAAAAAATTCTCGCTCACTGTGTTGACGATCCTAATATTGTGGAAGGCGTCAATACGATGGTTGATTTGGCGAATACTGAACGCGAATTATACCTACGGATTGCGCGACAGCACATGCTTAACGGAGTTCGTTTGTCTTATCCAGAAACCATTCGAATCTCGCCGTTCGTAAAACTCGCAGACAATGTGAGTATCGATGCGTTTTCACGAGTCGCAGGCTACACTTCGGTTGGGGCTGGTAGTCGAATTGGTAGCTTTTGTGATCTCAGCCAAGTAGAAATTGGTAGTTGCGTCGACATCCGAAACAGTGTGGTGGCGCAAAACTCGAAAATTCAAGATGGCGCCATTGTTGGACCCATGGCCAATCTTCGACCCGCTACTGAAATTGCTTCCGGTGCAAAAATTGGAAATTTTGTTGAATTAAAAAAATCGGTAATCGGACCACGAACAAATGTTTCCCATTTGAGCTACGTCGGGGACGCGGAAATCGGATCGGATTCAAATGTTGGTTGCGGATTCGTGACTTGTAATTACGACGGCAATGAAAAACACCGTTCGATAATTGGAAGTCGCGTTTTTATAGGGAGCGATTGTCAGGTCGTGGCGCCGATCGAATTGGCCGACGGAACCTACGTGGCGTCTGGCTCTACTCTAACCGAGTCGGTTGAAGCCAAAGACAGTTTTGTGATAGCTCGAGAAAGGCAAGTCACTAAACCAGGGTACGCAAAAAAATATAAGAGAAAATAAGTACTCCTAAAAAACCTAAAGAAGCGACAAAAATGTCAAAAAAAAATTTTTATATCACTACTGCAATTGATTATCCCAACGGGGCGCCTCATATGGGTCACGCCTATGAAAAAATCATTACCGATGCATATGCTCGTTGGGCCCGCTCGAGTGGGCTCGAAACTTATTTTTTAACGGGCACTGACGAAAATGGCCAGAAACTCGCCAAAAGTGCCGAAGAATTAAATGTTCCGACACGGAAATTTGTCGACGACAATGCCGAAATTTTTAAGAAGTTGTGTTCTGAATTGAAAATATCAAACGATGATTTCATTCGTACAACCGAATCGCGTCACTCAAAAGTTGTAGGTGAGTTTTGGCGTAAACTCGAGAAAAACGGCGACGTATATTTTGATCGCTACAGCGGACTTTACTGTTTAGCGTGTGAGACCTTCTACACTGAAACTCAAGCCAGCGACCGCCTCTGCCCCGAACATAAAACAAAACTCGAGCTACTTGAAGAAGAAGGGTATTTCTTCAAGATGAGTAAGTATGAAAAGTGGATTAAGGAATTTTTAACTGGAAACCCCGCGTTTGTGGCGCCTTCCGAGGCTCGAAATGAAATTGTTTCGCGTCTAAATAGCGAACCTTTAAAAGATCTTTCCATTTCGCGCCCTAATAAAGGTTGGGGTATTCCCGTGCCCGGTAACGACAAGTTCGTTGTGTATACCTGGTTTGACGCTCTAATTAATTACTACAGTGCGGTAGTGGGGACTTCCCATGAAAACTATTGGCCGGCCGATTTGCATGTAATCGGAAAAGATATTGGGTGGTTTCATACCGTTATTTGGCCCATCATGCTGCATGCCCTGGGAATACCGACACCCGCGCAAGTGTACATACATGGCATGGTGCTTTCTGAAGACGGGCGAAAAATGTCTAAGTCACTCGGCAACGGAGTCGATCCGTTTGATGTGCTTAAAACCTATCCGCTGGATAGTTTTAGATACTTTATGTTGCGATCTATTCCGAGCGGCGGAAATGGCCGCTTTTCAATGAAAGATCTCAATCAAAGGCACGTTTCAGAACTCGGTAACGATTTCGGTAATTTGCTGATGCGAATTGTGAAGCTAGCGCGTAAACGCCTTGGCGATCAAGTGGCTCCAGTAAACTTAGTGGCAAATACGAACGTAAATTTTGACTTTGAGAAGGTTCATTTAGAAATGGATCGCCTAATGTCAGCACGCGAACACAATCGCGCGCTCGACGTGCTTTGGTCGGACCTCAATAAAGTGAACGCATATGTTAATGCAAGCACTCCCTGGGCCATTAAAGATGGCGACCCACAGTTTCAAGCGGTGGTTCACCAAACTCTACAAGCGCTTTATTGCGCAAGTATCTTGCTTGCGCCTTTTATGCCGCATACATCAGCCGAAGCCTTGCGGTCTCTAGGATTCAAAGACGAAGATTTTTCAAAGATTAATCGCAAAAACGTGAGCAGTTTGACCTTTCAGCTCTCCGACCCCCCGGTACTTTTTCCGCGGGTTGCTTGATTGTAGAATCGGGCATTTGCACGCTTCAGTGATGACTATTCCACCGTGACTGATTTAGCTAGGTTCCGAGGCTTATCTACGTCGGTCCCTTTGAGTACAGCGGTGTAGTAAGCCAAGAGCTGCATCGGGATGGTTGCGAGAATAGAATCGCTCCAGTCGTGGGCAAAACGCATTCCAATAAAGTGGTCTGAAAGTTTTTGTAACGAAAAATCATCGTGATCGCCGACTGCGACAATTCGACCACCGCGAGCTTTTACTTCCTGTAAATTCGACATGGTTTTTTCGTAAAGTTCATCCCGGGGCGCCAACACGACCACCGTCATGTTAGACTCCACCATCGCAATGGGCCCGTGTTTTAATTCACCCGCCGGGTAACCCTCTGCATGCACGTACGAAATTTCTTTCATTTTCAGAGCGCCTTCGAGCGCGATCGGAAACAAACGGCCGCGCGCAATATAGAGGTACCCTCGCGACTGCAAACAGCTTTCCGAAATTTTCTGCACCAAAGGCGCGAGTTCCAAGGCGCTTTGAACTTGATGAGGTAACTGTAGAAAAAAGTGTACATCGGGCGCCTTGGTTTTTACGCCGCGAGCGTGCGCCAGAAACTGTCCGAGCATCATGAAAACTAAAATTTGAGTCGTAAATGCTTTGGTAGAGGCCACACCAATTTCGGGACCTGCGGCAGTAAATAATGTTGCTGCAACTTCACGCGGCATGCTGGAGCCGCGAACATTGCAAATTGCTGCCGTCATTGCTCCTTTTCGCTTGGCTTCGCGAAGCGCGGCAAGCGTATCGGCGGTTTCCCCCGACTGACTTACCGCGAGCACCAAAGTATGTTCATCTATTACTGGGTCTCGGTAGCGATACTCGCTAGCCAGGTCTACTTCCACAGGTACTCGAGCCACGCTTTCAAGCAGGTATTTGCCAACCAGTCCGGCATGCCAAGCGGTCCCACAAGCTATGATCTGAATTTTCGAGGCTCGTTGGACAAGTGCACCGATTTCTTCCATTCTTGCGCGCATCGTATCGCGTTCGATTAGAAGATCCAAAGTGTCCAATATAGCCCTAGGCTGTTCGTGAATTTCTTTAAGCATGAAATGCGGAAAACCAGCTTTATCGAAGTCGGCCATTTTCCAATCTAGTTTTGTCGCCGATCTTTTTATTTCGTTTTCAGGACTAATTTTCTTATCGATTGGAAAAATTTTAAATTCGGATTGAGTACAGACCACTAAATCTCGCGGCTCAAGATAAGTGACTTCGTCTGTGTGTTCTACAATCGCTTGAGCATCACTTGCCACGAAGCACCCGTCAGCCTTCTGCGAGCGCGACACTACAAGGGGAGTCCCGGTGCGAACGGCAACGATTTTTCCTGGAAAGCGATCGTTGACCACGACGATGCTGCAGGACCCCTCCAGTTTTAAAAATGAAAGGCGAACTGCTTCTTCAAAAGTGGCAGTCTTTTTTAATTCTTCTTCGACCAGATGCCCAAATAGTTCTGAGTCCGTTTCGCTGACAATCGAAGCACCGCGCGCAAGGAGTTCTTCGCGAATGCTCTCGAAGTTCTCGATAATACCATTGTGTACCAGCACCGTAGTGCCCGCCCGGTGGGGGTGAGCGTTAATGGTGTTTGGTTTTCCGTGGGTAGCCCACCGAGTATGCCCGAGACCGATGGCCCCTTGAATCGGAGAGTTTCGGAGAGCGATCTCTAAGCGTTCGATCTTGCCTTCGGCTTTGCGAACTTCGAAGTTCGACTGATCGTTTCTTGAGATCGCAATGCCCGAGGAGTCGTAACCCCGATATTCGAGCCGTTTAAGCCCGTCGACCAAAAAGCGAGAACACTCTTTTTTTCCAACGTATCCTATGATTCCGCACATACTGGAACGCAGCGTATGTCAGAGGGGTGCGGGGTCGCAAACGAAAATATTGCAATCTGTTGCAAGCCGGGGATTTTCAGTTCAGAATATAAGTTCAAAATGAGTACCAAACTCCCAAAAAAGCATGGCGAAAAAATTAAAACCGATAAGCTTTTTCGCCCACAACAGGGGGGAGTGTTCGAACGGCGTAAACACGATCGATTTTTGGTTACCCAGCAGTTTTACAGTCTAAACCTCACTGCAAAAAAGGCCAACGACGAAGACTTTCCAGTTGAAGGGTGGGCTACCGATTTAAGCATTTCGGGAGTGGGGGCTTGTGTAGAACACTTTCTACCGAAAGACACGATCGTGGCCGTGGAGCTGGTTGGTGAAACCGAACCAAAGGCACTAACTGCCCGAGTGGCTTGGTGCAATAAACTTCCGTCGACCGGTCGCGTCATTAAAAAGAAGCATTTCAAATGGCGCATGGGGCTGGAGTTTAAGTTCAATAACGAAGAAGAAAAAAAACTCATTTCGAAACTCGTTGAAAGAGCCTGATGCGGATTGCGTTCATCGTCGGATCGATTGCTGGCCTAGCTTTTACGCTGGTCGCCATGTTGACCGAGTCTGCCCTTTCGAACGTGTACGTCGCAAAATTAATTACTGAAGCCGGATGGCTGCTTCCTCTTTTGTTGGCCTTCGCAATTTTGGCGCTAAGTGCCGTCACATTGGTGGGGACTTCGCCTAAAGCGTGGGAAGATATTTTCGAAGCATTTTATCTAGATCTTGGTCGAACTCCCCCTCGGGTTTGGGGCGTGCGCGCAGTCACTACTTTTTTGGGTCGGGCGGGACTTTCGCTTTTTGATCTCGGCGGCACAATTATTGAGTTTGGGCTTAGTTTGTTTTCGAAAATTTCTGAACGGTTTCGCTTTCACTACGAAGATCGTCAAATTTTCATCGCGGCCCTCTTTGCGGGGGCTCTCTCGGCGGCTTTCGAGAGTCCTTTTTTTGCCGCTTTGTTCGCCATTGAACTCTTTGCGTCGAACAACACGATCGTACGATCCTCCGCTATTGTTGCATCACTCGTAAGTTACGGAGTGGCGCTGCTTTTTCGTGGAAACATCTTGTCGACCACTCCTCAGTACTCAAGCTTGAAGAATGACCTGTTTCAGACCTTATCTGCTCAGATTCAGCCCGAAGCATCGGTTGGTGCCGCGTTGAGTTTAGGTTTTCACGCGATTCTAACAGGTGTGTTGGTCAGTTTGTTGATTTTTATTTTTGTGCGAATTCAGCTTTGGGCTTCTCGGACCTTCGAACGGTTTTTTTCCAGCGGAAATCTTTTGCGTGTGGGACTCACGGGACTTTTAATATCCATTGTTTACGTTTCGGCCTTCGGTGGAGATGTGGACTTAACGCGACTGTCCGATTCGCGAATTTGGGAAGATCTATCTTGGGTGCGTCTCTCCTATGCTTCGGCACTGCTACTGCTACTTTTTTGTTTTTGTCGATTAGCGTTGGCCTTATCTGGGTGGGGCTCGCTCGGTATATTCGTGCCAATTTTAACAATGGGAGCGGTTGCAGGCTTTTTAGTGGGACAAATCTTACCTTCGGACAACGGAGGGATGTTAATTTTCGCAGGGGCAGCAGTGGCTGGGACAGCGTTTTTCGGAACCCCGCTTGCGATGTCGGCGCTGTTACTTGAAAGTAGTCTAGATGTGCGGGTCTGGTGGTTTGGCTCCTTGGCGATTGCGACTTCATTTTTATTCTTGAAACATTTTCGAATTCCTTCTTTCACTCAGCTAAAATTAGCGAGCCAGAATTTAGAAGTTTATAAAGGTCGCGTCATTAGTCTTCTGCGTGGGGTGTTGGTCTCGGAATTATTGACGCGGGAAGTACAAACCCTACCCATGAACGCGTCGGTACAGAACTTGCGTGAGGCGGTGCTCCAGTCGCCGGTGAATATTATTGCGGTGACTGCGAACGACGGTAAATATTTGGGATTGCTATCCCTCGAACATGTTCCGAACAGTATTCGAGCCATACTAGCGGGGGGACCTGAATCCAAAGCTGCAGAAGCACTCAATTCGATTCTTGAAATTCGAGATCTTGTTGACCTTTCAGCCCCAATAGCAAAGCCTTCTGACGAAGTGATCGTGACGCTAAAAAAATTCTCTAGGCACCCGTGTCTGGCAGTAGTGGACGAAGGTGGTTACTTATGCGGAATTCTCTTCGAATCTGCCGTTCACGCGCGGTACCGTAAACTTTTGACTAAAGCCTTTACTTGATCGACCAAAAACACTGTGTTTATATCGGCCGATCGTGAATCTATTCGAATCATTAAATCCTCAACAGAAACAGGGCGTGCTCCACACCGAGGGGCCGGTATTAGTTATCGCAGGTGCGGGCAGTGGCAAAACGAAAATGCTTACCAGTCGTATCGCCCATTTGATCGGAGAAAAAAAAGCTAAACCTCACGAGATTCTGGCCGTCACTTTCACCAATAAGGCAGCTGGGGAAATGCGAGAACGTGTCGCCAAATTACTGGGATTGATGCCAGACGCCATGAATCCCCCGCCGGTGTATTTTGGGGCACTTCCAGTGACTCAGCCACTTATCGGAACCTTTCACTCGATTTGTACCAGAATTTTACGAAACGAAATGCAATACACCCCGTTTCGTTCGCAGTTCGTTATTTACGATGACTCCGATCAAATCTCGCTCATAAAAGAGTGCATGCAGCAGTTGCAGATATCGGATAAAACCTTTTCTCCAAAAAGTTTTCAGTTTTCGATCAACTCTGCCAAATGCCAGTGTTTGGAACCGCAAGACATCGCTGCCGATGAAAATAGCCCGTACATGCGCAACTTGGTGCAGTTGTACGAACTTTACCAGAGGGAGCTGCACAAAAATAACGCAGTCGACTTCGGTGAGATCATCACTTTGACGGTGCGTATTCTACACAAAAACCCTGAGTTGCTCGAAAAATATCAACAACGCTATCGGTACCTCCACGTTGATGAGTATCAAGACACCAACCGGGCGCAGTATTTACTGGTGCGTTTGTTGGCCAGTGGACACCGCAATGTATGTGTTGTTGGCGACGAAGACCAGTCAATCTACAAATGGCGTGGCGCTGACATTCGGAATATTTTGGATTTCGAAAAAGATTACCCCGAAGCAACAATTATAAAGCTAGAACAAAATTATAGATCCACTCAAACAATAATCGAGGCTAGCTCCAAAGTTATTTCCCACAACACGTCTCGCAAACCAAAGACTCTTTGGACCGAAAACCAAAAAGGTGAAAAAATTAAGCGCTTTCAAGTGCCAGATGATCGCACAGAAGCAGAAGTAGTGGTATCGCAGCTCAAACAAGCCTGTGAAAACGACGGTTTTTCATTTAATGATGTTGCGGTTTTTTACCGCACCAATGCGCAGTCTCGAGTGCTTGAAGACATTTTGCGAAGGGAGCGGGTGCCTTATCGAGTAATTGGTGGGTTGCGATTCTACGATCGCAAAGAAATAAAAGACATCATTTCCTATTTTAGAGCGCTTATGAATCCGGCCGACACTGCCGCGATCAAGCGCATCATTAACGTTCCAGCCCGGTCCATCGGGCCCACCACAGTTGCCAAAGTGGAATCATTTGCGTTTCGAGAGGGTGTGACGCTGACCGAGGCTCTTAGAAAATCGCTGTTGGGTAATGAACTGGCGGCCGCCGCTAAACGGAAGGTTACGGAGTTCGTGGTTCTTATGGAAGAATTAAGAGAGATGCTCTCGCATCAGCCACTCACTGAGATGTATCATTTTGTACTTGATCGCTCAGGATATTTGCAGGAACTCAAAACCGAGAACACCGAAGAATCGCGTGCACGCATAGAAAACCTGCAGGAGTTCTTTTCAATGCTCACCGAGTTCGAAGAGGCTGCTTCGAAAGATGGTACTCACCCTGCTTCCACTTTGCTTCCGCTATTTCTTGAAAACATAGCACTAGTCGGTGAGCAGGAAGCCCAGCAAAGTGAAGACGCGATCTCTCTAATGACCCTTCACACGAGTAAGGGGTTGGAATATCCGCTGGTTTATATGGTTGGAGTAGAGGAGGGGTTGTTTCCATCGATTCGAAATGGTGAAGAAAACGACGAGGACATCGAAGAAGAGCGACGTCTTTGTTACGTAGGAATGACGCGAGCCAAGGAACGTTTGACCATGACTCATGCCTTGTGCCGACGAATTTACGGCAATATTTTATATCACGAACCCGCGAGATTTTTTGGCGAGATTCCAGAAGAATTGGTTGAATTTCATGACCTCACTGGGGGCGCTCGTAGGTATTCGAGCTCGAGATTTTCCGACGATATAGACGACTCAGGATTTCAGGACGATTTTGACGATCGAGCCTCAAGTTCTCGTTCGAACTCGACTGGGTTCAGTAGGCCTGCAGTCCAATATTCCACAGGGGGGGGCACTTCTGATAAACGGGTGGGCAAGCAGGTTCGTCATAAAGACTATGGATTGGGAATCGTTCTTTCGATAGAAGGGCGTGCAGAGGCCGAAAAAATTACTATCGAATTCGCAGGTCGTGTGACCCGTAAGTTTGTCACTAAATTTGCCCCAATCGAATTCGTCTGACTAAATTGCCGGAAAAAGCCCGTGCATTCGGCATGTTAAGGTGAAATATGGATCGTATTGAAGAGATTGTAAAAAAAACAGCAGATCTAGCGAGACTTGAACTCACATCTGACGAAGTCGCGATGTTTTCAAAACAGCTGAGTGGAATACTTTCCTATATCGAAAAACTGAAGTCGGTTGATACCACAGGAGTTGATCCGCTTGTCACTCCCTTAGTAGATGAAAACGGAAATCTCCTGACCACTACTTATCTCAGGTCTGACGAACTCTTGCCCGAAAGTTCACGAATCGCGGCCGCTACAGTCGTGGAAACTTCGGCGGACCATATATATAACAATTTTAAAGTTCCCCAAGTGATCGCTCAAAAATAGTAGCACCGTCGAAATTGGATAAATTATGATTCTGCAGTTACATGAAAAATTAAAAACCAAAAAAATATCGGCAGTGGAACTAACGCAGCATTACTTAAAACGCGTTAAAACCGATTCGAACAATGTGTATATAACTGTCTGCGATCGTGAAGCGGTTGCCGCAGCCGAGAAGGCTGATCAGGCGTTGGCCCAAGGCAAGGCCGGGTTATTGACCGGAATACCTGTAGGAATCAAAGATATTTTCTGTACGGCAGGCGTAAAAACAACCTGTGCTTCCAAAATACTCGGAGATTACGTCCCGCCATATGACGCCACCTGCGTGGCTCGTCTGAAGCGCAACGGTGCGGTACTTCTTGGCAAGTTAAACATGGATGAGTTTGCCATGGGCGGCTCCAACGAGAATTCTGCTTTCGGTCCTGTGAAAAATCCGATCGACCCACGTTATGTCCCTGGTGGTTCAAGCGGTGGGTCTGCAGCAGCGGTTGCTGGAGGGTTAGCCGTCGCAGCACTCGGGACTGACACTGGGGGGTCCATTCGCCTGCCCGCAAGCTACACGGGTACGGTCGGGTTAAAACCGACTTATGGGCGTGTAAGTCGAAACGGTTTAGTCGCTTTTGGTAGCTCGCTCGACCAGGCTGGGCCGATGACGACCACCGTTTCCGATGCCGCCATTGTCCTGGAATCAATTAGCGGTCACGATCCGTTTGATTCAACCAGCAGTGTGCTACCGAGCGAAAATTTTCTTGCATCGATGGTAACGGAGTCTTCTAGAAAATTAAAAATCGGTTTACCGAAAGAATACTTTGTAGACGGCCTTCAGCGTGAAGTAGCCGAACAAATCGATTCGCTAAAAAATAAATTACTCGCAGCCGGACACCAGTTGATTCCGATCACCCTTCCGCACACTGAGTACTCTGTAGCGATCTATTACATCGTCGCAGTGAGTGAGGCTTCTAGTAATTTGTCGCGCTTCGATGGCGTGCGATTTGGTACTCGAATTGGCGGAGACCGCTCTTTGGTTGAAATGTATAAGTCCACTAGGTCACTGTTTGGACCAGAGGTTAAGCGTCGCATTATCTTGGGCGCCTTCGCATTGAGTTCCGGTTACTATGACGCCTACTACAAAAAAGCCTGTCAGGTACGAGCGTTGGTTAAACGAGACTTTGAAGACGCGTTCAAAAAAGTCGATGCCATTTTAGCTCCGGTCGCCCCCACTACTGCATTTAAGTTGGGAGAGAAGACCGCGGACCCTTTGACGATGTATTTGAACGATATTTTTACGATCCCTGCCAATCTCGCGGGAATACCTGCGATTTCGGTGCCGATTGGACGCGATCAGAACAAGCTGCCGATCGGAGCTCAGTTCATTGGCCCACATTTTTCAGAGGCAAGGTTGTTGGCCTTGGGCAAACTAGTGGAAGAAAAGCATTACCGGGAAGAGGTTCGTCATGGTTTCTGAATTCGAAGCCGTTATTGGGTTAGAAGTTCACGCGCAGTTAATGACTAAAACTAAGATTTTTTGCGCATGTTCGACCCAGTTTAATGCCCCGGCCAATGAAAACGTATGTCCGGTTTGTGCCGGTCATCCAGGAACCCTTCCGGTTTTGAATGGACGTGCGGTCGACGACGCTCTGAAAGCAGCTCTTGCGACCAACTGTCGCATCAATTCGAGAAGCGTTTTTGCTCGGAAGAATTATTATTATCCAGATTTGCCCAAAGGCTATCAGATTTCCCAATACGATCTTCCTATCGCTGAGCATGGTTACTTGGATATTGAAGTGGGCGGTACTCCTCAAAAACCCGAGCTTGCTCACATAAAAAGAATTGGAATCACTCGTATTCACATGGAAGAAGATGCGGGGAAATCGGTACACATGCAGGGTTACAGTCTGGTGAATCTTAATCGCGCGGGAACTCCGCTCATCGAAATTGTAAGCCAACCCGATATTCGGTCCGCCGAAGAAGCCGGGGCCTACTTGCGCAAACTGCGAGCCGTGCTCATGTATATCGATGTTTGCGATGGCAATATGCAAGAAGGTAGTTTTCGCTGTGACGCTAACGTTTCAGTGCGTCCCAAAGGAACCGAAAAGTTTGGGACTCGAGCCGAAATTAAAAACGTAAATTCTTTTCGATTTGTTGAAAAGGCCATCGAATATGAAATAAACCGCCAAGTTCAGGTCATTCAAAGTGGCGGCAAGGTCGTTCAGGAAACGCGACTTTACGACAGTGCCAAGAACGTAACGGTTTCAATGCGATCGAAAGAAGAAGCCCAAGACTATCGCTATTTTCCGGAACCAGATCTCATGCCGCTTGTCGTGAGCGAGCAAAAGATTGAAGCCGCCAAGCGAGCCTTGCCAGAACTTCCTGAACAGAAAAAAGAACGTTACACAAAGCAGCTTGGTATTCCGGCGTATGACGCCAGTGTGATTGTTTCGAGTAAAAAACTAGCTGAATTTTTCGAAACAGCCGAAAAGGCCTGCGGTGAGCCCAAGGCTGTTTCGAATTGGGTTATGGGCGAAATGCTCCGGTTGTTGAAATTGGACGATCGCGAGATTGACGATCTCAATATGCAGCCTGAAGCTTTGGGAACGCTTATAAAAATGATCAAGTCAGGAGCGGTGAGCAACTCCATTGCGAAAACAGTTTTCGAGGAAATGTATAAAACCGGTAAAGACCCCGAATCGATTGTGAAGGAAAAGGGGCTTGCGCAAATTTCCGATACCGGTGCGATCGACAAAGCGATTGACGAAGTCATCGCCGCAAACGCTTCGCAAGTCGCGGAATACAAAGCCGGCAAAGACAAACTGATGGGTTTTTTTGTAGGCATGGTGATGAAAAAAATGGGCGGCAAAGCCAATCCAGGAGTGGTTAATGATCTTCTTAAGAAAAAATTGTCTTAACCAGTTTATTAGAGGATGTGGTGCCCTCATCGTTTGGGTCGTAGTGTTCGGCTGTTCGGGCCAACGCACGGTGCTTCAGTCGGTTTATCAAGTGGAAGGTTGCTCTACAACGCCCTCAAGCGGTCGGGTGGCCGATGAAATGGTAAAACGGGGTTACCTGCAATTTTCCGAGAAAAAGGGCGCAGCCGCAATCTTTCACCGTCCCCGAATTGAAAAAAGTGGGATGTTTGCGTCGGAACCCTACATTGATCGTAGTGGCGAAATCGCAGTGGCGGTGTGTACACCGGCTCGGATCGTAGCTGTTTCAGAGTCGCGCTCTTGTGCACGGACCAGTGAGTGTACGGCCGGAGATCAGAAAGAGGTTGGTCGAGCTTTGGAGTCGTTGGGCTGCAAGATCACAGCGGGCACAGATCGAACTCCATCTTGGGAGTTAGAAACTCGAAGTGACTGGAACGACGAGAGTTGTGGTCGGTTGGTCGCAGATTTTGGCATGAAGGAGCTACTAAAATGAAGTTCTTACTTTTGGGCCTTTTTGCTAGTTTGATTGGTTGCTCAGGAGCTGCGTTAAATCCTGCGCATATTGGACACTATACCTTTTCCGGCACGGTCGTCGACTCGAACCAAAAACCAGTGCCTAATGCACGAGTTAAGGTATTAGGTTGGGAAACCCTTACCGATGAGCGCGGTCAATGGCGTCAAGAACAACTGGTGGAATGTGGCGCGTCGCGAGAAACCATGAGTTCGCACAAAAAAAGCGAAGGTGTCTTAGTCGTCGCAGACGGTTTTAATTCGGTTGATCACCCCTATGAAATTGAACGGGCCGCGTGGTTTGAAAGTTGTCCCAAAATTCGGTCAGAATTTTCTTTCCAGACGGTATTGAATAAAACGTCAGAAACGAAGTCGGAAAATAAATCAGGAGCATCAGAACACGAAGCTCCAAGTTCGGGAGTTGCGCTATGAGTCTTTCAACCTCTGAAGTTACCAATCAAGCGAAGTCGAAGAGTCTTTTAAAGAAGATTGTTATTATTTCGACTGCCGTTTTCGGTTTACTTATGCTCGCGGCTATTAGTCTTCCGTTTTTAATCGATGTCGATAAATATCGACCGTTTATTGTTGAACAAGTTAATTCTGAAATCGATGGCAAACTAGAAATCGGAAAGCTTTCACTTAGCCTGTGGGGGCGGGTCGATGTGCGAGTCGACGGTCTCAAACTCACAGATTCGGCAGGGCGCACCGCTATCGAAGTAAAAGATGCGGGTGCTTTTTTGCCTTTTTGGTCGTTCTTAGTTGGCAGTCCGCGACTAAACCTTCAAATGACTGCTCCAAATATTCTCGCGGTAAAAGAACGCGACGGTACTTTAAATTTTTTGAAATTAACCAAGAGACGGGAAAAGTCTTCTTCGTCGGAGTCTGAAAAATCCGAAAATGGCACTGAGGGCGACGCTGTTACGAAGGGCCAAAAAACAAATCGAGGCACAGAGCTGCCAGGGTTGGTGTTAAATTCTCGTATTACGGTTCTACTTAAAAGTGCTTCGCTTACCTATCAAGACGAACTTACAGGCGATCGCTTCAAGGTAGATGATTTAAATTTTACAGTGCGCGACGTCTCGCCGTCGAGTGAAATGCCGTTTGAAATTGGCGCCCTTACGGACGTGGCCATGAAAAACGGAATGAAAATTAAAGGTCCCGTCTCAGTCAGTGGTCTCGTGAAGGCCGAAAGCTCGGGTGACCGTTTTGAAAAAGCAAATTTTCAGGCAAATGTGAAGGCCGACGACGCCACGGTTACATTCGCGGATTCTTTCGCAAAGGAACCGGGAACTCCATTAAGTTTCGAAGCTTCGGGCGAGGCAACAGAAAGTACAGTCCAAATTAAACGTTATAAAGTTCAATTGGCTGAAATTGTCGCAACTGGAGATGGCAGTTTCGAAACTGTCGGAAATTCTTCGAATCTCGCTCTTACGGCCAAGGTTGGTCCAGTAGAACTTTCGAGTCTAGGGAACGTGAGTCCCGCAGCGAAGGCCGTTCAGTTGTCAGGTCAGTTCGAGCTCGACACGAAAGTTTCGGGAACTCTTTCTGCCATACAATACGAAGGTAATGCGAAACTTTCGAATGTCGCGCTTCAGTCTGAAAACATGAAGCAGAAGCTAGATTTGGATGCAGATGCTATTTTTGCGACTAACGAAATAAAAAATCTTACGATCAAACTCACGGCAAAGGAGTTCGATCTCGGTGTTTCGGGATCAGTTCAAAACTTTAGTGCTCCTAAATTTCGATTCAATGTAAAGTCCGCGGTTTTGGATCTCGATGCGCTCTTGAAGTCGTCAGCAAAAGCGGCCGAGCGACGAGCCGAAGCGTCTAAGTCGAAGCTGCCTGCGGGGAATGCAGGTGGGGCTTCTGGTAGCGAAGCAGAGAATGCGGTGGTCGATTACAACGCAATGTTTAAACCGCTTCGCGAAAACCCCATTGCAGCGGCGGCGAACGGGGCAGTTACCTTTGATCTCAAACGCGTTCGATCCACCGGCGTCACGATGGAAAATCTGAAAGGCGAACTGTTGCTCGATCAACTTTTGGTTCGTCTGAAAGATTTCTCCATGAAAATTTTTGATGGGACTGTTGCGGGACAAGCTAGCTTTAATGCCAGAAACGCTAAACCCGAGACCGCCACCAATCTTGTGGTCACCGGTTTAGAGAGTAAAAAAATGGTCGAAAGCCAAATGCCATTTGCCAAGAATACGATTCAGGGCACCGTAAGCGCCAAATTAAATATTGGCGGTAGCGGCGTGAATCCAACTGACATGACCTCGTCATGGAGTGGCAGTGGAACAATGAACGTCAAAGAAGCGGTTTTCGCTACGCTTGATCTTGGGCGGCAGATCAAAGACGGTGCGCTCGGAAAACTACCCGAAGCCTTGCGAAATAAAATTGGTGTTTCCGACAAAGTTCTGGACTGGAAGGGCGAATATCAAACCGTAGAAGCCAAGTATAATCTCGCCAACGGGGTGTTTAATTTAGTGGAACTCACTGGCAAGGCCTATCCCAATAAAGGCATGGACCTTAAAGGTAGCGGAAAAGTTCAGTTGAAAAACTACGGACTGGATCTCGGAGTGGATTTTATCGACACCTATAACTGGTTGAACGCCGATCAATATGTAAAAGACGAGCGTTATGGTCATTTTGCGCTACCTGCTAAAGTTGGGGGGACGTTGTTTGCTCCTAAATTTGACTGGGGTGCGGCGTTAGGCAAACTTGCGCAGGGCGCAGCGAAGCAGCAGGCTAAAGACGCGCTGAAAAAGGGTATTTTAGACAAGGTAAAGTTGCCCGGAAGCGGGGATGCAAAGCCTTCCGACGCGGTGAAGGGGCTTATGAAAGGTCTCTTTAATTAATAACCAAACGACTCTGAGTGTTATTTGACGATTGACTCGGAGCTATGGTGTAAGAGGGGTAAGTTTTAAAAGTGAAAGTAGGGAGAACCGCGATGACCTTCGGAACACAAATTATTCGTCGAGTAGAAGATTCGAAACCTCGCAAGCAAAATTACAGTTTTTGGGCCGCCGTCGTTGTTGCGGGTGCGGTCGCTGTAGCAGTGCTTTCGTCGGGTTGCGGTACCGACAAAAATGTAAATCGCGCGAAAATCAGTGGCACCAAATATTGGACTGACAAAGCCCATCCTGGAAAAGCATTTGACGTGCAGGTCACAGAGGCCACTAAAGTCGAAGGCGGTCGCTATCGCGTTAAGGCGTTGGTCGATGGCACTCAGCGTGTTGGGCTATACGATCCCGAGACAGAAACCTTTGATGAGGGTCTGTATACGCTTTCTTACGAGCGAGGAAAAAAGATTGCTGAGATGGACGAAGAAGTTCGTTACCTCAAAGACCGTGTCGAAAAGCTGGAAAAAGAAAATTATCAGCTAAAACTGCGGTTAAAATACGTTCACGCGGGTAAGGGCGATCCCAACAAAGTAGTGGATCCCAATACCGATGCGGGCAGTGACGACGACGACGTAAAGCCCAGCTCTAAAAAAGACGAAAAAACAGGCGCATAAAAATTTATGATAGAGGCAGCAATCGATATCGGTACCAACACGATGCTCTTGTTGGTCGCCGAGGTAGATGGTGCCACCGCGGCCGGAACTAGGGTACCTCGAGTTCTGCACCGGGTTCTCGCTGAGGAGATTCAGTATCCAAGACTAGGTCAGGGTGTTCACGCCAACCGCAACTTTTCGCCTGACGCAATGACACGCGCACGTGAAGTTTTTCAAAAGTATAAAAAAATATGTGACGAACTTGGAGTGAAAAAGATCTCCGCGATGGCGACCAGTGCTTCGCGCGATTCCCTTAATGCCAAAGAGTTCTATGATTCCATTCGAGGTGACATTGGAATCGATGTGCAAATTATTTCAGGAGAGTCAGAAGCCAAACTCACTTTTCTAGGTGGGCTTCTACCGATGAATAACCCGAAAGAATCGGCCGTGCTCGATATCGGTGGGGGTAGCACTGAATTTGTGCTGCTCGATTCAAAAACTGGGGGTTTAAACAGTCAAAGTGTTAATATCGGCTGTGTGCGAGCCACGGAGTTGTTTCTTAAGGGCGACCCCTACGAAAGAGCTTCTTTAGAAACGCTCGAAACCAATTTGCGCCAATTTTGGAAAACCATTAAGCCGGATCTAAGCGAGGAACTAAAGAAGAGAGAGTGGGTAGGGGTGGCCGGAACGCCAACAACGCTCGCTGCTATTCAATTGGGACTTTCCAGTTTTGTTTCTGAAAAAGTAGACGGGTATCGTCTCACTCGCTGTGCGATTGGCGATTGGTATGAGAGTCTTGCACTGAAAACTACCGCTCAGAGAGCGAGTAATCCGTTGATGAGCACTGGGCGCGCCGACATTATGGTTGCAGGTACTGCGATATTACTGACTGCCATGGAAACGTTCGAACGCGAAGATATTATGGTAAGTTGCAGAGGGCTTCGCCACGGGGTGTTAATGTACCCCGGCCTAGTAGGTTAAATACTAGCTTGCGAGTTCGCGGCGTAGTTCGCGTGCAAGTTTAGGGTCTCGCTTTTCAATGCCACGCAGAATTGTTTCCCGAAATTGGGCGTCAGCGCTACGAAGCATGTCGATCACTTGGCCTTTGCCATTCACGCGAATCATTTCTTCGTTCTGGTTTTGGGTTCCGGGTTCTAGCTTTTTGGAGTTCATTCGCGTCCTCGCTTATAGTTACCCACGCATTTTTGCGCGAGCTTTGATATTATTTACAGCCTCGTCTGTTTGCCGACGAACTTCTTCTACTGAACGTTCTGCATTTTCGCGGTACTTGGCGAGCTGTTCTTGGTAGCGAGCGCGAACCTTTTCTACCTCGTCTTCGCCGTTCAATTTTTCTTCCACGATGGTTTTTGCGTGACTTTTACGGGTTTCGGATAGCCGTCGTTCGTATTCGTCGCGATCACTTGAAAGTTCGATTTGATAGGCTCTTTCGAGGTCTTTCTTGGTGTTGTTATAGTGTTCAGTCAGTTTTTCGACTTCGATGCGTTGTTTCTCTCGAAGGTCCTTCAGCTGCTTTTCTTGCTGCGATTCGAGTTGCAGTTTATGCTGCTCAAATCTTAGGTTATCCGTTCGAATACTGTCTGACATTTCCTACGCTCCTAAGCACCATTTTAAGATGTTCGCCCCTCGATTGCGAAGACGGACGATTGTGCTCCGGGGCAACCATTGCCTATCTCCTGGGAGTGTGTGATGAATGACCTTATGCAAACTGTGGAGTCCAAAACACCCCTGCTAAAGCGAATTTTTCGCAAAGAACCGTCGAGCGTTGGCCTTTCGTGGACCAATGGCGAGGAATCGGAAATTCAATTTTCCAGACTGCGTTTCGAGTGTTTGTGCGCCGAATGTGTCGACGAATGGACGCGCGAGCGGCGCGTACAATCCGATCAAATTGCTCCCGACATTCGCCCCCTAGCCATCGACCCCGTGGGGCGATACGCGGTGCAGATACGTTGGTCCGACGGACACAGCGCAGGCATTTACACCTACGAAACATTGTATCGACTTTCGACATCAAAAAACGGAGAGAAGTAACACCATGAGCACTCAAAATCTCGTATTTTTAGGAGCAAAAAGAACCCCATTTGGAGCATTCGGCGGAAGCCTGCGTGACGCGTCGCCAGCGGATATGGCGACCGCTGCGTCTAAGGCGGCGTTGGTGCAGTCCGGTGTTGCACCGAGCGAAATTCAACATGTAATCGTCGGCAATGTAGTTCAAGCGACAGCTGATGCCATATTGGTTCCCCGTCACACTGGATTAAAAAGTGGAGTTCCACTCGAAATACCCGCGCTCGGTGTCAACCGCCTTTGCGGGTCCGGCTTTCAAGTAGTCGTCGACGCCTATGCACAAATGTGCGCCGGTGATACTGAGGTTGCTCTAGTTGGCGGTACCGAAAGCATGAGTTTAGTTCCGTACGTAGTGCGTGGCGCGCGGTGGGGCAGCAAAATGGGCCACACACAATTCGAAGATTATCTTACCGCCGCTCTTACGGACACCTATTGTGGTTGCTCTATGGGCATCACAGCGGAAAACCTAGGTGCGAAATATGGTATAACGCGGGGACAAGTCGACGAGTTCGCCCTACTTTCTCAGACCCGGGCAAAAGCAGCTGCCGAGGCTAAACGTTTCGATACCGAAATCGAGCCCTACGCAATTAAAGATAAAAAGGGAAATGTAGTTGAAATAAAAGCAGACGAGCACCCGAAACCTGCGACGACCATTGAATCACTCACGAAACTGAAATCAGTATTCAAGGAAAACGGATTAGTCACTCCGGGTACGGCGAGCGGTATCGTGGACGGTGCTGCCATGTTTGTGGTTTCGACCGAAAATTTCGCTAAGAGAAAAAATCTTAAGCCCCTCGGACGGTTAGTGGCTTACGGAATCGCAGGAGTGGACCCTAGTATTATGGGTATCGGTCCAGCCCCTGCCGTGCGCCAAGCGCTTAAGCGGGCGGGAATGTCACTTTCTCAAATAGATTTGGTCGAAATTAACGAAGCATTTGGAGCGCAGTATCTTGCGGTCGAAAAGGAGCTCGAGCTTGATCGAGAGCGCACTAATGTAAACGGCGGAGCGATTGCCATTGGTCACCCTTTGGCGGCTAGCGGTTCGAGAATCACAATGCATTTACTTTATGAGTTGCAGCGCCGGGGCAAACGCTATGGGCTTGGGGCCGCTTGCATTGGGGGCGGTCAAGGGATTGCTCTAGTTGTTGAAGCCTTTTAATTAAGTTTTAGGATTTATCTCATGTTGTTTTCCGATCCAGTCGTATTGGTCTCAACCCTTAGCGTAGGGGTTGGAATTTCAATCTTGGCGTTCATTTTTTTCTTTCGAAAAAAATCCGTTAAGACTCAGACCTCGGTAGTGTCCGAATCTTCGAAACTCGTGCCGCCTGCCAAAGACCAGCCTACTTCGGCCTCGCGGGTTCACTCGGGAATGAGTCGTACGCGAGAATATTTTCGAGGCGCATTTGATCGACTCTTTTCCGGCTCTCAAGGGTCAGAATTTTTTTCCAACTTAGAAGAGGTACTTCTCTCGGCCGACGTTGGAATAGAATATGCTGAAAAGATAATCCAAAAGTTAAAAGAACAATACGGTCTTCGAACTCCTAGTCGTGAAGAGTTAAAAAGTTCGTTGCATTCGGTATTGGTGAGTGGACTTCCCAAAGGAATGCCACTTCTAGACGCATCCTCAGACGCCCACCCCCACGTCGTCATGATTGTCGGAGTCAACGGAGCCGGCAAAACTACCACTATCGCTAAGTTATGTGCGCTTTATCGGGCAAAGGGGCGCCGTGTGCTCGTTGGAGCAGCAGATACTTTCCGCGCAGCGGCCGTCGAGCAGCTTAAAACCTGGGTGGAACGCACGGGAGCGGAGGGCGTTTTTCAGAAAGAGGGAACGGATCCATCCGCTGTGGCCTTCGATACGGTGGCTGCAGCCGTGAGTCGCAAAGTTGATCTGTGTTTGGTTGATACTGCGGGGCGTTTGCATACAAAGGTCAATCTCATGGAAGAATTAAAAAAAATGAAGCGCGTTATCGCTAAAGCCGACTCGACGGCTCCGCACGATGTATGGTTGGTAGTTGATGGTTCCACTGGGCAAAATGCATTGAGACAAGCGAAAGAATTCCACGCGGCGCTTTCTCTCACTGGAGTGGTGGTCACAAAACTCGATGGGTCCTCCAAAGGCGGTGCGGTTTTGGCTCTGAGCACAGAACTCGGAATTCCGATCATGTTTATTGGTGTTGGCGAGTCCCCGGAGGATCTAGTCCCGTTTGACGCAAACCCTTTTGTCGACGCAATTTTGACTGGACTATAGGTCTTATTAAAGTTTCAATAAGCGAACTGGGGGTCGTATGGAATCAGAAAAAAAATACGTCACTGTAGAAATTTTGGATCAAAAATTTACCTTCGCCTCCGATGCTCCGACTGAGCGCGTGGAACGGGTAGCGGAATTCGTAAACGCATCTTTGCGAGACGCGTTAGCAAGATCGAAGAAGCCGACGCCCTATCACGCGGCCATCCTGGTTGCGCTTAATTCGGCAGAAAAATATTTCGAATTACTCGAAAAGCACGACGACTTTAAAAGCTCCGTGACGAACCGTTCCAAAAAAATTCTCGGTATGCTCGAATCAGTAAAAGGCGTCTAGTTTCTGGTGGATCTGCACGCACCAAAAAAAAATCTACGCGTCCACTACCGAGCGGCCCGCGCAGAACTTTCAAAATCCGATCATGCACAGTTTTCTCAGAAAATTTGCGACCGCGTTTGGTATTCGTTTTTCCATTATGATGCCCTTAAAGACCCACTTTTAAGAAAACGCGCAGTAGCGCTTTATTTTCCGATAGATCACGAAGTAAATATTTCATTTTTGAGTCATAAACTTTTTAGCGAAGAAATACCCATCGCGCTTCCAGATTTTTCGGACCCTACGCGGCCATTCAAACTTGTGCGAGATTTCTCAGAAGTCCGCATGGATGGGAAAATTCCATTGCCCCCGGCTGACGCTAAACCAGTACGTCCGGACATCGTGATAGTGCCGGGCGTGGCGTTTTCAATTGCGGGGTATCGTCTGGGTTTCGGCAAAGGGTTCTACGATCAAGCCCTCGCGAGCGGCTCTGCTCTGAAGATAGGCGTTTGTTTTCAGTGCCAAAAATCGCGCGATCTTCCGGTAGAAGTCCACGATGTTCGCATGAACCTTGTGGTGACTGAGACAGAAATCTTGCCTTTGCCCCCGCTCTTGTGAGAAATCCGACTCGGACTTAGGGCTTTATCTGTTTTTGGCCCTTGATCAGTCCTTAGAAGGTTCAGGAAATCATGCGAGTTTTATTTTTGGGAGATGTCGTGGCCCACGCAGGCCGCTCAGCGCTCCGTGCGTTCGTGCCCGACCTCATTCGAAGTGAAAATCTGACATTTGTAATCGCCAACGGTGAAAATGCCGTTAACGGAAAGGGAATCGATGAAAAGGGAGCTCAAGATTTTTTCGAAGCCGGTGTGGACCTCATCACCAGTGGTAATCATATCTGGGATAAGAAAGAGGTTGCCGATTTTTTCGCAAAGGATCGGCGCCTTATCCGTCCGGCTAATTATCCGCACTGCGAAGAATTCCCGACGCCGGGTGAGGGGTTCGCAGTTTTGGAAAAAGGTAAGAGCAAACTAGCCGTCCTAAATTTAATGGGCCGCGTTCACATGGATGCACTTGATTGTCCATTTGCCGTGGGCAACGATCTCATCACTCGCTTTTTGGCAGAAGACATTCGTTGCATATTCGTAGATTTTCACGCCGAAGCATCGTCGGAAAAACAAGCTTTTGCCCATTATGTGGCGGGTCGTGTAAGTGCCGTGGTTGGCACTCACACCCATGTGCAGACTGCCGACGAACGATTATTGCAGGACGATACTGGTGCCAAAACCGCCTATATCACTGACGCGGGCATGACGGGGCCATACGATTCAGTTATCGGGATGGTTAAAGAAAAATCTATAAAACGGTTTTTAACTAAAACACCCCAGCGCTACGAGCCAGCCGATAAACAAATCGGTTTGCATGGTGTGATTGTTGAAATAGACGACGAAACGGGCGATGCTATTTCCATTCGGCGTGTTCAGAAATTTCTAAACTAGGATCGACCGTAATGACAAACACTAGTCAGCCATCTGTTGAAGAAGCTTTCGAAAGCATTAAACTCGGAGCTTCCGAAATAATCATTGAAAACGAATTACGCGAAAAAATGAAAAGTGCAAAGCCGCTCAAGATCAAGGCGGGTTTCGATCCTACGGCACCTGATCTCCATCTTGGGCATACGGTCGTTTTGAATCGGATGCGTAAGTTTCAAGACCTGGGCCACGAGATCTATTTTTTAATCGGCGACTTTACCGGAATGATTGGTGATCCAACTGGAAAAAATGAAACTAGAAAGGCCCTCAACGCTGAAGAAGTTGCCGCCAATGCCGAAACCTACAAACAGCAAGTATTTAAGATATTGGATCCCGCGAAAACCAAAGTTGTCTTTAACAGCGCGTGGCTAGCTAAGCTCACCGCGGCCGATATGATTCGACTCACCGCCACTCACACTGTAGCACGCATGCTTGAGCGTGACGATTTCTCGAAACGCTTTAAAGAAAACCAACCCATTTCCATTCACGAGTTTTTATATCCTCTGCTGCAAGGTTACGACTCTGTGGCTATTGAAGCGGATGTCGAACTTGGTGGCACAGATCAAAAGTTCAACCTTCTAGTGGGCCGCGAGTTGCAACGCATCCGTGGTCAACGTCCGCAGTCCATCATTATGAGCCCGCTGCTTGAGGGCACTGACGGCGTAAATAAAATGAGCAAGTCGCTTGGGAACTACATTGGCATCAACGAACCTGCCAAAGAAATGTTCGGCAAAGTCATGCGCATTTCGGACGAACTTATGCTTCGGTACTACGAGGTGCTGGGAATTTTAAGTTTCAACGAGTACCAAAAATTAAAGACCGATCTGTCGACTGGAAAAGTTCATCCAAAAACTGCCAAAGTTGATCTCGCGAAAACGATTGTTACTCGCTATCACTCCGCGAGTTCCGCCAAAGATGCTGCCGACGAATTCGAACGAGTTTTTGCCCAAGGGGCACTTCCTCAGGATATTCAAAAAGTTGAAATCCCACTTAGTTCGCCGGCCGAAACCCGTTCACTTACCAAAATAGCCGTACCGCTCTTTGCCGATAGCAACTCCGCTCTGCGGCGGCTATGCGAACAAAACGGCGTTTCGGTAGATGGTCAGAAAATTACGGACCCCAAATTCGTATTCGATAAAAAGGGGACCTTTACCCTCAAGGTCGGGAAACGGGGCTTTTTGACGGTCGTCATTGGATAGCCTAGCCCCCTTTTGGGTCCCAAAAACTCCGTAGTTCGGTGGCTAAAGTGCCCGCCCGCAAATCATTAAAAAACCTATGTATTTTTTGTTGACGCATTCTTCAGTTCTCGTGTACACGTGGAACCTCGTTTTTTGAGATTTTGTGTCTGAATCAAAGTGGGGGTGTAGCTCAGCTGGGAGAGCACCAGCTTTGCAAGCTGGGGGTCATCGGTTCGATCCCGTTCACCTCCACCATTTTTTAGCAAAAATACTAAAAATAAATGTTGCCGTAGTGACAACAGGTGATTACAACACGAAACGCAATTCGCTCTTTGAAAACTAAATAGGAAGTGAAGAGGTCTCGTAACAATTCTTTTAAG